>Ga0335084_10001322_pt1 | contig 23020 bp, 20 predicted proteins | sample Lox_Sample_44_FD_206721 | JGI IMG/M metagenome (GOLD analysis project Ga0335084, IMG submission 206721) | Soil microbial communities from Loxahatchee National Wildlife Refuge, Florida, United States - Lox_Sample_4.4 | ecosystem: Environmental > Terrestrial > Soil > Wetlands | place: USA...
TCGCGGCTTCCACAGCGAACAGGGTCTGCGGCAGGCCGTAGCCGCGGAAGGCGCCCGCCGGCACCGTGTTGGTGTAGGCCACGACGGCATCGACCTTCTTGTTCGGGCAGTTATAGACGCCGATCGATTCGCCGCAGGCATGAAACAGCACGGGGCCGGCGTGATTGCCATAAGCCCCGGTGTTGGAGAGCACATCGAGCTGCAGGGCGGTGAGTTTGCCGTCTTTGTCGGCGCCGGCTTTCACTTTGATCCGCATCGGATGCCGCGTCGAGGTCGCGCAAAACTGCTCCTCCCTGGTGAATTCAAGTTTTACCGGCCGCCCGGTCTTCAGCGCGGCGAGCGCCAAGATGTCCTCGACGAACATCTCCTGCTTGCCGCCAAAGCCGCCGCCGACGCGCTCGCAGAACACCCGGATTTTCTCCGGCGCGAGCGAAAAGATCCGCGTCAGCGCGCGGTGGGTCAGGAACGGCACCTGCGTCGAGGAGCGGATGTTGAGTACGCCGGACGCGTCGAGCCAGGCGAGCCCGCCATGGGTTTCCAACGCGGCGTGCTGCACGCGCTGCGTCGTAAAGGTGCCCTCATAGGTGACGGCCGAATCGGCAAGCGCCAATGCGACGTCGCCGAACTCGCCATGCGCTTCGGCGACGATGTTTTGGGCGGCATTGGCGACGCGCTGCTCGCTGGTTCGTCCGGGATGCAGCACGGGGGCATCAGGCGCAATCGCCCGCGCCGGGTCGAACACCGCAGGCAGAATCTCGTAGTCGACGTGCAGCTGCCGGCAGGCCTGTTCTGCCGCAGCTTCGCTCTCGGCGACGATAGCCGCGACCCGTTGCCCGATGAAGCGCACGACCGTATCGAGCAGGCGCGTGTCGTCCGGGTCCATCCACGCCTTCTCGTGGCGTGCGGTCGAGTAGAGGACGTCAGGCGCATCCTCATGGGTCAGCACCGCGAGCACGCCCGGCACGGCAAGAGCCGGCCTCTTGTCGATCGCGACGATGCGCGCATGCGGATGCGGCGAGCGCACCAGCTTGATGTGCAAGAGGCCCTCGATCGTGGTGTCGAACGTATACGGCGCCGTGCCCTGCACGACCTCGGGCCCGGCCGGCGCGGGCAGGCTACGGCCGAACGCCTCGCCGGCCAAGACCTGCTCCACATTGGTCTTGCCGTCGAGCGCATCCTCGATCGCGCGATAGCCGGTGCAGCGGCAGATGTTGCCTTTCAGTGCGGCACCGAGGTCCTGGCGCTGCGCCTGGTTCAGCGAGGCGCAGGTCAGGATCATGCCTGCGGTGCAGAAGCCGCACTGAAAACCCTGCGCGTCGAGAAAAGCCTGCTGCATCGGATGCAGCGCGGCCTCGCCCGCGAGGCCCTCGATGGTCGTGATCGCGTGGCCCTCGCCGCGAAACGCCGGGATCAGGCAGCTATGCACCGGCTCGCCATCGATCAGCACGGTGCAGGCGCCGCAGTCGCCGGCGTCGCAGCCCTTCTTAACGCCGAAATGGCCGGTGTCGCGCAAAAAGGTTCGCAGGCATTGGCCCGGCCGCGGCGTGGCAGAAAATGTCTTGCCGTTGATCAGAAAGCTCATGACCGCGCGGCGCCCGACAGTTCAGCACGAATTTCCTGGGCAAGCCGCAGCGTCATCGCCTTTCGCCAAAGGGGCTTGCCGTGGACGTCGTCGTGATAAAGATCGTCCGTGATGCGTTTGAGGATCGCGTCACGCAAAGTGTCCGCGTCGGGCATGGCGCGAAAGCGAAGCTGCATCGGATGCACTGTCGACGCCGTCACCGTCAGGATGAGATCGCCGTCGCGCCCGGCGGTGCCGATCAGGAGCGCAGCGGAGCGACCGACCGGCGTCAGCGAGATCTGGCGAAACGCCGCGCGGCGCCTGAGCGCGGCCAGGGGAATGTCGATCTGGCGCAGCAGGTCGCCGCTCGCCAGGCGATTGCACCCGTCGCCGGTGACGAAATCCGCAACGTCGATTGTTCGCTCGCCGCCATCGGCCTGCCAGATCGTGCAGACGCCATCGAGCGCTGCGGTCAGCGAGATCATCGGTCCCGCGGGCAGCGACATGCAGAGATTGCCGCCGACGGTCGCGGTCTTCCAGATCTTGAATGAGGCAAGAAAGGCGCGGCAGCATTGATCGATCAGCGGCGCGGCCAGCCAGTCGGCGGGGCAGGCGAGCGCATCAAGCTGCGCAACCGTGCAGGTGGCGGCAATGCTCAGTCCCGCATCGCTTGTCGTGAGCGCGGGCCATTTGAGATCTGTGAGGTCGATGAGCCGCGTCAGATCGACCTGCGGCTGCGAGAACAGCCAGGTTCCGCCGGCAAGCCAGGCATCGCCTTCCGTCCGGGCCGGCAGCTCGGCCCGGCTCCGCGGCCGGATCACTTCCGTGATGGTGTTCAGGTCCATGGACGACGCGACGCTCCAAACGACGGATCAGTTCGGAGGGGAATCCTTGCAAGACCGGCGCCAACTCGCAAGTGGACAGATTGGCCATCAAATTGCAGAGATTGCATGCCGGCGCAGGGCTGCAGACGACACTTCGGTGGAGATCAAAGCGCGATGAATGACACGCAACCGATCTGGATCAGGGATCCCCAGGCCATTTTGGCCGACGGTGCCGAACGCGGTATCGTGGTCAGACAGGGCCGTATCGTCGAAACGGTTGCTGCAGGGGCCGTGCCCGTGACCGCCGATGCCGTCGCGTTCGACGCCGCTGCGCATGTGGTGGTGCCCGGCCTGATCAACACCCACCACCACTTCTATCAGACGCTGACCCGCGCGCTGCCGGCGGCCATGGACCGCGAACTGTTTCCCTGGCTGCAGGCGCTCTATCCGGTCTGGGCGCGGCTCACGCCGGAGGCGCTCGATCTCGCCGTCACCGTTGCGATGGCGGAGCTGCTGCTGTCGGGCTGCACCACCACGACCGATCACCATTATGTGTTTCCTGCGGGTCTCGAAGATGCCGTGGATATCGAGGTCGCCGTCGCGAAGCGGCTCGGCCTGCGCGTGCTGCTGACGCGCGGCTCGATGAACCTGTCGCAGCGTGACGGTGGCCTGCCGCCGGACAGCGTGGTGCAGGACGAAGATACGATTTTGGCCGACAGCGAACGCGTCGTCGCCATGCATCACCAGCGCGGCGCGGACGCGATGGTGCAGATTGCGCTGGCGCCGTGCTCGCCGTTCTCGGTCACGACCTCGCTGATGAAAAAGACTGCGGCGCTGGCCGAGCGGCTCGATGTCCGGTTGCATACGCATCTTGCGGAGACCGAGGACGAGAACCGATTCTGCGAGGAAAAATATGGCTGCCGGCCGCTCGACTATCTCGAGCAATGCGGCTGGCTCGGCGCGCGGACGTGGCTCGCGCATGGCATCTTCTTCGATGCCGCGGAGATGCAGCGCCTCGCGAAAGCGCGGACCACCATCAGCCATTGCGCCTGCTCCAACCAGATCCTGGCTTCGGGCCGTTGTCCGGTCTGCGAGATGGAAGCGGCGGGCGTCGGCATCGGTCTCGGCGTCGACGGCTCGGCGTCGAACGACGAATCGAATCTGATGCAGGAGGTGCGTGCGGCCTTCCTGCTGCAGCGGGCGCGTTACGGCGTTTCCAGAGTCAGTCACAAGGACGCGCTGCGCTGGGCCACGAAAGGCTCGGCGGCCTGCATCGGCCGTCCCGAACTTGGCGAGATCGCGGTCGGCAAGGCGGCGGACCTTGCGCTGTTCAAGCTCGACGAGCTGCGCTTCTCCGGCGCCGGCGATCCGCTGGCCGCGCTGGTGCTCTGCGGCGCGCATCGCGCGGACCGCGTGATGGTCGGCGGGAGATGGGTGGTGACGGATGGTGCGATCCCCGGTTTGGATATCGCCGACCTGATCCGCCGCCACAGCGCCGCAGCGAAGCGGATGCGGGCGGGATAGCGTTTTCGTCGAGATCGAGAAGCCCGCCGCGAAGTCGGTCTGCCCTGTCCCCCGCGTGCGGTGGAGAGGGGGCCGCCACGCGCACCTGTCGTGCAGTCGCCCCCGGCCCTCCCCCGCAAGCGGGGGAAGGAACGCAGCGGAGCAAGCGGCTTTACTTCGCAGGCATCTTGTCGTCGACGCCCTTGACATAGAAGTGCATGCCGAGGACCTGCCCGTCGTCGAGATGGTCGCCGCCCTTGCACTCGACCGTCTTGCCGTCCTGATCCACGACCGGGCATTTGAACGGAAGCAACTTTCCATCGATGATCGCGGCCTTGGTGTCCTCGGCGAGCTTTTTCACATCATCGGGCATGTTGGTGAAGGGCGCCATGACGACCATCTGCGATTTCAACCCGCCCCAGGTGTCTTCCTCTTTCCAGGTGCCGTCGAGCTCGGCCTTGACGCGCGCGATGTAGTAGGGCGCCCAATTGTCGATGATCGACGTGAGTTGCGTGGTCGGGCCGAACTTGATCATCTCCGAATCCTGGCCGAAGGCGAGCTTGCCGCGTTCGGCCGCGATCTTCATCGCCGCGGGCGAGTCGGTGTGCTGCATGATGACATCGGCGCCCTGATCGACCAGCGCCTTGGCGGCATCGGCCTCCTTCGGAGGATCGAACCAGGTGTTCACCCAGATGATCTTGACCTTGATGTTCGGGTTGACCGTCTGCGCGCCGAGCATCGTGGCGTTGATGCCCATGATGACTTCGGGAATCGGGAACGAGGCGATGTAGCCGAGCACGCCGGTCTTCGACATCTTGCCGGCGATGACGCCCTGGATGTAGCGGCCTTCGTAGAACCGGCCGTTGTAGATCGACATGTTCTTGTCTTTCTTGAATCCGGTGGCGTGCTCGAAATGCACGTTCGGATATTTCTTCGCCACCTTCAGCGTCGGGTCCATGTAGCCGAACGAGGTGGTGAAGATCAGCTTGTTGCCGGCGCGCACCAGCTGCTCGATGGCGCGCTCGGCGTCGGGTCCCTCCGGCACGTTCTCGAGATAGGTGGTCTCGATCTTGTCGCCGAATTCCTTGTCCAGCGCCTGGCGCGCCAGGTCGTGCTGATAGGTCCAGCCGAGATCGCCGATCGGGCCGAGATAGATGAACCCGACCTTCAGCTTGTCGGCAGCTTCGGCGCTGCCGCCGAGCGATCCCAGGAGCAGGAGCGCGGCGGCCGCGGCAAAAAATGTTTTCCTCATGACCAATCTCCAAACAGGCGGGGAAACCTTTCATCCGAGCGCGGCGCCCCCTTCGCGCACGCCGGACAATGACATCAACGATCCGGCACGAACACCGTACCGAGCGCGGCCGGGGCCGTCGAGCCGCCGCTGCGCGTTCGCGACAGCGCGACCAGGACGATGACGGTCGCAAGATAGGGCAGCGACGACATGAATTGCGAGGGAATGCCGATGCCGGCACCCTGCGCATGCAGTTGCAGGATCGAGACCGCGCCAAACAGATAGGCGCCGGCGACCAGCCGGGCCGGCAGCCAGGATGCGAACACGACAAGCGCCAGCGCGATCCAGCCGCGGCCCGCGGTCATGCCGGGAATGAAGAACGGTGTATAGGCGAGCGGCAGATACGCACCGGCAAGGCCCGCGCAGGCGCCGCCGAACATCACGGCGAGCAGGCGGATGCGCAACACCGGATAGCCGAGCGCATGCGCCGAGACGTGATTGTCGCCGCAGGCGCGCAGGATCAGGCCGGCACGGGTGCGGTAGAGAAAATACCAGACGCCGACGATCAGCGCGATCGACAGGTAAACGAACGCGTCCTGGCCGAACAGGACGTGGCCGAGCAGCGGCAGATCGGTGAGGCCGGGAATATGCAGATGCGGCGCCGCCGTGATCTGCTCGCCGACCACGCTGGCGCCGATCAGGCCGGACAGGCCGACGCCGAAGATAGTCAGCGCGAGGCCCGTCGCGACCTGGTTGACCGCGAGCCCCAATGTCATGAGGGCGAAGAGCAAGGACATCGCCGTTCCGGCGATGATGCCGCAGAGCGCGCCGATCGTGATCGAGCCGGTATAGAGCGCGCCGCCGAAACCGCAGACGGCGCCCATGATCATCATGCCCTCGACGCCGAGATTGAGCACGCCCGCGCGCTCGGTGACGAGCTCGCCGGTGGCTGCGATCAGCAGCGGCGTCGATGCGGACAGCACCGAGAGGATGATGGCCTCAGCGAGCTCCACGGGCAACCTTTCGTGTCGGCAGGATCAGGCGGAATCGATAGAGAATGAGCGAGTCACAGGCGAGCACGTAGAACAGCAGAATGCCCTGAAACACCTTGGTGACATCAAGCGGGATTTTCATTGCGATCTGGGCCTGCTCGCCGCCGATGAACGTCAGCGCGAGGAAAAGCCCTGCAATTAATATTCCAATCGGGTTCAGCCGGCCGAGAAACGCGACGATGATTGCGGTAAAGCCGTAGCCGGGCGAGATGCCGGGCTGCAGATGTCCGATCGGTCCGGCCACCTCGATGATGCCGGCAAGCCCTGCGAGTGCGCCCGAGATCGCGAAGGTCAGAAGGATGAGCTGGTTGGCGTTGAAGCCGCCGAACCGCGCCGCGCGCGGCGCGGCGCCGACCACGCGGATCTCAAAACCCTTGATGGTGCGGCCGAGCAGCACGGCCGCGGCAGCGACGACGACGAGTGCGATGATCGACCCGAGGTGCAGGCGGCCGCCTTCGACCAGCGTCGGCACCGTCGCGACCGGATCGAAGTCCGCGGTGGTCGGAAAGTTGTAGCCGTTCGGATCGCGCCACGGCCCGCGCACGAGATAATCGAGGAACAGGTCGGCGACATAGACCAGCATCAGGCTGGTCAGGATTTCGCTCGCGCCGAACTTCACCCGGCACAGCGCCGGGATCAGCGCATAGAGCGCGCCGGCAGCGGCTGCGAGCACCAGCATCGCCGGCAGCACCCAGGCGCCGGCGTCCGACCCTTGTGTCCTCACCGCGATCCAGCTTCCGGCGACCGCGCCGATCAAGAATTGTCCCTCCGCGCCGATGTTCCAGGCGTTGGCGAGATAGCACAGCGACAGCCCGATCGCGATCATGACCAGCGGCGTCGCCTTGACCGCGATCTCCTGCAGCGAATAGCCGTCGGTGAGCGGATCGATGAAGTAGACGGCGAGTGCCGTCACCGGGTTCTTGCCGAGCAAGGCGAACAGGATGCTCATGGTCACGATCGTCAGGGCAATCGCGATCAGCGGCGAGATGACGGCGATCGCGTTCGATCGTTCGGTGCGCTTTTCAAGCACGAGCTGCATGCGCTGCTTCCCTGGGCTCCGCATCGTTGTGCTGCAGTCCGCTGCCGCCCATCAGGAGGCCGAGCTTCTCCCGCGTTGCGTCCGCGCGCGCCAGCGGCGCCGACAGCCCTCCATGAAACATCACGGCAATGCGGTCCGAGATCTCGATCAGCTCGTCGAGATCCTGGCTCGTGACCAGCACCGCGGCGCCGGCGGCCGACAGATCGAGCAGCGCCTGGCGGATCACCGCGGCCGCGCCGGCATCGACGCCCCAAGTCGGCTGGTTGACGACCAGCACGGCCGGATTGCGCAGGATTTCGCGCCCGACGACGAATTTCTGCAGATTGCCGCCGGACAGGCTTGCTGCTTCCGGATCGCGCCTGGCCTTGCGTACATCGAAGGTTTCCGTGGTGCGATCGACCGCCTTCAGCGTCGCCTGGGTGTTGACGAAGCCATGGTTCACCATGCCGCTGGCCGCATGACCGGTCAAAAGCGCATTTTCCGACAGTTTCATGCGCGGTGCCGTGCCATGACCAAGGCGTTCTTCCGGGACGAAGGCCGCGCCCAGTTTGCGGCGCTCCGTGATCGACAGATGGCCGCAGGCCATGCCGTCGATCACGATGGTGCCCGGCTCCTTCAGCAGCCGCTCGCCGGACAGCGCCGCAAAGAACTCGTCCTGTCCGTTCCCGGCGACGCCGGCGATGCCCAGGATCTCGCCGCCCTTCAGTTCAAGGGAAATGTGCTTCAGGCGCACGCCGTGTGGATCCTCAGGCGCAAGCGACAGGTCGTTGACGACGAGCCGCGGCACGGTGGTGTGCCGTCCGGGCGCAGGCCTGACGTCAGCGACCGCGGCGCCGACCATCATGCGCGCCAGCGAGGCCGCGGTTTCGGTGCGTGGATTGCAGGTCGCCACCTTGCGGCCGGCCCGCAGGATGGTCGCGGTATCGCAGAGCCGCTTCACCTCTTCCAGCTTGTGGCTGATGTAGAGGATGGCGCGCCCTTCCGCCTTCAGCCGCTCCAGCACGATGAAGAGCTGGTCGGCCTCCTGCGGCGTCAGCACGGCGGTCGGCTCGTCGAGGATCAGGAATTTCGGGTTCTGCATCAGCGCGCGGACGATCTCGATGCGCTGGCGCTCGCCGACCGAGAGCTGCCAGACTTGGCGCTTCGGATCGAGCGGCAGCCCGTAATCGCGGGAGACCTGCGTCAGCCGCGCCGACATCTCCTTGAAGGACTCCCGGCCGTCGAGGCCCAGCGCGACGTTCTCGGCCACGTTGAGATTCTCGAACAGCGAAAAGTGCTGGAACACCATGCCGATGCCGAGCGCGCGCGCCTCCGACGGGCCGGCCAGCACGACTCTGCGCCCCTGCCAGAGCATCTCGCCGGCGCTGGGCTGGATCAGCCCATAAATGGTCTTGACCAGCGTCGACTTGCCGGCCCCGTTCTCACCGAGCAGAGCGTGAATCTGCTTTGGCCGGATCTCGATGTCGACGGCATCATTGGCGAGGAAGTCGCCGTAGCGCTTGGTCAGGCCGACCGTCTTCAGCAACGGAGCTTCGCTGGATTGCAGATCGGTCATCAAATCGGACATTCGCGATCACGCGTTGCAAAAAGTGAGTTGCTTGATACTGAGCCAGTTTGGATTTGGGCGTAAGTGGGGAAAAAGCGCCAGCCCCTGCTCAACCCTTCGGCAAGATCACGCACGGAATTCTTGGCGCGCGATGGATCGTCGCCTGTTCGTTTGGAGCGAAACCATTGTGCTCCTCACCGGGCCGCCTGTTGCAAAATTATGACGGTCCGGACAAATCGGAACCTTCGCAGCAGCGCTGATGCCGATTTGAGCAACGGCTTCTTGGTCCGTTTTGAAGGGCGGCTGGATTTTGTAGCGCAATCGTTTGCTTCATTGAAATTCGAGCTCTTCCTTCAAAAAGCCCAATGGAAACAATTGCGCCCCGGCGCTGGCGCGAACTCAGCCGCAGATTGCATTGCCCGGGTCCTACTGCGCTGCGATATGTCTGTAAATATCTGATATCATGTCACTTATTGGTCAAGCCCGCGGCAGGCCGTGGGCAAAGTTGAGGCTTCTCCGCCCAGATGAACGGCGCAACTGTGACACCCAGGGCCGGTCGTCACTTCGTCAACCTGGGGGAATCTCATGTCATTTCGTCACACACCATTCGCTGCCGCGCTGCTGGGGCTTGCCACGCTTGCAATCACGGGGATCGATGCCGTCAAAGCCGCGGACCTGCCGACCAAGGCCAAGAAGGCGCCGGCGGATCTTCCGTTCTTCCTGGTGGTCGACGACCGCGTCTCGTTCTCCTGGATGCCCAAGGGCACCGACCCCGGCATGTGGTCGCGCCGTCCGGACGGGAGCATCAGCGGCACCACGGCAAAGCAGGTCTATTCGTTCACCCATTTCGACCTCTGGGCCTACGGCACCAACTTCTTCACCATCTCGATGTTCAAGTCGGACCACAACGATCCGGCCAACCCGTGCACCAATGCTGGCGTGGTGTTCAATCCCGGCACCGGCGTCGCAACGCCGGCGGCCTGCGAAGGTGCGACCGAGATCTACGGCCTGTTCCGCTCGACCTTCGGCTGGAACGAGATCTTCAACACAAAAGCCTTCACCATGGGGCCGCTGCACAACGTCTCGTTCGAGGTTGGCATGGACGCCAACACGGAAAACACCTATCTGGCGCCGGCCAAGCGCGACGTCGTCGCCGGCCTGCAGTTCGCGTTCGACCTGCCCTACAAGGGCTACTTCAACGTCGCACCGCTGATGTATTGGGAGTTCTTCAATCGCAACGCCTTCACGCAATGCGGTGGCGGCTTTGCCGGCACCATTCCGGGCGTCACCTGCCTGACCGACGGCAACCGCAGCTTCAAGCCGACCTGGGCGATCGAGACCAATTACTACATGGATCTCGGCTTCCTGCCGGAGAACATGCAGTTCTGGTCGATCAGCGGCCGCGCCGGCTGGTACGGCAAGAAAGGCAGCGAGAACGAGCCGCTTCCCGGCACGCCCACGGCGGTCGAGTTCAACGCCGAGCCGATCCGCCTGACTTTTGACGCCTCGAAGGCGGTGTGGGGCGCAAAGTACACCCACTTCGTCGATCTCTGGGTGGCCTATCGCTACTGGCAGAACAAGTTCGGCATCGACCACAACGCCAGCACCGTCTGCAACGTCACGCCCGGCGTCAGCAACAACAGCTGCACCGAGTCGACCGTCTATGGCGGCATCACCGTGAAGTTCTGATCGCGCTGAGATTGGGCTGAAGCTCGATCCGCGTCGGCGGTCGGCTCCCTCTCCCCGCGCTTGCGGGGAGAGGGGTGGGGTGAGGGGCCTACTTCAACGAACTCAGTGCAAGCTGATGGACCTGTACCCCCTCACCCGCCGCGCAAGCGCGCGGCGACGTCTCCCCGCAAGCGGGAAGAGGTGAAGTGCATCCGCGGATGGACTGATCGAATCGCGAACTATCGCGTCCACACCCCGTCATGCAGCGCGGCGGCTTCATCCTCCAGCAACGGGCCGATGACTTCGGTCGGCCGCTGGCCGCGCGTAAACACCTCGCGGCAGGGCAGGTCGAGGGTGGGATTTTCCGGATGGTTGCCGGTGATGGTGCGCAGCCGGTGCTCGCTGAGGCCATAGACCACGCGGCCGATGCCGGCCCAGTAGATCGCGCCCGCGCACATCGCGCACGGCTCGGCCGAGGAATAGAGCGTCGATTTCGCCAGCATGTCGCGGCCGAGCGACCGGCAGGCTTCCGTCGCGAGCAGCCGCTCGGCATGCGCGGTGCCATCATGTGCCGGCATGAAGCCGTTCTCGGTTTCGATCAGCACGCGGTATTGCTCGTCGACGAGAATGGCGCCGAACGGATGGTTGCCGTTGCTCATCGCGCGTCGCGCCACCTCGAAGGAGCGGCGCAGGAATAATTCGTCGAGCGCGGTTTTGCCGAGACCGCCTGGATCCGTCATTAATGCCCCGCCATGTGGCGGCCGATCTCCGTGAGGTCGACCGCGCTGGTCGGCGCCTCATAGACGAACTGGCCGTGGAACATCACGACCAGACGATCCGACAATTCCAAGAGCTCGTCCAGATCCTCGCTGACCAGCAGCACCGCCGCGCCGCGGTTGCGCGCCGCCATGATCTCGGCATGGATCTGCGCGACCGCCGCGAAGTCGAGCCCGAAGCAGGGATTGGCGGCGATCAGTACCTCGACGTCGCTGCCGAGCTCGCGCGCGAGCACCGCGCGCTGCACGTTGCCGCCCGAGAGCGCCGCGATCGGCGTGTCCGGCGTGCGGGTCTTGATCTTGTACTGCGCGATCTTCTTTCGCGCATCGTTGCGGAAGGCGGCGCGGTTCAGCCAGAAACCGCCGCTCGAGAACGGCGCGCGGTCGAACTCGCGAAAGGCGATATTGTCGGCGACGCTCATGCCGCCGACGCAGGCATTTTTCAGCGGTTCCTCCGGCAGCAGCGACATTTTGTGTCGGCGCATTTCCTCGCGGCTTGCATGGTAGGGATCGCCGGCAACGCGGATCGCGCCGCCCTCGGCCTCGCGCTGGCCGGCCAGCACCTCGACGAGCTGCCGCTGGCCGTTGCCGGAGACGCCGGCAACGCCGACGATCTCGCCGCTCTTGATGGTCAGCGAGACGTCGTGCACCGCGATCGCACCGGCATCGTCGAGTGCGCGCAGGCCATCGAGCTCCAGCCGCGGCTTGCCGGCTTGTCCGCTGCGGCCCGGCTGCACCGTGAGCTCCTCCGCGCCGATCATCGTGCGCGCCATGTCGTCCGGGGTCAGCTCCGCAACGCGGCCTTTGCCGGCCAGCTTGCCGCGCCGCAGGATCGTCACCTCATCGGCGAACGCCATCACCTCGCGGAATTTGTGGGTGATCATCAGGATGGTGAGATCGCCGGCGACGACCATCGCCCGCAGCATGCCCAGCACCTCATCGGCCTCGCCCGGCGTCAGCACCGAGGTCGGCTCGTCGAGGATCAGGAAGCGCCGCTGCAGATAGAGCTGTTTGAGGATCTCGCATTTCTGGCGCTCGCCGGCGGAGATGTCCGACACTTTTGCGTCGAGCGGCACCTTGAAGGGCATGCGCGCGAGAAACGCCGCGAGCTCCTTTTTCTCTTTGGTCCAGTCGACGACGGCCGGCACGTCATCGCGCGCCAGCACCAGGTTTTCCGCGACCGTCATGGCGCCGACCAGCGTAAAATGCTGGTAGACCATGCCGAGCCCGAGCGCGTGCGCGTCCTTCGGGTTGGCGATCGCCTGCTCGCGGTCGGCGACCAGGATGTCGCCCGAGGTCGGGCGGTAATAGCCCATGATGCATTTGACCAGCGTCGACTTGCCCGCGCCGTTCTCGCCGAGCAGCGCGTGGAACGAGCCAGGCCTGACCTTCAGGTCGACCTTGTCGAGGGCAGCGAAATCGCCGAAGCGCATGGTCATGGCGGCGGCTTCGACGCCAAAGGTTTTTTCGGGCGCGTGCGGTCTGTCGGTCACGCGATCGCTCCGATCAGCGCATCCGAGGTCGCAACGGCCCCGAATACGCCGCCCTGCATCTTGATCATTTTCAGCGCGTGGTCGTGATTGCTCTGGTCGGTCGCGCCGCAGCAGTCGGCGAGTAGCACGCATTCAAAGCCGCGATCGTTGGCCTCGCGCATCGTGGTGTGGACGCAGACATCGGTGGTGATGCCGGTCAGCACGATGTTTTCGATGCCGCGCAGCCGCAGCATCAGCTCGAGATCGGTGGCGCAGAACGAGCCCTTGCCGGGCTTGTCGATGATGGGTTCGCCCGGCAGCGGCGCGAGATCGGGAATGATCTCCCAGCCCGGCTCGCCGCGCACCAGGATTTTTCCGCACGGGCCGGGATCGCCGATCCCGGCGCCGATCTGCCGCGAGCGCCAGCGCTTGTTTGCGGGCAGGTCGGCAAGATCGGGGCGATGGCCCTCGCGGGTGTGGATGACGTGAAAGCGCTTCTCTCTCATCACGTTCAAAAGCCGCTTGATCGGCTCGATCGGCGCGCGTGTCAGCGACAGATCATAGCCCATCTTGTCGACATAGCCGCCGACGCCGCAGAAATCCGTCTGCATGTCGATGATGATGAGCGCGGTGTTGTCCGGGCGCAGGTCGCCGTTGTAGGGCCAGGGATAAGGTTCGGACGTGATGTGGCGCTCGGGCATGGCAGGTCTCTAGCGGGTGATTGAAAGTTCGGCCGGCGCGCCGGTCAGGGTCCGCTTTGGCGAGCAGGTGATGATCATGATCGCGAGCGTCAAAATGTAGGGCGCGGCGTTGAACAGATGATAGCCGGAAGTGATGCCGACCGATTGCAGCGCGGGGCCGAGCGCCGCGGCGCCGCCGAACGCCAGCGACGCCCACAGGCACAGCATCGGGTCCCAGCGCGCGAAGATGACAAGCGCCACCGCGGTGATGCCTTGTCCGGAAGAAAGCCCCTCATTCCAGCTTCCGGGATAGAACAGCGACAGGAACGAGCCGCCGATCCCGGCCAGAAAGCCGCCGACCATGGTCGCGCGCAGCCGGATCAGCAGCACCGAATGGCCCATCGCGCGCGCGGCATCGGCGCTTTCGCCGGCCGTGCGGATCAGGAGGCCCCAGCGCGTGGTCCTGAAGGCCCAGTAGAGCAAGGGTGCCAGCGCGACGCCGATCAGGAACAGCACGTTGATGCGCAGCGCCGCGCGCACCTGGGCGATGTCGCTCCACCAGCCGAAATCGATCGCGGGCAATCTTGCTGCGGTCGGCTCGATCAGCGGTTTCCCGAGATAGAAGGCGAGGCCCGTGCCGAACAGCATCAGCGCAATGCCGACCGCGACGTCATTGACCCGCGGCAGCGAGCAGATGCCGGCATGCAGCGCCCCCAGGAGCGCGCCGGTGAGGCCGGCCGCCAGCACGCCGAGCCAGGGCGATCCCGAGAGATAGGAGATGCCGTAGGCGCTCATCGCGCCCATCACCAGCGTGCCTTCGAGGCCGAGATTGATGCGGCCGCTTCGCTCGGTGATGCATTCGCCGAGCGATACGAACAGGAACGGCGTGGAGACGCGGATGGCGCCGCCGAACACCGCGAGCGGAACGGTCCAGAGTCCGATCGAGCCGTCGGCCATCTCAGCCTTTCCCTTTCAGAAATCCAATGCGCCCGTACAGCGCGTCGCTGGCGAGCACAAAGACAAAAATGATTCCCTGCAGCACCAGCACGGACGCATCGGGCAGGCCGAGCCGGCGCTGCAACAATCCGCCGCTGGCGCTGATGCCGCCGAGCAGGATTGCGACGGGAATCACGGCGAGCGGATTCTGTCGCGCCAGGAACGCAACGAGAATACCGGTGAAGCCGTAGCCGGCGGCGAGATTGGCATTGGTGCGGCCCTGCACGGCGGCGACCTCGATCATGCCGGCAAGGCCCGCCGCGCCGCCGGCGAGAAAGCAGATGGTCATGATCAGCTTTCCGACCGAGAGCCCGACGATGCGCGCCGCGCGAATGTTGCCGCCGGCGACGCGCGCCGCAAACCCGAAGGTGGTGTGATAGATCAGGATGTAGGAGGCGAGCGCCGCGACCAGGCCGAACACCAGGCCCCAATGCACCTCGGTGCCGGGGATGGTGCCGATCATGTTGGCGGCGCCGATCTCGCGCGTCGACGGCTTGTTGAGGCTCGCGGGATCCCGCATCGGCCCCTCGACCAGATGGTTGAGGATGGCGAGCGCGATATAGACCAGCAGCAGGCTGGAGATGGTTTCGTTGACGCCGCGAAACTGGCGGAGGCCGCCGGCGAGCATGATCCAGAGCCCGCCGCCAAAAATGCCGGCGATGACCATCGCGAACTGCACGACGAGCGGCGGCGCCCATGGCAGTGCAAGCGCCGCCGATGTTGCCGCCAGCGCGCCGATCAGCAGCGCGCCCTCGCCGCCGATGATCACCATGCCGAGCTGCGCCGGCAAGGCCGTGCACAGCGCGGTCAGGATCAGCGGCGCGGCACGCGAGAGTGTGTTCTGCCAGGAGAACCAGGTGCCGAACGCGCCGTAGTACATATAAAAGTAGAGATCGAGCGGATTCTTGCCGAACAGCGCCACGAAGATGCCGAACACCGCGAGCGCGCCGCAAAGCGCCGCGCCCGGGATCAGCACATACTCGATCGCCTGGCCGTGACGCTGCAGGAACGGCAGATCGGCGGCCGCGGCGAGCGCGGCCGCTGCGGCGGAATCCGCCGTATCTGTCGTCACGAAGTCGCTCCGATCACGCCGTCGACCAGATAGTCCATCTTCTCGAGTTCAGGATCCTTCTGGCCGCGATCGGTGCCGGCCGCGATCACGACCTTGCCCTTGTTGTCGGAGATCGGGCCCTTGAAGATGACGAAGTCGCTCGACATGAACTTCGACTTGACGTCATCGGCGTGCTTGCGCGCTTCTTCCGAGACCGCCTCCCCATAGGGCGACACCTTGACGATCTCGTCCTTCAGGCCGCCGCGATAGAAGTTCGGGATGGTCTCGCCGGCCGCGATCATTTTCACGAATTTCGGATACAGCGCTTCCCAGTTCCATTCGGCGCCGGTGAGATACGCCTTCGGCGCCAGCGGCGACTGGTTGACGTGATAGCCGCACACCATGGCGCCGCGCCGCGCGGCGTTCTCCACCATCGTCTTCGGCCCGTCGACATGACAGGTCAGCACGTCGACGCCCTGGTCGATCAGGCTGTTGGTGGCCTCGGCTTCCTTGACCGGCATCGACCAGTCGCCGGTGAAGATCACCTGCGTGGTGGCCTTCGGATTGGCAAGCTTCGCGCCCAGCGTGAACGCGTTGATGTTGCGCAGCACCTGCGGGATCGGTTTGGCCGCGACGAAGCCGAGCTTGCCGCTCTTGGTCGAATAGCCTGCGACGATGCCGGAGATGTACTGCGCCTCGTCGATATAGCCGAAATAGCTGCCGGCGTTCTTGGGGTCCTTGTCGGTCCACAGGCCGCCGCAATGCTCGAAGCGCAGTTTTGGATATTTTTGCGCCATCTTCAGCACGTGCGGATTGTAGTAGCCGAACGAGGTCGGAAACAGCAGGCTCGCGCCGTCGAGATTGATCATCGACTCCATGGTCTTCTCGACCGCGTCGGTCTCCGGCACCTTCTCTTCCTCGACGACCTTCAGCCCCGGCAGCTTTTTCAGCGCGGCGGCGCCTTGTGCGTGCGCCTGGTTGTAGCCGTAGTCGTCGCGCGACCCGACATAGATGAAGCCGATCGTGGTCTCCGCGGCGAAGGCGGAGCGGGCGCCGAATGCGCTGCCGAGCGTCAAAGCCGCGCCGCCTTGCAACAGCCGGCGCCGTGAAATCCTGCCAAAATCCATCGTCTGCTCCCTGGGCGGATCTGGCCGCCACTCCCGTTCTCGGCGTCACCCGTCCGGTGTCGCCCAAGGGAAGCTGTCGCAAGCTTTATGCCAGAGCCGATTTTGTGGGCACCCAACGATCAACGCATTGGAAAGAAAAGGATTTGCGAAAGTCAGGTCCCGATCAGGGCGATCGGCCGCATCAGGTCAGCCTAAAAAATAGTCGATCTTTTTCTATTGTATGCAATCGAGTTGGGCAGCGCTGGCGCGTCAAGGCGCGGCCGTTTCCACCGCGGTGGACCGCCGGTTCAGGGTCGCGCGGGCGGACGATCCCAGCCCCCAGCCGAAAAGGGCAGATATCAGCGGCAGCTTGACCGCATCGAGTGCCCGGCGCGTGCCGTGGAACCCGCTATCCGGCAACAGCGCCAGATCGTGCAGGACATAGTCCACGTTGAAGAAAACGACCGGCGCGATCACCAGCCGTGCGAGGCGCAGCCTGTGCGTCGCGAAGATGCGCAGTGCGGCGACGACCGCCGCGGTCGCAGCGAGCAGGCCATAGGCGACGCGACGGTCGATGAGCATCGTCTCGCCGGGACGTCACGTCACCGGAGCGCAGGCGGTCACCACCGATGCCTTCATGTGTCATGCCGTTCAGCCGTAGGCGACGCCCGGCTTGCTTTGTCCCACTTCTATGATGTAGCCATCGGGATCGCGGATGTAGCAGCGCGTCTCGCCGTACTTGTCCTTTGGCTCCGTGATGAACTCGGCGCCCCGACTTCGCCACAGGTCGTAGCACGATCGAATATCTGCCACGCGGATATTCATGAAGCTGCTGACTGAATCGGGATCGACGGGAACGCCGAGCGTCACCGACGGCTTGTCGGGTGTCGGGCCGCCCCCGACGTTGACAATGAGCCACGTGTTCGCGATCTGGATGTAAGCCGGCGCGCCGCTGCTGTCGCCTCGGCTCAGAATGCGACCTCCGAAGACCGTTTCGTAAAATCGAGCCGATCGTTCGATGTCGGCGACGGTGAGAAAGTACGCGACGGTGAATCCGTCTCGCGGCGGCATCTGAAAGCTTTTCTGCTCGACCTGTACCTGGTTCATCGACGCCTCCTGTTCAGATATGATGTCATGGCGTGGCGACACTGCAAAATACGTCGACCGAATATTTTCCCGCGCCGTTCATGTACAGCAGCAGGAAGCCTCCCATGATGCCGAGATTCTTGTAGAAGCCATCCATGCTGTCGACTCGCTCCGTCCCCGTCATTGCCCAGTAGCGATGCCCGATGAGCGCGGTTCCGAGCGTGTAGAAAAACATGAGCAGGGCCGAAGGACGCGCGAACGCGCCAACCGCGACTGCGAACGCGACCGGAAGCTCCATGAAGGTCGCTACGGCAGCAGCCAGTGCCGGCAGCGGAACGCCAAGCTGGACCATTTGACTGACCGTGCCCGAATAGTCCCTCAGCTTCCTCCAGCCGAAAATCAGAAATAATGTCGCGAGAAGAACGCGGGCCGCAAGAATGAGCTGATCGTTGAGGCCGTTTGTCATAACGTTACGCTCGCAGCGGCGAGAACGCGGTGTCACGCGACGTGCTTGCTCATCAGATCGAGGATCAGGGCGTCGAGGCTGTACGGCCCGGCGCCGGCCGAGACGATCACGATCAACATGAATGCGTAGAGCGTCTCGGGCAAATACAGCCAGTCGTCGATCCGATCTGCCCGATCGATCGGCTTGTAGAGCTTGATTCGCAGTCGCCCGGACGTGGCGATGGCGACGAGGATGATGGCAAGCAGGCCAAGCGCTGCGAGTGGCGCCAACAGCCCGATAACGACGCCGCCGCCGGCGGTGAACTCGACCAGCGGCACCCACCATTGGTTGAACCCGACCGCCGGCGTGCCAAGCCCCTTGAGTTCATCGACGAACAGGCGGTGGCGCTCCGCGTTGAACAGCTTGTGATATCCCGACAGCATGAAGAATGCCCCGACCGCGATCCGGTTCAGGGTGAGCGCGAGGTCGGTCCAGCCGACACCAGTGAACAGTAAATCCATCATGATCGATCTCGTGACGGCTACGAGACAATCGGCCACCCACCTCGTGGCTTCGATTTCGTGGCGAAATTTCAACCCATTGGCTCGACCCATTGCGCGCGCGAAGGCCCCGGGTCGAAGGGAGCGCCAAAATACTGCGTCTCGCGCGCCACCTTCCCGTCCCTGAATTCCATGATGCTCACCGTGTAGGATGGCGCCCCGTCATAGGTAAGGACGAGCTCAGTGACCCAGAGGTCGGCGGCACCGAGTATGCGTCGCACCGTAAAGCGCTTCCTGTTTGGCTGCGCAAAACGAGACGCCTGAATATGGCGGCGACCGCGGATCCGCTCCCCGGACTGCGGATAATCGAGCACGGCGTCGTCGCTGTAAATGTCATGCTCGACCTCGAAATCGCCTGCGTCCGAAGCATCCCAATGGCGCTGCAGGGCCGCAAGCCTGGCTTGATCGTCCATCAAAAATCTCCAGTCGAAGCTTCGGGCTCTCGCTTTCGGGCCGCGCGGCAGCCCTGCGTTCCGCATAAACGCATAGCACGCGTTTCTTCTGTCCGGGACGCGGAAACCGGTCCACTCGCAACATCTAACAACGACTAACGAGCCAGCAATCCGATGAGGCTGCAGATTGGGGTGGGGCACAGCGATCGGGCTGGTCGGGTTGCGGCGCCGGGAGATCCGCGGCCGACGCGTCTGACATGAAGTGGAGACGTCGGCCTGCGAGCCCGGCGCGAGACTGCGGGATCATCTTTGGGAGACGCGATGGCACGTTTGCTTTCAGTCAATGTCGGCTTGCCGCGCGACCTCACATGGCAAGGCAGGACCGTTCACACCGGCATCTGGAAAGCGCCGGTCGACGGCCCGCGCATGGTGCGCCGGCTCAACATTGACGGCGACGGACAGGGCGATAAGGCCGGCCACGGCGGCGAGCACCGCGCGGTCTTCGTCTATCAGCACGAGTCTTATCGCTACTGGCAGGAGCAGCTTGGCCGAACGGACCTCGTCTACGGCCAGTTTGGCGAGAATTTTACCGTGGAGGGCCTGGCCGACACCGCGGTGTGCATCGGAGACCGCTACCGGATCGGCACTGCGCTGTTCGAGGTGACGCAGCCGCGCGTGACCTGTTACCGGCTGGGCATCCGGATGGACGAGCCGGAAATGGTCGCGCTGCTCGTGAAGCACGGCAGGCCCGGTTTCTACTTCCGTGTGATCGAGGAAGGCGAAGTCGCGGCCGGCGACGCGATTACGCAGCTGGCGGCCGGGCCCGAAGGCATGAGCGTGTCCGAGATCAATGCGCTGCTCTATATCCCGCCTCACCCCCGAGGTAGCCTGGAGCGTGCGCTGCGCATTCCCGCGCTCAGCGGCGGCTGGCGCCATTCCTTCGCGGCGCTGCTCGCGCGGGCACGTGAGGATGGCGCGGCGACGGGAAACCCCGGGCTTGTCGCGGCCTCCGGCCCACCGCCAGCCTGGCGCGGATTCCGGCCGTTCCGCGTCGCGCGCAAGGTGCGCGAAAGCGATAACGTGACGTCGCTCGTGCTCGAGCCCACGGACAGCGGACCTGTTGCCGCCGCACTGCCCGGCCAGTTCGTTGCGCTGCGGCTCGGGCCGGCTTCCGCGCCGGCGCTGATACGAAGCTATTCGTTGTCGGGAGCGCCCGGCGCCGCGTCCTATCGCGTCAGCATCAAGCGGGAGCCGCATGGCGCGGCCAGCGCCTACGTCGCCGACCGGCTCGGCGTGGATGACATCGTGCAGGCAAGTGCGGCGCGCGGGAGTTTTATTCTTCAGCAAGGCGAGCGCCCCGTCGTCCTGGTGAGTGCCGGGATCGGCGTGACACCGGTGCTCGCGATGCTCCACGCGCTGGCGGCCGAGGCCTCGACCAGGGACATCTGGTGGCTGCATGGCAGCCGCAACGGCCGGGACCACGCGTTTGCCGCGGAGGCGCGCGCGCTGCTTCAATCGCTGCCGCGCCACCACCGCTATATCTGCTACAGCGCGCCCGCGCCGGGCGATCGGCCCGGTGTGGATTTCGACAGTGCCGGGCACCTCAACCTGCGCGTGATTGAGGCGCTAGAGGTTCCGCGCGATGGCGACTTCTATGTCTGCGGACCCGCGTCCTTCATGAACGATCTGACCGGCGGCCTTGCCGCGTGGGGCATCGCGCCGGACCGCATCCATACCGAAACGTTCGGCGCCGGGCCAGCCATGACACCGGGCATCGCTGCCTCGCCGCGCCGGCCGGCACATGTGCCGGCGGGGCCTGCGGGCACGGGACCGATGGTGTCGTTCGCCCGCAGCGGTCTCAATGTCTGCTGGGGGCCGTCATTTGCAAGCCTGCTGGAACTGGCCGAGGCGTGTGACGTCCCCGTGCGCTGGTCGTGTCGAACGGGGGTCTGCCACGCCTGCGAATCCGGACTCTTGGCCGGATCGATTGGCTATCGGCCGGAGCCGGTCGATGCACCGGCCGAGGGCAATGCGCTGATCTGCTGCTCACAGCCTGCGGGCGACATCGTGATCGATCTTTGACGGTGTCGATCCCGCGAAACCAGGGAGGGAATTGACGTGCGATCCGACATCATGACGGGGGCGATCTTCCCGGATTACGAGCTCAGCGACCACACCGGCAAGCATCGAAAGCTGTCCGAGCTGCAGGGCCAGGATCCGATGGTGCTCGTGCTCGGCCGCGGCGGGTACTGTCCAAAGGATCGTCGCCAGGCCGAAGGATTGCTGGAACTTCATCGCGAGATGGAGGTGGGCTATTGCCGGATGGTGACGATCACCACCGACAACATCATCCAGACCAGCGAGTATCGCAGCGGAGTGGGCGCCCACTGGACCTTCCTGTCCGATGCGCGGCGCATCGTTCAGAAGGACCTCGATATCGCCGAATACACCGATCCGGTTCACGATCCGATGATTCCGCATGTGATCGTGCTGGAGCCCGGCCTCGTCATTCACAAGGTCTACAATGGCTACTGGTTCTTCGGACGTCCAACCGTCGAAGAGCTGCGCCAGGATCTGCGGGCCGTCAGCAAGAAATGCCGGCCGGATTGGGACATCACGACATCAGAATTGAAGACGCTTTGGCAGCAGGGTCGCAAGGAGCTTTTCTACCCCTATGGCAAGGCGCACATCAAAGTTCTCGGCGAACAGGATTAGCTGCAGATGCAGTGCTCCCTTCGAATGCGAGCGCCCGATGAGCCAGGCGACTTTCATCCGGGCGGGCCAGTGACATCGTCTTCCCCGCGAAGCCGAATCTCGAGGCTGCAGCACAGACCCTGGGGCGCGAAATCGAGTTCTGCATCCGGGAAAAGACCTCTCACGAGGCCGGTGCCGAATCCGGTTCGGCTAGGCGGCAGGATCGTCGGGCCGCCCCGCTCCTTCCATCTCAGCCGCAACGTCTCGGTCGGCGACCGCTCGGCTTCCCAGCTGATCGCGATCGTTCCGGTCGCCGTCCTGAGGGCGCCGTGCTTGACGGCGTTGGTGGTCAGCTCGTGGACGACCATTCCGAGGTTTTGAGCGTGTGTCGCGGGGACTGCAATGTCGGGGCCTTCGATCGTGATCTGGCTGGCAAAAGTCCTGGTTTGACCATGCACAAGGTCCCTGAGCTGGACCTCCCCGGCATGCGAGTTGACGATCTGTCTGTTGCTCTCTGCCAAAGCATGTATCCGTCCCTCGAAGGAGGCTCTGTCGATCTCGCAAATCGTGCGCCGGGCGATCGCCAGCACGACCGCGAGCAGGTTGGCGGAGCGATGTTGCACTTCGGCAAGCAGCAGCCTTTCAGTTTCCGCGGCCTTCCTGCGCTCCACATAGTCGGCAGCCAGCCGCGCCGCCAGGTCCAGATAGTAGATCTCGCCACACTCGGCTTTCAGAGGCTCGCGAAAGTGAACCGAGAGCATGCCAAGGGTGTAGCCATGGCTGCTGTTCAGCGGGATCGAAATGACGGCCCGGACATTTTCGTCAAGGAGAATGTCGAGTGAGGGCCGGCCGGCGAAAATCCGGCTGGTCCCGATGTCGTCGACGATCACTGGAGCGCCGGCGCGAAGAGCGGCGCCGCAGCTCGAGGCCTCGGTGTCTTCGACGAACTCGAAAAACTCGAGGAACGGTTTGCCGAATCCCCGCTGTGCAGCGATCCGCAGCGCGTTCGACGCTGGATCGAAGACCTGCAGCGTGCCTTTCTGCGCGCGGGCGATGACGACCGCCGCATCCAGAATCTTTTGCAGACACTCTTCAGGGGTGATGTCGTAACGCACGCAATCGGTGGAAATCTCACGCAGCATCGTCATCGCGCGAAGCTCGGCTGCCAGGCGCTCCTCGGCCTGTCGCTTTTCCGTGATGTCGATGATGGAGGCGATCCAGCCGTGAACCTTGCCATGCTGGTCATTTTCGGGGGTATAGATGACGTGCAGCAGGCGATCGCCGACGCCCGCAAAATTCACCTTCGTCTCATATTCCACCCGCTCTCCCGACAGCACG
>Ga0335084_10001323_pt1 | contig 23010 bp, 15 predicted proteins | sample Lox_Sample_44_FD_206721 | JGI IMG/M metagenome (GOLD analysis project Ga0335084, IMG submission 206721) | Soil microbial communities from Loxahatchee National Wildlife Refuge, Florida, United States - Lox_Sample_4.4 | ecosystem: Environmental > Terrestrial > Soil > Wetlands | place: USA...
ACCCGGCTTCGATGCGCCGGACACGAGCTGCTCGCCGGCACCGGGCTCGACCTCACCGCGGTGCGCAACACTGCCCTCTCCTACTTCCTCAGCGGCCGCATGCCCCGGAAGTTCGGGCCGCGGGACACCCGGTCACCTGCCCGCCCCGCCCCGTCGCCACCGCGCGCCTCGACCACGGTCGCGCTGCTGCCCGAGGACTCCCCCCGCGCGCTGGTGGACTCGGACGGCGAGGCGCTGGCTGCCCTTCCCTTCCCGGCGCTGTCCCCGGCGCCCGCGCCCGCCCCGGGGCCCAAGCTGCGGGTCGTCGCCCCGGCGGAGGGGCTTCCCTGGGAGCTCGACCCGGCGACCTTCCCGCTCCTCGCCCAGCTCGGGCGAAACCTCACTGCGCTCGCCCGCGAGGGCCAGCTGGACCCCGTCGTCGGCCGGGCCCGGGAGCTGGAGGAGGTCCTCGACGTCCTGGGCAAGCGCCGCACCAACAACCCCTGCCTGGTGGGGGAGCCCGGGGTGGGCAAGACGGCGGTGGTGGAGGGCGTGGCACAGCGCCTGCTCTCGGCCCCGGGTGACCTCGGGAAGAAGGCGGTGGTCGAGCTGTCGACCGCGGACCTCCTCGCCGGCACCTCGCTCCGCGGCTCGCTGTCCGAGCGGCTCAACGGCCTCAAGGAGGAGATGCGCCGCGCCTCGGGCCGGGTGGTCGTCTTCCTCGACGAGATCCACACCCTGGTCGGCGCCGGATCGACCGGCGAGGGGGCACAGGACGCGGCGAACGAGCTGAAGGGGGCGCTGGCCCGCGGCGAATTCCCCTGCATCGGCGCGACCACCCACGACGAGTTCCGGCGCTTCATCCAGGCGGACCCGGCGCTGGAGCGCCGCTTCACCGCGGTGGTGGTGCGTGAGCCGACGGTGCCCGAGACGGTGGAGATCCTCTCCGGGCTGCTCCGCCGGTACGAGGAGCACCACCGGGTGCGCTACGCCCGCGCCGCGGTGGAAGCCGCCGCATCGCTCGCCGCCCGCTACGTGACCGACCGGCACAACCCCGACAAGGCGGTGTCGCTCCTCGACCTCGCCGGCTCGCGGGTGGCGCGGGCGGGGCGAGACCGGGTGGAAGTCAAGGACGTCGCCGAGGTGGTGTCGCGCATCGCCGGGCTTCCGGTGGAGCGCCTGCTGACCGGGGACGCCTCCCGGCTGCTCCGCCTCGAGGAGGAGCTGGGGGCGCGCGTCGTTGGCCACGCCGCGGCGGTGGAACGGGTGGCCAAGGTTCTCCGGCGGAACTACGCGGGCTTCGCCAGCCGGCGACCGCTGGGGAGCTTCCTCTTCCTCGGGCCCACGGGCGTGGGAAAGACCGAGCTCGCCCGCGCGCTGGCGGACGTGCTCTTCGGCACCCGGGACGCGCTGATCCGCCTGGACATGAGCGAGCTGTCCGAGTCGCACGCCACGTCCCGGCTCATCGGCGCCCCGGCGGGCTACGTCGGATACCAGGACGGAGGGCAGCTGACCGAGGCAGTGCGGCGGCGGCCGAGCGCGGTGGTGCTGCTGGACGAGGTGGAGAAGGCGCACCGCGACGTCCTGATGCTCCTGCTCCAGCTGCTCGAGGAGGGCCGGCTGACCGATGGGAAGGGCCGCCAGGTCGACTTCTCGAGCACCGTGGTGGTGCTCACCTCCAATCTCGGTGCCGAGGCGTTCGGCCGGACGCGGTCGCGGGTGGGCTTCGGCTCGGACTCGGCGGACGAGGGCGGCACGTCGTCGGCGTTGACCGAGGCGCGGCGAGCGCTCCCACCCGAGCTGTGGAACCGGATCGACGAGCGGCTGGTGTTCGGCGCGCTCGGCCGCGAGGAGCTGCGGAAGATTGCCCGCATGCTGCTGGAGGAGAGCAGCCGCCGTCTGGCCGAGGAGCGAGGCATCGCCTTCGCCGCCGGGGAGGACGTGGTGGACGCGCTGGTGGACTCGGAGGACATGGATCCCCTCCTCGGCGCCAGGCCGGTGCGGCAGATCGTCCAGCGCTCCATCGAGGCACCGCTCGCCGAGCACATCCTGGCCGGGAAGGTGGCGGCTGGAAGCCGGCTGAGGGTCCGGGTGGTGGGCGGGCGCATCCGCTTCGGCGGCGACACCGTGGGCTGAGCGGTGGCGGGGACAAGCTCCCGGCGCACGCGGGTGCTGGTGGTCGGCGTGGGCCGGCTGGGGAGCGCCATCTCGGTCCAGCTGCTGAAGGCGGGCTGGTCGGTGACGGTTCGCACGCAGTCGCCCGCGGGACGGCGGCAGGCGAAGCGGCTCGGGCTGGCCGAGGCGGACGCGGCGGCGATGCCCCGGGCCGAGCTGTGCCTGCTCACCGTGCCCGACGCCGCGGTGGAGCCCGTGGCGCGCGCGGTGGCCCCGCAGCTCGGCCGGACGACGGGGCTGGTCCACTGCGCGGGGGCGCTCACCCTCGAGGTCCTGCAGCCGGCGGCGTCGGGTCGACCCACCGGCTCGTTCCACCCGCTGGTGTCGGTCATCGGCCCCGAGACCCCGCTCGCCGGGCACTCGGTGGCCATCGCCACCCGCTCGCGGGTGCTCGCCCCGCTCCTCGCCCGGCTCGCCGCAGCGCTCGGGCTGCGCCCTCTCCGGGTCCCCGAGGATGGCCGGGCCGCGTACCACGCCGGGGCGGCCATGGCGGCGAGCGGGCTGGTGGCGCTCCTCGACGCGGCCGTCGCCGCCTGGCGAGAGGCCGGGGTGCCCGAGCGCGAGGCCGTCGCCGGGCTCGTCCCGCTCATGCGCTCGGCGCTCGCCGGGGCCGAGGCCCGCGGCACCGTGGCCGCGCTGACCGGGCCCGTCGTGCGCGGAGACGCCGAGGTGGTCCAGGCGCACCTGCGCGCCCTGCCGGACGATGTCCTCCCCATCTACCTCGCGCTCCAGCAGCGGGTGCTGGTCCACGCCGCGGAGCGACTGCCCCGCCCCACGGTGGCCCGGGTGAGCGCGGTGCTGGGCTCCGAGGCGGCGCGGCGCCCGAGACGGGTCCGTCGTGGCTCGCCTCGCTGACGGAGCTCGTCGCCCTCCTCGCCCCGGACCACAGCGTCGTCGACTCGCTGGGGAACCGGCTTCCGAAGATGCGGATCGCTCCGGCTGGGCCCGTCACGGGGCGAGGATGATGCGCGGGCCTTGCAAGGCCTCGCGCACGGCGACCAGCGCCGCGTCCGACAGCGCCTCGGTCTCGGTCAGCCGCCTCAGCACCAGCTCCGAGTCCGCCGGGGCCCCATCGAGCAGCCCCTTGAGCTCGGCGAGGAGGGCGAGCACCGCGCCCTCCATCTGCTTCCCCTGCGGGGAGGCGACGATCGGCTTCCCGGCCTTCTCCGCGACGTACCTCTCGAAGCCGTCCAGCGAGGCCCGGGTCGCCCGGACGTCGTATGCCGCCAGCTTCGACTGGAGCACCGCCTTTGGCACGCTGAGCAGCCGGGGCACCCCACCCTGCGCCAGCCCGGGGTGGGGGACGCCGACCTCCTGCATCGGGAACACGCCCAGCAACCCGTCCTCTGGCGCTGGCGAGCTGTAGGGGATGATGTCCAGGAACAGGGCCAGCGGATCCACGCCCTGCTTCGCCGCCTCGATGTCCTGCGGGTCGAGCGGTGGATACGACGTCGGCGCGCCGGTGAAGAGCAGCGGGAGCACTGCCTGCTCCCAGACCTCGTCCGGCGCCGAGCCGGTCTGCTTCGTGGCCGCGGCCACCGTGAGCATCAGCTCGGCGAGCCGCGGCGACTGTCCCACCTGGTCCCCCAGGCTCCGCGCCGGGTCGAGCCGCGCCAGGGCTCCGGCGATCTGCTGCTCGAACTGGCCCTTTGCCTCCGCCGACATGCGCTGCGCGCCCACCCGGGCGAGCGCCGCCCGGAGGTCTGCGGCGAGCACCGGGGGCTTGGCCTCGAAGAGCTCCTTCTTCCGCCTGGCATCGACCAGCATGAACTGGAGGAAGCCCGGGTCGAACAGCCGGGCGTAGTCCTCGGGCCGGAGCCGCACCGGCGCCCCCGCCGACGGCGCGAACTTCGCCTGGGCCAGTGCCCGTCGGATGTCGGCGGTGACCTCGTCGAGCCGCTCGAGCTTCCTCTGGTTCAACGCGTCCACCACCGCCTGGAAGGGCGACAGCATCAGCATCGCCTCGGGGAAACCCAGCATCCCGCCCTCGGGCGCCTCGCGGTGGGGAAACCAGAAGGCCTGGTCGCTGGCGATGAGCCGCTCGGCGAGGATGCCCGCCAGACCCAGGGCCACCAGCTGGTGCTCAGGCTTCTCGAGGCGGAAAGGCCCGAACAGCACCCGGATGACGCCCTTCTCGATGTCTGCCCAGGACGTCGTCATGAGGTCCACCGGCGCCCCAGTGACGCGCGCCAGCGAGGCGGCGAGTTCCCGAGTCGCGGCATCCAGATGTCCCGCAGAAGAAGCCATGGGTGGTCCCCTTAGCGTAGAACCGGGGGCTCTGTGGAGAAGCCCGGCGGCGGGAGGGGATTCCGAGTGGACGGTCGGGCTTCCCCGGCCATCCTGGCCGTGCTCCTGATGGCCTCCGGGTGCGCGACGCTGGTGCCGCGCTTCGACCAGGCAGTCACCACCTCCTTCGCCCGCCAGCCGATGCGCAAGCTGGAGACGGCGCGGGTCGAGCTCTACTACCCCGAGTCGACGCGGGAGGAGGCCTTCCGGGTCATCCAGCGGCTCGACCGGTGCGTGGAGCAGCTCCGCCGCAACCGCTTCTCCGGGACCGAGCGCCCCAAGGTGCTCGCCTACCTCACCACCGCGAACTTCGACAATGCCTACGTCCAGCCCCAGCTGGCTGGGCTCCCCCAGCAGATGGTGCTCGCCCACCACTTCACCACCGAGTTCTTCAACCTTCTGGAGATCGGCAGCAACCACGTGGACGACGTCTCGTGCCATGAGGCCGTCCACTACGTGCAGTTCGCCGAGGTGGATGAGCTCTGGTACTACCTGAACCTGGCGTTCGGCGACCTGCTCGACCCGAACATCTTCACCGAGGCGTATTTCCTCGAGGGGCTGGCCACCTACTACGAGGGCCGCCTCGAGCGCGCCACCGGTCGTCCACACAGCCCCATCTGGCGCGGGCTGTTCGAGTCCGGCGTGGCGCTCAGACAGGGCGAGCTCCACTCCGGCGACCTCTCCCCCGGCCAGCGGGAGCTGCTTCCCTTCGGCGGCCACTACCTCGTCGGGATGCACTTCATCGAATGGCTCGCCCGGCGCTACGGGGTGGACAAGCTCTGGGCGCTCATCGACGTGCAGGGGCGGAGCTGGATCCCGGTGCTCGGGGTCTCCTTCCGGTTCATGTGGGTCTACGGCAAGGGTCCCGGGGAGCTGGTGGACGAGTGGCGCGAGTCGCTCCGTCACTCCGGACCGTGGCGCGAGCGCCCCGAGAGCCAGAAGGTGCTCGACCCCGACCTGGGCTACTTCGCGCGGCTGGCCTCGGCGCCGGACGGGACGCTGGCCACCATCACCGCCGGGCGCGACTTCTCCTCCGAGCTGCGGATCTACGGCCCGGATGGCGCGCTGCGGGTCCGGCGCGCGCTCGCCAACTTCTGGCCGGGGCGCCCGTACATCGCCACCAGCCCGCTGTCGGTGAGCGGATTGTCGTTGGATGGGAGCGGCAGGCGCCTCTACTTCGTGCTCGCCGACGTGGGCATCGACGGCGACACTGCGCCGAAAGTATTGGAGCTCGACGCCTACGACGGCCGGCTGCTCCGCACTTGGCAGACGCCGGACGCGCTCGGCGGCGGTGTGGATCCCTCTGCTTCACGCTACGTCTTCATTCGCAGCCAGGCCGACACCGCGGACCTCTGGGAGCTCGACCTCGCGACCGGCGAGCAGCGTCCGCTCACCCACAACCAGGGCCGGCTGACGCTCGGCGCAGCCGCACCCGCCGCCGACCGACGGATCGTCTTCGCCAGGAAGATCGGCGACGACTTCGACCTCTGGCTGCGGACCCCGGATGGGGAGGAGCGACCGCTCACCCGGGACGGGAAATTCAACTATTCCCCCCGCTGGGAGGGGCCGGACCACGTGGTGGCGCTCCACGAGGTGGACGGGCGTACCCAGGCCGTCCGGATCTCGGTCTCGACGGGCGCGATGACCGTGCTGACCGACGCGCCCTTCGTGGTGATGGATCCGGTCCCGCTCCCGGGAGGACGGCTGGCCTTCGTCAACCGCGAGGGCTGGAGCTGGACGCTCGACCGGATGGACGTCGGTCAAGGCCGGCCGCTGCCGGGCACCGAGCAGGCTGCCCAGGCCGAGGCCCCGGGGAACGACGCATCGTCCCAGCCGGACGTCCCGGTCCTCTCCGACGAGCCGTACCACGCGCTGGACCACCTGCTCGTCCCCACTCTGCGTGGACCGTTCGTCGACTTCGGCAGTCGGGAGGAATACGGCGGAACGAAGAGCAAGGTCTACGCCGGCGTCTCGCTCCAGGGCAGCGACCGTCTCGGGCTCCACCAGTACGCGTTGAACATCGGGTACCAGACCAGTGATCCGGGCCCCACGTTTTCGGTGGGTTACGGCAACTACCTGCTCGCCCCGGTGTACCTCCAGGCCGTCTTCTCGCGCTACGCGGAGCCGGCCCTTCGCGACGTCTCGGACAACTCCTTCATCCCCAGCACCGTGGACATGAACGGAGGTCTCTTCGCCTCCCGCACCTTCTGGGGCACCCCGGTGACGGTGAATTTCTACGGCGTCCACCGCAAGGAGGGCTTCGAGTCCGGGACGCGCAACTCGGACCTGTTCGGTCCCGGCATCGCCACCACCTGGTCGGCGACGGAGTCGACCCCGTACGCGGGCGTGCGCCGGGGCACGGTGCTGACCGGCAGCGCCCAGTGGTTCTCCAAGGCCTTCGGCTCGGACTTCAGCTTCACCGACCTTCGGGCGACCGCGGCCTTCTACACGCCCCTGCCCTTCTGGGCGCGGCACACGCTCCAGCTCACCGTGCGTGGCCGGGCCCTCGCCGGAGCGCCGGCACGGCTCCTCCACGTCGGCGGAAGCAACCGCGGCTTCTTCGAGTGGGACTCCGAGCCGGAGAAGTCACAGCAGGGCACCGGGCTGGCCATCTTCCCGGACATCACCTTCCGCGAGCCGCTGCGGGGCTACGAGGACGCGAATCTGCGCTGCAACGAGGTGGTCATCGCCGGGGCCCGGTACCGGGCGCCGATCATCGTCGACTACGGGTGGTCGTCTTTTCTCTGGATTCTTCCTTCGTTCTTCATCCGCCAGGCGGACCTCGAGGTGTTCGGGGAGTGGGCGCACACCTGGACGTCGGCGAGCTCGTCCGGCCCGGCGACCACCGGCGACCACCGGACCTTCGGCGGGGCGCTGTACTTCCGGACGCTGTGGGGCTCAGCGGTGCCGCTGTCGTTCTACTACCAGTTCGCGGTGCGGCCGGACGACGGGCTGAGCCCGCTTCACATTCTGGGCATCGCCCTGGAGTGACCTCCGTTCAGGCCTCCGTGCCGCATCGACGTTCTCACTCCGCCCTGCGGTAGAGCCTGTGCCGTTCGATGTACGCGAGGACCTCGCGGTGAACGAGCCCGCTTCCTCCGCGCCCGGCGGCGAGCGCGGCGCGCACCTCGGTGCTCGACACCTTCGCCAGCGGTGGCCCCAGCGCGGAGGGGTCGGGATGGCCAGCGCGGTTCAGCACGACGATCCGGGCGAGCTTGCGGATCTCCTCCAGCTCCCGCCACTTCGGGAGCTCCGCCACGATGTCGCTCCCCACCACCAGGGTCCATCGCCGATCCGGCCAGCGCCGGTGCAGCGCCCGCAGCGTATCCACCGTGTAGCCGTTCCCGCCGAGCGAGGCCTCGATGTCCGACGTCGCCAGCCATCCCGCGGCGTCGCGGCACATCAGCTGGCACATGGCCATCCGGTGGGCGAAGTCGATGAGCGGCTTGCCGAAGGGATGGTGCGCGGCGGGGACGAACCACACCTGGTCCACCGGCTCGAGCGCCCGCACCACGTGCGCGGCGAGCAAGTGACCGAGGTGGGGCGGATTGAAGGAGCCCCCGAGGAGCGCGACGTCCATGGCCGGACGGCGAGCCTAGCCGTAGAGGAGGTGCGGCGCCCGCCGTTCCAGGAAGGCTGACTCCGCTCCGTCGAGTAATCCGGCCACATCCTCGAACTCGGCCCCGTCCTCGAGCGCCTTCCGCACCCGCGCGTTGCCGGACAGGAGATCGAACGCTGGCACGTCGGTGACGAACTCGTAGGCCTCGGCCCGCCACTGGAAGCGCTCACCCCCGAGGCGCCGCGCCTCGGCCACCACCGCCAGTCCGGCCTTCACCGAGGGAAAGACCGCCGGGTCGGTGACGTGGAGAAACGCGCCCGCGCACCCCACCCCCCGGTGCTTGTCCCAGGTGGGGACGAAGTGCACCGGCCGGACCCGGAGCCCGGGCAGCTGGTGCCGCGCGAGCGCCGTGGCGATGTCGTGCGCGTCGAGGTACGGCGCCCCGAACTGCTCGAAGGGCCGGCACGTCCCCCGGCCCTCGGAGACGTTCGTCCCCTCGAGCAGGCACATCCCCGGATAGACCCGCGCGGTATCGGGGGTGGGCATGTTGGGCGAGGGGGGGATGAAGGTCAGCCCGGTGTCGGCCCAGCCCATCGCCCGCGTCCAGCCGAGACACGGCACCACCGCCAGGTCACAGCCGAAGCGCTCCTCGACATTGAGCATCCGCGCCAGCTCGCCCAGCGTCATCCCGTGCCGGTTCGGCAGCGGATACAGCCCGACGAAGCTCCGGAACCCGGGCTCGACCAGGTTGCCCTCCACCCGCTCGCCGCCCAGCGGGTTCGGCCGGTCCAGCACCACGAAGCGGACGCCCGCCCTGGCGCACGCCTCCATCGCCAGGGCCATGGTGTAGAGGTAGGTGTAGTAGCGCGCGCCGACGTCCTGGATGTCGAAGACCAGCACGTCGAGGCCCTCCAGCCACTCGGGCCTCGGCCGCAGCGACTCCGCCGTGCTGCCGTAGAGCGATCGAACCGGCACGCCGGTGCACGGGTCCTTCGCCTCGCCGACCGCCTCCATGTACTGGACCTCGCCGCGCACCCCGTGCTCGGGGCCGAAGAGCGACGCGAGGGTCACGCCCGGAGCCGCCCAGAGGAGGTCCGCGAGGTGCCGGAGGCGGCCGTCCACGCTCGTCGGGTTGACGATCGCTCCCACCCGGAGCCCCCGCAGCGCACGGAACTGCTCCGCCTCCCACACGTCCAGCCCGGTCCGGACCCGCATCTTGGGGCCCCAGCGTACCCCGGCCGCCGCCGCGCTCAACGGCGAGAGGCGCTCAGCGAGCGCATCGCCTTCTTCTGGGGCTCGAGCGTCTTCATCAGCGCGGCGGACTGCTTCTGCCGGCCGGTCCGGCCGTAGAGGTCGGCCAGGGCCCGGGTGACCACCGCGTTCTTCGGCTGCGCCTTGTGGAGGTCGGTCAAGGTGCGCTCGGCCTCGGGAGCCTGCCCGGACTTCTCCTGCACGCCGGCCAGCTGGAGCTTCAGCCCGGTGTCGCCGTCTCCTGCGCCGATCAGGTACCGCAGCTCCTTCTCCGCCTCCGGCCAGTCGCCCGCCCTCTGGGAGAGCGCCGCCAGCCGCCGGTGTGCCTCGACGTAGTCTGCTCGGAGGGCGATGGCCTTTCGCTGCGCGACGCGCGCCCCCTCGACGTCGCCGCGCTCCTCCTCCAGCACACCCCAGAGGTGGAGCCCGCGCGGGTTGTCCGGGGCGAGGGCGTAGGCCCAGCGGAGGTGCCAGTCCACCGACTCCAGCGCCTTGCCGAGCTTCAGCCCCAGCCGGGCCGATTCCAGATGCCCGTAGGGGGAGCGGGGCTCGCTCTGGGCCCACCACTCCGCCCAGGCGAGCGCCCCGGCGTCGTCGCCCGCGGATTCGTGGGTGGCGATCTGCTCCAGTGGCGTCGTGCCCAGAAGGACGCCCAGCACCACCGCCGCGCTCACCGCCATCATCTCGGGTGGGGATGGTACCGAAGCGACCGGCGGGTCCTCAACCCGCTTGACCCGAACGCCCGCGCCGCCACAGAACGTCGCGCCGTGCATTTCTCCCCCCGGACACTGGAGGACCTCGCATTTCCGGAGGTCTTGGCCGCCCTTGGCCAGCGCTGCCGGACCACGGCGGGTCGGAGCCGCGCGCTCACCCGTTCATTCCTCGACGACGGCTCTGCCATCCGGGAGTCACTGGCCCGGGTGGACGAGGCCCGCGGGCTGCTCCAGGCCCAGGTCAGCCTCCCCCTCGGAGGGGTGGCTGACATCCGGGGCTCGGTGGAGCGCGCCGAGAAGGGTGGCAGCCTTGAGCCCCGCGAGCTGACCGCCTGCGCCCAGACGCTGTTCGCCTTCAGCCGGACACGGCAGGCGCTGCAAGAGCGCTCCGGGACGGCGCCTCGCCTGGCCTTCGTCGGCCAGCGCCTGCCCGACCTCGAGGCGCTGGCGGTGCGGATCGACCGGTGCTTCGAGGCCGACGGGGAGATCTCCGAGCGCGCCAGCCCTGCGCTGAAGGAGGCCCGCGACCGGATCCGGGGGCTGCACCGGGCCATCAAGTCCCGGCTCGACGCGCTCCTCCACGACGAGCGCTTCCTGCTCCACCTGCGCGAGAGCTACTACACGCTCCGGAACAATCGCTACGTGGTCCCGGTTCTGGCCCAGGCGCGGGCCGAGGTCCCGGGCATCGTCCACAACGCCAGCCAGTCCGGGCAGACGCTCTTCGTCGAGCCCGAGACGCTGGTGGGCATCGGGAACGACCTGGCCATCGCCCAGTCGGTGGCCCTGGAGGAGGAGCGCCGGGTGCTCCAGGAGCTCTCGGACGCGGTGGGCCGCGATTCCGCCCGCCTCCTGGAGGGGGTGGAGGCGGCCGCCGAGCTGGACGAGGCCGAGGCGGCGGCCCAGCTCGGGGCCGACCTCGATGCCTCCACCCCCGTGGTCGAGGACGCGGACGGACCGCTGGTCCTGCTCCAGCTCCGCCATCCGCTGCTGGTCCTCCGCGGTCGCGAGGTGGTGGCCAACGACGTCCGGCTGGAGGGCGAGGTGCGGGCGCTGGTGATCTCCGGCCCCAACGCCGGGGGGAAGACCGTCACCCTCACCGCGGTGGGGCTGTGCGCGGTGCTGCTCCGGGCGGGCCTGCAGATCCCCGCCGCCGCCGGCTCGCAGCTGCCCCTCTTCACCTCGGTTCACTCCGCGGTGGGCGACGCGCAGGACCTCGCCCAGGACCTGTCGACGTTCAGCGCCCATGTCCGGGAGCTGAAGCGCATCCTCGAGGGCGCGGGGCCGGGCGCCCTGGCGCTGATCGACGAGATCGCCGCCGACACCGACCCGCGTGAGGGCGCCGCCCTGGCCATCGCGGTCCTGGAGGAGCTCATCGGCAGGGGGGTGCGGGTGCTGGTCACCACCCACCTCGAGGAGCTGAAGGCGCTCACCCACGTGGACCACCGCTTCCTCAACGCCCGGGTGGGCTTCGACAGCAAGCGGATGGCGCCGACCTACAAGCTGCAGCTCGGCGCCTCGGGCACCTCCTCCGCCCTGGACCTCGCCTCCCGGATGGGGCTCGCACCCCACCTGGTGGACCGGGCTCGGGAGCTGGTGCGCAGCTCCGGAGGGCCGCTGGCCCAGGCCCTCGCCGCCGCGGAGGACGAGCGGCGCGCGCTCTCCGAGGAGCTGGAGCGGGCCCGGGTGGCGAGCGCCGCGGCGGAGGCCAGCGCCCAGGCCCTCGCCGCCGAGCGGTCCCGGTTCGCCGAGCAGCGGCGGGCCGAGGAGTCGGCCCACGCCGAGCGCCTCCGCCTCGAGTCGGAGCGGGCGCTGGCCCAGGTCTCCTCGCAGCTCGCCGAGCTCCGGCAGCAGGCCTCGGTCGAGCGCGCCGAGGCGGCCCGCTCGGTGCTGGCCGCCCAGGCCGAGGCTGCACGGGCCCGCGCGGAGGCGCTGTCGCGCGAGAGCACCCGGGCGGCGCTCGCCCCGGCGCCGGACACGCTCCGGGTTGGCGACGTGGTGCACCACCTCGGTCTGCGCCGGGACGTGACGGTGCTCGAGCTCGCCGGAGCCGAGGTGCTGGTCTCGGCCGGCGCGCTCAAGATGCGGGTGCCGCGGGCCGAGCTCGCCGGAGCGCGGGACGAGAAGCCAAAGGGTCGCTTCCCTTCCTCCGACCGCGGGCGTGCCTCCCTGGACCGCGCCGCCGACGCTGCGCCCCGGGCCCTCGAGGCTCCGGCGCTGCGGGTGGATGTGCGCGGGCTTCGCGCCGACGAGGCGGTGCGCGAGGTGGAGTCCTTCCTGGACCAGGCCTTCCGGAATGGCGATCCCGGGGTGCTCGTTCTCCACGGACACGGGACTGGCGCGCTGAAGCAGGCGGTGCGCGAGTACCTGGAGGACTCGCCCTACGTCCGGATGTACCGTCCCGGGGAGAGCCACGAGGGAGGCGATGGAGTGACTGTGGTCGGGCTGCGAGTCGACGAATGAGCGCGCGCCCGGTCCTGGCCGTCCTGGCCCTCGCGCTGGCGGGGTGCGGGTACACCGGCAAGTCCATCGACGCCCACGCCCACTTCGAGTCCGACTCGGCGCCGGGTCGGATCCAACCCAAGATTTCGGGTCGTCCCGACCTGCTCCTCCGGGAGATGGACCGCTCGGGCGTGGAGCGGGCGGTGCTGCTGGTCGTGCCGCCGACCCCCGACCTGACCGCCACCCGTGACCTGCACGATCAGGTGGCGACCCTGCTCCGCGCCCGCCCCGGCCGCTTCATCGCCATCGGCGCCGTGCAGCCTTCGGATGGAGAGGCAGGACTGCGCGAGCTGGAGCGAATCACCACCATGGGCTACCGCGGGGTGAAGCTCTCCCCGTCGAAGCTGGAGCTTCAGACTCCCGAGGTCCAGGCCTTCGTCGCGCGGGCCACGGCGCTCAAGCTGGTGGTCTACATCGAGGGCTGGTGGCCAGGCGCGGCACACGAGACGGGGAAGCTCGCCCTCGCCTTTCCCCAGGGCCGTTTCGTCCTGACCCACATGGGCGGCATCCGGTTCGACGACGTGCTCGTCTTCCGCCTGCTCGAGCTGTACCCGTTCTACCCGCGCAACGTCTGGTTCGACCTCTCGGCGGTGGCCCCGCTCTACGTGGACTCGCCCTACGCCGCGCAGCTCCGGTTCGTCTGCCGGTCGGTGGGAACGGACCGGGTGCTGTTCGGCTCCGACTTCCCGCTGACCGGTCTCGACGCCGCACTGAGGGCCGTCAAGACGCTCGGCTTCACCCGACAGGAGGAGCAGGCCATCCTCCATGACAACGCCGAGGCGTTGTTCCGATGAAGCGGGCCCGGGCCGCTCAGCGTCTCCGCCGGCTGCGCCCGCCTCGAGCCCGACCGCGGTCCCCACGCCCCGGGGGAGTCCCCGCCCCGCCCGGGCGCTCGGCCCGGCCCCGTCCTCCCCGCCGTTTCTGCTCGGACAGGGCGCGCAGCCGGTCGAATCCCGGGTGGGCCGAGGCAGATGCCTCCGGGGCGGGTCGCTCCGTGCGCTGAGCGCCTCCATGAACCTTGGTGTCGGGGCGACCTTCGCGCTTCGTCCCGGCGCGGACGCCGAGGCGCGCCGGCGGCACCTTGTCCGGCGGATGCCGGCCCTCTCCCCGCCGCCGCTCCTCGGGATGCCCCCGTCCGCGCTCGTCCGCCCGCCCTCGGGCATGCGGCTGGGTGCGCTCGCCGCGCGGCAGTTCGCGGCCTCCCCGCCCCTTGCCCCGGAGCTGCGGGAGGGGCTGCTCCCGGCCCGCTCTCCGCTTCTGGCCCGGGCGCTCTGCCTCCCGCTCGGAGCCGCCGCGGCGGCGCGACGGCCGCTCCCCGGCGAAGGCCACCACGTCGAAGTCCATCTGGCGTCGCGGCACGCTGACGCTCGCCAGACGCACCGTGAGCGCCTGGCCCACCTGCACCCGCCGCCCGGTCGGCCAGACCAGCGCGCCCACCACCAGCCGGTGCCCGGGGCCGAGGTCGTCGGCGCGCACCAGGCCCTCCACGTGCTCGGTGTCCAGCTCGACGAAGAATCCAAAGTCGGCCAGCGAGGACACCGTGGCCGAGAACTCCTCCCCCACCCGGTCCTCCATCAACAGGCAGGCGTAGAGCGAGTTCACCTCACGCTCGCACTTCATCGCCGCCCGCTCGCGTGCCGAGCTGTGCTCCGCCGCGCGGCGGAGCTCCTCCAGCTCCCGCTCCAGCTCGCGCTCCGAGCGCGGGTGCTGGCTCCGCTCCCAGTGGGCGCGGAGGAGCCGGTGGACCAGGAGGTCCGGGTAGCGGCGGATGGGCGAGGTGAAGTGGAGGTACTCCTCCGCGCCGAGCCCGTAGTGGCCGACCTGATCCGGCGAGTACACCGCCTGCATCATCGACCGCAGCAGCAGCTGGTTCAGCGCCCGCTGACCGGGGTGTCCGACCAGCCCGCTCATGAAGAGGTTCAGCTCCCGCGACGTCGGCTCGCCCTTGCCGGGCACGGTGAAGCCGTGCGCCCGGGCCAGCTCGGCGAAGGCGGCCAGCTTGTCCGGATCCGGCTCGCCGTGGAACCGGTAGACGGAAGGCAACCCCCGCTCCTGGAAGTACGCCGCGACCGCCTCGTTCGCGGCCAGCATGCAGTCCTCGACGATGCGGTGGCTCTCCTTCCGCTCGCGCCGGGCCATCCGGACCGGCCGGCCCTGCTCGTCCAGCTCGGGCCGGGTCTCCGGGAGGTCGAAGTCGATGGCCCCGCGCTGCTCCCGGACCTTGCGCAGCGTGCGTCCCAGACGCTGCAGTCGCTGGAAGAGCGGCCGGAACCGGTCGCGGTGGGGGAGCGGCTCCCCGTCCAGCACCCGCTGGACGTCCTCGTAGGTGCAGCGGGCGGCGCTCCGCATCACCGCCGGATAGATGTCGCTCGCGGTCCGACGGCCCTCGCGGTCGAACACCATCTCGGCCACCAGGCACAGGCGGTCCTCGTCCGGTCGCAGGGAGCAGATCCCGTTCGACAGCCGCTCGGGCAACATCGGCAGGACGCGGTCCGGAAGGTAGACCGACGTCCCGCGCCGGAAGGCCTCGGAGTCCAGCGCCGAGCCCGGGCGGACGTAGTGGCTCACGTCGGCGATGGCCACCCAGAGCCGCGTCGCATCGCCGGGTTGCTCCTCGGCGTACACCGCATCGTCGAAGTCACGGGCGTCCGCCCCGTCGATGGTCACCAGCGAGAGCGCGCGGAGGTCCTTCCGCTGACCGTCGTGCAGCTCGGTCGCCGGCACGTGCAGCGGCACCCGGTCCGCCTCGTCCATCACCTCGGGCGGGAACGCCTCGGAGAAGCCCTGGCCGAAGACGATGGCCAGCACGTCCTGGGACGGATCGCCGGGGCGCCCGAGCGAACCGGTGACCTCGCCCACCAGACCGCCCGGAGGCAGCAGGTCCGCCCCCACGCCCAGGCGCACCGTCACCACGTCGCCGTCGCGGGCGAGCTGTGTGCGCGGCACCCGGACCGGCGCCGGCAAGGACGGATCGTTCGGCCGGACCAGGGCCTCGTTCCCGCCCCGCTCGACATAGGTGCCCACCAGCGCCTCGCGCTGGCGGCCGACCACGCCCACGATGCGCCCTTCCGAGCGCCCGCGGGCGGTGACGAGCTCCACCTTCACCCGGTCACCGTCGAGCGCGCGCCTGGCCTCGTGCGGCGGGACGAAGACGTCTTCCTCCGTGCCCACGTCGACGAAGCCGAAGCCGTCGCGGTGCACGCTGAGCGTGCCCTCGAGCACCTTGCCCCCTCGGGAGCCGCTCGGGTGCGGCTGACCATCCCTGGTCTGCGGGCGGCGCCCGTGAATCGAGAAGCGCTCCCCGGACCGCTCGACCCGGCCTTCCTTCACCAGCTCCTGCATCGCCCGCTTCACCTCGGTGCGCTGGCCGTCATGAAGGCCTAGGGCGCGGAGCAGCTCCGCCACCCCCAGCGGGTGGTCGGCCTTCTCCAGGGTCCTGAGGAGGACCGAGCTGTCGACCCGTGCTGCCATGAGATGCTCCTCGCCCCGGGGCTCAGGCCCGGACGGCGACGGTCAGCCGCTGCGTCTTCGCCACCTGCGAGGGGGCAAAGACCTTGGCCAGGAAGAAGTCCACGTCGTACTGCCCGGGGTTCCGTGGAGTGAAGAAGAACTCGCGGGTCCCTGCCCCGCTCGACGCGGCGATGAAGTTCGCCTCCCGCAGCCCGACCCGCTTGGCCACGGTGGGCTCGACCGCCCAGGTGTAGCCGGCGCGCTCGGGGATGCGCACCGCCAGCGCCTGACCGATGCGTACCTCCAGCGGCACGCTCGCATCGGGAACGCCCTCGAGCTCCAGCACCTCGAGCGCATCACGCGACATGCTGCGGGTGTCCGCCGGACGGATCTCCGCGTTCTCCACCTCGATCGTCCCGCCCCAGCCGGACTCCTTGTGCACCACGCCGGTCACCTGCACCGGCTGGCCCATGTTCTTGCGGAAGCTCTTCGGCATCTTGCCACCGAGGCGGAAGGTGACCTGCTGCCGGGTGCCGGCGTTGGAGACGACCAGGATGAAGTCCTCCCCGGAGAGCTCCAGCGCCCCGCGCACGGTGCCGAAGCCACGCATCCCCGCGCCCATGCCGGCGCTGCCGATCTGCTCCACCTCGCCGGGCGACAGGTAGCGGAGCTTCTCCACCTGGGGGACATCGGTGGGCTCGGCGTCCGCGCGCTTGGCGGCGTACTTCCGGACGTCGACGGTGCCGCCGTAGTTGTGCGTCTTCTTGATCAGCCCGGTGACACTGACCTTGTGGTCCACGTAGGCCGGCAGCACCTCCTGGTCCGGACCCTGGAGGAGGAAGATCAGCTCGCGCTTGTCCCGTCCGATGACGTGCAGGTACGGCAAGCCGTCCTTCACCACCAGCCGCCCCTTGAGGCTCCCCTCGCCTCCCACGCCGCGTCCGGCGGCCGGGGTGAGAATCTGCTCCAGCTCGCGCTTGGTGAGCGGCTCGCCCACCGGCGGCAGCTTCGTCGCCCGCGGGCGCGGCTTCTCGGGGGCTCGCAACGCCACCGCCACCGGCGCCGGCTTGGGTGCCGGACGCGGGGGGTGCTTCGCCGCGCTCTTGCCGGGCTTCGAGGAGACCGCCTTCGAGGGGGTCTTGGCCGCCGACTTCACCAGCTTGGCAGCGGCCTTGGCGACCTTGGCCGATGCCTTCTTCAGGAGCCCCAGACGGGCCTCGTTCTTTCGTGAGCCAGGCTTTGCCGCGCCGGACTTCGTCTTGGGCTTGGGCTTCGCCACGTGGATGTGCTGCGGCACATAACGCCCGCGTCCGACGCTGTCAACCGTAAACCCTCCAAAGAATTGAGAATTCGGGGCCTTCGCGCTACGCAGGGTGAATGCCCGAGCTGCCCCCGCTGCCTGCCTCGGAGGCCCAGGACCGGATCCTCCAGGACCTCGTCTCGCTGCCCCAGGTGTGGGTCCCGCTCGAGGAGGCGCTCGGCTTCGGGCTCACCAGCGACGTCCGGGCCCGCCGCACCCAGCCGCCCTGGGACAACTCGGCGATGGACGGGTACGCGGTGCGGAGTGCGGACGCGGCACGCGCGCCCGTGACCCTGGGCGTGGTCGGGGTGGTCCATGCCGGCGACCAGCCGACGCGGGCGGTGGGTCCGGGGGAGGCGGTGCGGATCATGACCGGTGCGCCGATGCCGCCCGGCGCGGACGCGGTGGTGATGCAGGAGCGGGCCCGCGCCCTACCCGGTCCGGGGCTCGGCCAGGTGGAGATCCAGGAGCCGGCCACCCTCCGTCAGAACGTGCGCGACGCGGGCGAGGACGCCCGCGCCGGTGAGGTGTTGCTGCCCGCTGGCGCGGTGCTCGGCATCCCGGAGCTCGCCCTGCTCGCCGGCCAGGGGATGACCTCGGTGCGCGTCCCCCGGCGCCCGAGCGTCGCCATCCTCGCCACCGGCGACGAGCTGTGCCGGCCGGACGAGGAGCCCGACGGACGCATCGTGGACACCAACTCGGTGGCGATCGCCCTCGGGGTGCGGCGCGCGGGTGGCATCCCGCACGTCCTCGGCATCGCGCGCGACCGCCCCGAGGACGTCGAGCGGCTGATCGGCGCGGCGCTCGGCCACGACGTCGTGCTGACCTCCGCCGGTGCCTCGGTGGGCGAGCACGACCACGTTCGCCCGGCGCTCGAGCGGCTCGGGGTGGCGATGGATTTCTGGCGGGTCGCCATCCGGCCGGGGAAGCCGCTGGCATTCGGGCGGCACGGGGCCACGCGGGTCTTCGCCCTGCCCGGCAACCCCACGTCGTCGCTGGTGACCTTCGAGCTCTTCGTGCGCCCGGCGCTGCTCCGCCTGGTCGGGTGGCGCTCTCCGCTTCCCGTTCCAGTCCAGGCCCGGAGCGGAGTGGACATCAAGAAGAACAAGGGGTTGGCTCACTTCATCCGGGTGGTCCTCGGCTGGCGAGATGGCGAGCCCTGGGCCGACCCGTTACCCACCCAGACGTCCGGGGCCGTCCGCTCGGCGGTCTCCGCGACACATCTGCTGCACTTTCCGATGGATGCGATGACTCTCCGGCGGGGCGACCCCGTCGAACTGCTGCCGGTGTCCTGGGGCGCATAGCAACGATGGCCCCCACCGAGCATCGAACGACGGTAGAAACCTCATCAGATCGGGCGTCACGAGTCCTTCGACCATGTCCAGCCTTTCTCCCCAGCCACTGACCCGACGCACCCACGTCGTGGAGCTCTACTCGGAGGCCCCGCTCCCCACGGCCCGGGGGAACTTCCGGGTGGTGGTGTTTCGCGACCGCCGCAACCAGCATGAGCACGTGGCGATGGTGATGGGCGAGGTGTTCGGTCAGGAAGGGGTGCCGGTCCGCGTTCACTCCGAGTGCCTCACCAGCGAGGTGCTGGGCAGCCTCAAGTGTGACTGCCGTCAACAGCTGGATCGGGCGCTGGACCTCGTCGCCACCCGTGGCCGGGGCGTGGTGCTCTACCTCCGCCAGGAGGGCCGGGGCATCGGCCTGGGCAACAAGATCAAGGCGTACGCGCTGCAGGCGCGCGGGCTGGACACCTACGAGGCCAACCGCGAGCTCGGGTTTCCGGACGATCTGCGGACCTACGACGTGGCGGCAGACATGCTCCGGCTGCTCGGGGTCCGCAGCGTCGATCTGATCACCAACAATCCCCTGAAGATCGCGGGTCTCGTGGAGGAGGGCATCCCGGTGCGGGGTCGAATCCCCTCCCCCGCTGCGCACAATCCGCATAACGTGGACTACTTGCGCACCAAGCGCGAGCGCACGGGACATCTGATTGAGCTCTTCGGGGAGGACGCGGCGAAGGCCGGCTGACGCACGCACCCCTGCGGACCGGTTCGAGGTCACGTTCTGGGGTGTGCGAGGATCGGTCCCCGCGCCCGGTTCGGCAACCCAGCGGTACGGCGGCAACACGCCCTGCGTGGAGGTGCGCGCGGGCGAGCGCCGCATCATCCTCGACGCAGGCTCGGGGCTCCGCGCGCTGGGCGAGCGCCTGCGCGAGGCGGGCGGCCGCCTCGAGGCGGACCTGCTCTTCTCCCACTACCACTACGACCACCTTCAGGGGTTGCCGTTCTTCGCCCCCCTGGCCGAGCCCGGAAACCGCTTCGTCTTCCACGGCCCACGCCGCGAGGGCCGGAGCGTGCAGGACGTGCTCGAGGGGCAGATGGTGCCCCCGTACTTCCCGGTGACACTGGACCAGATCGCCCGCGCGCAGCTCGAGTTCCGGAGCATCGAGCCGGGCGAGCCGTTCAGCATCGGCCCGGTGCGCATCACCTCGACGGAGCTGGAGCATCCCGGTGGGAACCTCGGCTACCGGCTGGAGTACGGCGGGCGCTCCCTGGTCTACGCGACCGACGTGGAGCACACCGACACCCCGGCCGAGGCGCTGGTGGAGCTCGCCCGCGGCGCCGACGTGCTGCTGCACGACGCGATGTACACCGCGGACGAGTACGAGGAGCGGCGTGGCTGGGGCCACAGCACCTGGAACGGTGCGCTGGCGACCGCGAAGGCCGCACGGGTGAAGCGGCTGGTGCTCTTCCACCACGACCCCGAGCGCGACGACCGGGCGCTGGATGCACTGCTCTGGCGAGCCCGGAACGTCTTTCCGCGCACGACCGCAGCCAAGGAGCGGCAGACGATCCGGGTCACCCGCCACTGAGGCCGGTGCCGAAGCCCGCGCCGGCCAGGGCGGAGCTTCGACCCTGCCTCAGCGCCACTGCGAACTGCCGGGCTGGCCGAGCGCACGGCGAACCGCCCGCCGGAGACCCGCGAAGGGTAGCCTGCGCCTTGCCTCGTCGGAGGTCACCCACGAGAGGACCTCGTGCTCCGGCCCGCCCAGAGGCTCGAGGCCGGCCGGCCACTCGACCACGAACGCCTCCTCCTCCACCAGGACCGGGGGGGTGTCGTCGCCGAACGCAAAGCTGTGCCGGTACGACAGCGAGCGCACCGGAAGCCGGGCGCCGGTCTCCTCCTCCAGCTCGCGCCGCGCGGCTGCCTCGGCGGATTCTCCGGACAGCCGCCGCCCCGTGACCGGCTGCCAGAATCCCCCGCGCTCCGGGGTCCGGCGCAGCAGCAGGACCTCGGGACCCCTGGGGCCGCGGCGCACGGCGGTCACCGAGATGGTCTGCAGCCGTGCGTCGTCGAACCGGAGCTCCGCCTCGAGGACCGCTCCAAACGCCCGCGCCAGGGAGATCTCGACGGCCGGGACATCCAGCGGATGCCCGAGCTCGCGTTCCATCGAGGTCACGCCCGCCTCCCGGATGCCGCAGGGGACGATGAGCTGGAAATCCTCCAGCGCGGCGTTCACGTTCAGCGCGAAGCCGTGGGTGGTGATCCACCGCGCGATGTGCACCCCCACCGCGCCGATCTTCCGCGCGTCCCCGGCCGATGGGGAGCCGACCCAGACGCCCGGCCACTTGGTGATCCGCCCCGCCTCGATGCCCTGCTCGGCGAGGGCGCGGATCATCCCCTCCTCCACGCTCCGCACGTGCCGCCGGACGTCCTTCCGGTCCGGGGCGAGGTCGAGGATGGGGTAGCCGACGATCTGCCCCGGGCCGTGGTAGGTGACCTCGCCCCCGCGGTCGGTCTCGTGCACCTCCACGCCCCGCGCCTCGAGCAGCTCGGGGCTGGCGAGCACATCGGCCCGGCTGGCCCCGCGCCCGAGCGTCAGGACGGGAGGGTGCTCCAGGAGCAGCAGGACGTCCCCGACCTTCCCCTCCTTGCGTGCCCGGGCGAACAGCGCCTGCAGCCGCAGCCCGTCCTCGTACTCCACCCTGCCCAGCCGGTGGACGGTCAGCGTTCGTCCGCTCACCGCGACGCCCACCAGCGCAGCAGGAGCGCATGCAGCGCGTGGGCGGCCCGAGCAGAGCGGACGGCGAGCCGGAGCGCCTCTTCCAGCGCGTCCGGCTGCGCCGCCGAGCCGTCGGGAGCCCGCCACCGCTCGGCCAGCCGCCGGAGCTCGTCCTCCCCAGGCGCGCGGAAGCACTCCAGGGTGAGCCCGTCGAGCACCGGGCCGGGAAGCCAGCTGCCGGCGAGCGATTCCACCTGCTCGGGCGCGTGCACCCGCCGACCGCCGACCTGCTCCTCGGGCTCGGGCAAGGTCGCGTCGAGGGCCAGGACCATCGGGCGGCTGCGCAGCACGCGCCCCAGCTGGCGCCGGGCCGCGGGCTCGAGCCGGTCCACGTCGTCCACCAGCAGCGCGCCGTACTCGGGCAGCGGCTCGGTGCCGTCCCACGCCGTCCCGAGGCCACGAGCCGCCCAGGTCTGCAGCCAGGTGCTCTTGCCGCTCCCCGCCGCGCCCACCAGCAACACCCGGGCATGGCCCGCGGCCAGCGCGGCATCGATGCGTCTCACGGCCTCTGCCTGCGTGGGCAGCGGCTCGGGCGGGACGTCCCCCGGCCGGCGTGGCTCGGCCGTCGTCCCGCTCGCCGGCGTCGGCCGGTGAGCTGGCCCGACGCGCGTCGTGGATGGACCCCGGGCCGGGCTTCCAGGTGCAGAACCGGAAGGGCGCCGGTCGCCCGCTGCCTGCGGCGGGTCGCCTGCGGCCGGCGAGTCCGATGGGGTGGATTGGGCCGACCCCTCGAGCAGCGACGCCGCGAGCGCCACGCACCCGCGGCACACGTACGCCTGCGCCGGCCCGGCGACCAGCGCCCCGACCTCGCGGGACGGCCGGCAGCAGAAGCTGCACCAGGCCTCGAGCGCCGGGTCCGCCAGGGTCGGCGTGCGCTCCACCAGCGGGCGGTCCAGCCCCGGCAAGGGCTCGGCCTCGGACGTCTCGAGGCGACCGTTCACCCGGGCCCGCGGACCGAGCCGCTCCACGTGACGGCGCATCTGCGCCGCCCGGGCGGTGTGCCCGGTCGCCTCGTAGATCCGCGCCGCCTGCTCCAGCAGCGCACCGGCCCGGGCGAGGTCTCCTTCTCGCTCCGCCGCCTGCGCCGACTGCAGCAGCTCTCGCGGGTTCACGCCATCTCGAGCAGGAGCGACTCGGGGTGCTCGAGCAGCTGCACCAGCGCTCCGACTGCCTCCGCCGCCACCAGCCCGTCGATGACCCGGTGGTCGAACGACAGCGAGACGTTCATCATCTCGCGGACGACGATCTGCTCGTCCTCGGTCACCACCGGCCGCTTGCGGATCCGGTGCACGCCGAGGATGGCCACCTCGGGGTAGTTGATGATCGGCATGGCGAACAGCCCGCCGTTGGTCCCCAGCGAGGTGATGGTGAACGTCCCGCCGGTCAGCTCGTCCAGCTTCAGGGTCCGGTCGCGCGCCCCGGCGGCCAGCCGGGAGATCTCCTCCGCCAGCTGTCGGACGGTGAGCCGGTCCACGTCCTTCAGCACCGGAACGGTCAGCCCCTCGTCGGTGGCGGCGGCGATGCCGAAGTTGAACGACCCCCGCTGCACCAGCTCCTGCGCCGCGTCGTCGAAGTTCGCGTTCAGCGAGGGGTACTTCCGGAACACCGAGACCAGCGCCTTGCAGACGAAGGGAAGGAAGGAGACCTTGAGGCTGTCCCCGGCCTCGGCCAGCGAGGCGTTCAGCCGCTTGCGCAGCGCGACCAGCTCGCTGACGTCCACCTCCTCGAC
>Ga0335084_10001324_pt1 | contig 23009 bp, 30 predicted proteins | sample Lox_Sample_44_FD_206721 | JGI IMG/M metagenome (GOLD analysis project Ga0335084, IMG submission 206721) | Soil microbial communities from Loxahatchee National Wildlife Refuge, Florida, United States - Lox_Sample_4.4 | ecosystem: Environmental > Terrestrial > Soil > Wetlands | place: USA...
TACCATAATTTCATGAGTAAATTATTTTAAGATGTAATATTCCTTGGAGATACTTTAGATCTATTTCTAGACTCTAGACACAATAAGTTATTTACTGAAAGGTTTGTCCCTAGCCAATTTTAGGCTAAAAGCGAATGGTTTCGTGCCTATTCCAACATTTTTGTTGCAAAATCATATCGAATTGATATATAATTTTTAGACCAAACATGCGATATGACACCAAATCCAGAAGCCAGACGCCCAGACCATGTATCTGGCCTTGAATTTTCCCCCAAGAGTTCCCATCTGGATGGTGTCATTCCTATGGAAAGGCTGACTTGTGCAAACCATGCCGATGAAGAGATGATTCTTGATGAGATCGGCTGGAACGTATTTGTCTGTCCAAAATGCGGCCATGATTATTCCATTGGAAGGAGGATAGTAGCAGTAAAACCTAGAGTTATCAGTTCTTACCATGAGTATACTCTTGCGCATGCTATGGAGGGAATTTGCTAGCATGAAACATATGGTAGATTCTGTTTTTTCAAGCAGACCATGCCTTACCGTTTGGTTTGTGCTTGGTATGGTACTAATGGTTGGTATTTTGCACCCAGTTTCTGCCGAGACCTCATCATGTATACAAGGCAAGATCTGTGTCTCACCTGGAAATTACCTCAAGTACCATACCTCAAGTTTTGGAAACAATTCCACATTTACTATAAACTTTGAATCCCTTGTGGACCAAAATAACATTAGAGTTGCAACTGTTACATCTACCGATAATGGTACAGTTACAACTGAAAACATACTAAATCTAAATAATGGAACTCTTTCGAGCAGTGATGGAACTTCTGGACAGTTTAGGTACATTGCTAATACTCCAATTGATCCTCAAAAGATAGGACAACCCGGAATCAGATCAGAGGTATCAAGTTTTAATGGAGTAAACAGAATGGCACTTGGTCTTCACGTACACAACCAAACAAATTCATTTGATCTGGATGTAGATAGTCAAACAGGTGTGCTGTTAAATTTTGATGTACTGAATACACAATATCTTTCTACACAAACAGTGACAACAGGTGTAGTAATACAACTGCTTGATACGAACATGTTTACGTCTTCCAAGATTAATACCGTGACGCCACCTGTCCAGAGTAATGCTGTTCCTCTGCCTTCCAAGAGTAACAACGTAGTACCACCTGTACAGGGTACTATTGTTCCTCAACCCACCAAGAGTAATTCTGCGACACTACCTGTACAAAGCAATGATGCGTCTTCATCTGTGCCACAATGGATAAGAAATATAGCAAAGATGTGGTCAGCTGGAGAACTAAACGATTATGAGTTTGTTCGAGGAATGCAGTATCTAATTAGTCATGATATACTCAAAGTTCCACCAACTTCTCTAGCATCATATCATTCCCAATCAATCCCAAATTGGATAAGACAAAATGCAGGTTGGTGGGCAAGTGGCCAGATATCAGACGATGATTTTCTTAAGGGTATGCAGTATCTTGTTCAAGTTGGAATAATTTCGTTGTAACACATTCTGCTATTCTTCTTCGCCATAGCGCTTGTACTTTTCAACTAGTTCTTTGAGGTGGATTGTCTTTCCCCCAACTATTTTAAGATCAACTCTAATCTTTCCACCCTTTTCTATTGTTATGATATTGTAGGTATTTTCAAACAAGCCTCTCATTCGCTCCGAAGAAACGGTTCCAGCATTTGCTATTGAAAGATGCCCAAAGTGCCAAAACCATGGCCTGTGCTTGTGGCCACATATTACCAAATCAATCTTACTTGCAAGTGCTGTTCGCAACACGTCACCTGAATCAATTACAGTTACCCTGTCTGTTCCAGTATCTGGCACGCCAATCAAATGATGATGCATTGCCAAAATTTTCGTCCTTTTCTCGTACTTTTTCATTGTTCTTTCCAGCCATAGATTCTGCCTGTATCCTACTTCACCCTCGTCTCTATCTGGTCTTGCAGTACCAATTGTAACAAGAACCGTATTTTCATCTAATTCATTTACAGAATCAAATGGAAAGTATTGTTTGAATAACAGATATCCAGTGTTACGGTAATCATGGTTTCCTGAAATTGCAATAATTTTCCTAGTCTCAAATTGTGAAAATTTTTTCTTGCACTTTTCATATTCTTTGAGTAAACCTTCATTTGTCAAATCTCCGGTAGCTACTATAACAGAAGGGTTAAGCTCGTTTATTTCTGATACGGCAGCATCAAATATTTCTTCTTTGAACTGGGCACCAACATGAATGTCTGATATCTGTACGATTTTCAACAAGGTGATATGATATCATTGCCAGTTTAAGGTTTGGTGTTGTGAATTAATTTTCTAGTTAGAGTTAAATATACTGGGACTAGCACGTAGGGCACTTTGGGAAAAAAGGCTGCAATAATTAGGGGAGATGGTACCGGTCCAGAGCTTGTTGATGCCATGTTGCATGTGTTACGAGCTTGTGGAATACAAAGCGAGATGATACTATGTGATGCAGGATCAGAACACTGGGAAAAACACGGTGGAGCAACATACATTCCGGATAGTACCATGAAATTGTTAGAAGAAAGTAATGCATGCTACAAGGGTCCGACTACAACAATTCCAAGGCCTGATGCCCCAAGAAGCGTAGCAGTTACGATACGACAAAAGTTCCAGCTTTACAGCAATATTAGGCCAATCAAGACATATGATAGATTATCACCAAACAAAAAACTAGACTTTATCTGTTTTAGAGAGGCTACTGAGGGCCTTTACGCCGGAATTGAATTTAAAATATCAGACGACGCAGCAATTGCCATACGAAAGACAACTAGAAAGGGCTGCCAAAGAATTGTAAAGGCAGCTTTTACATGGGCAAAACAAAAAAACATCAAAAAGATTTTCCCTATAACCAAGAGAAATATTCTAAAAGAGACAGATGGAATATTTTGGAGTGAGGTGGAAAAAGAGATGGCAAATAATCCAGGCATACAAGTTGAGGAGTATTATATTGATAATATGACACAGCAACTAGTAAAAAATCCAGAGAGGTTTAATGATTCAATTTTAGTTAGTACGAATCTTTTCATGGACATTATATCAGAGTGCGCATCAGGAAGCATTGGTTCTATTGGAAATGTTTACTCGGCAAACATGGGAGATTCATATGCCATGTTTGAGCCTGCTCATGGAAGTGCTCCAAAATACAAGGGTCAAAACAAGGTAAACCCCACTGCTGCCATACTATCTGGCGCATGGATGGCAGAATATCTAGGAGAGCCCCACATAAGAGATGCAGTATTTGCTGGAACAGACCAAGTAATCAATGAAGGAAGATATGTCACATATGACTTGGGTGGAAGTGCGACCACATCAAAAATGGCCGAAGTAATAGCTGATTTGGCAAAACAAAAAATAAGAAAATAGTTACAAATTTTTACATAACTAGGTTAATTTTTACTTCAAAGAGTTGTCTAATCAATAAAGGGTCTTGATTTTCTTGAAACTTTTAGAATCATTATAATTGGCCCCCCATAAGCAATGCAATTAACTCCTAAAAACAAAATCCAATGAGTTGTGATTTGTTGATTGCATGCATCTTGCACTTCTTTGGCATTAAACTTGATATCACTTGGCTCGCCAGATTTGGATACTTTGCACTCAAAGTTAGATAATGCTTCATGCCAATAATACGATACAGGAACAAAGGCTACTGACAAGGCTACGAGTATTATTATTTTGTATTTGATAGACTTTGTATGTTGCTCCCACATGGCACTTCTTGCTATGATTTACTAATTCGAAACATGATCTGGTTCATAAAGGTTCTATAGCATTACCAAGAAACTAACCCAATGAGAATCAGAGATACCCGTATATCATTGAATGACGTAATGTGATATTATGTCATCATACGTGGGATCGTATGAAAAAACACAAAGACGAAATGACAAACTTCTTCCCATTGGGGTAGCATTGATGCTGATATGCTGCCTTGTGACCATTTTTGTGGTCAACGCCCAAGCTGGGGGCTATGGCGGAGGCAACAATACACTTGCCTTTTGGGAAGGTGCTGGCTTGATCTGGGCTGGAGTGCTAATAGGCTACATAGCACTAATTTTTAGAGCCACCTAGAAAGGAATCCGATACAGAGAGGAATATGCCAGTATTGACTGTTGAATTTTATCGTAACTGGATTATGTTAATTTGTAATTTATCAGACCTGAAAAAAATTAGGATATCAGTGTTCTTCCGCATTTTGAACATCGAGTATGATACATTTCCATGTACACCTGCTCCTTTGTTTCAACCTCGATGCATTGTTTTCCCCCATCCTTACACAGATGGCAGAATTCTTTTCTCATACCATATTATCGCGTTTTATTCATATAAAATTTGTCCAAAGTTACAAAACAATTTTCGAATTATTTGATTTATCAGATTTAAAATCTTATTAGGAACTTTAACTAATATGATATTACATGAATTAACATGTCCTTAGAGTTTGGGGTTAAATCGCTAGAAGAATATCAATTAGGGCATGGTGTTGAATTTTTGGGTCTGGTTAGCAAACAAGGTCGCCTAACTGATTACACTGCCAAAAACGAACTAGGAATATCAAAAGAACAAAAGGAGATGTTTTTCATGTCTGTCTCGTTAAATCAAGCCATGTTAAGAGATTATGACGATACCTTAGGGCCTGTCAATTATACAATAACAGAAAGAGAAAAATTCAGTATAGTTTCAGTTCCTGTCCAGTCAGGTACGTTAGTTGTAATAATGAGTAAAAAAAGAAAAATCCTACCTATAATAAAAAAAATTCTGCAAACTCTCAACTATACAAAATTCTGATTATGGTAAGATCTGCTGAGCGAATTAAAGAGATCTAGTGAGGTGAATTTTTAGCATAATAATGCAAGTATTTAGCTGCCAAGCTAAGTTGTAATTATCAGCCTTGTATGGCATAACGAAGTGATTGTCAAAAATAGGGTCAGATAATGGAGTGGGCCTACGAGATGCAGTTGGGGCAGTGATAGAAAAGACTCTCGTTTCCCTTGGACAAAGTAATCATGATATGATAGTAAAAACGCTGAAGAAACACAATTGTTCCTTTGCAGATTGCTTTGAACGTCCAGAAATTCTTAATTTTGCATTCAAACAACTGTATAGTAAAGATTACCTTATACCAGTAAATAAAATAAAACACGAATTGCGCGATTTTAATCCTAGAAAAATCGCTCGGTTTTTGGATGGTTTGAGTCAGTAAAAAGAATTGAATTTCTCAATGAAATTCGTACATTCTGATAAGATCAGGTTGCTAGACCTAAACATGGCTAAAATTTATTCAGAATTATAGTAAAACTGTGCAACCTATTACGGGGCAAAGATGTTCATGTTGTCAATCTGTGCAGTAAGGGTACGGGCAGGACCACAGTCACGGCAACCATCATGCTGGACATAATTCAAGTTATTAAAATTAGTACCTGTGATGTCTAGAACTACTGGCGAGCCTGCTACATGTATAGTTCTGGCACTATCAGAAAATACGCTAAGCTTCAATTGTGCTGGGGTCTTTTCAAGTTGTATGTAATATTGCTTGTTTGGTGAGATAGGAATTCCAGTAGATGCTATGCCAGCAGGATAATATTCCTCAAACAACTGGTTTACACCATCCCCATGTTCAATCGTTATTTGATTGGAACTTTTTTGCGATTGTGGATCACTTGTACCTGGAGTAAGAGAAAATATTATGAAGGCTGGGATGTTTGATGATGTAAATTTATAGCCAAAGTCTGCAGTCCACGTAGAAGGCAAGCTTGAGGATATGTGCTTTAGTACACGACTTTCATCTACTCCTCCCCCTCCAGCAACATTGTTAAATTTTGTAACTCCTGGAAAATTCAAACTATTTAGAGTAATAGATGTACCAACCTGAGTCCAAAGTGGACCTGAATAATGATCTGAGAATAGTATTTGATTTGTGCCAGCAACAAAGATTTTTGTATTGTCTACCTGTGCGGTGAGTGTTCTAGCAGGACCAGAAGATCGTGATCCCGAGTGTTGAATGAAATTCAAATCAGTAAGATCACTTGTGCTAATAGGCGCAGTTATTGGAGAGCCTGGGATTTGTTTAGTTCTTGCAGAATCAGAGAAGACACTTAATTTTAGTTTGGTAGGAGTTCTTTCCAGCTGAACAAAATACATTTTATTTGGCGAAATTGGAATGCCAGTGTAAAGCCCTGGAAAATCATTGACAACAGTAACTGACTGGACCCTAAGATGCAGTACATCCGAATTATCTCCGTGATATACAAGAATGTCACTTCCGCTGGGGCCTTGCAGCTCGGGATCAGCAGAGGTGGAAGTAAGGGCAAACGGATATGCTGCTGGAATATTTGATGCTGTAAATTCGTAATCAAAATCTGCAGTCCAGTTTAATGGAAGTGGTGATGGTAGATGATGTACCATGCGATTTTGAGTAACTCCTCCCCCACCCATCTCATTATTGAATTTTACAACTCCTGGAAAAAACAGACTGTCTATGGTAACTGAAGAACCAACTTGGCTCCATCCTCCATTACTATACGTATTACTAAAATAGATTGTTGAAGCAGAGGCAAAAACTGTTGAGGCAAGTATTACCAAAAATACAGGAATTACAAGAAATTCTGTTTTTGCCATTGATAATTATGATTTCCTCAAGATTAATAATCTTCTTGCCAAAGGCGGATTTATCCTATAAATAACTGGAAAGGCTGCCATATGGGAGTAGGGGCAGTAAGGAGAATGTCCACAGTAAGATGTGGGATAGGAAAGCGCATTGTGTGGGCATGGATAATAACAATTCCAGCAAGTGCAGAGTATCATTTGTCATCATGATTCTAATAAAAGCAGTATCATAGATTCAGATGTATATTGGACAGAAACGCAAAAACCCATTTGCAATATCTGATACATGATTTGTTTGGGAACATTTAAGGTCTGTACAAAATTTAAGACTGTATGCAGCGTGGTTTTATGATTATGATCATAGGAATTGCCATACAGATTGTAAATTGGGCATTTTCCTCTACCCAATCAGCTAAAGGCATTTCAGGATATATCACAATCATTGGTTGGGTGATTTTTTTTGCAGGCCTTGGAATTCGTCAATTAGATAAAAAGAAATTGCCACCAAGTGATTCTAAAAGAAAAAGAAAATAATCATAATGCCAAATTGAATCGGTCTCTAGATTTGATTTGTCTTGTCTCATATTTGAAAGGTAGAAATCCTACACATTCTTTTTAAGTAAAAATCACGTATTATGCATATAGGCAGACAGGAAGATCACTGCGGTAGCCCCCAAGGTATCTGTCTCTTGTGAACCTGTTTGCCTGATTATGATTTTAGAATAATTTCATCATGATGTCTTTGAAAATTATGTATCTGGTTTGCAAAAGCATTATTTCCAAAAACGAAAATAGATAGGCAGTATTATTAATTACTTTAGCATAAATTAATCACCTACAAACTGGGAGAGGGGGGTTTCGTACGGGCGTTGGCAAGAAATTGCCAGCTCGTTTTTTAAAAATTAAAAGAATTTAATCTATTTTATGCCAGATGATAAGATTTCAGCCAGTTTGTCTTACTGGATTATATCCGATTAATTCTTGTCTGGATTTTTGGCAGGCTTCTTGGAATACATTTTTCCAAGAACTGCGTACAATCCAATAAATGCAATTTGACATACCTCAATTGGCAGTGAGTCACCGGGAAGTCTAAATCCCATGTTTCTTGGAGCATGATCTCTTGGCAATTCTCCTCCTGTAAAGTTGCCCCTTGGCAATTCACCTGGATGGAAGTTTCCTTGTGGTGCACCAAAAACATTTTCTGGAATCAAGTGGTATCTGCTTGCAAAAAATAATATCACAAAGACTACAGTACCTACAAGACCAATAATTTGCCATATTTTTCCCCATCGCCTTATGACTGGCACTGCCCAAAATATCTGAGCTATTCCCCCCACTAGGAAGAGTATACCTTGTCCCAAATCTTCTGAAAATGAGCGGGGTGCCATCATTACATGCAATATTCCAGCAATGACAGTTGCCCCTGCTGCGGCAAAGGAAAGCAACAAAATTTTCTTGTCTGCCCAAATAGTTTGACTCATCGTTATGACATGAACAAATCAATGATTATAAGGGATTATCTAACATTGTTAGTTAACAAGGTGCCTTATTTTCAATCTCTACTAGTACATGACTAATCTATTGCATTATTGCCAAATGAGAGTCGTTCTTTGATTTTTCTCTAGATATGGCATGAATTATGGATTCTGTTATTCTTGAATTTCGTGCAGGGGATAAGAACATTACAAGGTCGGTTATGGTTACTATTCCTACTACCTTTGAGTGCTGCATGATTGGCATTCTACGAATCTTATTTGTTATCATTAGTTTTGCTACGTCTTCTACTGTCTGGTTTGTTGAGGCATAAATCAATGGTCGTGAAGCAAACTTGTCCAATGTCATTACCTTAAAGGAAACATCATCCTTTGCGATAGCTTTTACCATATCTCTTTCTGTGATGATTCCAAATGGCTTGCCTTTGACGGTAACTACTATAGAACCTATGTTGTTTTTTGACATCAGTACAGCCGCGCTATGGACTGTCTTGTGATGTTCAAGAGTAATGACGTTTCTAGTCATTATCTTTTCTACCGGTGTTTGGCTCTGGCTCACGTAAAACTCCAACCCTTCCTTTTTCCTCATATCGTCCACAATTTCCTGGACCTTGTTTATGCTCATATCCACTTGGTATGAAATGGATTCTACAGACATGTGGGTATGATGGTATAATGTATCAATGAGGTTTTTCTTTCTTTCATGGTCAGAAGAATTATTCCTGGCTGCCATATTGCAAATTCATGATGTTAATTAGTATAAACATGTGGATGTACAAAAAAATTACATCTTGAAGATCTCTTGTTTATTAAGATAAAATTCTTTCAAATTCACTTTCAATTCTAGATTTTTTTACTTGATTTCCTATTTTGCAACTTTCTCTGTGTATCTTCTTTAGATGAAATGTGCAGCATATAGAACCGCAGGTTAGACATTTCCATATTGCTTCTTCACCGCATATGTAGCACTCCTTCATATGACTGACACGTTACAAATTGTATTTTACTCTTTGGTTGATTTGATAAGATTTTGTAATCGGACTTGAAATCATAACATGTCGGGGATCAAAAACATACTGTTATTTCTAAATGTGACAGACACTAAATGATATTATACTGCAAACCACGGCACAAGTGAAGCGTTTGAGGTTGGTTCTAGTCTTTGCAGTGATTTTGTTAATGGTTTCTTTTTGTGTCGTAGATTTACATGATGCTTTTGCATTCAAACTACCTCATCATACATCTACAAAAACATTAGAAAAATTCAAGGTTCATACCATATCGCATAAGCATCTCATCATTCAGATATTTCACTAATTTCATGGTGCTGATTCTATTTTTTTCTGCTAAAAGCAAGCGCGTACACAAATGAAGATGATACTATGCCTACGGCCAATACAGGACCAGTAAATCTAGGCAAAATTTCTGATTTTGTTATTATCTCGTAAGATGCAATCGACGCAACTATCAAAGCAGTTCCACTAAGTGCATAAGACATGTATCGAAAACCTTTAGCCTGAAGTATTTTAGAAAACGCAGACCGTAAAATCACACTATCAAAGGTATCCACTGTAATCATTCCCAAGGCAAAAAAGCCAGCCAAGATCAATGCAGTTTGGACTCCAGCTGTTGCAGATGCTACAACTGATAATGTCACTGCAGAGATCTGTGTTGCAGTATCAAAGCCAAGACCAAAAACCATTCCAGTAACTAGTGCAGAGCCAAGAGGTCCCAAAAAGCCAGTCCTGTGTAGAATCTTGCTTGCAAGTATTGCTGACCCGCTCCTGCCCCATTTTTTCATGGAATAGATGTTTATCGCACCTATAACACCAAGAGCAACTGCACCGATCACTCCTCCCCAAAATGCAAGATTGCCAGTACTAGTTAATCCCCCCATGACATAGATTATGAAAATCATCTCAGCAAGAACTGATGCCATGTGGCCTGCGCTAAATCCAGTACCTACCCATCGAGATTTTTTTATTGCATTATGCAACCTCACAAGATTGTCTATTGCGGTGATGTGGTCAACATCTAAACCATGTCGAATTCCAAGAAATATCATCGCAGGAATTGATATTGCAATAAAAGTCCAAATATCCACCATTTGATTCTCTTTCTTGTGCTATTTAGTACTAGTATTTATTTTTGAACCTGAGTAAATTGTATTTGATCTTCATTAGATCCACATCATCCTATTTTGATAAACTCGTTTTGCGGTTAAGGAAAAGTATAACAGAAATGACTGACAATAACAGAATAAGGTGCGAAGCAGTACCAAATTCTGGTACTGCTGAGCTTGCATAGTTCGGATTTGTAAAGTTGGAAAGAGTGACATTTTTTTGAGTAATGTGTGGCATCTGCTTTTGAGGGCTTTCGGGTATTGTAATAAGATCAAGTGATACATCATTATTTGCATTCATGTCCCCAATGGTGTTTGCCGCATTTGTCTCAAAGAAAAGGTTGTAGTTTCCCCCAGTAGGATTATCCCAGGAAAATCTTACAGGAATTGTTTGCTTTGCTGGAATGTCTAACTTTATCATATTATTGTACATAAGATAACCCGACTGATTTCTTATTTTGAGTGAAAACATTATCGAATTTGCATCAATGCTTCCCGAGTTTTGTATCTGTTTTGATATCACAATTCCATTTTTGGTATAGTTTTCCTTTGAGATATTAAGAGAGCCATTTACCCATCCAAGTTCGGCATGTGGACTTGTCTTTGAAACAATTATCAATCCAGATGACCACATGTCTGATTTGTCATAGTATTGGTATTTTCCCACAGTTCCAAAAAATTGTGTAAAGGAATTTCCAGGTGATATGTTTCCACTGTCAAACGTACCTACTGGACCATAGTTTGACGTCCCAGTTGTAACGGTATGGGTTTTGTTGTCTTGGTTTTTCCAGGTAACAGTATCCCCAACTAAGATATCTACCTGAAATGGTCTATAGCAAGACAAGTCTGGCCTGCAGTGGTTTGATGTTCCGTTTTCTATGGTTACCTGAGTATCATATGCAAATGCATTTTCTACCAATACGCAGTAAGAAATCACTCCAAGCAAAAAGATGTACAGGACTAGTCTCATCAAATACTATTCACTTCTATTTTCCAGATAAATGAAATGCACCAGTTATTAGTAAGCCTTATCAAATCAAGAAGAATGCTTTTTGATACATTCCACTAGTATCAATTCCTCAAAGAAGAGTTTCTTTCTCTTTGCTATCTGTGCCATAAATCCAAGAGATTTTGCCAGATCTATTAATTTCTCATATTTTGCCAAAGATGAAGTAAGAAAAATCACCTTGCCACCTGAGCCAATTATTTTACTTGCAGACCTGATTATGATTTCTGGTATTTCTGTCCCGTCGTGTAACCCGTCCACTGCAGGATCTGATAGTTTCTCGGAAGGGAGGTATGGCATGTTGCACACAACGAGATCAAAGTTCGTATGAAATGCATCTGCTGCGTTGCAACAAATACAATGTTCAACGGTTTGATGAGCCTTTTTTAATGCCAAGATATTGATGTCAGTTGCTACAACTAGTGCAAAATTTTTTGCTAATACTTGAGCAAGAAGACCAGAACCAGTACCAATATCAAGTGCGGACCTTCCTTTTTGATTTTCCAAAAAATCTGCAAAAAACAATGTGTCTTCTGCTGGTTTATAGTAATTATCAAGTGGCTCTTTTTGCAATTTCTATTATCTCACCTGTTGGAATCTCTTCTAGTCGATTGTCTGAATCTAGTTTTATTCCTATTTTTTTTCCAATTTGTCGTACAGTCTTTCTCTTAAATGAAAATAATTTGTTTACTGCCCTTACTAGATCTATTGGGATCTGCTGTTTTTGAGTTATCTGTATTACCACAGAATCCACCTTTGGGGGTGGACTAAAGTTAGTTTTCCTTACTTGCATTAGATTTTCAATTGTCAGACAATAGCTTGCAAGAACTGATACTGCCCTTCGTTCTTTTCCAGCCTCGATGCCAAGTTTTTGTGCAAATTCCTTTTGAACCATTATTACTGCTCTTTCAAATCTTTGTCGAGTAAGCCATTCTATTGCTTTACGGCTCTCAGAATATGGTAGATTTGATACTAGAATGGTAAATTCATGACTAGTCTTAAAAGCGTCTCCGCATTCTAACACCAGATTTGTGATATTAGAAAACCTCTCTTTTGCTTCCAAGTACAGTTTTTTGTCCTTTTCAATTGAGATTACCTTTTTTGCCTTGGCGCATAGATATGGTGTAAGAATACCTTTCCCAGTTCCTATCTCAATAACAATGTCATCTTTTTTGATTTTGGCAAAATTAACTATTGACTTTGCTATAGATTCCGATACTAGAAAGTGCTGGCCGAGCGACCTGCGCTTGTTCATTTTCTAACAAAGAGATTCATCCTGGTTTCACCAGTAATTTCTTCGATGATTCTCTTTGCAACTTGTTTTGCAGGCTCTTTTAGTCCTACTCGTTCTTGCAAGTCTTTAAAGTCTGAAAATTTTTTCTTCTCTCTTTCTGCAAGCATTGTCTTCATGTAGGTTTTACCTATTCCTGGAATAAGCTCCAGCGCATGGATTCTTGGAGTAAGCGGTTGTGCGTTGTTTAGATAATCCATGAATCGTTGCTCATTTTGTGCCACAATCTTTTCCACTACAGAATTTAGCTCACTTTGTGCAGAAGATGATATATGGGTATATTCGAGTCTGCCAAGAACTGAGATTATCTTTGTCCTGCCCTCTTTTCCTATGTAGACTCTTTCTCCTATCTCAAAAGTAGAGTTTGGCACTGCCAATAATTCTAGTATTGTTAGTCGTTCTTCTCCAAGTGCGGTTACTATGATTCCGTCTCTGCCACGTACTGTAGTAGATTTTCCTCTGGTGACAAAATCCAATACGTATGCGTACTCTTCATACTTTCTAGTTTGAGCTCTCTCCATGAAAACTCGACTCCTGAACTAAGCGTGCTCCTTGATTATCTTTAGCATCTTGTCGAGTGTTTCAGCAAGAATTAATTTCTTCCAGCCAAAAGTAAATGCTCGCAGTTCAGCTTCAGTACTTGGAAGATTATTTACAATTTCTACTGCCTCTTCTTCCGTTATGTTGCATTCCTTTACAAGTTGTTGCTTGAGCTTTTTTGCCTCTTTTGCTTCAATCTTTGAAAACTTGGTAACGTAATCGTATGTCCATCGTTGGATTTGGTCCATAGACTCTGGATCAACTTTTTCCATAAGTTCCTTAACCTCTGGTATAGAGATAGCTTGCTTTTTCTTTACTTCTTCCATATTTTAAACACCAAACGGTTTGATATGGTCTGCCCTAGTGATTAAGGTTTTTGTCTTTTTACCAAGGTTAACTGCCAGTTTTACCGTTCGGCGGCCAACTTCAGTTATTGTACCTACCTTTCCATGATATCTTCTGTGAGGCAGTGCCTTGTGCTGAGAAGGATCTATGATTACCAAGACCTTGTCTCCTATTGCATATTCCCTGAGAAGAAATGAGACACCCCTTCGATAGTCCTTTGTCATCACGGATCGTGACTTGTGCATGAATCCATGTGAACGACCCTTGGGTTTCTTAGTAGTCATGTTAGGAATGACTTCAGGCGACCTTAATTTAACACTTACTGGCCATATTACAAGAAAAAATGGTAAAAGGATGGAAGGATTGGTCTTCCATCTCAGACTGGTTATTCTTCAGGTTCTTCTTTCTTTTTCTTCTTGGTATCGTCTTCTGGGTCCGAAATACCACCTTCAGTCAAAGTGTAGAGAACCTCTTGTTCTGGATGATGCGGGCTGTCCACCATTCTTGCTATTCTCTTCTTACCTGACTTTTTGAGGTAAATGCGGTATGTTGATGCATGTGCAACAACATTTCCACCAATTGGTCGTGTCGGATCACCAAAGAACGTATCAGGCGATGATTGAACTTGGTTTGTTGCGATTGCTGCGATATTGTATGTTTCAGCAGTCCTAGAAAGCAGATGCATGAATTTGTTTAGTCGTTGTTGTCTTACAGAGAGAGTGCCACGTCCAAGGAATTCTGCTCTGAACAATCCCACTGCGGAATCTACAACAATTAATTTTATTTTGTTCTCTTCAATTACAGGACCTACCTCTTGCAAAATTAATTCCTGGTGAGCGCTATTGTAAGCCCTTGCCACAATGATACGGTCAAGAGCTTTTTCTGGATCTAGTCCCTTTGCTTTTGCTATTGAAACAATTCTTTCTGGTCTAAATGTGTGCTCTGTATCTATATACAAGACTCCACCATCCAGTCCACCTTCTTCTTTAGGTTTTTGAACCATCACACATAGCGTATGACAGAGTTGTGTCTTGCCAGCACCAAATTCTCCATAAACTTCTGTTACTGCTTGCGTTTCTACTCCCCCATCAAACAGTGTATCAAGCGAGTTAGTTCCAGTAGAAATCTTTCCTATGTCTTGTCTTCTTTTGTAGATCTCAGTTGCAGTGACAAATTCTTTGTTGAGTTGTCCACTATCAATTAGTTGCTGTCTTGCCTTGTTTACCAGTTTTACGGCAGCTTCAAGATCCATACCGGTGATTTCTGATATGTCTACCGGTCCTCTCACAACAAGATCAAGTATGTTATGGATTCCTGCCTCACTAAGCTTCTTGGAAGTTACGGGGCCCACCCCATCGAGATTGTCTAATCTTAAATCGTCCATCTTACCGTATGGTACGGTACGGGTACCTAATAAGTATATGGATTTAAGATTCTGTTACCTTATAGGTTGATTTTGTTGATTTTTCTTTCTGTTACTTTCAGTTGATGCAAAAAAATAAATCAAATTTCATACCTAAATCATATAATGCCGATAGTGATCAAATGCAAACTTTGTGGTACAGTTCACGAATCAGCATATCAGATCGCATCTAGCAAAGACGTTTTTTTTGCCATGGCTTCCAAGTCCACTCTTAATGATAACAGAGAGCGATGTCCTAAATGTAATCAAGATTCTGTCCATTTCAGTACAGAGTATTTCTGGCAAGATAGTTAATGGCATATGTTTGCCTGTCATCTATTCATTTTTTATAATCTTCAGTATTTAACAACCAATTCAAACCATCTATGATAATTTCCATATGTTCAATTTGGTTCATGTACTTGTTTGGTCGCTTGCAATAACTTTCAATTTCAATAAGTTTTTCTAGATCATTGAGAAGGCGAAATATTTCTTTTTCTACATCCTCTCTTGTTTTTAGACATGGTACCAATTCCCGCATTTTACAGGTTTCTCTCTTAGTGGTATATAGGTCAAACGGTTTCTGCAGATCTGGTTTGAAAAGAATCGGAGTATCTGCCTAATTTTCCATAACTTTGAAAAACTTGGTTTTCAGCCTATCAATATCTACTAATTTTTCCAATTCTAGTTTAATCTCATTTAAAACAGCTGTATATTCATCTTTGAACACCTCTTTGAGTACAGTTCGCAAATATTCAGGATGTTCAAGACAATCCATGATATCAGCATCGTATAGAGACTTTAGTCTGGCCATTACCAAATTATGCTTTGTATCTCCCCTTTTCATTAATACCATTTCTACACATGTCATGAAAGCTATTTTGTCTTCTTCTTCTTTATCCTGCACTAAAAACCGTTATCATTTTATTTTATAATATTTTGTATCATAGAATTTTCAATTAATGTTACAGATTATTGCGATCTATTGCTTCTTTCAATCCTTTCATAAATCTGAGGTTGCCTATCTAGTACAGATTTCAATTTTGTGGTCTCCAATAATTACTAACTTTAATTCTACAATCATCACACCACTCGTATCTTAAACCAAGACAATCAGGATCATCACAATCTATCATGATTTTACACATTGGGCATTCATGTAGAGTCATTCATGCCTCTTCCTTTGAAGGACAAGAAAAACCACTACAACTGTAACCACAAGAATACCGTATGGAATGGGTATAGAGTGCAAATCCCACCATGATAAAGCAGCTTGACTTTGAATAACATCGATAAGTATCAATGTTAGATTTGCATCACGATTTGATTTAGGATTTGCTTGGCAAATTGGAACATATTCTTTTGTAAGCACATGCAGCTAAACTAGAACCAACAAAGGGAGCTGTCAGGTATAGCCACAAATCTCCAACAGAGCCAGATAGTACTGCTGGAGCAAGTGACCTGATTGGATTCATGGATGCTCCTGAAACAAATGATAAAAAGAAAATGTCAAGGCCTACTATAGCACCAATAGCAATGCCTCCAAATCCCTTCAAGCCTTTGGTATGTACCACGACCAAAATTACTGCCATCAAAAATACAGTAGCAAGTACCTCAACTAAAAAAACCACCGGCAATGAAAATGAATAATCAGGTGCATTTGCACCAAGATTTGCCTGTACTCCTATCACATACTTGACAAACGTACTTGCGAAAAATGCTCCAATTACTTCTGCCAAAAGATACAGTACAAGCTGGTTTTTTGGCATGTGTCTTGTAATCAAAAAACCAATAGTTACTGCAGGATTAAAGTGCGCCATTGAAATTTTGCCAAATAGTATGACCATCAATGCAACTGCAATTGCCGGACAAAGGGCAACAAACCACAGTCCAAAAGTTCCGACATATTTAGCATCAAGTACTACTGAACCTGTTGCAAGAACCACTAGAACAAATGTTCCTATGATTTCAGCAAAAAACCTCTTTTGATTAGAGGTTAATTTGCTAGTTAGATTCAAGGGTTGAGACAAGTTCCTTTACTCTTGTTTCAATCTTATCACGTATCTCACGCACTTTCTCAATGGGCTTTCCCTTGGGATCCTCAATATCCCAATCTTGAAAATTACCCAAAAAGACGGCAGGGCATTCAGTCTTGTCTACGCAGCCCATACTCACTTTAAGAAACGATGCACGGATTATCTCTTCAGATAATTCTTTTGGCCGCTGTTTGCTAATATCTATCCCTACTTCTTTCATCGCTTCTACCGCAACAGGATTAATTTCTGGTGTTGGCCTTGTTCCAGCACTGATTGGAGCCCATCCCTTTGAGGCATATTTTCGAAAGAAACCTTCTGCCATCTGGCTTCTCCCAGCGTTCTCAACACACACAAACAAAACATTCTTTTCTGGTTTTGACTTTCCAAAGAATTTCATACCAATCACTTTACTGCCCTGATGACAAGACTTTTGATTTTTCTTCCATCTACTTTTTCACCCTCAACGTATATTCTCTCGTCTAGAATGGTAACATCCTTAAAACCAGCTTTTGTGATGCTTTCAATATAATGCTCTTGTGTGAGGGCACTATCTATACATCTACACCATTGCTCAGCATTGATTTGATCTTGCTGAACCTCTTTATCCGTAACTAGATCAGAAATCACCATTCTTCCACCATTTTTCAAGATTCTGTGAACTTCTCTGAATGCACTTGTCTTGTCTGTAGTAAGATTGATCACGCAATTACTGATAACTACATCAACGGCATCATTATTGACTGGAATATTTTTTTCAATGTCCCCTTTTCTAAATTCTACATTGGCATAATTACCATTACTTGCATTTGTTCGTGCTTTTTCTAGCATCTCATCAGTCATGTCAATTCCTATCACCTTACCTGATTTTGATACCTTGTTTGCAGATAGGAATGCATCTATTCCTGCGCCTGAACCAAGGTCCACAACAGTCTCACCTTCTTTGAGATTTGCAAATTTTATTGGTGCCCCACATCCAACACCCAAAATAGATTCTTGTGGGATTGATTCCAATTCTTTTCCATCATATCCAATTATTTTTGTAGCATCAATGGGGGAATCGTTTGTACCGCATTCTCCTGGCATACAACAACAGTCAGAATTACCAGTTAATGCAATCTTGCCGTATCTTTCCTTTACCATGTCTTTGATTTGATTATGCATGGCTAAGTTTACAAAGTAAACCATTTAAGTTGTCAAGGGGAAATGATTTCAGTTAGGGTAAAAATGGAAACTAAAAGAAAATCTATTCCAATAATAGAAGATGGTTGTAGTTTTGAAGGATATGATGCGTCTTCTTTAATGTCTGAAACTTCAAGATTAAGAAAAATAATTACAAAAAGGGGCACTCTTGAGATTCTGATTCCCTTATGCTGTACAACAAAACCAGTTCGGTACAAGCAATTTAGACAGACTTTGAAAGGAATAAGCAGTAAGACTCTAGCAACCAGATTAAAAGAGTTGGAAAAAAGTGGAGTGTTGGAAAGGTTATCCTATAACGAAATTCCTCCCAGGGTAGAATACAAGCTAACTAGCAAAGGACAGGAACTTGTTGAATCCATGATTGCTCTTTTACAGTGGATGAAAAAATGGTCTAAATCATGACAAAGTATCATGTATCCATGAATTCGTTTTCTACCATACCTAGTGTGTTAGAGAAAATTTCCAGGTTTGTGCAATCCCAATCTCGCTTATATTAGAAGAAAAATATCATATTATCGGTGCCTACCGATCCGAATGCCTGTAAGACATGTGGACATGCTATGGATGATCATAAGGGAACTGCCACCATATGCATGAAGCAAGTAGGAAAAAACCCTAGCGAACTCTGCAGTTGCTGCTGGTTTGACGATGGCAAAACCCACATTTTGCCAAGCACCTTAGGGTCGTTTGTATCAAAACGCGAGATAGAAAGCAAAAAAGAAAACGATGAATCTCAAAAATAAAAATCACTCAACCCAGATCTGTTATAACATTCATTCATTTTGACAATTGAAGGTTGAGAATTCTTTTAGTACTTTGATCCCCTTATAACAACATGACTTTTGACACAATTCTGGAAAGCATAATGCACACGGACAAGCATATTCGGTACGCAACAATTGCAGACCTAGACGGAAATGAAATAAAGACTAGAGTAAGAGAAGGAGTAGAACCATTTCTAACCCCCCAGGAGACAAAAGAAACCTTGCAGTATGCTGCAAAGGCATGGAAGATTAGAAAAAGCTTTGAGCCAAAGATTGGAAAGGGCTTGTATGTTTTGGCAGTATATGAGAAGCTAAGGCGATTGACAGTACCGCTTGCAGACAAGTACCTTCTGATGATAACATGGGGGACAGATGGAGGAACCTTTGACATCATCGAACACATACAGAATATGTTTTCTGGTGATGCGACAAAAGATTGGTAAAGATACCTTCGAATATGTTCGTAACCAGCCACATCTTCAGATATGCAAGCTTTATGAGTATAGTTTCTAAAACTAGAATTAGTTAGACTAGACCTAAATTATTTCAAGAGCAGTTTTCGAAATGATCTTAATTCCTGCTTGCGTTTACCATCTGATTTTGGATAAGACATTTTGAGCTCATTTAGCGTGTCAAGTATAATCTGTGAAATTATAAGATGGGTATTTTCCTTGTCATCTGCAGGAATGACATACCAGGGTGCCTTACCAGTACTGGTACTACTCAGACAAGCCTCATAAGCCTTCATGTAATGGTTCCAAAATTTCCTCTCTTCTAGATCGGCAAGGCTGAGTTTCCAGTTCTTTTTAGGGTCATCAATGCGTTTTAGAAAACGTTTTCGCTGTTCCTCCTTTGATATGTGTAAAAAGAATTTGATTATTCTAGTTCTGTTTCTATAAAGATGATTTTCCAAGTCAACAATGGATTGATACCTACCTTTCCAAACCATTTTCTCATCAAATTTCTCCCCTAGTCCCTCGCTGCGCAGAATCTCTGGATGTACCCGGACAATCAGTACTTCTTCGTAGTATGATCGATTAAAGATTCCAATTCGTCCTCGTTGAGGCAAACAGAGAGTGGTACGCCAGAGAAAATCATGCTCTAGTTCCTGAGCACTAGGGTGTTTGAAACTGAATACCTGGCAGCCTTGAGGATTGACGCCAGACATTACGTGTTTGATTGAGCTGTCTTTTCCTGCTGCGTCCATTGATTGAAAGATAAGCAATATAGAATAGCGGTTTGATGCATAAAGTAGATTTTGCAGCGAGCTTAGCTCCTCGATATGTTCTCTGAGCATATTTCCATATTGTTCCTTTGATTTGTAAACAGGATTTACAATAGTAGGCCACTTGGCAAGATTTACCTTTTCTCCGTCTCTTACTAGAAAGTCTTTGGAATTGATTTTCATTCCAAGTCATCTGATACTGGGAACTTCTTATCTTTACTGTTGGGAAAGCGTACAACATACCTTACAAAAATCATCTTGGCGGGTTTATCCAAGATATGGCAAGGAATTTTCCTTGTCTAGGAATGAAATTTTAGGGCACTTGTCTATCAAGGCACTTAGAATAAATTTGACTTGGGACTCTAACATGTATTGACAGATATTGATGAAAAAGAACGAAAAGACAGATTAACTCCAGATTATGGATCACTAATAAGAGAGAGTGCGGTTTTAACAACATTTTCAGCATTTCTGTTTGGGTTTTTGCTAAACATATCGATTAATCCTTCAAAGAGTTTTATCCTTATTGACAAGATCATATTATTGATAGCCCTATTTTCTATCACGATCTCGGCCGTACTTTTCATCATGCCAATAATTTACCACCATTTAGAATACCCATATCCTGACTTTGAGAAATTCAAAGCTAGGAGTCACCGTTTCATGTTATTTGGTTTAATTCCTACTATGGTTACATTATTTTTGGGTTTACAGCTTGCCACAAGATCTTTAGTAGAAAATATGAGTATTTCAGTTGCACTAAGTACAATACCTTTTATTCTAATATACGTATTTTACAGATTGCGAAAATAATGCATCGGGATTTTATCATTAAACTAATTTAGAACATTAACAAGTTTCAGATTATACAGTAATACTTTCTGCAAAATACATCTAAAATGTACGTGTTCATGAATATGATCAAGCTAGAATTTATGATATTGGCGTACGTAATGATATTTGTCCATTATACAGTTCTCCATAACGTGGGACATAGGTGTCTGGTGGGTGCGTAAGTTCTCCACCGGCACTCTTTTTTCTCAATAAATTCTGATGATATGATTTATTTCTACAATACCAGAACAAAAAAACGAGGCGGACAATTTCTTGCCCGGCCCCGTCTGAAAAACTCGTGTTACGTGGTTGTCAATACGTGGGAATTGTCCTTATGGTATCGCAGTATAAAACAGGGACTCTGTAACACTTTGATTTGACAGCTCGAGAGCAAAAGTTAGTGGTATCATAATTTTTTTTAAAAATCTAGTCTCTGTAAGATTTTCTGGGATTTAGTGCGTCAATGGAAAAAATGCGTCTTATTTTACATCTTTAGAAAATTCAGTATATTCTAGGGTCCTCAAATCTTTTGGCCAAAAGATTTGCTAGTCTATCAACTCTTTGTATATGGCATGGTGGGGGCACTCACACTCTCTTAAACTGCATTTTGTGCATTTTGTGTTCAAGCATTGGTCAGAAATCAAGCGGTTGCCTCCATGGTATCTCGTACCGGACTTGTCATAGTATTATGGTATAAAAAGAAAATGAAAAAGGGTTGTATGTAATTTTGACTTACCAGAATATTTCAAACCTTGAAATTTTGGCACCCAGATTGTGGCAAGATTTGCTTATACAGTAGGAGGATATGGTATACCAAGATGACAAGAAAACTGGTAATTATAGGCACAGCCTTTATTGTTGTCTCTGTACTACTGATGACAAGTACCGTAAATGAATATTTCAAGAGTATAGAACCACAATCAGGGGTAGGTCCTGACAAAACAGATATTGAAAATACACTGATTGTGGAAATTGCCACCGCTAGTTTTGGAGTTGTTCTAATTGTATCTGGATTAAGGCTTGAAAGTAATCATGTGAAGAAATGAGATTGATTAATGGTTAAACCTGATTTGTGTCTTTATTGTAACAGATGTCTGGATTAATATGATTTCACCTATGTCGAGATTGCCAGGCTGTATCAGAGAAGATCAACAGGCATTTAGTATCGGGTGCCCCGTAATTGTTCCCAGATTACTTACAGTACCGCCACAATTATTGATTATAATTCCGCTATCGATTATCATATTAAAGTTGGCAAGAGCTCCATTGTTTGAGATATTTCCATGACTATAGTTTGTTACTGTTCCAAAGTTGTTAGTTGTGCCACCAGTAATCATGTTACCACCGTTTTCTAATGAACCGACATTGTTTATGTGGCCAGAACTACTCAATGCGCTTCCTGTATTTTGATGCAAAGTACCAATGTTGTTTATTGTACCACTGCTGGATATGGTACCACCGTTGGTTATCTTTCCAATGTTGTTTACAACACCACTATTTGTAATAGTACCATGAGGACTGTTCTTCAATGCTCCAAGGTTGTTTAGCGAACCAAGATTGGTTAATTGAGCTTGGTTGTCCAGTATACCATAATTGATTATGACACCATTGTTTGTAATTGATCCTCCGTTTGTTAGGTTGCCTCCCTTGATTAGAAGAGTAATTCCATTTTCAACACCAAGGGAACCAAAGGTTCCTAATTTAAGGGAGAAATTTGTAACAGTACATGTTGCGTTACCTTGATTCCAGGTAGGACTTCCAGAAGGCAGCGACTGACATGTATTTTGATCTTTGATGTCAAAGGAAATAATATTTTGAGAACTTTTTATCAGTTGGAATGCACCAAGATCGTTTGTAAAATCAGCATATTCGGCAACAAGAGGTACAACGGAAGTTGAGACAGCAGTATGGCCTGAACAGAATTGGTCTGGGAAGGTAAATACTCCTGTTAGGACTCCGGTGGCGGGACCTGTTTCTACTAGAGATATTCCATCTGCTGATAAGCTAGTTGGAAATCCTCCTGGTGTACCAGTAGCAGAATTAGTAGGAAAACATCCCGTATAGGCCCATCTTGTACCGTTGAATTTTATATCAAA
>Ga0335084_10001325_pt1 | contig 23007 bp, 23 predicted proteins | sample Lox_Sample_44_FD_206721 | JGI IMG/M metagenome (GOLD analysis project Ga0335084, IMG submission 206721) | Soil microbial communities from Loxahatchee National Wildlife Refuge, Florida, United States - Lox_Sample_4.4 | ecosystem: Environmental > Terrestrial > Soil > Wetlands | place: USA...
GAACAGAAATTATGGCCTTTCCATCCTTGAGGGGTTTGATGTTGAAAGATGTGTAATAATCACCTTTATTCATGGTTATATTATCTGGGAGTGGGGCAACTTGCTGGTCAGTTGAGACAAGCTTTATGTTAAGATCAGTTTGGCTACGGGTCGGGTTGCCTTTCGAGTTGAGGATTTCAACTAAGACAGTATTATCAAGACCAGTTAACGCTCTTTGTGGAAAATTCAGACTTATTGAATTATCATCAGATTTAATGATGTTTACAGACATGCTAGTTTGGTAAGGTCCAACTTGAGCAGTTAATGTAGAAGATCCCTCCATTATTGCATCTGAATCTAGAATAGCAACTGGATCACCATCTTTAACTTGCTGAGGTTTTGTGTTAATGAATTGGTTTGGCAGTATATTTGAATCCATATCACCGGGAAATGTTGTAGCAGTATTGTTAAAATCAATCATGTAAACACCAGTAGGAAAATTGCTGCCAAGCAATACTTTTTGTATTAATGATTCAGCTTTTAGAACGGCCGAATTTGTTTGTGGTACTGTGATTGTAGGGGTAAGAGTCTGATCGTCATAAGTGACAACATGGAGTGTTGGAGATACTGGACTGGTATTTCCCATTTTTGCAAAAACTGGAGTTACCCCGGTCCCCTGATTAAGCTGAACTCGGTCTACCGTTATGGAATTGGGATCTGACGAATCTATTCTAATCTGTAAATTATGCGATGCTATCATTGGATTACCGTTTGAATCTTGTAAGTGTAAAATTCCTATCAATTCTTCTTTTCCAGTGGCTAAAATTGGTACCAAATCCACTCTTGCAGATTTATCGTCAAGAAACTGGATTGGGACAGTAGTGATTTTAGCTGAAGATGATACATGATATCCATTATTAGCTGATACACTTACCTTATATGTTCCTGCAATACCAGCTTTTACAAATAGTTTAGAAATTCCCCAATACGACCCTTTCTTGATAACTAGTAATTCATCTGATGAAATTGAAGGGTCTTCGGAACTGATATTCCTTAACTCTGTCTTAGATGCATTAGTCACACTAACAGATGACTGAATATCCTCAGTTGCTGGAATCAGGTTACCTTTTGAATCCACTAATTGAGCAATTACATATGCATTAGATGCTGCGAAATCATTTATTTTATTTGGGTAAACATAGACCTGAATTGTAGGTGTCTGAGCTCTGTTGATTGTTACCGAAGCACTTACACTTTGCATATAATTAGAATATGCAGATATTTTGGAAGTACCTGATTGTTTTACTAAGAATTGTGCTATACCATAATAATCCCCCTTTTTTATAGTAATTTCACTACTCTGTAAATCAATAATATCATCATTAGTTGAAAGGGTGATTTGAGTATCGTTGCCAGCTCCTGTTGGAAGGCCAGCACTATCAATCAATTCGACTGAAACATATCCCTCTTTTGGTCCAGAATCTGAAAAGAGGCTGGGAGTGGTTTTAATGAGAAGCTGTGAGGGTTGATCTACTGCTTTGTACACTGTTATTGGAATCTCTTGCGAGGTAAAACCAGGTGCTGCAAGTATAATTTTTGCCTTGCCATCGTTAAAGGATTCTAATTTTAGATTCGTTATGAATCCATTCTGATTTTCTATCCCTTGAATTTTCAATACAGATGAATCTGTTGAACTATATGTCAGATTTTCAATTTTCTGGGGCAGCATTTGTCCATTGTGAGTTGCAAAAACTTCCAGAACACTTTTGGAATTTGAGATAATCTTATCGGGAAGTAGTCTAGTGCCAAAATTATAATCATCTGCATATGCTTTACTAATACATATACTAACTAATACTACGAGTATTACAAATAATAGCTTCAATTAATGATACAAAAACTGAAAAATCATATAAAATGGTGTTTGTATGATTTGGACAAATGCATGTTCCATCTATTGGTCAATCATAACGTTTTTCCTAAAGAGCAAAACATATTGAATCTCGTTAGGACTACTACCTAGAAAGAATTGTGAGAGGCTTTGATGACTTCCACAGATGAGAGCATAGACTAAAGATGTTATTTACAATCTCAGTTGAATTTGTATGCACTATTGAATCGCCATCATCATTTAGATCCATAGACTCTTTCATAGAACCTGACATGATTATTTGCATATCTTTTTCTGCTACCATTCTACCCCGAGATGGAAGCTTTGCTACTCTAGTTTCACTACCACCAAGTCGACTTACTAACTTTAACATTTCAGGATTATCCACCTCAGTTAAAATTCTGACTTCACCGCCTTTCTTGATGCAATCCTTAATTTTTTCTGGAATAGATGTATGGTACATTCTCATAATGTCCTCAACCGTAGTTACAAGATAAACAACAGAATTTGAATCTTGTATCAGCTTTCCTATTCTTGTGTAAATATTTGAGCGACCCTGAATTATGGAAAATGAAGATATGTCGGAAAGGGGTTGTGGTCGTTTTAATTCATTTAAGTCAACTACGATCTCTTTTGAGAGTTTTTCCATAGTCACTATTTCATCCTCCTTCTTCTGAATTAGTATCTTGAAGGCATTCTCAGGTTCAATGGCCTTACACACTGTAGGGCTAGAAAGAGTTGTTGTGACCATTCCTGCACTTCGCAGTTTATTTAGTGCCCTGTATGTTTTGCCTCTGTCCACGCCTAGTCTGGCAGCTAGAGTACCTATTGTAATTTCTCCTGTTCGTAGAAGTCCTAAGTATATAGTAGCCTCGTCCTCGTCAAGTCCAAAGTGCTTGAGTGAAGAGACTAGTTCTTCTTGGGCTTTCATCTTAATCTCCCCGTTATGCCTATTTTGGCACTTTTACAAGGTAATATCAGACATGTTTCGTTCATGGTATTACCCATTCTAGGCGTATAGATAAGAAAATGTAAGTTTCTAAAAAAACAAACTGGAATATAATATGCACAAATGGCTCTAGATATTTCAATGAAGTCCCTAAAGAGACGTTATGGAGGACGGAGTCGACGTGGAGTCATCGGTATAGAGTCTGCAATAGTTATGATTGCATTTGTAATCGTAGCTGCAGCTTTAGCATTCGTTGTACTCAACATGGGTTTCTCTACGACACAGAAAGCCAAGACAGCCATTGCATCCAGTATCACAGAGGCTAGTAGCAGTCTTGAAATTGCAGGAAAAGTTTCCGGTGTTGGTTTTATCAGCTCAGGAAGACTAAACGTAACTGCAGTACCTCTCAAGACAGCAGGTGGAGGTGGATCAGTTAACTTGGATCCGCTAACAACCAGCATCAGGTACTTTAGCAATTCAGTAAGCTATGACAACATATACGGTCCTAGTTGTATTGATACCAGTACAACATATGGTAACCTGACACAGGCACTCAATGCCTCAAAGAATAAAGGTTGTATAGACCAAATGCCAATGGGCACTGGCGCGGCTGCTCCCAACTCAACAAAGGCCATAATTTACTGGGCTGTAACAAGATATCCGGAAAATGCAATTCTTGACCAAGGTGAAACAGCAGTACTTCTTATTGCATACAAGGATACTGACAGACCTGTAACACTAGATCATATGGGAATAGAAGTAATTGTGCCAACTGGTGCAGCTCTTACTGTAGAAAGAAATGTGCCATCAATCACAACCCCTATTGTGGACATGGATTAGAATATTCCATGTTATTTCCGCAACCCCTTCTTTCTTTTTTAATATCATAGAATGGATATCACGATCAGAGGACATCTAGAGTATTATACATGATTTGATCGGCATGTTGACCTTTCCCAAATCAAGTCTTCAATATAATATAGATATTAAATAGTCAGGACTTGAGATGTTCGATCACATCGAACACACTGGAGAATAATACTCCACTGCAATATACTGAAAATAATGAATTCTAAACCGAAGTGGAATGGAAAAACTCGACGTGGAGTCATCGGTATAGAGTCTGCAATAGTTATGATTGCATTTGTAATCGTAGCTGCAGCTTTAGCATTTGTTGTACTCAACATGGGTTTCTCTACGACACAGAAAGCCAAGACAGCCATTGGATCTAGTATCACAGAGGCTAGTAGCAGTCTTGAAATTGCAGGAAAGGTTACTGGTGTTGGCGATATCAGCACAGGTAAACTAAACGCAACTGCAATACCCCTCAAGATAGCAGGTGGAGGTGGATCAGTTAACTTGGATCCGCTAACAACCAGCATCAGGTACTTTAGTAATTCAGTCAGTTATGACAACATATACGGTTCTAGTTGCATATTGACTAGTACTACATATGGTAACCTGACACAAGGATTGAATGCCTCAAAGACCGCTGGTTGTATAGACAATCTCCCAATGGGTACTGGCGCGGCTGCTCCTAACTCAACAAAGGGCATAGTTTACTGGTCTGTTGCAAGATCACCGCAGAATGCGATTCTTGATGAAGGTGAAAGTGCAGTACTTGCTATTGCATACAAGACTACAGATAGACCAGGCGCACTAGACCATATTGGTGTAGAAATAATTGTGCCAACTGGTGCAGCTCTCACAGTAGAGCGAACCGTGCCATCAATTACCACTACTGTTGTGGATATGGGATAAAATATTCCATATTTTTATTTCCGCAACCCCTTCTTTCTTTTTTAACAACGCAAGACTTTCCTAGATTATAGAAAATCTTACCTAGCAAAGTCTGAAACCGTGTTTGCTTTTTTTGAACAAGCTTGATCTTAATTTAGCTAAAAAACCGATGAATTACAGATTTGAGGTACCTAATACCATTAATAATAGCTGTAATCTGTATAGGAATTCCTGTAGCATATGCAGACAATCATGAAAGTAAATGGAAAATAATTATCGAGCAAAACGCAACAAGCAATAACAGCAATTCTACTTACTGGCCAGACGAAATGCAAGTGAAAAAAAATGATACAATAGAATGGATAAATAATGATATAATTTCGCATACAGTAACAAGTGGTGTTCCAAATCATCCGGATAGAGCTGGACAGATTTTTGACAGTGGAATTATCAAACCTGGAGAAGTATTTTCATTCAAAGTCCCCAGCGACATCTGGTCTGCATACTATTATTATTGTAAAATACATCCATGGATGACTGGAAAAATTGATGTTCAAGTTCCATTCCTTGGCAAATCTGATGCCTTTACTGTTCAAACAGACAAGTCATCATACGTACCAGGTGAAAAAATTAAAGTTTCTGGTACAGTCGACAAGACATATCAAAAAACTCCTCTGATAATACAGCTTTTCGATTCAGGTAAGAATTTGTTGTTTCAACAAAAAATGAAGGTACCATCTAATAACACATACAATTATGAAATTAACACAAGTGACTTGAACCTAGCAACTGGTTCATATAAAATCAAGGGTTTCTATGGTTTCCCATCTATCGTAACGACAGCATATTTTTCTGTTAATGAAAGTAATATCAGGAATATGCAGTATAATGCAAATTCCAATCCTTACCTAATTCCAGCGTGGGTTAAGAATACCGCAAAGTGGTGGTCAGAATCACAAATCAGCGATTCAGATTTTATTAAAGGAGTACAATTTCTAGTAGAAAATAAAATCATAAAAGTGTCAGGTAGTAGTGCTAGTTTATCTGGATCGAATGAAATTCCATATTGGATAAAAAATAATGCAGGTTGGTGGGCTAATGGGAAGATTTCTGATAATGACTTTGTCACTAGCATAGAATATCTAGTAAATCAAGGACTCATTAAAATCTAAAAAATTCATAATTGGTAGTTAAAAGTTTTGATGTTCGATCACATCGAACATACTCTAGGATAATACTCTATTTGTAATAAAAAATTTAATGAATTATGGATCAAAGTGGAGTGAAAAACTAAACCATATTTTAGCGGGCAAGCATGCCAAGGCATCTCATCTCCTAAACAAGATAGGGGCAAAAACAATATTGTCTATTCAGTTCTCTCTTCCATTCGAGACAAACATTCCACGGATGACGAATACTATCATGGGTAACGAGTAGGAGAGACTATCATGAAAATGATTACATTAAACCCATTTTCTGTGGTAAAGATTTCCAAAACTATGCGACTCTTTGCAGTTGGTAGTGTCATGGCATCATATGGATTATTTTTGTATGAATTTGTACCAGAGTATTTGTTTACACCAAACTACTTGCTTTTCTACTATCTTCTTCCATTGATTGCTTCGTTTGCACTTGTTATAGTCGTTCCAAAATTCCTTTCAAAGGCTTCAACTGGTGTAACTGCTAAGGATCCTAATCTTACCTTAGATGCAGGTCAACCACTAATAGAAACCATACCATTAGATTCAAACCAACAAGTAATACAAACAAACACAGATCAGATTCAACAGGGAATAAATGCAAATACGTTTGATTCTAGTAATACATCTCAGGGATTTTCTGATATTGCAAATAACAGTTCAATTGTATCACAGTCTCCGCCAGTAGACGAAGCAGTAATTCAGGAAATGGTTGCAAGGTCCATAGAGCCCATGCAAAAAGAGACAGTCAAATTACAAGAATCAGTTGATTCGATGAAAAATGATCTGAATACGATGAATTCTAAAATTGATGCTCTTACAATATCATTTGAAACAACTTTGACCGATTTGAAATCCTTCCAAGCTGAACTTGCTAATCCCCTTAATTTCATGAGAAAGTATTTTGATTCAATAGACATCAAAGGCTTATCGGATCCATCATTGCCGCTTCAAGGAGAGCAACATGCTATTCCTAAAGATGGTTCCGATACACAGTCCTCTTCTGAAGAATCTAAGCTGTCCCAAGAAAAGCCCATCAGTGAGGAAAAGACATCGCAACAACCTGCTGCAATGGATAAAACAGGTATTGATGATCAAAAAACTCCAGAATCAAATGAGTCTTACTCTTTCCAGCGTTTGCTCAGCGGCAGCCTTACACTTGGAAAATTGATGTCTACAATATCTGTCATGGGTGAAATTTTAGAAACAATAGACAGTGATTCTGTAGATCTGTTAATTGAACAATGTAGATTGATGGGATTGAAACCTGAAGATGAACAAATCATATACAACATAATCAATATGATGGATAAAACTGGTTTATCAATAAATGACACACTAATCACATTATACAAGTTTGGCAAAGTATTGGGAATAAGTGATAAAAAAGCCGATTTGATCTACACAAAACTTACCAGAAGTAAAAAAGGAGTGATGAAATAGCAATGGGTTCTGCTGTTTTTACTGAGGCGATTTTAATAATAGCCTCAGTTATCATTGCTGGTTCTCTTGCTGGAGTGGCGATGAGTAAAGCTGGCGGATTCCAATCCGTCTTTACAGAGACTTCGGAAAATCAGAAAAAAATTGTTTTAACTAAAATTAAGATAATTTATGCGACAAATTCATCGTCTACTGCCGTTAATGTTTGGGCAAAAAATATTGGTGTAGCTCCAATAGCAGGCCTTCAATCGCTTGATGTATATTTTGGACCGGTAGGTTCAGTGCAAAAGATCCCATACAATTCTGGCTCACCTTCATGGACTTTCTCTAATCCCATAATTATGTGGAATGCCACCAATACAATACAAATTACTATTTCCAACAATCCAACCCTTCAAAATAACATCGTATATGAACTTCAGTTAACAACGCCTAATGGAGTAAGTGATCAGTATTTCCTCTCGGTACCATAAGGAGGGATCAAAGAAATGGGTCTTAGCGTTGCAATATCAGGCGGAATAGTGATATTTTCTATGATATATCTAATGGTAGCTTTTGTTTCCCAAGGGGATGAAATTTCAAAAACTACTCTAGCTTCATCGGATGCTGCAAAAATTGAAAGTACTATATCGCAAACAAAAGTCAGTATCGATTCAATAGGTAATACGTCCTCAAATTTGGTTGACTTTACTGTCTCCAATACGGGCAGTACAAAGCTTTGGAATTATGATAAATTCAATGTGATTGTGACATATGATGGGGGATCTTCTTCCAAAATAAGATACATTGAACAGCTTACATTTGAAAAAACTTGTAGTTTAGATACAGGAAAGTGGTGTCTTGGCACTTTCTCAAATGATATTCAGGACCCAGGCATATTAAATCCGGGAGAAAGTGTTCAAATTCATTGCAAATTACAAAATCAACTTTATCCAACAAACAAGCTTGTTCAGACTCTGATTTCAACAGATAATGGGGTGGTTGCTAGCAAATCGGAGGTAGTTCCGTAATGATGAGAACCATTCCTACTGGAAATGAAGAAGTAGACAGGCAGTTAGCTGGTGGGTTACCTACTCCTTCGTTAATGTTGATCGAAGGAGAGCATGGAACAGGGAAAAGTGCTATAAGTGCGCAATTTATCAAGGGGATGCTTGATTCTGGATTAAAGGTTCTTTGCATAACTGAAAGTACTGTAAAAGATTACATTGAAAAAATGAAGACAATTACTTTCAATTTTACTACTCCATTCCTGCAAAACAAGCTCACAATATTGCCCTTACATGTTTATGGTGCGGTATGGTCTCAAAAGCAATCATCTCTCTTACTTCCTGTAATTGGGAGGTACATTAGTAGCAATTCTAGCAAATGTGACTGTGTTGTAATTGATTCAATCTCGCTTCTAACAATGTATTCCGATGCAGATCAAATTCTGGATTTTCTTACGCGATGTAAAAATCTGATTGCAGGAGGTATGTCCATCATTTTAACAATGCATGAAAATTCTATGCCTCAAGATATAGCTCTAAGAATGAAATCTGCTTGCGATGTATATTTGTCTTTGAGTAGTGCCTCAATTGGTGGAAGAGCAGTCAAAATAATGAAAATAATAAAATTGATAGGATCTACCTCACAGTCTGAATCATCATTTGCCTTTGATATTGATACCAATTTTGGAATAAAAATTGTGCCGATTTCGACGGCTAACGCTTAGGGTGAATGTAGGTGAAAGAAAATGAGTTTTGATTTTTCACAGATTAAGGATAAGAAATTTGTTGAGGCATTGAAAAAATCTCCACACCTATTAAATCATATGTCTACTTATTTGAGTAGAGGTCATCCTTTACCAATATTTACCGAAACATTAGAAGGAGAACATAAAAAGCTCAAAGAACCCAATTTGATCTATCCTATATCGGATACAACGTACATTCACATCAATCCTTATACTAACTCAGCAGATGGCTATGTTGAATATGTTGTACTAGAGCCGGATGAGCCTGACCGTACACTTATGCATCAAGCTGATAAGTTATTTTCTGTTCACGCTGGTTCCATGGAACCTCCAGTAGAAATTACAGAACGATTCAATGTCATAGAGCAATATCTTGACAAAACCATAAGCATTTCAAAATCTCCAGTGGAATATTCCAAGATTGGTGCATCTAAATCAAAGAATTTACTTGTCTATGAGAATGATATTCCTAGCCTGAAGTATCATTTTTTGCGAAAGAGGGCAGGTATGGGTCTGCTCAGTCCCTTTCTTAACGATCCTCACCTAGAAGACATCTCCATAGTTGGGGCAGGTAACATGTATGTGATTCACAAAATGTTTGGAGCACTAAAATGCCCGCTTTTCCTAAGCGTCGAAGAGATTGATGAATTAATCATAAGTATGTCAGAACAATTTGGAAAAACAGTATCTCACGCCAAGCCTGTGATAGATGCAACTCTTCCAGAAGGATCAAGAATCAACATTGTATTCGGTAAAGATGTCAGCAGGAAAGGTACCAATGCAACTATTAGACGATTTGCAACTACACCATTGTCCATAACTCAGATTATTCCTTCAAAAGCTCTCAATTCCATAGAAGCTGCTTACATGTGGATGATGATGGCTGAGGGAATGAGTGTATTTATCAATGGAGAAACTGCTTCAGGAAAAACTACAACTATGATGGCATTAACTGCGTTTATTCCCTCAAATTGGAAGATAGTAAGTATTGAAGATACTCCAGAACTTACGCTTCCCCATTCCAATTGGATTAGTGAGTGTACAAGGGACACGGGGAGTCAGAACTCTAGTGTTACAATGTTTGACCTTCTAAAGGCTGCTTTGAGGCAGAGACCAAATTATATCTTTGTAGGAGAAATTAGAGGAGCAGAGGCAAATATTGCATTTCAGGCAATGCAGACAGGACACCCGGTAGTAAGTACATTTCACGCTGCCAACATGACAGCTCTAATACAAAGAATCACTAATCCCCCAATGAATATTCCAAAAACTAACGTAGAAAATCTCAATATTGCACTCTTTCAGGCAGCTGTTCAAGGTCCAGATGGTAAGAGAGTGCGTAGAGTATTATCCATTAATGAAATTCTCGGATATAACGCGGAGGGAAATAATGTAATGTTTATTCCGGTTTTCAACTGGGATGCAGGAACTGATACTGTAAAATTTAGGGGAAAAGGTAGCAGTGCACTATTCATTCAAAAAATTCTAGAAAAAAGAGGAATGTCGCGAAAGGATGAGGTTTTGTTATATGAAGAATTGGCATTGAGAGCCAAGGTTCTTGAAAAGATGATTGAGAAGAAGATCTTTAATTTTTATGATGTTTACGACTCAATTTCACACTGCAGAGAGATTGGTTTAGAGGCATATTTGAAGGAGCTAAATCAATTATGAAGCAAAAGCAAAAATATTCATTTAAAGAAAGACTTGCAGAACTTAGACGAGCTGATGAGGAATTTGTATATTTTATTGCATTTCTCTTTGCACTAAGCACAGGTGAAGTCAGTGCCGTAGACTTGGTTAAAACTGGCGAAACGTCAGGTTATGGAAAATATTCTCGTTCGTTTAAGGACATATACAGACTTGGGATAGGTTGGAGTTTTGGTTTGGCAAAAGCATGTGAAATGATAGCTACAAAGATTTCAGATGCATCGGATCCACATAAACAACTTTTAGTAAAACTTGCACAGGTGATAAGACTTGGAGATGAATTAAAGGGATTCTTTAAAGATGAACTTGCTGCAACTATACACAATTATTCTGCAAGATATGAGCGAAACTTGGAATCACAAAAACTCTTTCTTGAAATGTTTTACACCATTTCATCTACTACATCCTTTATGATTGCATCAAATTCCATCATGGCAATGTTGATGGGTCAGAATAACGCAGAAAATATCTTTTTGATGTCCTTTGTTGCAGTAGTAGTAAGTTTGGGATCATTTGTTTTTATAATGCATATGATTTTTCCAAGAGACAAGCTTGCAGTAGGTAATAGCGAACATGCAAGAAAGTACAGGATGTTACTCTATGGCACAATAGGTATGGGGGTATCCATTGGGATGGTTCTCTTTATGACCAAGTTAGTGCCGTTACCCATAGTAGTCGTTGTATCAATAGCACCTCTATTTCTTCCTGGAATATTTGCTCGCAAGCTAGAAAATAATACTCAACATCTTAATGACTGGTATCCTTCCTTTGTAAGACACTTTGGACAAATATATACCACAGTAGGCTCTGTTGGACAAGCATTAGATGCTGTTTTGAGAAGTGATTTTGGTCCCCTATCTGCGCAGATTATTTCATTGAAAAATAGAATAAAAAGCAGAATAAGCCCTGAAATTGGATTTGAGCTGTTCTCAAGAGAGGCGGGTACTTCAATTATTACTTCTGGCAATACTATCCTTTCAAATTCGTTGCAAAAAGGTGCAGATCTAAACGAGGTAGGAAACAAAGTAGCTGACATATCTTCAAAATTAAATGAATTAAGGGCAAAGCGACGACAGACATCAAAGACGTTTGAAACCATAGTCATAGTAATGCACGCATTGACAATGGCAATTCTTGGATTAATGAGTAAACTTACCGAAATATTCAACACTTTGTTATCTACAGTTTCAGTATCTAATCAGGCCATTACGCTAAGTCCGATTAATCCCGAATTCATGAATGCTATGATGCCTATAGTAATAGTGGCCCTCTCTACAATCAATGGATTTGCCATTAAGGTAGGACAAGGAGGACTATACAAGACAGTTTGGTATTATATTGCTCTTCTTGGTGTAATCGGAGGAATTACTATGTATGGCACTACAGCCGCATTATCAGACTTCCTTTCAAATCACATATTGGATATTTATCAAACACCACCGTAAAGCCTCTCAATTTATATTTTAAACAATAATCAAATGGAGAAAAGAACTACAATAGAACTAAGTTGTCTAGTCTGTAGCATCTGTTTGTTTATCTCGTACACACTCTCTTTTATTATTTGAATACAGCTAATGTTCGGATATGCCAGTACATAGAATTAACTCATCTAGTCCTTGTTCTGACTTTGAAATTGTGTGAGCTATTATGAGTACATCATTACTAAATCCTGCAAACAAAGAAACAAATTCGCAAGGAATTGAGAAGAAAGAAAGCTTTACTCTTGAAAGAGTGGCTGAGCTATCTGGAATTCTTGCAAGTAAGGTTGAGGGGGCTATTAATGAAATCGATAGGCTAAACGGCCAAACTCATATGATTGCAATAAATGCACGTATAGAAGCAAGTAGAGCTGGTCTAGCAGGAAAAGCATTTTCCGTAGTAGCAGAACAAATGAATGATCTTTCCGGTAAGATAGGAGTAGTAAGCCAAAAGATGCGCAATGAAAGCCGTGATGCAATGGATGAATTAGGAAATCTCATAAAAATTCAAGCAACAAATGTTCGTGGAACTAGACTTTCTGATTTAGCATTAACCAATATTGATCTTATAGATCGTAACTTATACGAGCGAACCGCTGATGTACGCTGGTGGGCAACTGGTGAAAGTGTCGTATCGGCCTTAACCAAGAATACTGATGAAGAATACATGAGAGCTTCAAAACGTTTTAGTATTATTTTGAATTCATATACTGTTTATTTTGACTTGGTCCTTTGTGACCTTGATGGTAAAATTGTGGCAAATGGAAAACCAGAACAATTCCGCTCAGTAGGAAGCAATGTTGCAAATACAGAGTGGTTTACTAGCGCACTTAAAACTAAGATTGGAAAAGAATTTGGCTTTCAAACAGTGAGTCGATGTCCTTTAGCAAACAATGAATTTGCTCTGATTTATTCATGTGCAGTTCGTGAAAATGGTAACGTTGATGGTAAAATAATTGGTGTAATGGGTGTGGTCTTTAGATGGGAAGGACTAGCACAAAAAATAATGAAAGAGGTTCCTTTAACTGAAGATGAAAAAGGCAAAACTAGAATATGTATTGTGGATAACAATGGCCTAGTCTTGGCCGATTCAAAAGATTTGATTCTAGATGATACAATTAGTTTTATAGGCAAAAACGAACTCTTTCAACAAAAGAAGGGTTTTACGATTGTAGAGTTTAATGGGGTCGATTCCTGTATTGGACATGCATTTTCCCCTGGTTTTGAGAACTATTCAACTGGTTGGCATTCATTAATTATTCAAGAACTAAAATCAAAGTAAGTTTATTGAATTAGGAAATACCGAATTGGGTGATAATTCCCGGAGATAATTACCAAACTGGATTTACATTTTTGATGCTAGTTCCCTGCTCCTTTTATAAATAAATCTTCAACATTATGCAATGGATGACAAGTCAAAAAATCGCCCTTTTGAAGAATTATGGACTACCATCAAGCAACAAGAATTAGAGCCGTTGAGTGTAGAGGATGGTTACAGATGGGGGTTGACCCATTTACAATACGTTATGAAAGAACTTCAAAAGCTAGAATCTAGAGCACTTGCAAAACATGACATGGTATTTTTTAATGATGTAAGAGCGTCCATGATAAGGGCATTAGAGGCAGAAACACATCTTAAGAATAAACTAAATTCTTAATTCAATAAAATTAGATCCACCGAAGAAAATTCTTGAGACCTTGTATGTTCAAGTAAAACACACTGAGGTATAATATCACCAAACATCAATAGAATCACTGTAAAAATGAGCATACTAAATATCTTCGGCAAAAGTCTCAATAAGAAACTCGTTATTATGTTTAATTTGGTATCTGCGTTCTCTATTGCCGTTGTATCTATTACAAGCTATTCTACTACACAAGCAAGTGATGCAAGATCAGGGATGGTAATACAGTATGTAATTACTGCCCTAGTGATGCAGGCAGTTGTCGGAGTATTTGCATATTTTATGTCAAAATCAATTTCAAATCCGATTTTTGATATATCAAAAGTAGTTCAAAAAATTAGTGAAGGAGACTTGACTGTTGAAATCCCAAAATCATCATCTAAGGATGAACTTGGGAAATTAACAAATTCGTTTGGTCATATGATAGAGAATTTAAGAAAGATCGTACGTGAGGTGCGTGATAATTCCCTTACTGTTGTAACAAATTCAGAAGAGGTTGCAGAATCAACACAGCAAATGAGTTCCTCGGTACTGCAGATATCATCTACAATTCAACAGATTTCGAAGGGTTCTCAAGCACAAGCACAAGGAATAGAGGAGACAAGCAAAGTTGTAGAAAATCTTACTGAGAATATGCGGCAATTGGCATCAAAGGCTAGCATAACAGCAAACCTTACCAGAGAAGTCGGAGCGATATCAGATATCGGTTCAAAGTCTGCAATTGAAGCGGACACAAGAATGTCGAAAATAATAGGTGTTACAAATGAATCAGCCAAAAAGATAAAAGGACTAGCCGAGAGAAGTGGTCAAATTACAGCTGTATTAGATGTAATTCGTAAGATAGCAGATCAAACTAATCTACTAGCATTAAATGCAGCAATCGAAGCAGCAAGAGCAGGCGAAGCTGGAAGAGGATTTGCCGTAGTAGCAGACGAGGTTAAAAGATTAGCTGAAGGTTCTGCAAAATCATCTGAAGAAATTGATGTGCTAATCAAACAGATTCAAGATGATGCAAAGGCTACAGTTCAAAGCATAGAGGGCGGTACTAAGGAAATTGCAGAAGGCAGGATAGTAATAGACAAGGCTTTGAAAGCATTAAACGATATAGCATCAAAAGTAAAAGAAGTATCTGATAATGTGCTAGATGTAGCTAACACAACGCAAAATCAAGTTGTAGAAATAGAAAAACTTTCAAAAGCTACCGCAGAAATAGCAGCAGTATCAGAAGAAAATGCATCTGCTACTGAGCAAGCGTCTGCTGCTACTGAGCAACAAACTGCTGGAACACAAGAGATCACCACATCTGCACAAAAGATGGCAAGTATGGCAGAAGGCCTTTCCAAAGTAGTAGCCAATTTCAAGTTACCAGGAAAAATCAACCAGAATACTAACTCACCACAATCAGAAGGGACTAATCAAATTGAGGAGATAATCCAGTGATGAGTCAGACTATTTCTGCAGAAAATTTACAGGTAGTGGTATTTAGCTTACGAGATGATAAAACTAAGAAAAAAGAAGATTATGGAGTTTCCATAGAACAAGTTCGGGAAATAAGGCCAATAGAAGCAATAACAAAAGTACCAAACACGCAAGCTTTCGTAAAAGGCATCATGAATCTTAGGGGAATGATAATTCCTGTAATAGATGTAAAAGAGAAACTGGGATTTTCAAATGGTAAAAATGACACTAATCAGAGATCTAGGATACTCGTAGGTGAAGTAAATGGTTCCCTTACTGGTTTATTAGTTGATGAAGTGGATCAGGTTATGCGAATCCCAATCAAAGATGTTGAGAATAGTCTTTCTGGTGGCCTTGAATCTATCCAGTATGTAAAAGGAATAGCAAAAACAGAAGGAAGACTCATTGTTTTGTTAGATATAGCTAAGCTTCTCGAGGGAACAACCGAGCCGCTTCATAAAGGAGCATAATATGTCTACGAGCGGTTCCGCTAGAGTTCTCATAGTAGATGACGCCTCATTTATGAGAGTTGTATTAAAAGAAATTCTTGTTTCAAACAGACTTGCTTCACAGATCTATGAAGCAGGTGATGGTATTGCTGCAGTAGAGGTTTACAAACAACAAAGGCCTGATGTGGTAACGATGGACGTAAACATGCCAAGAGCAGATGGAATACAAGCATTGAAAGCAATTATGCAGATGGACCCAAAAGCCAAAGTTATCATGGTCACATCAGTGGAACAAAAGCACATTGTTCAAGATGCTATGAAGGCTGGTGCAAGAGATTATGTGGTCAAGCCATTTGAAAAAACCAACGTAGCAATGGTACTCAACAAAGTTCTGCGAGCACGATAAACCATGATGACAACATCGGTGCAAAATCGCATAGACGTGATGATTGTAAATGATTCTCCATATATGATAGAGTTTTTGACCAACTTGATTTCATCAAATCCAAAAATAAAAGTAAGTTCTACAGCGCGCGATGGTAATGAAGCATTAAGAAAGCTAAAGCACATGCGACCAAATGTCATACTTCTTGATTTAGAGATGCCGTACATGGATGGTCTAACATTCATTGGTGAAATTGCTAAACAAGATCTTATACCTATAATTGTAGTAAGTAACTATAGTCAATCGGGCACAAAACTAGTCCTTGACTCATTAGAATTTGGGGCAGTAGATTTTTTTTCAATTCCTGAGGATGTGTCCTCAATAAATAATGATTTGAAAAATGTTTTGATTAACAAGATCGAGGTTGTGTCAAAATCAAATCCTTTGGTGTTGGCTCCAAAAGCTATTTCACGATTAAAGCCAGTACAAAAAAAGGAAATTAGTACAGCGGGGGTAGCTACAAGAGTTGTTGTTATAGGATGTTCAACTGGAGCACCTCGTGTTGTATCTCATGTCCTGTCTGAACTGCCTGCTGATCTGCATGCAGGAGTTCTTGTTGTACAACACATGGCAAAACAATTCACAGCCGGCTTTGCTAGTAGATTAAATGAAATTTCAAAATTAAAAGTAAAAGAGGCATTAGAAGGTGATCTAATCCAAGAAGGTGTAGTATTGGTTGCACCGGGAGATTATCATATGGTTGTAAAACCCTCTTGCAAAATAAGTCTCAATCAAGGCCCAAAAAGATTCGGTATTAGACCATCTATCAATATCACAATGGTATCAGCTTCTGAGGTATATGGCGCAAATACAATAGGAGTTTTACTCTCAGGGATGGGTCAAGATGGTGCTTTTGGAATGAAAATCATAAAGAAACGTCATGGTGCTACAATTGCACAAGATGAAGCATCTTCTGTGATTTTTGGGATGGCAAAGGCAGCTCAAGAATTACACGCTGTAGACAAGATGATTCATTCAGATCAAATTGCTACACAAATTGTACAGGAATTGAATAAAATTGTCTGAAAATAGTAAATTCAGAGATTTGTTTGTGCAAGAAGCACTTGAGCATGTTGAAAATCTCAATCAACATTTACTTAAATTGGAAGATGAGCCAAATGTTCGCGAACATGTAGATGTATTGTTTAGATCCGCTCACACATTAAAGGGAATGGCTGCAACTATGGGTTATGACCAGATAAGAGAAATTTGTAAAACAATCGAGGAAATTTTTGACAAATTTAGAAAAGATGAAGAAAAATTGACTCCTGCTATGGCAAATGTAATTTTCTATGGAATTGATCTTCTCAAAGAGATGATACGCGATGAGACCAAGAAAATTAATCTGCAGGAATATCTTGACAATCTTAGAAATCCATCAGAGTTCAAGATAGATTTTGATTCAGAGTTAGCCTCTCAACAACTCAAATCTCCAACTGTAAGAGTCAAGATGGCTGAGCTTGATTCACTTGTTAATCTTGTAGGGGAGATGATGATAAGCAAGATGAGACTTGAGCAAATAATTCAGAACTATACTTCTGACGAAACCCGAGAAATTTTTATGAATTTTGGTAGATTAATCAATGATTTGCAATACCACACTATGAAGATTAGACTTGTTCCACTAGACCAGGTTTTCAACAGGTTTTCAAGAATGGTCCGTGATGTATCTACATCCCTTGGAAAAGAAGTCCAGCTTCAAGTGGACGACTCCGGAATAGAATTAGACAGAACAGTGCTAGATGCAATAACAGATCCTCTCCTCCACATGTTAAGAAATGCAATAGATCATGGTCTAGAGACACCCGAAGAAAGAAAACAATCTGGAAAACAAGAATTTGGTACGATTAAGCTAGCTGCTTCAAGAGCAGGAGATAGAGTAGAGATAGTAATTGAAGATGATGGAAGGGGAATTGATCTTCATGCCATAAAATCTAAGGCAGTTGAAAAGAAGATTGTCACAAGTGAACAGGCAGATCAAATGACGGACGATGAAGTTATTGATTTACTAGGAACCCCAGGACTTTCAAGCGCTAAAACCGTCACTGACCTATCAGGAAGAGGTGTTGGAATGGATGTTGTTATGACTAGAGTGAAGAATGTTGGCGGACATGTTAAGATCAAAACCGAAAAAGGTGCGGGTACACATATCAGTCTTACCATACCTCTAAGTCTTGCAATTATAGGCGGTCTCTTGGTAAACATTGCAAATCAAAAGTACATTCTACCTCTTTCCAGTATTTCTACAACACTGACAGTTGATAGTAGTGAGATAAGAAATGCCCATGGAAAAGAGATGATAATTTTGAGGGATAAAGTAGTACCCATCATCAGGGTAGCCAATTTACTAGATGGTAATTCCGAGCCTGTTGTTTCTCCTTCAGGACAGGTAAATATAGTCATAATAGACAAAGCAGGAAAATCATATGGCTTGGTCGTTGATTCACTTGAACGAGAACAAGAGATTGTTATTAAACGACTAGAGAATTTGTCTCAAAGTAATTCTACTTTCTCAGATGCCACAATATTACCTGACGGAAGGGTTGCATTAATTCTAGAGCCATCGCTCTTGATATAGGTGATTGGAACAATGAATGATAAATACCTGAATCAATTCGAAATGGACTTGCTTCATGAAGTCATCGATGGTTTTATTGCAGAAAAAACCTCAGTTGCCCTTTCGAAATTATTGAGTGAACCTACAGACCATAACATCAAGGTAACGTACAAACAAGCTTCAGAATTTGAAAAAGCAAGCAACCTTGTGGAGGAACTTTGCTTATGTTCGATATTTCTTAAAGGAGAAGGTGATGTGAGACTTGGAATATTATACACTGTTAATGAAAATGATGCCAAGACAATAGCAGGACAGTTATTGGGAAGTAAACTTGATTCTTTAGATACTTTGGGAATTTCTGCACTTTCCGAGGTAGGAAATATAATGTCTGGCTCATTTTTTAATGCGTTATCTGACAATACTGGACTAAGAGTGGATCTTTCAACCCCCGGATTTGCAACTACCACTCTAAAGACATTATTACACCCTCATGCGGAGGAGTTTGTTTCACTCCCAGCTGATATAATCACAGAAGTGGAACTACAAGGAGCAAATAGTGGTATCAAGATACACATGTTGATCATACAAGACCATGATAATGCAAGAAAGCTCTTGAAGGCAAAAAAGGGATAATTAGATGATTAATAGAATTAGATTTTCCTCTGAAATTGTTCAACTCTTTCTTCTCGCTGGTTTGACATTATTTATAACCAAATAGGAAATGATTGATGAGAAATGAGCTTATCTGATGACATACATGATAGCAAGTTAGCACCAGTATTCCAGAAAGTCTTAGAAAGACATGGTTTAGACTTGAACAGATACAAAATTGCTTTCTTAAAAAGAAGATTCAATATTAGAATGCGTGAAAGAGGATTATCAGATTACGTTGAATATGCAAAACTTTTAGAGAAAGATCCGCAAGAATTTTCCGAACTTTTTCAGAAATTATGTATTAATGTCACAAATTTCTTTAGAGACAGTCATGTGTATAGTACTTTTGCCACGCATGTTCTTCCAGTAATATTATCACAAGTAAAAACATTTGATAAAATTAGAGTTTGGAGTGCAGGATGCGCTACTGGTGAAGAACCATATTCGTTAGCCATTCTTTTTAGTCATGCATTAAATGATAATGGGAGAATAGAGGTAATCGCTTCAGATGTAAATCAAGAAGCCATACAATTTGCAAAAGAGGGCAAATATCCTGCTAACGCGTTAAGAGAATTACCTGAGGAGTTACGCATAAAATATTTTCGGCTTTTGCATGACAATAAAAATAATACTACTGAATATCAAGTAATTGAACAAGTAAAGAATTTAGTTACCTTCAAAGTAGGTGACATGCTTTCAAATCAGGACAAATATTTTGATGTTATTTTTTGCAGAAATGTTCTCATTTATTATGCTAAAGAAACACAGGAAATAATCTTTACAAAATTTCATAAAATTCTCAAAGAAAATGGTCATCTTGTAATTGGGATGGATGAAACAATGTTGGGTAAGGAATCTCAAAAATTATTTACCTCAATAATGCCTCGAGAAAGAATCTATCGAAAAAACAATTTAAAACCTAAGGAGCTAGGCCTAAAAAATTTGCCAAAACAATAAGTTTTTGATTGCTTCGCATTTTTGTCCACCTATCTGTTTAGATTAGACACACAGACACGTATTACCTTCTGAGGGATTACATAATTCGTGTATACAAATAAAAAAATTGATCAATACCAAAGGGCTCTAACACCTGATATCGGAGAGAACTATGCCTACTAGCGGTTCAGCAACTGTGCTTGTAGTAGACGATGCATCATTTATGCGAGTCGTATTAAAGGAAACTCTTGTTTCAAATCAACTAGCATCCAAAATCTATGAAGCTGGAGATGCTGTTGGAGCAGTACAGGCATACAAACAATACAAGCCAGATGTTGTTACTATGGATATAAACATGCCCGGGGCAGATGGAATACAAGCATTGAAAGCAATCATGAAGATGGATCCAAATGCCAAGGTTGTAATGATTACATCAGCTGAAAAGAAAAACATAGTTCAAGATGCAATGAAAGCTGGTGCAAGAGATTATGTAGTCAAGCCAATTGAAAAATCTAATGTAGCGATAGTCCTAAACAAAGTTCTCCGAGCAAGATAGAATATGATAATTTCATTTTCATGTACTAAACTCAATTTTTTAGATAGAAATTTTAGAATATTTTTTGTCAATTTACGATGAAAGACTTTCATAATAATGAAGCTCTGGACAAATTATACAAGGTACTTGAGTCGTATGTAACTCAAAGAACCATACCTTCGTTATCGGTTCTGTTACACGAACCAGTACATCATTATGTCAAAGAGATAAAGGAAATTGGGACGTCTGATATAGAAGAGCTAATTTCTTCTCTAAATGAGGAAAGTGTCATGGCTGCAGCCTATGTTCGTGGAGAGGGTGACTTTCAGATTGGAGTTTTGGTTTACCTTCCAGAAAAAGAGTCAAAGAGTCTGGCGGGCATATTGCTTGGTCAAAATGCACTTGTTGACCTTGATGCCGTAGGAAAATCTTCAATTTCAGAAATTGGTAATATGTTATCTGCCTCGATATTTAATGCGATCTCACATAAAACTGGAAGCAAGATATCTTCTACAGTTCCAGGTTTTGCAATTGATACAATTAGAACTTTACTTGAGGGTGTAACAGTAGAGTCAACAAATGAGAGCTCAAGTTTAATTCTTGCCTATTTTGATCTTAAAGGAACAAAATCTGGTCTTGTAATCAGCGTTTTGATAGTACTTGATCCTAGTGAAGCTACAAAGATTCTCCTAAAAGAGGGAGTGTAGTAATTGGATTCATTTATTCAAGTAAAAATCGGCGAACTTGAGGTTACAAATAATCCTCAGGCTGAATTTAAGACATTTGTAGGATCATGTGTTGCTCTTTGTTTGTATGATTTAGATAACAAAGTAGCTGGCATGGCACATGTAATGCTTCCAAAAGAAAAACCAAACCATTTGCCACAAAAAGATATGCTTGCCAAATTTGCTGATAAAGCTATTACGACTCTTATTTCACTGATGACAGAAAGGGGTGCAAACAGGGAGAAAATAAAAGCAAAAATTGCTGGGGGAGCCAAAATATTTTCTCACGAATCTGAAAGCGAGATATTCAATGTTGGCCCTGAAAACATCAAAAGCATAAAGAGCCTACTTGGAGAGCATAATATTTCAATTGTATCAGAAGATATTGGTCAAAGTTTTGGAAGATGGGTGAGATTTAGTGTCGGCTCGGGAGATATGATAATTGCGTCAAGTAGCAGAAAAACTGAAATGAAGATTTAATTTATTGGAGAAGAACGATGCGGATAAGATCATATGATCTATCCAACATGTAAAGATTACAAGAAATTTACTTGTTTTAACACTAATAAGTGGAATTAACTGGCTGACAACACATGTCAAAATATGATGGAATTAGAGGTCAAGAGTTACTTGAAGTTGAGGACAAGGGAAATGAAATTACCTTGATTTTCAAAGACAATAGGTTTCTCTTCATCAAACTAGAAGATGGTAAGATAGCCACTACATCTATACCAGAATAGACTATCTGTGGGTGAACTTGTAGTAGAGGCTAATTGCCAGTTCTTGAGACTCGGACTGGATTGAACCCGGTCTTTCTTTTCGCACTTTTTGAATAGCATCTTTTGCTGAATGTTTGTGATATTTTATAAGATAACAAGCAAGAATTGTCCCAGTTCTTCCAATTCCTGCAGCACAATGAACCATAACAGGCTCGTCATTTTGAATTCTAATGTTGATAAACTCAACTGCTTCGTCAATCTTATCCATATCTGGCGCCGAGAGATCTTCTGTTGGTACATGAAGATATTTTACGTCTTTTACCCATGATTCTGGAAGAGCGTTTTCTGTCATTGTTACAATGGACCTGACTCCTTGTTTTACTACCCAATCAACTTCAGAAAGTGAAGTTGGCATTCCACTTCCTGCTAGTTTATCCTCTATAAGCCAGCTAAAGTTGGTTGGCTTTCTTGTAATTTTTCCATGGACTCTTCTCCAAATATTTCCTGGCTTGCTCATTGGTATTATTAGGAATGTTCCATATATTTAGAAAACGAAGTTTGAGATTAAAAATAATAAAAAGAAGTTAAATGTCGGACTTAATCGATTAGTTCAGTCCAACCTTTGACGAATACAGAGTTTCTGTACAGTGGAACTGGCTGTCCTGGAGTAAAGTCCATTGGTCTCATCCAAAAGATTGCCTTTGTTGGGCAAACACCGATGCATGCACC
>Ga0335084_10001327_pt1 | contig 23001 bp, 23 predicted proteins | sample Lox_Sample_44_FD_206721 | JGI IMG/M metagenome (GOLD analysis project Ga0335084, IMG submission 206721) | Soil microbial communities from Loxahatchee National Wildlife Refuge, Florida, United States - Lox_Sample_4.4 | ecosystem: Environmental > Terrestrial > Soil > Wetlands | place: USA...
TGACGGTGCAGGCCTTAGCGAACGCAGGCGAGCACGGGCATCTGCTGGGCGATGTCCCGGCCTTGATCATCGTGGGCATCGCCCTGATAGCGTTGGCGCCGCCGAAGCCTTTGCGGCAATAGGGGGGGCGGAGATCGAAAACGGGAGTTCAGTTCCGTGCTGCCGGATCAGGTGTACATCACTTTGCGGTCGCCCTTCACAATCCGGCCGACGGTGAAGGCCTTTTCTCCCGCGCGCTCCAGAACCGTCTGGGCTTTCTTGAACTTTTTCGAGGGGATCACAAGGAGCATGCCCAGGCCCATGTTGAAGGTGCGCAGCATTTCGTCCTGCGGGACGTTTCCCAGTTGCTGCAGGTGTTCGAAAATCGGCGGCACCTGCCAGGAGCCCATCTCGATGACGGCAGCCACGCCGCGAGGCAGCACGCGCGGCAGGTTTTCGGTAATGCCGCCGCCGGTGATATGCGCCATGGCGGAGACACACTCGCCGTCCACCAGGCGCTTGATTGCCGGCCAATAGCTCTTGTGAGTGCGCAGGAGTTCGTTGCCTACTTTGCCCTTGAGCTCGTTGACGTACGAATCCAGGGTGTACTTGCCGACTTCGAATAGCAGTTTGCGGGCCAGCGCGTAGCCATTGGTATGCAGGCCGTTCGAGGCCAGGCCGAGGATCACGTCGCCGACTTCCACCGTCTTTCCACTGATGATGCGCTCGCGCTCGACCGCGCCCACGATGAAGCCCGCCAGGTCGTACTCGCCGTCCGGATAAAAGCCCGGCATTTCGGCGGTTTCCCCGCCAATCAAAGCGCAGCCGTTGTGCTTGCAGGCATCGGCCAGTCCTTCGATCACTTTCTCGGTGACCTCCGGCTCGATCTTGCCCGTGGCCAGATAGTCCATGAAGAAGAGGGGCGTGGCGCCCTGCACCGCAATGTCGTTGACGCAGTGATTGACCAGGTCGGCGCCAATGGTGTGATGGACGTCCATCTCGAAGGCGATTTTCAACTTCGTACCCACCCCGTCCACGCTCGACACCAGGATGGGGTCCACCCACTTCGCCTTGTCCACGGCGAACAGGCCGCCGAAGCCGCCGATTTCGCTCAGAACGCTGCGGGTAAAGGTCTTATGGGCGAGATACTTGATCCGCTTCTTGGTGCGGTTGGCACGGTCGATGTCCACCCCGGCGTCGGCGTAGGTGACGGCGGTCTTCGAGGGATCATGGGCCACGGGAGTCAGGGTGTCGCGTTGATGTGGGGATTTACCCGGCGTCGCTAACCGGGCAATCGGGGATTGTAGCACGGTCCCGGGCGAGGAAATTCAGCGCGCGTGGTAAAAGCGGGATTCCGGAACATAGATCGAAGGAGCGAGATGCCGCACTACTTAAGGCTCAGAAGACAAGACCGCGCAGGTCATTGGGACAGTGCAGCCATCCACCGCAGAGGCACGGCCGGGCCGCGAGCTGGCCCGGAAGTTCGTGCTTACTGCGTGATGTATGCCGAGACGTAGTAGATCAGCACGCCGAACAGGGCCAGGCCTGAAACCGCGTATGCGGTCAGGACCCAGAAATTGCGTCCTTCGTGGTGCGTCGCGGTAGATTGTGAGCTGGCAGTGGCCGAATTCCCAAGGGCTCGATTCTCCATGGATCCTCCACGATCAAGGTGGAAAGCAGGCGCTAACTGGGCGCCCAGGCTGCCGGAGCAGCGCTAATGCGGCGCATGTTACTACGAGTAAGGGGCCTTTGGCACAGAAAAATCAACGGGAGGCAGGCACCTGGGAGGCCTGTTGGAGGCCGTCCCCGGGGGTCGATCGAAGGACAACCCGTCACATACCTATGCCATCGTCAGAGGTCTCCCGTGGTGGGAGAAAAATCGGCAGCTAATTCGGTCCGCCACAGGAAATAGGCTCTACCAGGGGGACAGAGGCGTGGACGGGAGTTCTCACCCCTCCCGAGGGGGTTCCCTGGGGGGCAAGTGGCGCGTCCATCGCTTGTCCCCACTTGATTGCTGCACACGTGCGGACGCTGCGCAATTGGGGAAAATCGGTACAAAGCCAGGGGAACGTACTGTAAGGTCAGAGCTCACGCCTGGGGTCCGGTGGAGTGTCCAACCAGCGCTCTTATCGGGGGTAGATCGTAGCGGGGCCTTGCAGAGGGTCAGACGGGGGAGCGTCGTAGAAGTGTTCTTCAAGCTGTTTGACGGCTCTCCTGCCGGTACCGCGGGGGACAAACAGGATGTCATCAGCTTGCAAAGTCACGTCCTCAGCCTTTGCCTGCAGGATCTTCCCAATGTCTAGCGGAATCTCGACGTGGCCATATTCGCCTTTCCCGATGATCCTGGCATGGTGCAGACTAGCGGTCGGGTTCGGCCCCTCCGCGGCAGCCAATGCCTTCAGCACCGTGATGGAACCGCTGTCCTTGTCCTGCAAAACTACGCCCATGGGTCGGTGTACGTCACCGACTACGTAAACGATGCCAGTTTTGGACAACACCTCTGGCGACCTGGTAACGGGGCTGGGTGGATTTGCTTTGTCTGATTCTTGGCTCAGAGATGGGAGTGCGGTCGAAATCAGACACGCCAGAAGTAGAAAGCGCAGCAGCATACAGCTTCAGGTAGCGAGCGATTTTACACCATTCGGGGCAGAGGCGCAATCTATAGTTGTCTATAGTTGTCGAGATCTATAGTTGTCGAGAACACGGATGTACGCCCACCTCCGCTGGATCCTCTTTTGGGACTTTTCCACCGAGACCTATATAAATTCGCCTTTTCTTCGCTTCATGTCCGGTGTATAATCCGCCCTTCGACACCTTCTACATTCTTCATAACGCAAAAGGAGCCGCATTCTTATGGCTGACGAACGAACAAAAGCGATTGATCTGGCGTTCGCGCAAATCGAAAAGCAGTTTGGCAAGGGCTCCATTATGCGGCTGGGCTCGAAGGAAGCCATTGTCCCCATTGCCGTGATTCCTACGGGCGCAATTTCGTTCGACGCGGCCCTGGGCGTGGGCGGCTTTCCGCGCGGGCGCGTGGTCGAAATCTTCGGGCCGGAATCTTCCGGCAAAACTACTATCGCGTTGCAGGTCGTCGCGCAGGCCCAAAAGACCGGAGGCATGGCGGCGTTTGTCGATGCCGAGCACGCGCTCGATCCCGGCTACGCCAAAAAACTGGGCGTGGATGTGGACAACCTGCTGGTCTCGCAACCCGACTACGGCGAGCAGGCTCTCGAGATCACGGAAGCGCTGGTGCGCTCCGGCGCAATCGACGTGCTGGTGGTGGATTCAGTGGCCGCGCTGGTCCCCAAGGCCGAACTCGATGGCGAAATGGGCGACAGCCACATGGGCTTGCAGGCGCGGCTGATGTCGCAGGCGCTGCGCAAATTGACGGGGACGGTCTCTAAGTCGCGCACCTGCCTGATCTTCATCAACCAGATCCGGGAAAAAATCGGCGTGATGTTCGGCAACCCGGAAACCACCACCGGCGGGCGCGCCCTGAAATTTTATTCCTCGGTGCGGGTGGACATCCGCCGCATCGCTGCTATTAAAGAAGGTGACGTGGTCACGGGCTCGCGCACTAAGGTGAAGGTGGTGAAGAACAAAGTCGCCGCGCCTTTCCGCGAAGCCGAGTTCGACATCATGTACGGCGAAGGCATTTCGCGCGAAGGCGATCTGCTCGACCTGGCGGTAAACAACAACCTGCTGGAAAAATCCGGCGCCTGGTACAGCTACAAGGGTGAGCGCATCGGCCAGGGTCGCGAGAATGCCCGCCAGTTCCTCAAAGACAATGCCGAGATCTTCGTCAAACTCGAAGCCGAAGTCCGCAAGCATCTGGGCCTGACCACGCCGACGGCCCAACCCGTAGCTGCCGCTCAAGCAGCGGCGAGCGCTCCGCAGGGGGCGGGCGCACGCGTTACTACCATGCCGAGCGCGCCCCCGGAAACTGCCAAAGTGCCGGCGGCGAGACGCTAAATACAACCTGTCACCCCGAGCGATCTTTCCTGGTGCGGAGCGCGAGGAAAGATTGTCGAGGGACCTTGCGTTACTGCCGGCGCCACCACCAGTTTTGCGGCCAACACAAGGTCCCTCGACTTGCTATTACGACGCCATCGCAGTTCGAGCGGCGCTCGGGATGACACTTCGATTTTGGCCAAGGGAATTGCCATCTCTCCTCCCTGCCGCATAGAATCTTCTTTAATCCTAGCCTGCCGGTTTCCTGTCAGGAAAATGAGGACTTGTTGAAGAAAGTCATCGCCATCTATCCCGGCTCGTTTGATCCGCCGACCAACGGGCACCTGGATTTGATTGAACGGGGCAGCAAGATTTTCGATGAGCTGATTGTGGCCATCCTGCGCAACCCGGAAAAAAACCCGCTGTTCAGTCTGGGCGAGCGCCGGGCCATGCTGGAGGCTTTGACTGCTGATTTCAGGAACGTTCAGGTGGATGTTTTCGACGGGCTGACCGTGGACTACGCGGCCCGGGTCAAGGCCAGCGCCGTGTTGCGCGGGATACGCGCCCTCAGCGATTATGAATACGAGCTGCAGATGGCCATGATGAACCGCAAGCTGCAGCCCGAGCTGGAAACGGTGTTCATGATGCCGGCGGAACAGTACTCTTATCTGAGTTCCCGGCTGGTGCGCGAGGTGGCAAAGCTCGGCGGATCGATTCGGGACCTGGTGCCGGAAATGGTGGAACGCAGGCTCAGGGAAAAGCTCGATCCCGCGATCAAACTAGAACACGCAAGAAGAACAAGAACAGGAAAGCGAGCATGACTCCAGTTACGGAAGCGGTTCCGGCCCTCAAGCTTACGGAGCGAATCAACCGCATCGAGCCTTCGGCCACCATGGCGGTCGTGGCCGAGGCTGACAAGCTGCGCCAGCAGGGCATTGACGTGGTGGACTTCGGCGCCGGCGAGCCGCATTTTTCCACGCCGCAGCACGTCAAAGAGGCTGCCATCGCCGCCATCCAGAATAATTTCTCGAAGTACACGGCGGTGGGCGGAACGGCCGAACTGCGCGACGCGATCGTGCTTCGCCACGCGACTGATTTCCACTCGGGCTACCGCCGCGAAGAGTCGATGGCTTCGGCGGGGGGCAAGCACGCCCTGTTTAATGCCATTCAGGTGTTGGTCGATCACGGCGATGAAGTCATTCTGCCGGTGCCGTACTGGGTGTCGTTCAAGGACATCGTGCGCTACGCGGGCGGAAATTGCGTGCTGCTGCAGGCCGACGAAGGCCAGGGTTTCCGGGTGACGGCGGAGATGATCGAGCGCGTGCTGACTCCGCGCACCAAGATGATCATTCTGAATTCGCCGTCGAACCCTTCGGGTGCGGTCATGTCGCCGAAGGACTTGAAGGCGGTCGTGCAACTGGCAGCGGAGCGCGGCATCTGGGTGCTCTCCGATGAGTGCTACGTCTATCTGAATTACACCGGAGAGCGGTTCTCGCTGGGATCGTTGCGCGAGTACCGCGAGCGCATGCTCATCATCGGGTCGCTGTCAAAAACGTATGCCATGACGGGCTGGCGGCTGGGCTATGCGCTGGGGCCGGCGGCGGTGATTGCGGCCATGCAGAAACTGCAGAGCCAGTCCACTTCAAACCCGACGTCCATCGTGCAGAAGGCGGCGGTGGCGGCGCTCAACGGTCCGCAGCAATGCGTGGAAGAAATGCGCCTCGAATACATTAAGCTGCGCGACCACGTGGTCAGCGGACTGCGCTCCATCCCAGGTGTGAAGTGCACGCTTCCGGAGGGGGCGTTTTACGCCTATCCGAACATTTCATCCTTCATCGGTCGGAGTGGCATCAAATCAGCGTCGGATGTGGCCGGCAGACTGCTGCGCGAGGCGCATGTGGCGACAGTTCCCGGCGAAGGCTTCGGCACCCACGAACATATTCGGGTTTCCTATGCTACCTCGGTCACCGCGCTGGACCGAGGCCTGGAGCGCATGCGCAAGTTCCTGGCGGCCTTGTAGGCAGGCTGCTATAACGAAGATCCTCGGGCTTGCTCCTGAGTTGTAATTCCTTGTACGTACCGCGTGAGCGCTCTATACCCATTTTCGATGCAGCCTGCCTTCGACCCGCGTCCCTGGGGCACGCTGGATCTCTCGCCGATTTACCCCAATCACAGGTTCGACGAAAAGATCGGCGAGGCCTGGCTGACCGGCGACGCTTGCAAGGTGGCCAACGGTCCCTTCAGTGGACAGCCGCTTTCCGCCCTAAGCTCGGAGTATGGCCGCGAGTTGGTAGGAGATGCGGCGTCAGATCCGGACCGTTTCCCTTTGCTCCTGAAATTTTTATTTCCGCACGAAAAGCTTTCGGTGCAGGTTCATCCCGATGACGAGGCAGCGCAGCGCGTGGGACAGCCCTGGGGCAAGACCGAATGCTGGTACGTCGCGCACGCGAGACCCGGCGCGCAGATTGGACTAGGCCTCAGACCCGGGGTTACGCGAGAGCAATTGGAGCGCGCTATTGCTGAGCAATGCGCCGAGGAACTGCTGAATTGGGTCAACGTTTATCCCGGCGAAATGATCTATGTCGCCGGCGGGACGGTGCACACGTTGGGTCCGGGAGCGATCATTGTTGAAACCCAGCAGCAATCGGACACCACGTATCGTCTCTATGATTATGGCCGGCCGCGCCAATTGCATTTGAAAGAAGGACTGGCGGCGATAAAAGAAAAGGTCGGATCCGGCAAAGTGGTCCGGCCCGCGCCTTCGAATTTGAACGGCGCCAATCGTCGCGCACCCCTGATCGCGTCACCTTACTTTGTTGTGGACATGTTTGAGCTCAAGCAGCCGCATACCTTCCGGACGCAGGATGACAGCGGAAAACGTTCAGTCCAGATTCTGGTGGCGGTGGAAGGCTGCGGAATTGTTGAGGCTCAAGGGGCGAATCCGGTTACGCTGGCCAGAGGGGATGCTGTGGTTGTGCCCGCGGCAGTCGGCGAATTTCAGGTGCGTCCGCAGTGGTCGGTGGAATTTCTTAAGGCGTCGGTGCCGGGCGGGCCGGTTTCTGAGCCCGAGACGAGGTTGTAAGGGAGATTTCAGATCTCAGTTGAGCCGGATGTGAAAGGTATTGACCTTCTTGAACCGTGGCTAAGAGAAGCTTCCATCCCGTGATTCTCGCCGGCGGCCGGGGCACGCGCTTCTGGCCGCTGAGCCGGCAGCGTCGTGCCAAGCAACTCCTGGCGCTCGACGGCAAGCAGACCATGATCCAGCAGACCGTCGGGAGGCTGTTGCCCCTGGCTTCGGCGGCGCATTTCTGGGTCATCACCAACCAGCATTTACGGCGCGAGATCATCCGCCAGATCCCACGGCTGAGCCCAAGAAACATCCTGGCCGAACCGGTGGGACGTAACACGGCACCAGCCATTGGCCTGGCGGCATTCATTCTGCTGAAGACCGATCCCGATGCTGTGATTGGCCTGTTTCCTTCTGACCACGTCATCGCTGACGAGAAACGGTATCGCGATGTGCTGAGAAAAGGCATCGAGATCGCGGCTGCGGGAGAAAATATCGTGGTCCTGGGAATCCGTCCCACCCGTGCTGAAACCGGTTATGGCTACATTGAAGCCGGCTCCTCCTTTGAGGGCGACGGCCTTCGCGTGCGCCGCTTCACGGAAAAGCCTGACGCAGCGCGCGCCACCGACTTTGTGAATGCCGGAAACTATTTCTGGAACAGCGGCATGTTCTTGTGGAAGGCTCGTACCCTGGGCGATGCTCTGCTGGAGCACCTGCCGAAAACCGCGGCATTGCTGCAGCAGATTGCGGCCACGTTCGGCACGCGCAAGTTCGCCACGACGTTCGCCCGGCTCTATCCCAAGTGCGAGAACATCAGCATCGATTATGCTGTGCTCGAACCCCGGTCGAGCAAGGGAGAGCAGAATTCCAACATCATTTGCCTTCCTGCCGAGTTCGGATGGAATGATCTGGGTTCCTGGACGGCATTGCACGAGCATCACGCGGCCAGGAGCCAGCCAGAGGACGACAACCTGATCGCCGCGCAGGGTGCATTTACCCTCAATGCCCAGGGAAACTACATTCACGCTCCAGGAAGATTTGTTGCGGCATTAGGTGTGCACAATCTTGTAGTCGTGGAGACGGAAGACGCTTTGCTGATCACCACTCGCGATCAGGCCCAGGATGTTGGGAAAGTGGTGAAGTACCTGGATCAGAAGAAAATGCGCAATCTGGTGTAGCAGTCGTCAGTCATCGGTCTTCAGTCTTCAGCAGGACCTAAAGACGTCGATTTACTGAAGACTGAAGACTGATGAATGACGACTGCTTATGATCAAATTCGGCACCGACGGCTGGCGCGGCATTATTGCGGACGATTTTACTTTCGACAACGTTCGCCGCGTGGCGGGTGGAATTGCGGCCTATGTGCTGCGGCATGAAGATGCGGCTCGCGGGGTGGTGGTTGGCTATGACACGCGTTTTCTCTCGCAAGCCGCGGCCCGGGTCGCAGCCGAGGTCATTGCCGGAGCGGGCATTCCAGTCCAGATCTCCTCAGATTCCACGCCGACGCCGGCGATTTCGCTGGCCGTAAAAAGCCAGCGTGCCGCCGGCGGAGTCGTCGTTACTTCCAGTCACAATCCCTGGAACTGGAATGGTGTGAAGTTCAAAGCCAAATTCGGCGGGTCGGCCACGCCCGCCATCATGAAGGTCATTGAGGAAGAAGTCGGCGCCGGCGCGATGCCCAAAGGTTCGGCGGCATCCATCAAAGAGGTTGATCTGAAGCCGGCATACATGGAGGCCGTCTCCCGATTTGCCGACCTTGATCTCATCGCCGAAGCGAAGTTCCGCTTCGCAGTGGATTCGATGTACGGTTCGGGACGCGGCGTACTGACGCAGATTTTCCAGAATCGCGGCATCGACTACGTCGCTATCCGGCAGGAGTTGAACCCCTTGTTTCCCGGAATCAATCCGGAGCCCATCGAACCCCACGTAGAAATGCTGCGCCAGACGGTGCGGAAAGAAAACTGCCATGCCGGCCTGGCCGTGGACGGGGACGCGGACCGCATCGGCGCCATTGCCGAAGATGGCAGTTTCGTTGATTCACACAAGTGTTTCGCCGTCCTTCTCCGCTGGGCCCTGGAGCGGAAGAAGTGGCCCGGCGACGTGGTGCGGGCCTTCAACACCACCGGCATGGTGGACCGCATCACTGCCAGGTACGGACGCAAGCTGATCGAGTGTCCCATCGGATTCAAGTACATCGCCGATCTCATGATGGAACATGAAATTGTGGTGGGAGGAGAGGAATCCGGCGGAATCGGTTATTCCCGTTATCTGCCGGAGCGCGACGGCACGCTCAACTGCCTGTTGCTGGCCAATGTGATGGCCGAGGAGCGCAAACCCCTGGGGCAGTTGGTGGTCGATCTGCAACGAGAGTATGGGCCGCATTACTACGGGCGCCGGGACCTGCATATCACTGAAGAAATGAAGCAAAGTGCGATTCGGCGGGCGGGCTCGGAGCAGACCAACCATCTCGGCCGCTACTCCATCAAAAAGAAGGAAGGCCTCGACGGAATAAAGTGCTTCCTGGATGTCCCGAGCAGCGGCGCCTCCGGAGACGCCAATAGTGCGGTGACCTGGGTCCTGTTTCGAATGTCGGGCACCGAGCCGTTGCTACGCGTTTACGCCGAGGCGGCGTCGCCCGATCTGGTCGCAGAAATTCTTTCGGTGGCAGAGGGATTTGTCAGGGGCACAGGCGGGTGAGGAAGACCCGTTGAGCACGCGGAAGACACGGACAAGTATTGGACTTCCGGGTCTCGCATTCCGTTTTCCGCGATACGATAATTGATTGGGCCAAAGATGGTTTCAGCAGCCGCTATCGTCCCTGTCCCTACCGACTCGCCTGAGGCGCGGCGTTATAACCGCCTCCGGCGGTGGCTTGGCGTTGCCGACTTTATTCTCGGATTGGCCCTGATGGTCGCGCTCCTGGCCACGGGGTGGAGCGGCGCTCTCCGCGACATCGCCTACGAAGCCACATTTCAGCACTACAGCCTGGCCTTGTTTCTGTACCTGCTGATGCTTATGGTCCTGGTCAAAGTGCTGGGTCTGGGCCTGGACTATTACAGTTTTCGCCTCGAACACCGGTATCACCTCTCCAACATGCGGTTGGGCGCCTGGTTCTGGGATGAAGGCAAAGGGTTTCTGGTAGGCCTGGTTCTGGCGGGGATAGTGGCGGAATTGCTCTATTTCATCATGCGCCAGGCCCCGCAGCACTGGTGGCTGATTGCCTGGGGGGCATTCCTGGGCCTGTTTGTGCTGCTGGCGCAGCTGGCTCCCGTGGTTCTATTTCCAATCTTTTACAAATTTGCGCCCCTGGAAAATGAGGAATTAAAGGCCCGGCTGGTCAAGCTGGGGGAGCGCGCCGGCACCCGGGTCCGCGGAGTTTACCAGTGGAAGCTCTCGGAAAAGAGCAAGAAAGCGAATGCGGCCCTTACTGGGCTGGGTAGCACCCGCCGCATTATTCTCGCCGACACCCTGCTGGCGAACTACTCCACCGATGAGATCGAAGCGGTTCTGGCCCACGAGCTTGGCCACCACGTACACCGCCATATCTTCAAGAGCATCCTGGTGCAGGCCGGGACCACATTTATTGGATTCTGGGCGGCCAACTGGGTCTTGCACTATGCGGTGGACCGGGTGCACATGTTTGAGACCCTGTCCGATTTTGCCAATCTCCCGTTGTTGATGCTGGTGGCCACCACGCTCTCGTTCCTGGTACTGCCGCTGCTCAATGCATACTCTCGATTTAACGAACGCCAAGCCGACCGCTATGCCTTCCGCTCCATCCCCTCGGTGAAGCCCTTTGTCTCCGCCATGAATAAACTGGCCGAGCAGAACCTGGCGGAACGCTCTCCGGCCCGTTGGGTGGAATGGCTCTTTCACTCCCATCCCGCCATTTCGCGGCGGGTGGCGGCGGCCCAGGCCTGGGCAAAGGTTCAACCCGCCACTTCAAATCGCGGGCTTGCGTAGGTCCAAGCCGAACTTCCTCAGACTTCGGATCCTGGCCGTCATTCTTATAGTAAAGTCATTGTAATCAATTACTTAGATATTTACTTTCGGGACTCTCCCCAACTCACCCGGATTCTGGGAGAATAGTCCATACCACTGAGGCCTACCTTCTCAACCGTGGCGGTGAAGCAGGTTTTTATGGCTCTAGACTCCGAAATCATCCTTAGTCGTCCAGAGACCGAGCGCATGCCGCGGTCGGGAGCGGAGCCCGTCCTGCGCGGGTCTGTTCTCGTCCTTATCCAGTTCGACATTTGCGAAGAGATCCGGCTCGACCAGTTGCGGCAGATCTTTGGCGCCCGCACCTTGGAGCAGCCCAGCTTCAAGCATCCCGCTCCGGGATACGTTCGCTATCAGAGGCCTCCGGTGGTCGAGTCCATTGAACCGCTGATCCTCGATAGTGGCGAGCGGCTTGAGGGTCAGATCAAGTATTACGACTACGGCGTGCTGAGCGTAGTCTTTGAGCTGCCGTTTTCCGGCGACTGGGACACCTTGGTGCAAATGGGCAGCCGCTGGGTCTGGGACGTGGATTTTGAGAAGCAAGCATCCCGCATCGCGCGCCAGAAACTGGAACGCGCAACGCCGGCCTTGGTCAAGCCCTATTCGGAATGGTTGAGCGAGGACTACTTCATTTTCCATGTCCGGGAGATTACAGGCTCTCCCTCCGCTTCCGAGTTGTGCGCCTCCCACGGGGGATCCATCGCGCAGATTGTGCGGGGAGAGACAGCCCAGCTCTCCGACGGCGAGCGTAACGAGATTCTTCAATCGCGCATTTCTTATTATCCGAATGACCTGGCGGTGATCGGCTGGAACGCGGCTTTTCTTTACGACAGTGAATCCGGCGCCGAAACCGCCATCCAACTCCTGGAGTACGCCAATTCGCAGTTGCTCGAATTCCGCCACTACGACGAACTGCTTACCCGCGAACTAGGGATCGTGTATGCCGGCCTGGACAAAGGCACAGGAATGCTGGCCCGCTGGCGCCTGGCCAGGGCTGCGACCAGCCTGCACACTGTCCTGCTCGATGTGAACGAACTGACCGAACGCGCCGACAACGCCATCAAGTTTCTCAGCGACATGTTTTCCGCCCGCCTCTACAAGCTGGCGGCGGCGAAAGTCGGGGTGCCCGACTACAAAGACCTGGTCACCCAGAAGCTGCAAACCGCCGAGGACCTCTATCGCTTCATGGTGGACCAGTTCAACCAGAGTCGCGCCTTCGTGCTCGAACTCATGGTCGTGATCATCCTGGTCATCGAACTGGTTTTCTTCTTCGGCGGGAAAGCCTAACGCCCAACCACTAAGGGCCTTGCTCGGCAGTGGCTCAGTTTGAAACGCCCGCATGCTCCGCGGCCCTGATTCGCAGCGCTAAAGCGCTGCTCCACCCAAAATCGCCCTGGCAGACCACCAGAATTTCAAACTGAGCCATCACCCGTTGATCGCCTGAATTGTCATCGGCTGCCGCGCTGCTTTATCCTGAATCGCTGTTCCCAGGGAGAATCATGCGAGGACTCAAGGGTAAGCGCGTGCTGATCACCGGCGGCGCGAGCGGAATCGGCGCTGCAACCGCAGCCCGCTTTCTGGAAGAGGGGTCAGCCGTGGTCGTGCTGGATCGCGATGCCAGGGGCCGTGCGCAAATCCAGTCGCAGCTGCCGAGTTTGGCCGGTGCGGTGGCCGCAGACGTCTCGAATCTGAAGCAGGTTGTAGAAGCTTTTGTCGAGGCCGTGCGCCTGCTGGGTGGCGTGGATGTGCTGGTTAACAACGCCGGCATCAGCATCCGTCACAACTTCCTCGACATTACTCCCGAAGAGTGGGACAAAGTAGTCGCGGTGAATCTGACCGGCGTCTTTTATATGGCACAGACAGCGGCCCGGCATATGTGGGAGCGCGGCAGCGGCGTCATTCTGCAGACCGCGTCCACCAATGGCCTGGTGGGCCAGCCGTATTATGCTGACTATAACGCCACGAAAGCAGGGGTGATCGAGCTGACCAAGTCGATGGCCCTCGAACTCGCGCCCAAAGTCCGTGTGTGCGCTGTGGCGCCCGGATATGTCCTCACCCCCATGCAGCGCGCCGAATACACCGATGAGATGCTGGACCAGGTAAACCGCAAAGTTCCCCTGGGACGTCACGCCCAGCCAGAAGAGATCGCGGCACTGTTCGCGTTTCTGGCCTCCGACGACGCTGCCTATATCACCGGCCATGTCTACACCATTGACGGTGCGGAAACCGCCGGAGGGCTGGCCAGCCGCTGAAGCCGGGCGTGATGAGATGTGCTCAGAGGCAGCGGGACGACAAGAAACTCATGCCGCAAAATCAGCTTCAGGGCAAGACCGCTCTCATCACCGGCGCCGCCTCAGGGATTGGACGAACCACGGCTCTGCTCTTTGCCCGTGAAGGCGCCTCGGTGCTGCTGACCGATATCAATGAATCGGCCGGGCATGCTGTGGCCGCCGATATCACGCAGCACGGCGGCCGGGCCATCTTCGAGCCCGGAGATGTCACCAGCGCCGCCGACTGCGAGCGGGCTGCCGAACGGGCCGTTCGCGAATTTGGCGGCATCCGCGTCCTATTCAACAATGCCGGCATCATTCGACGCGCTGCCGTGACCGAAATCAGCGAAGCCGACTGGGACCGCGTGATGGCGGTCAATGTAAAAGCCATTTTTTTGATGTCCCGCCAGGTCATCCCCACCATGGCGGCCGCGGGCGGAGGCTCCATCATCAACACCGCGTCCGGCTGGGGGCTTGCCGGTGGACCCAGAGCGGCGGTGTACTGCGCCTCAAAAGGCGCGGTGGTCTTACTGACCAAGGCCATGGCCATCGACCACGGTCCGCAGAATATTCGCGTAAACTGCATCTGCCCGGGTGACACCGACACCGCAATGTTGCGCAACGAGGCCCAACAACTGGGAGAACCCAACGATAAATTCCTGGCGGAAGCCACCAAGCGGCCGCTGGGACGGGTGGGCAAGCCGGAAGAGATCGCGCAAGCCGCGCTATATCTGGCCAGTGATGCCTCGTCGTTCGTAACCGGTACGGCCCTGGTGGTCGACGGCGGGGGCTTGGCCGGATCCACGTAGGGGCGGACGCCCCCGTCCGCCCGGCGGAGCGAAGCTCCGCAACGATTTTATACGGCGGTGCGCGAGGGGGCGCTGCCTTTCTGGCGAGCCTCGCTCGCCTGCCCGGAAGAGGGCGTCCGGGACTACACAGTCTTATGCGTCTGCAAAACAAAGTCGCACTCATCACCGGCGGCACCTCCGGCATCGGCGAAGCCGCCGCTATCCTCTTTGCCCGGGAGGGCGCCAGGATCGCCATCGCCGGACGCAACGAGAAGCGCGGCCACGCGGTCATGGAACGGATTTTGAACGATGGGGGCCATGCCATTTTCCTGCGCACCGACGTGCGCAAGGCCGCTGAATGCCGCCGCGCCGTCGATGAAACCGTAAGCGCCTTCGGACGCCTCGACATCCTCTTCAACAACGCCGGCGTTTTCTATCCTCATACCACGCTCGATTGCAGCGAGGAGGAATGGGACCTGCAAATTGACGTCAACCTGAAAGGTACTTTCCTCATGTCAAAATTCGCTCTGCCCGGCATGATCGAGCGGCGCAGTGGCGTGATCATCAACAACAGTTCGGGATGGGGAATCGTAGGCGGCGATGCCGCAGTCGCCTACTGTGCCGCGAAGGGCGGCGTTGTGCTTCTGACTAAGGCTATGGCTATCGATCACGGCCGCCAGGGAATCCGCGTAAACTGCATTTGCCCGGGCGACGTGGACACGCCTATGCTGCCGGAGGACGCCCGCAGGCGCGGCCAGAAATGGGAGGACTATCTGGCAGGGTGCAGCAATCGGCCGTTGGGCCGGATCGGCACCTCGGACGAGATTGCAAAGGCTGCGCTGTTCCTGGCCTCCGACGATTCGTCATTCATGACGGGAGCCACGCTGGTGGTCGACGGCGGCGGCACCGCAGACTAACGCCGCGTGCGTTGGGGCGGACGCCCTCGTCCGCCCGGCGGAGCCAAGCTCTGCGAAGTTCGGCGGCAGTTCGAGAGGGGCGGGCGGCGTTTCTGGCGAGCTGCGCTCGCCGCCCGGACGAGGGCGTCCGGGCCTACGTAGTTCATGATGACAAAACACACCACAACTCGCACCTGCTCGCAGCAATGGTTCGAGCGCTCGCAGAATTCGTTGGTGGAAGGCGTCAACTCGCCTTCGCGCGGCGCTGCCGTGTTCGCCCCCGGCCCGGTATTTGTCGAGCGGGGCCAGGGCTCCCACGTGTGGGACGCCGATGGCAACGAATATGTGGATTTCATGATGTCATTCGGCGCGCTGATCCAGGGCCACGCTCACCCCAAGCTGGTGGAAGTCGTTTCGCAGACGATGGCTCAGGGCTCGCACTTTGCCGCTGCAACACCTGCCGAAGTTGAAGCGGCAGAGCGCCTGCGCCGGATGGTTCCCTCCGCCGAGGTCGTTCGATTTGCCAACAGCGGCAGCGAAGCCACCATGCTGGCCCTGCGCCTGGCCCGCGCCCACACCGGCCGCAATAAGTTCCTCAAGTTTGAAGGCCATTACCATGGCTGGTACGATCCCTATCTTTTGAATGCACATAGTCATGCGCCAGAGAAGTTGGGTTCGCCGGAGAATCCGAACCGCATGCCCGACTCGGAAGGCATTCCAGCCTCGACTTTCGACGATGTGGTATTGGCGCCCTGGAATGACTTCGCCGCCCTTGAGCGCGTCATGAAGCAACACGGCCGTGAGCTCGCCGCCGTGATCACCGAACCGGTCATGGCCAACATGGGCTGCATCCTGCCCCGGGAGGGATATCTCGAACGTCTTCGCGCGCTCACGCAGGACTGCGACGCCTTGCTGATTCTGGACGAAGTTGTCACCGGCTTCCGTTACGCCCCGGGCGGATGCCAGGAGTACTACGGGATCCAGCCCGACATTAGCACCTTCGGTAAAGCCCTGGGGGCGGGATTTCCCGTGGGGGCAGTGGCCGGCCCGCGGTCCATTCTCGACCGCATGCGCTGGAGCGAGAACATGGTGCTGCACTACGGCACCTTTAATGGACACCGGCTCACCATGAAAGTGGTCGCCGCTAACCTCGAATTGTTATCGGCAAACGGCGCTTACCAGAAATTGCACAGCGTAGGCAACGCGGCCATCTCAGGATTGCGCGATGTTTTTCGGCGGCACAACACGAAAGCCATTGTGCAGGGCTTCGGGCCCATGTTTCAGATTTACTTCACCGACCGCGACGCCATCCACGACTATCGCGACTATTGCACATATGTGAATACTCATCTCTATTCGCGCTTCGTTCATCGCCTGCTCGAACGCGGCATTTACATGACTCCATCCAACGGCCTGCACTGGATCATCTCCACCGCGCATGGAGACGAAGATATTGCCCTGCTGATCGAAGCCGCGGACCTGGCCTGCACCGATCTCGTATGAAAGAGCTCGCATGAAAGGCACCGGCAAGTCTGCCGTCGTCTTTCTCGGCGGGGGTCGCATCACCAGCGCGCTGTTGGCCGGGTTGCGCCTGGCTGGATTCAGGCAGCGCGTCGTCGTGCACGATCGCAACGCACAAAAACTGCGTCAACTCAAACGCCAGTACGATGTTCAGATTGAACCTGACCTGCATTGCGCGGTCGAGCAGGCACGTCTTCTGATCATCGCAGTAAGACCGGACTCGGTCCGCGATCTGTTGCAGCGAGTCGGTCAGGTGCGCCTGGGACAAACCCATTCGCTCACCGCTGTCAGCCTGGCTGCGGGCATTCCACTCAAGAAATTACGTGCGTGGACGAAACGTCCACTGCGCTGGGCCCGCGCCATGCCTAGCCCGGTCGCGCGTACCGGGCACGGCCTTACGGCGATAACGTTCAACCGCGACACCCCCGCCACTGCGCGCCGCGAAGTGCGGGACTTTTTTTCGCGAGTAGGCACCGTTGTCGAAATCCCAGAGAGGAAGTTTGACGCTTTTACCGTGACGTACTCCTCCAGCCACGGGTACCACGCGCTGTCCACGCTCGCCGAAGCCGCTGGGAATCTTGGCCTGGATCGCAAGACCGCCCTGACTGCGGCCGCACACGCCCTGGCCGATGGAGTGGCGGCCTGGCGCGAGGCTGGTCTTTCACTGGATGCGCTGCTGAACGAAGCCGCCACTCCCGGCGGCATCGCCGCCACCACCATGGCGAAGATGGATCAATCGGGATACAAACGCAGCGTGCGACTGGGTCTGCGAGCGGGGATGAGTCGAGCAGCGAAAAATGCGAAGAGGTGATTCCGCCAAGTCTCTCTCCAGCAAGAAGTCACTTCTGCCGCGCTTCGGCTTCGGCCAACCATCCCCGACGCAGCTTTTCTGACGGGATGCTCGACAGGTAGGGTTTGATATCGAGGATTGGAGTCCCGTCCAGCATATCGACCCCCCGAACGTGCAGCTCGGTGCCATCGCGGCGAAGTAGTTCGACAACGGTCAGACCAATCGGATTCGGACGTCGCGGAGACCGGGTGGCAAACACGCCGTGCGATCGATTGTCGGAGGGCGGTGAAGCCAGCAGATCGTCGCCCCGCAATTCCTCTCTGGGGGAGCGATCGAACTCCCAGATGACGAACAGATGCGAGAAGCCCTCGATGTCGGTGAGCCCCGGCCCAAACTCAGGCAAGATGTTGAGCACGCCTTCGGCGTCATGTTTAACGCCAAGCCCCTTGGGAATCTCTTTGGTGTTTTCATACGGGCTACTTACAAATCCAATCGGCTGCGAGGTAAACATGCGGAAAGGCCTCCTGTTCGTGCGTAACTGGCTCTCGAGGATGTGACGGTATTTCTTTTGGTTGAGAGTACGCCGATTCCTGGAAGAGCCCGGCCCAAGCGAAGCTTACTACCCATCGTCTGATGCTTTCAGCGTTGCCCGGGCGGCATGGTCCCCAGGCCGGGCCCTGGCGCTAATGCGGCGCGATCAGCCTCCCGGCCAACCGGAAGACCCGCACCGCGCGATAGAGTGGAAAAAGCGGACGGGGCAACTGCACGACCGACCATTCCCCTGCGCCGGGAGTTACGAACAGCCGCCACCAGAAAGAAACCCGGTCTCGCCGGCGCTCGCGCAATGCCGTCATTAGCCGAAAATAGCCCATGGTCTCGGGATCGAATTCTTCGTCTGCCACGATCAGTTTCAAAATCCGCTGCGTCAGACCTTCGGCAGCCAAGCCCTTCTCTGCTTCGAGCTGTACCGGGCTCTCCGCTCCGAGGAGCTTGTGGGCCAGCATGAATGTCAGGGTCACCATGCGCACGATGCCGAGCCGTTCGGCCTCCGAGCGCAGCGCTACCCAATCCAGCGCGCGGGAGCGCGCCAGTTGCACAATGTCACTCAACCACGAAATCTGCTTCCAGCAATGCTTGGCGGCGTGGACGCAGAGCACCAGCATCAAGTCCTGGTCGCAGAGCGTGTGCAACTTCTGGCCTTCGATGGTGACCACGGTGGCTCTTCGGAAGAAATTGCTGACGTTGAAGCCGATCGCGTAAAAGCGGGGCAGGACCTGCCATTTGATCTCCAGCAGGTTGCGCCCGCGGGTGCCATCAAAGGTGTACTCGTATCCGGACTTCAGATAGTCGCGCTCAGCGGCCTGCGCCAGGCGAAGTCCCGGCGCGTAGCCCAACTCAGCCAGCGCCACCTTGATTCTGGGCAGATCGTCGGAGCGAATCAGCAGATCGAGATCGGAGAACTGGCGCAGGGTGACGTCTCCATAGAGCGCTTCCGCCAGCACCGGCCCTTTGTAAGGCAGAACCTCCAATCCGCGGGCCTGCAGATGCCTGCAAATGTGGAGCAGTTCGACGGTCAGCCACAGAGCACGGTGCGTGTTGGACTGGTCTTTCCGGCGAAGCATTTCTAATCCCAGCGAATGGGTGGCGTCCATCTCAGTGGACAGGCGGCGGTACAGCGGTGGCACCAGGCCGTGATGATGCGCGAGCGGAACCAGGCGCTCCCAATCCACACCGTGGCGAAGAATTTCTTGAATACGCGCGCCGGTCCCGCCCCCAGATTGCGCACCGCAGCAAGCCAGGATCAAGTCGAGTTCCGGACTGAAAGTGCTGGTGTAGGGAGAGTTTGAGGCGGGCAGCCGGGATGGCGCGGGTTGCGGCAAAGTGATAGTCGTCGGTAACAGCGCTCTACGCCCGGACCGGAAAACTCCTATCGTCGAAACTATAATACGAGCGATCCTCGACGCTCGTTTACTCGATCTGTTCCCTCCTCGCCTGGCGCGCATTCCACTGAAGCATCCGGTTTGGCCTTTGTCTGTGGCGTCCACCGATCAAGCCCCACAGGTACCCAGCCACGCAATAGCAATCAACATTATGTCTTTCGCCTGGGAGTGCGGTGGGTTATGGTGAGCTCTGTGGCAAAGTAAAAGATCATCCCAGCGGAAAGCCGCGCCAGTGTGAGTCTTCGGCCGGTAGCTGCCGGACAGAATACGTAATCGATGGATCTTCAGGAACTCGACGAAGTCAAATGCAGTTTGGCGACCGAGGCGCTGCGATCAGGGGGCGTGTTGAGGTTGCGTGCCACGGGAGTCAGCATGCTGCCAACTCTGTGGCCTGGCGACGTGCTTAACGTCCGAAGTCTCCGCGCGGAGGAGGCCGAGCCGGGTGAGATCGTGCTTTACATGCGCCACGGTCGTTTCTTCGTTCACCGAGTCGTGAGCAGGAACCTGAGCCGCGATGATGGCTCTCTGGTGACCCGAGGTGACTGCATGCCCGCTGATGATCCCCCGATCGGAAGCAACGAACTGTTAGGAAGAATTACCGGGGTCCAGCGCTCGGGCTCGCTATTTGTGCCGGCGCGAAGACTTTCACCCTTCCGCCGGCTCCTAGCATTCTTGCTTTGTCACTGGAGCCTGTTCCGGTGCATTGGATTGCGACTCTGGAATCACCGCTATACAAGTGATGGCCAGATTGAAGGCGCATTGGTCAGAGCAGCACAGTAACCGAACAGAGGCGCGGGCGATTCCAAGCCCTGCCACGGAGCTGCCTGAGAATGAGTTCGAGTTACCACATCACGGTCGCGATCGGTGGGATGCCGATCCTGTTGCATACCCAGGACGACTCCTTCCGTCGGTTGCTGGCCCGCCGCTACGCCGGATTTGTCGATTCCTCCGCGCCCCCCAGGTTCGAATTTGAGATCGAGCTGACGACCCCATCCGCGAGCGCTTCCGATGACGACGTTCGGGTAGAAATGCGGAACGGTACGTGGCGCCTGCGGAGAGGCGATTTTCGCGCCCAGTGGGACCCCGATGCCGGTCGCGGCAGCATTCGCCAGTCCGCCAACCCTTACTCCATCGACTCGGTCCTGCGCATTGTCCACACCCTGATCCTGGCGCGGGAAGGAGGCTTTCTCCTGCATTCCGCCGGGGCCATCCGTAATGGACGGGCCTTTCTGTTCTCAGGAGTGTCTGGTGCCGGGAAGACTACCATCTCACGGTTGGCGCCTCCGGAGGTGACTTTGCTGACCGACGAAGTGTCCTACATCCGCCGTGTCGATGGCGGTTATCGCGCCTGCGGAACGCCCTTCGTGGGAGAGCTGGCACGGGTGGGCGAGAACTGCTCCGCTCCGCTTCAGTCTCTGTTCTTCCTTAATCAGGGTCCGGAAAACAAGATTGAGCCGATGGCCAAATCGGAATGCATCCGCGGCCTGATGCGGAATATTCTCTTTTTCGCCGGAGATGCCGAGCTGGTTACAAATGTTTTCCAGTCGGCCTGCGAGTTCGTCGAGCGAGTTCCGGTGCAGCGCCTGACCTTTACTCCCGACTCCCGGGTCTGGAGCCTGGTTCAATGAGTGCTAAATACATCGCGAAGAGCGCAGGCATCGCCTCTCGCCTGCTGGGCGGAGAGATGATGATCATGTCTGCGGTGGATTCCACTTTCTTTACCCTGAATCCGGTGGCCACCGTGATCTGGCAGGCAGCCGATGGCCGTACTCCGCTGGCGGAGATCGTGAGCCAACGGGTATGCGCCGAGTTCGAGATTGACTTCGATACTGCGCACCGCGACGCCGAGGATTTCGTCGAGGAACTCTCCAGCCACGGCATCCTACTGGTTTCCGAACGCCCCTTTCCAGAACCATCCGCCAGCCCGACGGAGGCCGCGTGAGCCTGGGGCAAATGAGCGAGGGACAAGTGGGCCTGATGCAGGAGATGAGCCAGCGGGCCCTCGATCTGGGCGTGCCCATGTCCGTCCACTTCGACATCACCTACCGCTGCAACGAGCGCTGCGTGCACTGCTACCTCGATCACGACGACCACGGCGAAATGACCACGGCCGAAATCAAGCGCGTGCTCGACGAACTGGCGGATGCCGGCACCCTCTTTCTGACCTTCAGCGGCGGCGAGGTGCTGATGCGGCGCGATTTCTTTGAACTGCTGGAATATGCGCGCCAGCTGATGTTCGCCGTCAGAATCAAGACCAACGCGGTGATGATCGGCAAAGCGGAAGCACGGCGCATGCTGGAATTGGGCATTGACCAGGTGCAGGTCAGCATTTACTCGCATCGCCGGGAGGTGCACGACGCCATCACCAAACTTTCCGGTTCGCTGCGGCGCAGCGTTGAGGCCATCCGTTCTCTTCGGGCGCAAGGGCTACGAGTCACGATTGCCAATGTTCTGATGGCGGCCAACATGCGGGATCATGCCGGAGTGCAGGCCCTGGCCCGCGAGTTGGGTGTTCAGTACACCCTCGACCCAACCATCACGCCGAAAATGGACGGCGATACTTCCATCCTGAACCTGCGGATTCCAGGCGTAGAACTGAGCGGTGTATTTCACAACGAAAACCTGGTGGGAAATGTCGAAGAGTTTTGCGCTCCGCCGCCCGCTCCCGGCGAAGACGTCATGGAAGGCTATCCCTGCAGCGCCGGCCATACCCTGGCCTATATCTCTCCTTACGGAGACGTCTTTCCCTGCGTCCAGTTTCCATTGCCCAGCGGCAACGTGCGGAGGCAAAAGTTTCTCGACATCTGGAACCACTCAGCTGAGCTGAACGAAGTGCGATCCATTCGCGCCAAGGACTTGACCGTCTGCTCCAGTTGCAGTCACGTCGGCACCTGCACCCGCTGTCCCGGCCTGGCCTACATGGAGGGCAGCATGCGTGGGCCGTCAACGGCAGATTGCGAGAAGTCCTTCCACCGCACTGGAATTCGATCCGCAAACACGCTTCGCCGGGAACAATCTGCTTCTTTTGGTCCCCTAATTCACATCCAGCCCCTGAGGCCTTAGAGCAGTTCCGGAGCCGTGGTGATGTCGAGGCGAATGGATCCTTCCGAGGGTGGAGCGGCCGTTCAGCGCTGCGTCAGGGGGCCAGATTGAGGGCGCGTTAGCCACACATCTGCGACCTACATAACTGGTTACTTTGGTTTTCCCTTTCGCCCACGAAAACCGCCGCGCATCCCGCCCGATGCACGTAAAATCAATTCACAATCTCTTTCACTATGGGTGCCCCGGAAAATTCGACTGACACAGGAAGGCGCAGCACACGAATCCGCGCTCAGATTCCCATTCGTGTCACCAGCCTGGATTCTGCTGCCCCATTTTCTGAATCCGGACACACGTTGGTGGTCAATACGCAAGGCTGCGGAGTGCGGCTATCACGCGCGCTGGAGCCCGGCCTGTCCGTCTCTCTGGACGAGCTCCCGGCTGGAAGTGTGACCGCCCGCATCGCGAACTGTGTGCCCTTGGGTACTGGGGGCCAGTGGTGGATGGTGGGCATTGCGCTAGATGAGCCGGGCAACGTATGGGGCATTCATCCAACTCCCGCAGACTGGGGATCGGATACCGCAATTGCTGCTGCGGCCGGCACAACTGGATCCGCCTCGAGCCCGAACAAGAGCGGCGAATGGCCCTTCCGCCAATTCTCCAGCCGCGGAGAATTTCACCCCGGCAAAAGATAGCGTAAGTGTGGGTCGGACACTCCTGTCCGACGCTGTTGCTCTTCCTCTTAGCACCAACGAATTTCG
>Ga0335084_10001328_pt1 | contig 23001 bp, 9 predicted proteins | sample Lox_Sample_44_FD_206721 | JGI IMG/M metagenome (GOLD analysis project Ga0335084, IMG submission 206721) | Soil microbial communities from Loxahatchee National Wildlife Refuge, Florida, United States - Lox_Sample_4.4 | ecosystem: Environmental > Terrestrial > Soil > Wetlands | place: USA: Florida...
CATGATTTCGGCCCCTTGGGCATGGCCTTCAACAAAGGCTCGAGCCAGGCTTTGAGTTCCTCGGGAGGCTCAGAGGAGTTTGACTTCAGAGCTGTGAGTAGCTGCTGAATGCGCGAGGGATCGAAGCTGCGGGATTGGGCCAGTTGGAAGAAATATTTCTCATATTGCTGGCGCTGCTCCGGAGAGAGATGGGTGGCCTTGGCTGTCTTGGCAAGCAACTCTGATACGCTGGCCATAACCGCTGCGGGATCCTCTCCCGAGAGTGCGCGTGGTAGCAGACCAAGGAATTCATTGAGTGTTTGTATCGTCTCGGAGTCGTTGGCAGACGCGGCAGGTTTCTCCTCTACTGGTCGTGCTGGCGCTGGCTCCTCGCCGCGATCGAAAGTTGCGCCAGTCCAATCGGCGCCGTCGAAACGTGTGCCTTCGAGAAGGGCGCCACGAAAATCTGCGGAATGAAACCGCCCGCGAGACAAGTCGGCGCCACGAAGGTCGGCGCCGCGAAAGTCCCCTTCATCGAAATGTGCGCCTTTCAAACTGGCAGAGCGAAGATCAGCTCCGCGAAAATCAACGGCATCGCCTTCGGCGCCATCGAACACCGATTCTCGCAGGATCGCGCGGGTGAACGAAGTGTCTGTAAGGTGAGCTTCACGAAAGGAAGCACGGGAAAAGTCTGCGCCCTCAGCGGTGCTGTCTTCCAGGCGAGCGCGGTCGAAGATGGAGGAAACAGCTTGGATTCCGTCTAGATTACCGAGGCGGATAATTGCGTCCGAATAATCTAACGGATTTGGCGTCGCCGATGCGAGGGGGGATGTGGAGTCCTCAATGCGGAACTGCGAGTCTTCGGAGCCACGCGGTGCGGCGGCGACGACTTCGTGTTCATGTGCTGGATGTTCACGATGTTTCGCGATCGCGGGGGTTCGCGGGTGTGAATGTTCCATGTGGTTTTCCCCACTCACTTATTAAGCGAGCCGTTGAATATCTGTTGGTTTTTTTCGTTCAGGATCGATTCGATCCTATTTCCATCAAATACAACAAGGTAATTCAACGGCAGCGCCAATACTCGGAGGAGTTCCATGCGTTTAGACACTAGCTGGAACGAATATAATGATTCTAAATCTTCGCTTCGATGGGCGTCGTCAGCCGACCCGATGTACCAACCCGAATCATTGGGGTGCGTGACCGGTTTGCGTTCCAGATATATGCGTTTCATTGTCAAGGCTCCCTTCTGCAGAACAATTTTGTCATCGAAGTAAGAATCAACGCCCTGCACGCGCGTTTGCGCAAGCAGCCTACTCTGCTCAATCAAGACGCGCAGGGTGACATCTATCCAGGGCACATAGTCCCGAAAGGGGTCGCCCTTAAAATCTGGCTCACAGACTGATAGCGCCTCACCTGCCAGCCGAATGACAAAAGCAGACCATCCAAATCGGATCTTGGTTCCTGCCTGCAGCCGCGGTCCCCGGCGGTCAAGTTCTACAAGCTTGTTGATCACTGATTCTGCTTGCTCCGCAAGATCCTCTGCGCAGCTCACGGACAGATCACCGGCACTAATGCGCTTTTGTAACTTCATTTGGGTAACCTGGCATCGATTTCTTCTTGCAACCTTATCCGCAGTTCAGCTTCGCGAATTTTCATCGCTGCTCGGAAGTCTTCTGGAATGGGTCCGAATTCCGGATGCCCCTCCCACAATCCCTCCCCTTGCCCCCCGTACGTCCGTGCGCCCTTGGAACTATTCACTCGAGGATCCATGCCCATGAAGTTCTCCTCCAAATTGAGCACCTCCAATTGTCCTTGAGGCGTCAATTCGTCAAAACCGGGCATCTGCGTAATTTCTTTCATTGGAACGATATGGTCCGGGACCAATGTGTCGACCTTATGTCCGTACACCGGATCAAATTTATCTCCTGGCGGGTTGAACTGCTCACGCAACTCCGGACTTGGAGTTTGGCTCCGCAAGTGCGCATACGGATCTGTAACCTCTGGCGTGTCCGGTTGGAACAAGCCTCCTTCCGGAATTTCGTCAGGCACTGTCGAACCTATATCGGCCTCATTCCCCCGCATGTCGTCAGGATGAGGTCCTCGTTCTTGCGCTTCAATTTCGGCCCTCGCACGCTCCGGTCCGGAGGTTGATTCTGAAGGCCGAGGATTTGCTTGGTCGGTAACCTTATGAGCCGCCGCCTCGTGTTCTGCCTGATCCGTTTGACGGGATGTCCCGGTTACCTCTTCGAGGTGTTCCTCCAGCTGTTCATGTGCCCGAATCTCTTGTTCCGTGGGGCCTCTGGGTACCTCGACGGGCTCCGGTGGTTCCGGTGAAGCGCTATATGCCGGCTCAGCCGATGGCCGAGTTCCCGGACGGACGCGCTCGACCTCTGGAGTCGAAATCGGATGCTCGACGAGTTCTCCATTCGGGCCCGCGCTCACGGTGCCCATCCGCTTGCCTTCCTTATTGAAAATTTGACACTCGGTGCAGCGTTCGCAAAGCTCCCCATCGGCAGTCTGCTTCATCTCATGGCCGTTCGGGAGTTCCTTCTCGGTTGTGAATGGGGGCTCGTTGATCGGTTCGCCCTGAGTGCGATTCGCGACCTCGGTCTCCGTCCGCACCTCCTCTGGCGTAAGTTCGCTCGAAGGCTTGTTAGCCGTACTGTCGAGAACAGTTTTCTCTTGGGGCGACATCGGGGCTTCGCCCGGCGGGGCGAGTTCTCCGGGCGCGCCCGGTTCTGACGGGGTTCCAGGCTCTCTTGTCTCGCCCGGCGCGGCTTCTCCAGGCTTCCCCTCCTTCGGCGGACCTGCCTCTGCGGGCGTTGCTTCGGGAGCGGTTGGTTCGGCTGGCCTCGGTTCCATCGGAGCAGGTTCAGCCGGTGCTACCTCACTAGGCTTAGCTTCCGCAGGCGGTGGCTCGGGCGGTTTTGCCTCGGCCGGAGCAGGTTCCGTCGGTTTGGCTTCTGCGGGTGCAGGCTCCGCTGGCTTTGCTTCCGCAGGAGCAGGTTCCGCCGGAGTCGGCTCTGTCGGCCGAGGTTCAACCGGCGCCGGTTCCGGTGCCGCAGGCCGTGCCGTCGGCTCGACCGTTGGTGGCTCGACCGCGGGCGCTCCAGGATGGGGTCCTTCCACCTCCGCATGCCCAGCTCCTCCCAATGCCTTGTGCATTACTAACGCGAGTGCGAGGTCGAACCCAAGTTGTTTGAACGAGAAGTTCTTGAGTGAACCTTTACCTTCGTAAAGCTGGGTTCCGACGTCGATGATTGCTGTCGAGAGAATCACTGTGACGATCTCTTTGGCAGCCACAGAGATTGCCGTGCCCGCGACTTTCCCGACGACTGCGCCAACGCCCATGCCGATCACGCCGCCCGCAGCGCCAGTGATGGCACCCATGATCATGGCTTCGCCCACGCCCTGCATCACGTCCTGATTCGTCCACAGATTGGTCGCCATCGTGATCAGGCCCGATGTCACGGCTCCCACGACGGCGCCGATCGCGATCACAGCCAGTAGACCTAGGCCCGCGCCGGCAGTCAGAATCGTGACTGCTATCACGATCACGATCACGACGATGATTAACAGGATCGCGACCAGCATCTTCCAGGCCGGCGCTTCGTGAGACGCGGCCTCGTCGGCTGCTTTCGTGATCTCGCATTCGATACCTAGCTTGCTCTTCCGCAGGCTCTTCTCAAGGTCGATGCCCGCTTGCTTGAGCGATTTGCGGCTGTCTTCGAGCGTCTTCCCGCAACCCTCGCGCATACCGTCAAACATTTGCTGGAATGCGTCGGTACCGCCGCTTGTCGCTTGCTGAACGAGTTGCGCGAAGCCGGCACGCTGCGTGGCGAAGTTGTCCTGTCCGGCGATGGCTCCCATCCCCGCGCCGAATCCGTTCAGCAGGGCCGTAGCGGTTTCGTCATTGGAAGCGACCAACTCGTCGAGCGCGTTGAGTCCGGCGTCCAGGGAGGTTGCGAGGTGTTCGACGGACGACGTCGTGCCCGCGATAAGACCCTGCTGCAAGCCATCCAGTGCGGCGTCTACGTTCGCTGATACCGCGGTCAGGGCCTCATCCAGTGCCTTTGGATCGGGTGATCCATTCGAGGCGAATTGCGCTCTGAGCGTGAAGAGCGAGTCGTGCAGGGCGGAAGCAGCATTGCCAACCACGCTCTGCAACGAGGAGGCGGCCGTATGGGCCAACTGCTCCTGCACAACTTGTTGGAGGTAGCAGGTATCGTCGATCATCTGGCGCTGATCGTGTTCCTGCTGATTGAGTTGGCGGAGCGTTGCGCCGAGCGCGTTTTCGATTGCACCCAACAGGCTTGTGCGCGTGTTATTAGCCTGTTCAATGGCATGATCGCGCGAAGACTCGATGGTTGCCGTCAGTTGAGTGAGTGTTTCATCCAACTCCTTCCGCGTATTGCTCGCCGTGGTAATGACCTGGCAGCGATTGCTCTTGCGCCCGCTTCTGACGACTTCGCGGGCGCGTTTTTTCGCCGCGTCCACGATACCGTCGTGCTTGCCCTTTGCGGTCTTGCGAGCCGCCTTCGCCTGCGCGTAGGCACGCCTTTCGGAAAGATCACCGTCCCAGAACCCATTCTCCGTGCAGTGTTCAAATCCTTCATAGGTCGTTGCGTACTGCTCTCCGACCGCCGTGCATTCATCGCCGATAGTTGTTCCCAAGCCTTCAAGCTGAACGCGGCCGTTGGCATAGATCTCATTGACTTGATCGAGAGTGGTGGTTTCGAAAGTATCCACTTGCGCCATGGTTGCGGCATGCGACGCGGTGAGTGCCGCAATGGCTGCGGCAGAGGAACTATGAACTTCTTCGATGAAGGATTCAGATTGCTGAGTGACCGCGCGCTTCGCGATCGCCGCATCACCACGGGCTTCTGCACGCCCCGCGGCGATGCGTGCTGACACGGCTTCCTTCTGCGCCTCGGCAGACGCGAGGATTTGCGCCTTTCCTGATTCCGATTGCGAACCAAGAAGATCTGGCATGTCGCTAGAAGCGAAGAAGACGGCCTCGTCGAGCCGATCCGCGGCGTGATTGAAGAAGCGATTGGCACGGGAAGCACCTTCCGCTCGCCGCGGCGCCTCAGCCTCGCCGCCCGATGAAGGACTCGCGAACTCGACGCCGGCACGCAGTTCGGCGCTGTTTGCGGATGAGATATCGAGCATCTTCGATGAATTCTCGTACGCCGCAACGGACGCGGCGCGCTGTGCCTCAGTCTGCGAGATCGCGCCTTCCATCGGGGAGGCCGCTTCCGCTCGGGCCGCAGCCCGCCCTTTACCGCCTCCGCCAGCTTTGTCAGCTCCATCAGGACCCTTCCCTTTTGCGCTAGCCGCTTTAGCTCCGCCCGCTTGGGCTGCGCCGCCCGGAACTGGGGAGGGACCAGCCGTCCCTGCCGCACTTGATGGGGTAGATCCCGACGCGGAGGCTGGGACGCCACTTGCTTTGGAAGGTGTTCCGCCATCAGTCGCACTTTGACCGTCCGAGGGAACGCCTGCCTGAGCCTGTTGTGTTGAGCAATCGTCAGGCTCCGGCAGGTCCGGTTCATCTCCATCACTGGTCTGTTCTTGCGAGTCCCCACCAGGTGGATTTGCCGGCTGTTTGTCGGACTTCTTGTCTTCGGGTGGATCTTCTTTCTTTCCCTCGTAGCAAGCCGGTGTGCAACTCGCCCCGGACGCCGGAGGTTCTTCTGCGGGCGCAGGTGCCGCCGGCGGTGTTGTGCCCGTGCCGGGAGTTCCAGATGGAGACGCTGGCGGGGCAGAAGCATTAGCCTGTGGAGCAGTCGTACTCGTATTTGGAGATCCCGGAACTGGCCCTGCACCACCAGTTGGTAGTGTTCCCGGAGCGGACGCATTGGTGCTGAGGCTGTCCCCACCGGAGCGCTGCGCCGGATGTGATGAGGATCCTCTCGAGGCGGGCTGCGCTCCAACGGCGCCACTTGCGCCGTTCTTACTGCCTTCATCCTTCGCGTCTGCCTTGTCTTCTTTTTCTTTGTCGCCTGCTTTGGAGGCTGACTTTTTCGATGGCGAGGCCTTGCCTTTTCCTTTGCCTCCCCTTCCAAGATCGCCGCCGAGCATGGCGTCCGACATGCCCATCGGAGGTTCGTAGATACGCGTCGCATTAATCTCCAAGCGATGCTGAACCTGGGTAGCAGCATCCGCGCCGGAATTACCCGAAATGTTGCGATCCAGAATTCCTTCCGCAGATTCGCCACGCTCCACCGCGGACGCTGCCGCATCGGCTTGCTGTTCGTACTCGTCGCCGGCGCGTCCTACGCCTCCCGGCAACTTTGCCCCGTTGCGCTGCTGCACCACGTGCGCCGCTTCGTGGGCGGCGAGATTCACGTCGGGCTCGTTGCGGAATGCAACTCGATCGCCAGACGTGTAGGCCAGGGCGCCCATGCTGCTGCTCGCCTCGGCTGCCTCCCCGCCAACCGACGCGCGTGTGCCGCTGATGTCATGATGACCAAATGAGGCTTGTATGCGATCCTGATGCGGCAACGAGCGGTTCGCATTCGCGACTCCCTCTCGTGCTGCGCCTGTAGTGGACTTTGCTTTCAGCCCCTGAGCTTCGCATGCAGGACACTTGGTTTGGACCGGAGGCGCACCTTCTTCCTGTTGCCGCCGATCCTCCTCTTCACAATGGGCGCATTTTTTCTGAACCGGCGGATTCTCTTCTTTCTTCCCTTCTTTCTCCTCTTCTTCCTGGTCCTCTTTCGAGCATTCGGCACACTTCATCTGTATCTGCGGCTGCAGGAACAGAGGCATCCCGGAGCGCGCGCCGAGACCCGTCGGCCTCGAGCGGGAATTGTGTGGAGCGTCTCCCCAAGCGCCGAGTCCCGACGGGGTAAAGCGTGACGGCGCCCATTGAGTTGAATTGGAAGCCGAGGATTCGCGAGAGGAGTCCTGTTTCTTCTCTTCCGCGGTTGTGGCAAGACCGGCTCCCATCGCTTCTCTTCAGCTTTTCGGAAATTCGAAGTTCCTGGTCAGGTCCGCGGGAAGTTGGCGACCGAGCTTTCGATATTCGTCGCTCAGTCCTTGCAGCACGTCGGTGAATCCGATTTGCCGGTCCTCGGACCGGCCCAGAACCGCGGCAGTGAGGACGGCATTGCGAATATTACCGCCGAAAAGATCAATCGTTGCCGAGAGCTGATTCAATTCTCGTTGCGTCAGCGAATGAGCAGACCCGAGATGCGACTGCCAGATCGAGCGGCGCTCTGATGGGCTGGGGGGCGGAAACTCGACGATTGCGTCAAGCCTGCGAAAAAATGCCGGATCAAAGCGTGCCTGACTGTTGCTGGTCAACAGCACAATTCCGTCGAAGCTTTCGATCCGTTGCAACAGATAGTTTGTTTGCGCGTTGGCAAATCGGTCATTCGATTCCTTAACATCCGTGCGTTTGCCAAACATTGAATCCGCTTCGTCGAACAACAGTACAACCTCGGCGTGCTCGGCGCGGGCGAGAAGTTGGGCGAGGTTCTTTTCGGTTTCTCCAATGTATTTGCTGGTCACCGATGCGAGATCGACTCGGTAAAGCGGTAGCCCCAAGCGGGTGGCCAGCCATCCTGCGGCGAGAGTCTTGCCCGTGCCGGATGGGCCACAGAACAGCGCGCGCACACCTGGCCGATACCGCGTTGCGGCGGTGATGCCCAATCCCTGCGCCAGATCTTCGCGTGCGTGGCAACGAAGCAGCAGGCGCTGTAATTCGTCTCTCAGCACCGGCGGCATGACCAGCGCTGCGTCAGGAATTTGTTGCGTCAAGGGTTGCGCCAGCGCTTCGAGGCCTGCACCTTCCGTCGTCCATGACGCGACTGAAATGTCCTCGAGTTGTACGCGATCACGGCCTTCGAGTGCACTCTGATATCGCGCCAGCCGGCCTAGTTGGGCGATGCGTCCGCTGCCATGCCGGTGCCCAGAAAGTTCCTGCGCAAGTGGACGGCTTCCCAGCGCCTTAGTCCATAACTGCTCGCGCTCATCTCGATGTGGGACGGGTAGAGACCAACTGGGAATTGTTTCGCCACGCGCTTCGAGGGTTCCCTCAGGCCCGCAAGTTGCGATCTGTGCTCCGCGATAGTGTGGGAGCGCTGGGAGAGGCCGTCGCTCTCCGGGTCCCAGTTCGAAGCTGAAAACAGGAACACGCTGGGTAAGGACCAACCATGGCCCCAAACCGTCGAGCGCAGCCTGGGGTCGCCCATCTTTCCCCATCTCAATGAACACCGCATGTCGGTTTAGCGATTTCGCGATCGTTGAAGCGACCGCACGTGACTCCGCCGGCGACCCGCTTCGCAGGACCAGCGATCGCTGCAGCCCGGCGCAAAGTGCCCGTGCATGTCTCGACGCTTCCGACAAAATGGACTGAGGAAGCGGAATCTTTTCTGAGTCCGGGCGGTCGAGGGTCGTCCCGGGCCAAGCAATGACCGGACTATCACCTTTGCAGGATTGAAGAGCAAGGCACGTTGGGACTGGAACCGCGACAGCATGTTCTGCGAGCGGAGCTGTTTCGTTCGATATCTGAAGCAAGCCTGATTCGATCGCCGCCCCGGAGAGCAGCGCCTGCAAGCCGTCACCGGCCTCCGAAACATCGGCGAATACCGCTGACAATAGGCCGATCGTAGGACGCGCGCCACCAAGCGGCCGTTGTAAATGGGCTATTGCGCGACCCCACAAAGGTTCCGTCTCAATGGTGGCCGCGAGTACCGTCACCAGAATTTCGATGCGATCCAATTCCAACTGCGCGGCGAGTTCTAACAGCGGCAGGTCTTCTCCGGATGGGTGAAGCAGGATCGCTTCAAGATCTCCACTTCCCGCCGAAGATCGCAGGAATGCTGCTTCGCTGGATTGATCGTCCTGCGGGAGTAGCCCGGCCAGCTTGGCGAGTACGAAGCCACGAATCCCTCCCGGTTGCCGATGCGGATTATCCAAGAGGTTCTCCCCGAAACCGATAATGAAAATGCACAACCCGGCCAAACCACGGAACCCAACCGGGGTCGAGATCAAGTCCCATCCGCCGGATGCGAATGTCGACGGAATCAATGGAAAGCGTCACATCAAGATTGGTGGGCGCCAGCGTGACGAACCCAGGGCGGCGGATAATCTCGCGCACGCTGATGTGCCCCGCTCGCCAGCACCAGCGCCGCAGTTTCCACGACCATATGCGAACCTGACGTGGATCAATTTCTTCTGGCTCGCTTTGCGCCTGGATATCACGGGCCCAAAAACGTATGGGATCGTCCTGTTCAATCTCGACATGGTCCGACAGGTGTTCAAATAGTCGTGCTAGAAAGAGCAAGCTGAATACTTGAGTGTTCGCTCTTAATATGCTTAGCGCATTGAGAAGAAAAAAAAGTCCCGCCCCAGCCGTTGATTCGCCGTAGCAGATCGGAGGAGTAGGCACGTCAGATTCGAATGCGCGACTGCCATCGCTGTGTCTCCGAGTCTCCTGAGCGGGAGTCGCAAATTCCTTGAGGTTGGTTCTTTCTTGCTCGCTTTGATGAACATCGTCGAGGACCTCGATCTTGGTGACCGATCGATCATCTGCTTCGGCGAGGGTCGGAATCGCACGCAGGGCCGAACGCGCGATCGCCACGGCGGAGTGAGTCTCAACCGCAGACGGTTGGCGGGCGATCACTTCCAGCGAGGCAATCCACAAACACCTTGGCTCGTCCAGGCCGAAAGCTTCAGTCACGGTCGCGACCAATGAGCGAGTATTTTCCGACAGCCGGATGGACGGAAGGTAAGTGTCGTCTTCTGATCCCAACTCCTCTAGCCACTGCCGGATGGCGCGATCGGGAAGCATCTTGAGAAAAGCAACAAGCTCGGCGGGAGGGATGGCACCACGTAGTCCAGCTGCGACTGCAGACCATGAAGCCGACGTCTGGAGCAGACTTTCGATCACACGCTCGGCCAACGCTGACGTGGAGAGCTGCGATGGGCTCCCGATTATTTGTCGCCAGAACCAAGCGGTCGGCGCCATACCTCGGGCCAGCCTTCGAATTAGGCATTCGCTCCGTTCTTGTTCACTCCGGAAAAAGACTGCTTCCGCCAAATGGGCCTGTGGATGCATTCCATGGACTGCCGCCGCAGCCTGCGCTTCCAGGGCATGCTGAAAGGCATCGAGCCACGCTTTACGGTCGCCATCCACCGGCAGGTTCTGGACATGTAGCCGCCGAAAATTGTAGACCCTGCCATGCTCCTCGCCCGGTAACGTGCACAAGCGAAGAGCCTCTTCCGCCATAAACGCGAGTCTGCGTTGTGGCGCGCCGGCGCTCAAGGTCATCCGTCCCCTGCGAACGTGCCGGTCGGTGCGTCCGAGCTGTCGCCGGCCTAGTGCTTTCATGTGGAATCCTTCTTACTTCGAAAAAGCCCGATATATCACCGCGTTCTGGTTCAACCCGGTGAAGTGAGCCACATCATTGGTCTCAAGTGCTACATCCGGCTTGTAAACGTCTGTGACGGTCGCGCTGACTCCTCCGCCATCAAGGTCTGTCACTACAGCTCTCGCGGCTAGAGCGCCGCCGCTGTAAAGTTGCACTGACATTCCGTGTCCAATTCGGTCGGACGGCAGAGTGAGGCGGATCGGATTGCCGACTACTGGAATTGTGCGAAGAGAGATGGCTCCAGCGATGATGTCATCCACGGGAGCCTGGCTTGCCAGCAGAATCGCGGTTGCAATCAGGTCGTTCATCAGCGACACGGCTGTGGAGTCGTTGGTATCTATCTGTTGATAAAGCCAGTCCACAATGAGCTGCATTTGCTGGCGGTCGACGTAGTTCTGCGTGTTCCAGCCGGGCAACACCGCGAGATTGCGTAGGTTGATATTTCCATCATCAATGAAGTTGGCCCATTCGAGCCGATCCACAGGCAGCACCTGCCCGACTCGTGTGTAGAGGCACGTCGCCACGTTGGAAATTTGTTGCAACGATGTCGACGCTGCTGCGGTGATCTCCGGATGCACTATTGAAGACCCAATGACGTCCCCGATCGCAGCCATATTCCCGACCGTGCTTACTTGCGAAGACCAGCTCTGGCTTCCGAGCGATGCTACGTTGAAGCCGGCGCGGCTTACCTGAATCGATCGTATGGTTTGCAGGTTTGTGGAAAAGATTCCCGAAATCGCCGACGCAAATCCACCAGTCGCAGATTCGGCTGACGATGTTGGAGCGGGCGTTTGAAGGGCCAGCGACGCCCGAGTCTGAGAACTGACAGCTAAATTCTGCAGCAATGCCGGACGCTCCAGTTTCGGCAAAAGAGTCAGGATCGGCGGGAACCAGCGCACGGGCGCTTCTCGAAGTAACGAGACAATCTCGCGCAACTCTGGCGGAACAGCCACCGTCTGGTTGATACATCCTGGCACCGGACTTGACACATTGGCCGGTACAAGCTGCCGGCTGGGCGCTTCCTCTTTGACAATTACAGTGCGTGGACGGACATATGCGACATAAGTCACGTATTGACTCAATACGCTGGCTCGCTGTGCATTGACTGTATTCACCCGTGCCTGCTCGTCGTTGAGCAAAGCTTGCACGAACGCCATGTTCTGACGTGCGCTCGTGAGATCATTGTTGAGCTGCATTAATAAGGATTGGGCCGCTGCCATGTTCGACTGCACTCGGCCCAGTGCTTCCGCTGCGAGAGCCAGAAAATCCTGATACTGCTGGATCCGGGCCTCGACGCCTCGTAGAAGTTGCGTGTTCTGGTCAACAACGTGGATGCCGGTGGAGAACGCCGTGGGCTCGTCCGGGTTTTGGCTGGCGGGAGTAGTGATCTGGGGATTGTTAACGAGTTCGAACACTTGATCCCTGCGCGCCGCATTAGATCGGATGTCCGCAACAACAAAAGCGGGGGTTTCCGCAGGAAGGTTATCCACCAAGATCGGCAGATCGTCCACCGTGATTTCGAGGTCAGACAGCAGTTCGAGCGCTGCAACTCGATTCCCTATGGAATAGAACATCGCCTCTTGCGCAGGCGAAGGCGCTAGCCGCTCTGCAATAGTCAGGGTACGGAGATTGAGCTGAGCTCCGACGACTGGGGCCTGTTGAGTGATATCAACTGGCGTGGCGGGCGTATCCTGAAAGTTGATCGGGGTAAACGCTGTTGTGCCTTTTACGAGATTGGTATTTATCGACACTTCCTTTGTCAGAACCGAAGAGCCAATGTTGCTCGCCGGACTGACTACGAACGGCGATGGATTGACAAGCACGGAAGGCGCGTTCAGGAACGTAGCCTTTGCTCTGGGGTTGGTGTTCCGGAATTCAACAGCTTTACCTCCGCCGGATGAACCCGACCCAGCTGTGCTTGAAGGCGACAGCGTCAGGTTAGTCGGCGGCGCCACCGGCGCGATCGATGCGAGGTAGTCGCGAATATTTTGCGCCGTGGCCGCAGCCGTATCACCGGATGCGATGTTTGCCAGAATAGGAGAAACGGCGAGCCGGCTTGCCGCCGTAGTGTTCAGCACATTCTGACGATAACGGTAAATATCAGTTTGGGCCGTCAGAAAGGACAGGTCCAACAGGTCATTCGCCGTCTTTAATTTCGTGTTGATGCGGTCAATGAAATGCTGGACGCCGTTGGTTGTGAGATCGTTCCAGTCGTCCTGGTTGAACAGCGGGATCGAAATGCCATTCGCCGAAACGGTGTAGGGAGCCGCTGCCGCAGTTTGCTGCAGGCTTTGCAAATCGTCTGCGGTGTAAGTGCCAGCTGCAAAGGTCGTGCCGAAATCCTCGCTCGCGAGAGGCGAAAACACCTGGGCAGCGGTGAGTTCCGCCACTTCTTCCTCGGTAAGGCCGTCCTCAAGATCGATCGGGGACTGATTCAGCAGTGGCGCCAACGTATTGATTTCCTGCTCGATGATGTAACGGTGCTGAAGAATGATGTTGCGCGTCAACGTCGCCGCATCGATCTCAGCCTGAAACTCCGGGCTCACCGTTTCCGTCAACAGGATGTTCGGGTCGAAAACCTCATCGGGAAGTGGCACAAGAATCTCAATTGCTTCGTTCTGTGAGGTGTCGAGCGGAGCCGCGGTCATCGCCCTCTGAATTTCACCTTCAAGCTCCTCGGAAAAAGTCGGTGCAACCTGTACCGACCAGTTCGAAGGACACCACAATGCGCGATGATTTGGAAAATCCATTGTGTATGCCGGCAGAACCCCGGCCGGCGGAAGTAAGTCAAACTGGTTTGATACGAGACCGGGGAGTGTCGCCGGCGTAAGGCTCTCGCCCAATTGTTCCGCAAATTGATTCACCCGTGCATTGGCGAGAGCCGATTGGACAGAGGCGATGTTGTTCTGAAAGGGCCTCAGATAGCGGCGACGGGGCAGACCTCCAACACGAACGACCGACGATCTATCAGTGAAGAGGATCTTCGACGAATCATCGAACGCGACGAGTGCAAGTGGCGTGCCGTAGAACTCCCACGGTAGAAATGTATCCGCATTCACCGCCAGCTCCGCATTGAAAATCGTATAGGCGATGCGATTTCGCCACGTCGTCCCTGGAGTAGGCGCTGGAAGCGCCAATGACGCCGGAGCAGTTGGCCAGGTCACCAACACCAGCCGTGCGCCGTCCACAATCTGGGAGTCGTCGAAAGCATCTTCGGTCGGATCCTGGTCGCACGAGGCCGCCAGATTCCCGGACACAATTAAATTGCTTGTTCCGGTGTCCAATGCGGATCCGGCCAACTCTGCAACGATCGGCTGCAACAGAAAGATACCTGCCCACGCTGCGGCTGGTGCCGTGAAATTCTTGAAGTCGGCCACGCGGTTTCCAGTGTCGCCATCAAGCACCGCAAGGCTGCTCAATGTAGTGCGAAGCGGACGCACCAGGGTGACATCTTGTCCCGAGGCGGCGATTCCGTAACCGGGGCTGAGCGTCAGAATCGGATCGGCCGCAGTTGAATCCACAGAAAGTTCCAGACCCTGCACCGTCCCCTGCGTTACCGATTGGCCGAGGAGAGTCAAATGACCGGCACGATATGCTTGTTCGTTTGTCAGTGCTGTATCGCTGAGTGTGCGGCCGGTGAACATTGCCAGACGCTGCAGCCAGCCGGCAGTCGTCTTCTGAAGGAGCGCCGGTTCGATTGCGAGCAGGCTCTCGCCAGGCAGAGCATCGGGAATTTGCGTCGTGGGCATGGAGGCTGATCCTTATTTATCTTCCTTCGGCTTTCGCTTCCTCGTCTTTGTCCCAGCCTTGTGTTTCGCGCTTTTCTTCTTCGCCTGAACGTGCCGCGGCTCAACTTCGCGAACGAGCGGGCTGATCGTAAAGGGCGGCCGCAAGGTCAGCGGTATCGTCGAGACTGGCGGCCGGAGCGTTACTGGAATCGTCGTCAACGGCGGAAATAGCGTAAAGGTTGTGATCCGCGTGGTTGTCGGGCGAATGGTGAATGTGATTGTCCTGTTGGGCGTTGTAGTGGGTGCCGCACTTGTGGTCGGTGGGGGTGTTGTTGTTGTAGTTGGTAGCGGCGTCGTTGTGGTCGTTCCAGTCGTCGTTGGTGCTGGAGTGGTGGTTGGCGCTGCCGTCGTGGTCGAAGGCGCAGCAGAGGTTGTGGTTGGCGGTGGCGTGCTTGTAGTCGTGGTCGGCGCGGTGGTCGTTGTAGTTGGTGACGGCGATGCCACGGTGAAAGTCACCGAAGGCGCCGAACTTCGCCGCCTGACGTAAAATCCGTAGGTTTGCGCCGCGATGATCGATCCCCAACTCGCATTCGCTGCCGGAGGCGCGGGCACGAGGCCCACCGCTCCCTGGTAGAAGCGCAACAAATCAGTCGGGAGCCGGCTGCTTAGGATTTGGGGCAAGGTTGCCGTAATGGGAACTTCTGGCAAGCCTTTGGAGAGAGTTGCAAAGCCCCCACGCGGAACCGGGATCATTGCAAAGACGGTGATATTGGAATAAGCGCCGTCGTCGAGGGTGAGATCAATCGGCGGCAGCGTTTGACTGTCCTCAAGAAGCCCGGGTATTTCGTCCTCCGGAAGTATGCTGAGCCGTACATCCATTTGGGGCGGAAAATACGATTGAGTGAACGCATCGGTATTAATGCACGCTAGAGGAAACCGTCCGGTTGGAGGCAACGCCTGGAAATAATCGGTCGCTTTCACACTAGCTGGCTGATTTTGACGAAGAAAAATATTAACGATGGTCTGCAATTGCGAATCATATTGCTGCAGATATGTTCGCTGCGTGGCCGGATCGGTGAGTCCGAATCGCAGCCCAGTGTAGGTCGCACCAATTTCTCTTCGCAGAACATAGGTGTCGATCCACTGGATCATGCCATTCTGCAAACTGGCTACAGCCACGGGAAGGATCGAATCGGGCAGTTGCGCCGCGTCGCCGGTGAGAAAGATCTGACGCGCCAGAGCCGCCTGCTTCAGACTCGGATCGCTGGTGTTAATCGGATCGGGATATGGCATGAGCACGATGCCCGTCGCTTCGATAGTGTCTCCATCGTGCGAGCTTCGTGTGCCCTGAATCGTCGTGGGGAACGCCGCAATCAGATTGCCCGTGTATTGCACTGGCTGCAGACCGATCAGAAACAATCCGGTGCGATTGGCAGGCTCGGGCCCTGGTTCGGTCGCGATGCCCAGTTGTAGATCGAGATTGGGCTGGAGGGCCACGCTCGAAAGGTGGAATGTGATATCCGCCGGAACTCTTACCTGCTCACCGGCCGGTGTAATTCCGTGGCCTGCAGTGATCGTGATGATGTCCGACGTCTGCCCCAGGACCGAAACTACGCTGACCATAAGTCCCGAAAGAACTCCAAATCCTGGGGACCTGCCGAGATCGGCCTGGCGCTGAAGGAAATAATTCTGCTCACGCTCAAGATCGCGCGCTGCGAGGAATCGGCCATCAAACCACAAGGGACGCGTACGGCGGCTGTCGATCACGGCCGATCCGTTGGCCTGGTACGGATCGAGTTCGTTCTGCTGCAGAACGATTCTCGTATCACCTTGTGTGAAAGTCGCCATGGCTGTTCCCCATCTGCTCAGATTGTCAACGCGACTACATCGGATGTGCTCCCGTTGTAGTTAACGTCACCGTGATAAACGGCGGTCAGAGAATGCACCCCGGCTGCGAGGTTCGGCAACACAAGCGTCGCTGTCCCGCCGTTGATATCTGCAACTCCGATGGCCGCGTCTCCGTCATTGAACGTAACGGTGCCGGTTGCAGCTGACGGCAAGATCGTAGCTGTGTATTGGGTAGCTTGCGATCCCGCGACCGGCGCCGTCGTTAAGGTCGTCGTGGTGTCGGTCAGTGAGAAGCTGATGTACGCCGGCGCGGACCTCTGGCGCACAAAATATCCGTACGCCTGCGAACCGATCGCTGTCTGCCACGTCGTTCCCCCGCCTCCCGACGAACCAGAAGCTGGTCCAGCCACGAACAGCCGCAAGAGCTGGATTGGACCGCGGATTGCGATTGCCAGCGGCAGCGGACTCGCGAGTGGAACCGGTGTCAACGTCCCTGCAAATGTTGCGTAGTCTTTGCGAGCGACAGGAACCAGCACAAGAACTGATAAATCGGCGTAAGCGTCTGCGGGTTGCGTCAAGTCTATCGGTGGTAACGACATGCTATCTTCGATCAAAGCCACCAATTCGTCTTCCGGCACCAGGCTCAGAGTGACCTTAGTCTGGGGAGGAAAAAATATCTGGGTCAATTTCATGACGTCAATGCTTCCCAGAGGGATTCGCCCCGCCGGAGGAAGCGCCTGGAAATAGTCTGTCGCTGGAAATTTCGGTGGCCGGCTGCTGGCGACCATCGGGTCGACGATCTGTTGCAGCTGCGCGTCAAATTGCTGAATATATGCCTGCTCTGTCGCAACGCTGGTCAGGCCAAAGCGCAGAGGATCCGATTCCGGTCCGGACTCCCTGCGGACCATCCATTGGTCCAGCCACTGAATCGCTCCGCGTTCCAGGCTCACCATGGCAACCGGGAGCAGCGAGTCGGACAGCGCTCCCAGGTTGTTGTCCAAAAATACCTGACGCGCTGCCGCTGCCATCTGAGAAGTCGAATCATAGTTCGAAGCCGGAATCGGATACGGAACCAAGGCGACTGCAGTCGCTTCGATGACATTTCCATCCTGCGTCTGCGTGCTTCCCTGGATGTCGCTCGGATAAGCGGTAATCGGTTGTGCGGTGAACTCAACCGGCCGGAGCGCAATAACGTAAAGCCCGCTCCGCGTGCGGGCTATCGGGTCCGGAGTCTCGGAAAGGCCGAATTGCTCGTCGAGATTCTCCTCATCGGCGATATCGAAAATTCGCACCGTGAGGTCCGCCGAAAGCACCACCAGTTCCCCGCCCGGCGTGATGCCTTGTCCGGCCGCAATCACAATCGTTTGTGCGTCGGGTTCACCCCCACTCATCACTCGGGTCACAGTGAGCCCGTGCACTACGCCGAACCCTGCCGCTTGCCCGAGAATTTCCTGGTCCTGCACGAAATACACTTGGTCGCGCTGCAAATCCTGTGCGGCCAAGAATCGTCCATCGAACCACAGCGGACGCGTCCGGCCGCTTCCAGGAATGACGGAGTTATCACCAAGCACCGTAAGCACGACTGGCTGAGGAACCGGCGGCAGTTTGGGAAGCGGCAGGATTTTCGAAGGGAGGGCATTAAGCCCCGTTAAGCTCATCCGGAACTGGGTCGCAATTTTCGTCAGCGCAAGATTGACCATGGTCACGACTCCGTTCCTGACCCCAAGCCATTCCAGCGCGCCACAACGGAGGAGGGAATGACAAACAGTCGTTTTGAGTTGTCAACGTTTGTGTCACTGAACGTACCGAGATCCCAAGTGGGTGGATTCCCCGCTGTTCCCGCGGTGGCTGGAATCAGCAGGCGCGCGAGAAACACCGCCGTCTGATCAAATCCCGGCGGATACTCAACCGGCGCTCCCTGCGGCCCCAGCGCTCCTGCGAGTAGGGACTGCTGCAGTGAGGCAGGTGGCGGTTGATTTGCACCGAGACCCGCCCACGGATCCAGCGGCGTCTTCGGATCATTGTCCGTACGGAGCACCAACTGCATCGCGAAGGAATCCAGCAATCGGTTGGCCGAGAAAGCATCGGTCGCGTCGTAGTCGTCTTGAGACGCAAAGCAAGGCGTTACGCCACGCGTGCAGCCCACAAATGTGGCGAAGACATCAACGGTAAGGTTGGCCCCATCATGTATGGCGGTATTCGGATCGGCAATCGCTGGAGTTCCCGGAGACTGTCCGGCCTGTTGGGCCTGCCAGGCCTGCATGTATTGGGTCAACCAGTCCTGGAGCACGATGCACACGGTGCGTGGCACTTCAACAATGCGGCCGACCCGATCGATGGCCATGCCGCTCGTGACCTGGATCTCGAGCAAATCGGGGTCCGCATTTCCGTCGGTCTTCACGAGTAGCCCGGAAACCGTGCCTGTTCCTAGAAGTTGCAACAGTACTCGCGCAAGCCGCCCGCGGTGATAGTCCTGCTCGGCTTGAAAGTCTTCTACTCCCAGCATGCGCCCCGTCGAATAAAACACGCGCGTCGGTTGCGAAGGAGGATTTAACGCGTCAGGCATGGAGCACTCCCATTGGAAAATTCACTCTAGACATTGCTTTGTCCGTTCTCCCAGCGTGGATCGAGACTGGGAGCGTGTTGCACGATGTTGTAGCGGCCCACTTGCGTTCGGTTCACGACTACCGGCTGCGGAGGCGGATCTGCAGTAAGGAACGTATTCACTCCAAGCAGCGATGCGACGCCTATCAACAGCGGCTGGCTCGCCATTTCGATGGACGCGACGACGTGCGCCGGTTTCTCCGCTTCGACGATCTGGGCAATCAAGTTCACATCTACCGGTTGCACCTGATCGTGAACGAACACGATCATTCGCCATGCCAGACTTTCAAGGAAGGCCTGTACCTCCGACTGCTCGCCCGGAAGCGAAACCGTTTGTGCGAATTCTGCAAGGAAGTCCGGATTGCGTGGATCACCAAGAAAAAGCGTGTCGCCGACAAACGAATTCGCATTACCGCTATAGCCCGGCAATAATGGATCGTTGGAGATAGACAAGTCGGCGCCGAGAATAGTCGCGAATGTGTGCCGCAGCCGAAAAGCCTCGACCACGATCACCGCTCCCTGTGTCGCCAACCCGTTCGTTGCGATATCGATCGCCTTAGTGATTCCCGCCACGGTCCCGCGCTTGCGATGAACCTCCGGTGCAGCCATCAGCAGAGCCCGCTGCCGACCCGGTGGATACAACGTTGGATCGGCTCCGATCCATCCTCCCAGCCATGGAATTGCAGCGTCTGGTGTGGACTCAGGCCGCGTCAGCAAATAGGAGTTGGCAATCCGATCCTCGATGCGCGTCAACTGCGCCTCGAAGATGTTGATGAACCGCTCGAGAAAATCAGGACGAGTGCTCGCGCCCGGCGCGCTCGCAGCGTCGCCGAAAGTATTTTCCCGGTAAAGTTCGGGCAGATAGTGATCTACGTACGAGAAGCGCGGCCCATGTACACGAACCGCGGCGATTTCCGGGGTGCTACGGCCATCTCCGAAAAGTTGTACTCGGATCGCAAGATATCTTCCCCTGAGATTGCGTACTGCGACTCCGGCTCGTTGGATCAGCACCATGAACAGACCCCGTGTGCCCGGAACCGGATCTTCACCGAGCAGCCCGGTCGCAAACGGCACTTCGCACGCTTCGGAAATCCAGACGCCTTGCGGCGTGCCGCTCGGCGTCGGGACGGCACTATTGGTATTGCCGAATACATGCGGGTACCATGGCACAGGGTTTGTCGTATTGCTGAAGTCGGAAGGCTTATTCGAAGCGGCTAGCGAGACAAGAACTCCGCAATTGGGCGGCAGCGACGCCTCCATGAAAAGTCGGTGCCAGGTTGTGCCCGACGACCCGCTGTCAATTAGCTTCGGAGCAAACGGATCAGTACTGCCAAATGAGGCCAGTGAATTCAATGACAGTGGAAGGAGCGGGTAGAGAGAGTTCCCGAACGCATAATAAGGAGGCAGACTAGGTGAATGCGCAAACGGCCCAGCGTTTTCTCCTGCGAGAATATAAGTATCTCCCGCTGGAACAAGCTTCGGACCTGCACCTTGAAGATCGAAGATGAAGGCCTCTTTCAGGGACGTTACCAGCAACGCAAGTTGTAGCTTTCCGATCCAAGCTACGTCGTAGGGAAAAACTGCTCCCGAAAGCGTCCACGGAATTGTCAGGCCTGAACTTTCAGTGAAGATTCGCAGAAAAGCTGACGTATTATCGGCGGCATTGCTGGCCCACGAAAGCAGAACGAACTGCCCTGCATCCATCGCGCTGATTGCGATCCAAGTTTCCGTCGTGGGTAACGGATAGCGCGCCACCACACTGGGGGGATTCGCATTTGCCTGGCAAGAACGGAGTACTCCAGGATTGGGACTGTCGGTTGGCTCGACCTGCAACGGCAACCCTTGCACCTTTCCTATCTGCGGCGTATTCCGATCGAGCGCAAGTACGCCGCCCTCGGGAAGCGCAACCAGTCGCCAAAATTGAAAATCGGGAAGCGTCAACGTGAAGCTCGGCCATCGGTTGCGGCGGTCTACGAGCACAAGCGTGCCATTCACCGCCACGTACAGAACCCCATCGAATCCCATTGCTAGATCCGTTACCGTCTGACCTGACGGTGGCGTATAGATCGCTACTTCCCCGTCGGCTACTCCTCCCGCAACCACCTTTTCCTTTACCGAATCCCAACGCGCATAGTTGCCGAATGTATCCTGCGTCATCGGCGTCTTTTCAACCAGCGAGGATGCTGTCGGAAAATCTTCTTGCGGAGCCTTTCCCGTGCGGCAACTTCGCAGGCGCAGCCTTTGTTTTTCCGGACAGAAGTACAACGTGTCCGAGCCGCCAGGAGGCAACCAGTCGGAAGCACTACTCAGCATCCAGAAATTGAGCCCGTTAGAATCCATTCGAACCTCAACACAGCTTGGGTACGATCGGTACTGCCACCGTATTCGGATCGGCTGGCGCGACCGCCGGAATACTCGAGTTGGGTATCACGCCCGACCCATCCGGTCCCGCCGTCACGCTCACCTGCAACAATTCCGCAAGTTGCCAACTTTCTAGAGCGATCTCCGACCGGTTGTTGGCATCCACAGGGACGGGCTGATATACACCCGATGACAGAACCTGAAACAACAAAAGCCCGTTGACTTCCACTACTCCTGCAACCTTGCTCACGATCACTTCTAGCTCGAGGCTTCTCACCATACGGCCGAGCGTCCAACCTGAGTTGTCAGCTCCGCCCGGTTCGAGTGGCCACAGATAATCTCGCAGCGCGAGTTCCACCTGCTTGCTGACTTGCAACAGGTTGAATCCACTGCGCACTTCCACCGCAACACTGATGCCGAGTTGCACGTACTCCGTGCCGACGACATACATCTCTGCGCCAACCGGACGCCGGGGATCGAGATATGCATAAACGCTTTCGAGCAATGTGCGGTCCGCGCGAGGGCAAGGCGGTTGCACGCCGTCCTTCTCCGGCAGGACCATCACCGAGACAACGCCGGGAAAATCGGTATCGCGTGTCTGTGGCTTGAACAACGGCAAGGTCTCGACCCGGCCGATCAGGGCGCCTGGTGTTTCCATAGCCAGATCTTCATAGTCGCTTGCGGTGACAGCGCGCTCGTTGTGACGGAGCCGCGATGGCAGACGCTGTTCAGCCAAGTCCAGCGTCTCCGGGTCAGCCCCTCCAGAAGTTGCGATCGGTTGTGAGACGGTAAACCGTGTCAGCGCGTTCCCATTCGGATCCTTGCCCGAAATCTTGCTGAGCGTTCCCGGCGGCACGTTGCCGCTGGCGCCGCCTCCCACCCGCATCTGGCGGACGCGGATTCTCCGTCCCGCAGGCGGAATCAAACCCTGCATCTGGTTTCCAAACGTGATCGTGCCGGCCTCTGGGTCGAGCACATAGGCAGGCGCCGGTGTTTGCAGCACAGCAAGATCGTCCACCGCCTGCCACAGCTGATAGCCAAGACCCGGCATGTCTACGTCGAGTTGGAACGTGGTTGGATCAATTTGTGTCTGAGTCAGCGAAAACACCTGCCCGGCCGCTCCACTGCTCACGCCAATCACTGACAATGCGTAGGTCGTCCGCTGATCAATGGCAACAGCATTCACACCTGCCCAGTTCAACGTCACCGCACTCTGCACATTCGCGCGAATCCATGCGACTAGCGTGTTGTCAATGTTTGGGTCGTCGATCCGCGGCGGCTTCGCGCCGACTCCCGCCTGAGCGTCCGAGCGCACGTCGTTGGGTGGCGCCCCGATATCCGCGCCCTGCGGCAGGATGAGGCGCACCACTCCCTGCTGCACGAGTCCATTCGTCGTGTCGTCGGCCACCGTCAGTGGGTAATAAAGAACGGGTTGTCCCGGCTGTGTGTTTCTGCTGATCTGCCATGTAGTCGGGACTGCTGCAAGCGTCCCGGCTCCGGCCAAAGGGTCCGTAGCTGGAAGTGAAGGGACGAACCCGAGATTGAGGATCTGCTCGCTGCTTCCACCGCTTAGCGCCGCGCGCACGGCATCGCGATTCTCCGGCTTGGCAACTAGTGCAAACCACAAGCACTGATCCGCGGTACCGTTCATCAGGTCTACACCCTCAGGATCTGCCTGGTTGCCCGCAAATACAGGAGTAGTCGTGTAGCCCGCAGGCACAGTCCCGAGACTGTATAGCGATTTCAGTCCAGTCAGCAACGGCAAAGCGGTAGCCTGCTGGTCCTGACTCAGGGGAGCCTTGATATATGCCTGCGCCGTGACCGGCAGTACATCGATCTCAGTCAATGTTTCAAAGCTTGGAGGTCCCTGCACCGACGCACCCTGCACCAGCGTGACCGGGACGGTAGAAGAAGGATCGACGGCCAATGAGAGGATTCCCGTCGCCGCCGCGGCAGGCAACATGGGCTGGCCAAGAAGGCGCAGAAATGCGATCCGCTGCTTTTCTGGAATCAGGTTTGCCCGGTACAGAATAGTGTCGGCGAGCCATGCAAACAGCTCAATCAGCGTGCGCCCGGGGTCGCCCTTTTGCGGAGAGGTCCAT
>Ga0335084_10001329_pt1 | contig 22992 bp, 19 predicted proteins | sample Lox_Sample_44_FD_206721 | JGI IMG/M metagenome (GOLD analysis project Ga0335084, IMG submission 206721) | Soil microbial communities from Loxahatchee National Wildlife Refuge, Florida, United States - Lox_Sample_4.4 | ecosystem: Environmental > Terrestrial > Soil > Wetlands | place: USA...
CGCGCTCCAGAATCTGCTGGAACGTTTTTACCAGGTCAATCACGTCGGCAGCGATCTCAGGCTCCGTGCCCTCGGCCTCCATGAATTCGCGGATGGCCGGATTCGATCTGACCGCATCTTCGATCTGCTGCTTCTGCATCAGCATTTGCGCGGCAGACTTGAACTTCTCGTGCTCGATCAGGCGGTTCACCAGTTCCGCCCGCGGATCGTCCTGGGCATCCGAGGCCGCCGCAGGATCACGTGGCAGAAGCATCTTCGACTTGATGTGGATCAGCACGGCTGCCATGTAGATAAATTCGGCCGCGACGTTCACATCCAGTTCTCGCAGCTCTTCCACGTAGGCCAGGTATTGCGCCGTGATGCGCGCGATCGGGATATCGTAAATGTCAATGTCCTGCTTGCGGATCAGGTCGAGCAGCAGGTCAAGCGGTCCCTCATAAACATTGCCCACGGTGACGGAAAAAGGAAAATCGCTTTCCGGTTTCTGCGCGGCTGGCATTTGCACCACCGGCGCGAGCGTGCTTCCAGCATCGGTCGCAGGGTCGCTTGCGGGAGCGATTTTTAGATTTTCAGCCATGTTTCTCTTCGTAGTCGAGCGACATGCCCATGGCGTCGCGGACCTCATCCATGGTGGCCCCGGCTACCTTACTGGCGCGGGAAGAGCCCGCCTCCAGAATATCCCACGCCAGGCGTGGATTGTCCTCATATTTCTTACGCCGCTCCTGCATGGGATTGAGGATGCTGACCAGGGCGTCCGCGGCCCAGCCTTTGCACTCGATGCAGCCGATGCCGGCGGAGCGGCAGCCTTCATCCACCTTCATGATGGTCGGCCGGTCGCTGAATATCTTGTGCAGGTCCCCCACGGGGCAAACATCGGGATTGCCGGGGTCGCTGCGACGCACGCGGGCCGGGTCGGTCACCATGGTCTTCAGCTTTTGCCGCACCACCGGTTCGGGGTCGGTCAGCAGGATAGTGTTGCCGTACGACTTCGACATTTTTCGCCCGTCTGTGCCCGGCAGCTTGGCGGCCGGAGTGAGCAGAGGCTGCGGCTCGGGAAAAACGTACATGCCTTTACGGGTATAGAACATGTTAAAGCGGCGCGCGATTTCGCGAGTCAGCTCGACGTGCGGTACCTGGTCTTCGCCGACCGGAACGAAGTCACCCTTGTAAATCAGGATGTCGGCTGCCTGCAGTACGGGGTAGCCAAGAAATCCGTAGGTGCCGAGGTCTTTCTCCGAAATGTTTTCGCGCTGTTCCTTGTAGGTGGGGACGCGCTCCAGCCAACCCAGGGGCGTGATCATGGAGAACAGCAAATGCAATTCGGCGTGCTGCGGGACGTGCGACTGGATGAACATGGTGCAGCGCTCGGGGTCAAGCCCCGCGGCCAACCAGTCCAGCAGGACTTCGAGCGAGTTTTCTTTGATACGCGAGGTATCGGCATAGTCGGTGGTGAGAGCGTGCCAGTCCGCCACGAAGAAAAAGCAATCGTACTGGTCCTGCATGCGGACCCAGTTGTCGAGCGCGCCCACGAAGTTTCCCAAGTGCAGCTTGCCCGTCGAGCGCATACCGCTGAGCACGCGTTTGCGTTGGCTTGAGCGAGAGGTCATCAGATTCTCAGGAGGATGCCTATGAAAAGTGCAAAGACCGGTCCGATCAGGGCTGTCAAGAGTCTTCCGCCCCAAAACACCAGAAGCAGCAGGCCAAAAGTCCCCACGGTGTCATAAATCCGAAGCGCGCCTGCGGGCAGCAGATGGCGCAGCACGTGACTGCCGTCGAGCGGTGGGACCGGGATAAGGTTAAACACGCCCAGCACTATATTGATCACCATCATTGCGAAAACAAGTTTGCACAACGGGACCAGAAACGAATTAGTGTCAGCAAAGGTTTCACCCTGGAGCGTGCCGAACACGACCTGCTCTCCCGCGGCCGAAGCATTCTTTACAAGAATGAGAATCAGGACGGCGCCCGTCGCGACCACGAAATTGCTGATCGGTCCGACCACCGAAGTGAGAATGTCATCGAGCACCGGGTTCTTGAAGTTTCGCGGATCGACCGGTGTTGGCTTGGCCCAGCCTAGCACGGGCAGGTGGGCGAGCATGGCAACCGCAGGCAGGATCAGCGTGCCAAACAGGTCAATGTGCTTGATGGGATTGAGTGTAATCCGGCCCAGCATGCGGGCCGTCGGATCGCCGCGGAGGTTGGCCATCCAGGCGTGCGCCGATTCGTGAACGCTGATGGCAAACATAAAAGCGATCAACTGGAACACGATGTTCAGGATGTCAATGTGTTGCAGGTTCATGCGCGATTGGTTTTGATACTAACACGCGGAGCCGCGCTTCGGCGCTTCCCCGGCCCTCGAGTGGCGGGCCTGGCGAGCGCCAGAAGTTTGCGTGCTAGCGCTTGTCCAGAGCGTTCCGCCGCTCTTCCGGCGCGATCGACTTGATCTTGATCGGCTTGGCGGGAATGCCGCCTACCACGGTAAACGGGTCAACATCTTTGGCGGCGACTCCCATCGAGCCCACCATGCCGTGCTCACCGACCTTTACTCCGCTCAAGACCGTCGCATGATAGGTGATGCGCGCTTTGGCTCCGATCTCCGTCTTGTGATTGGTGACGATCATGCCATCGTTGAGATCGTGTGAGTGGGAGTAGATGTTGGCGTAATCGGAAACGGACGACCCTTCATGAATAATGATCTCTCCGCGATCGTCAAGCAAAACGTACTTGTGGATGGTGCAGTTGTTTTCGACGGTCAGGTTGTAGCCGAATGAAAATTCCACCCCGTGAAAGATCTTGACATTTTTCCCGCAATGCTTAAATACATGCCGGGCCAGCATGGCGCGCACCTTGTGCCCCAGCCAGTGATTTAAGCCAACGGGAGAGCGGTCATACATCATCCAGAACCAGATCAGCGGCTTTCGTTCTCCGTACTTGGCGGCATCGGCATCACCATAGCTCTCAGGCTCGAGCGTGGCGTTGCGCGGATCCAACGAGTGCACCAGAGTTTGTGTCGCCAGCGGGGCGGCAGGATCGGGCGCGGTGTAAGGACGTCCCAGATAAAGCTGGTGCAGTTCTTCACGAACCACGTTGCTGCGATGCTCGGGATCACGGTCCGCGAACGCCCGATCAAGCCTGTCAATCCATTCCAGGAAAACCCTTTCGGCCGCCGGAACCGGTTTCAGGACTCGATATTCGTATCGGGGCATAGTCGCCTCGCTGCCGGGTAATAGGAGAACTAGAACATAACACACCCCTCAGGACGACCTCAGCAGAGTGTCTGCTCCACACTGCGCTATGGTCTATAATGCGCCGGCCTATGAAATCCAAGAAAACTGCGAAGCCGCATCCCATGCCGGTGGACGCGCTGGTCTACCCTCGCTTTTCCGGAGTGCCCACATTCATGAGGCTGCCGCATATTCCGCGGGCAGAGAAACTGGATCTCGCGTTGATCGGCATCCCGTTCGATGGAGGCACAACGTATCGTCCCGGCGCGCGCTTCGGGCCGCGCAACATTCGCGTGCAATCGGCCATGATCCGGCCCTGGAATCCCGTGCTGAAGCTAAGCCCGTTCGAGAAATGGCGGATCGGGGATTTTGGCGATCTCTCGATCAACCCGCTATCGATCGAAGACACCTACCGGCGAATCACCGAGCAGCTAGGCGACGTGTTTCGCGGCGGTGCGCGATCGGTTTGCGTGGGCGGCGATCATTCCATTCTCTTGCCCATTCTGCGCGCCATTCACAGACACTTCGGCCCGGTTGCGTTTATCCAGCTCGACGCTCACGGAGACACCTGGAGCGGATACTTCGGTAGCCCGCATTCGCACGGCACGCCCGTGAAGTACGCCATCGAAGAAGGACTGATTGAGAAAGGCCATGCCCTGCAGATGGGATTGCGCGGACAAGTGTATTCCGAACACGACTTTGATTTCGCTCACAAGCACGGCATCAAGATTGTGACCTCGGAAGAGTTTCACAAGAGCGGGGTCGAACTGATCAAACGGCACTTCAGAAAGTTGGGCAACCGGCCGGTGTACGTGACCCTGGACATCGACGTGGTCGATCCAGCCTACGCTCCCGGCACCGGCACGCCGCAGGTGGGCGGCCTGTCCAGTGCGCAGACTCTGGACCTGGTGCGAAGCCTGCGGGGACTGAAGTTGGTGGGATGCGATCTGGTGGAAGTGTCGCCGCCTTACGATAACGGCGAGATCACATCGCTGCTCGCGGCGAATTTGCTTTTTGAGATGTTGTGTTTGTTCTAGGGCAGCAATTGGCAGTTGGCAATTAGCATTTGGCAAATGCCAATAACAAGCCGGCTTCGATGTTTGGCTAATTGCCAATTGCCAATTGCTACCAACCCATGACTACACTTGCCCGCAAGCTTCGCGTGGTCGATTACTTCACCCTGGGTTGGGGAACTATGGTGGGCGTGGGTTGGCTGGTCGTCATGGACGACTGGCTGCTGCGCGGGGGGCCCCTGGGCGGCGTCCTCGGATTCGCGATAGGCGGCGCACTCCTGCTGCCCATCGGCTATGTTTACGGCCAACTGGTAACGGCCATGCCCGACGCCGCAGGCGAGGTCGCTTACACTGCGAAAGTCTTTCCCAGGTCGATCAGCTTCGCCACGGGCTGGATGATGGTGCTGGCTTACTTCATCGTTTGTCCCTGGGAAGCGGTAGCGGTGGGAAAAATTGCCAGCTACATTTTTCCCCGCCTGGATTCGATGGAGCTTTATCGCATCGCCGGGCATCCCGTTTATTTGCCCCATGTAATCATCGGGCTGGGACTCACCGCTCTTCTCACCTGGCTCAACTATCGCGGCATCCGGTTGAGCGCGATCTTTCAGAACTGGACGACGTTCGGGACCCTCGGTCTGTATGTGGTGTTTGTCGCGGTAGGAATAAGCAAGGGCTCTCCGCAGAATTTCCCACCTTTGTTCACGCACAGCGGATTCGTCTCGGTTCTGCTGGTCATTCAGATTGTGCCCTATTTCATGACCGGATTTGAGTCGGTGGTAAAAGGGGCGGAAGAGTCGCGTCCGGAATTCCGCTCTGCTGGATTTTTCAAGGCCATCTGGATGGCCATCCTGGTGGGCATTCTTTTCTACACCATCGTGATCGCCGCCGTGGGTTATGTCGCTCCCTGGCGGGAACTCACCGGCGAACGATTCATGACCGCGGTGGCTTTCGAGCGTGCGGTGGGCGCGCGCTGGATTGTCAGCGTGATTCTGGCGGCGGCGCTGCTTTCGCTTGTCAAAGTGTTCAACGGCAACCTGGTTGCGGCCAGCCGCATGGTCTTTGCCATGGGACGCCGGGGGTTGGTGGATGCCCGCGTCGGCCAGGTACACGCGCAGAATCAGACCCCGTCTGTGGCGGTGATCTGCATAGGCTTGGGCACCGCGGCTTGCATGTTTCTCGGCGACGCTATCCTGGTGCCAGTCTCTGATGTCGGCTCTCTGGCGTCGGCGGCGGGATGGCTGGCCGCCTGCGCCGCGTATTATCAGATCGCCCCAGCCCCGCGCCAACGCCTGGTGGCTGCCCTGGGGGCGATGGTCGGAGTGCTGATGATCCTCATGAAAGTGGTCCCGTTCGTGCCTGGACACTTCAGTGTTTACGAATGGCTGGCACTCGGAATCTGGGTAATGCTTGGCGCGGTATCAGCCCGTCGAGCCACAGGGTAGCGGCGGCGTTCCTTCGACTTCACTCCGGGCGGGCGCTGCCGTTGAAGGGTGGGCGTCTCGCCCACGCAAAAAGTTTGCAAAGATTCTAATGTCGAAGTAGAGATCGAGAACGGAGAAACCATGCGACGCAGCAGGCCAATGAAACAATTCCTCATCGGCATCCTTCTTCTGACCGTCATTCACCTGTCATGGGCGCAAGCCCCTAACCGATCATTCGATGTCGTTATCATCAACGGCCACATCATCGACGGCACAGGATCGCAATGGTACTCGGGCGACATCGGTATTCGCGGCGGCAAAATCGCTGCTATCGGCAATCTGAGCGAGGCGCAGCGCGCCCGCACCATTGACGTCCACGGCATGGTCGTCGCTCCCGGCTTTATCGACATGCTGGGCCAGTCGGAGCTGACTATCCTGGTGGACCCGCGGCTGCCCTCGAAAATCTATCAGGGCATCACCACCGAAATCACGGGCGAAGGCGGTTCGATCGCACCCCTGAATGACGCCATCATCAAGGCTGATCTTTCCGGTTACGATCACTATCACATCGCGCCCGACTGGCGAACCTTTCAGCAATACTTTGCCCGTCTGGAGAAGCAGGGCATAGGCATCAATCTGGCCAGCTACGTTGGCGCCACCCAGGTCCGGCGCATGGTACTGGGCGATGACGACAAGCAGCCCACCCCAGCACAACTCGGGCAGATGCGGGAACTGGTCCGGCAGGCGATGGAGGAAGGCGCGGTCGGAGTCTCGACTTCGCTCGAGTACGCCCCTGCGCCCTACGCCAAAACCGAGGAGTTGATAGCCCTGGCTTCCGAGGCGTCGAAATTCGGCGGCATCTATGCCACCCACATGCGCAACGAGAGCGATGCCGTGCTGCCCGCGATCGACGAAGCTCTGCGCATTGGGCGCGAGGGCCATGTGCCGGTTGAAATCTGGCACATCAAGGTCGCAGGCAAGGCCAACTGGGGACGCATGCCGGAGGTGGTGGCGAAAATCAACGCTGCACGGGCGGAGGGCATGGATGTCACCGCCGACACCTACGCTTACACTGCATGGTTCAACAGTCTCTCCGCTTTCATCCCGCCCTGGGCGCACGACGGTGGCGACGCCAAACTGATCGAACGTCTTAAGGATCCGGCCATGCGCGCCCGCATTCGCAAGGACATGATGACTCTGTCGAGCGACTGGGACAATGAATGGCAGGAAATTAGCGGGCCCGAAGATATCCTGATCGGCGTGGTGCAAAACCCCAGGCTGCTTCCACTGCAGGGCAAGCGACTGGCCGAAGTGGCAAAGATGCAAAACCAGGATCCCATGGATGCCCTGTTCGACATTCTGACAGACGACAACGCATCCACCGGAGTTGCTGTCTTCGGCATGTCCGAACCGGACGTAGTCCTTGCCCTGCAGCAGCCCTGGGTGTCGGTTGACAATGATTCTTCCGGCACCTCACCGGAAGGAATTCTGGGCCAGGAGCATCCTCACCCTCGCGCCTACGGCACCTTTCCCCGCGTCTTGCGCAAATACGTTCGGGAGGAAAAGAAACTCACACTGGAAGACGCCATCCGAAAGTTTTCCGCTTTGCCGGCGCAGCGCCTGCGCCTGACCGATCGCGGTGTATTGAAGGCGGGGATGTGGGCTGACATCGTGGTCTTCGATCCCGAAGCAGTACGCGACCTGGCCACCTTCGAAGATCCCAACCAGCTATCGCAGGGAATGGAATATGTGCTGGTGAACGGCGTTCCGGTGATCGATCTGGGCAAGCTGACGGGGGCGTTACCGGGAAAAGTGCTGCGAGGGGCGGGCTACGTGCCGTAAAGATATTACTTCTGGATAACGGTCACCGTATTTGGCCCGACCGTCGCCGAATCCACGCGGGCCGGCAGGGCAAAGCGGGAGTCGATGCCGATATTCGGATACTTCGGTTTGAGGTATTTCTCGACAAACAGTTCTAGGACGAAACTGGGGACCTCCACGCCGTCGAGCGTAACCGAATCCACGTGTACCACACCCTCGCGCTTGGCGCCATAGGCGTGGGTTGTGACCACCACCTCGTGCACTCCGCTGAACACGGAGAGCAAGGGGTTATAGGAATTCCTGCCGGCCTTCAACTGATCGAAATCAACTCGTGAAGTCCCGATTACCATCCCTGGCTGTTCCTGGAAGACCACCGATCGCACTCCGGCGGGCAATTCGACCTTTCCGGAAGCAAAGTAAGCGTTAGTCTCCTGCTCGGTGAACTGGGTGGGAGATGGGTCTGGGTACGCCTGCGTCCCGTTGCTTTGCACACGTTGCAGCTTGCGCTCGAATCGCGCTGCCGGGTCCGCAACATTCTGCGCCGTGACTCGCGAGGTGAGAAGCGGGCAAAGTGCGAGCGCGAGAAGAAGGGCGCAACAGAACTTCATGGTTTGAGGGCGGCCTGGGTCTCCGGAGTGGTGCTGAGAGTCACGTGTGGCTGGTTCAAAGGGCCGGTGATGTTGAAGCCACGCGCGCCCTCACGCGCCAGTTTGATATCCAGAACCCGACCCAGCGATGCGGTCCCGCTTAACTGATAGATGCCGCCGGGAGTCTGCAGTTTGCCTGATTCGATCTCGAACTTCCCGGCGCGTAGGAACAGTTGTCCTGTGAACCGGTTGACTCGAAGCGGAGTACTTTCTCCAGCCAGCGTGAGGTGCGGCAGGGACCCATCGCGGGCTTCAATCTGGAAGCTGGCGTCAGCTTGGGACAGTAATTCCGGCTTGGTCCAGCCCAGTGCAGAGGCGCTATATTCGACGTTCGCCGTGCCCGTGATCCAGGCGTCGTGCATGGCCTCGGCGACTTGTCCCAAGGCAACTTTCTGCAGCGTGCCGTGGCCGCGATAGGCCGGGGGATTGACCGTGAAATCCACCTGCCATTCGCCGGCGTGCTGTCCCCCCAACACTTCGGCGCGCAGCTTCGAAAGCTGAAGGCGGCCTTGCTCGAGTTCGACCTCGGCTGAGGCCCGGTTCGCCACCAGGTTGTGAATCACAACGCGGGCTGCGCTGACTTTGCCGGCCGCGTGTATGGACGCCAGATAGGGTTTGGGCTGCTGGGGCGTCGACAGGAAGCGATACCAGGGCTGTTTGCCAGGGACGGCATTCACCAGAGCGGCGAGATTGTCGGTCACAAATTCGTCGGCGTGAAGGTCGAAGCCAATCACGCAAACACGGGGAGTGTCACATTGCCGGGGAATGGTCAGTGAGCCGCGCCATGTATTGCCGGCCGCGGAAGCGGTCAGTTTCCGGACCTCGGCGGTTTTGGGGGTCAGCTCAATACTTGCGGAGATGATTTCCACGGGCTTATTCAATCCCCGTAACCGAGCGCGGACCGATTTCAACTGCGACGCTCCCGTAACTACAGGAGCCGCAAACCCAGCCCAGCTTCCGTCCACATGAAGACTGATGCGCGCTTCTCCATTGGCTGCGGGTTGTGGGGCCGGCAATCCGATGGTGCGGGCGACTTCGAGCAGGCGCTCGACTTCGGCGTCTCCTTGCACCAGAAGGTTATAACCGGAGCGCGAGAACTGGCCGCGCACCGTGGCATTTGAAGGTCTGCCCAGGGCCAGATTGAACAGGCCAACCTCGACGCGCGCCTCATTCCTCGCGGAAATAGCAGTGTTTCGGCCGCGCGCCGTCTTCGGCTTCAGCACGGAATCGCTCAGGTCCAAATCTCCGACGGAGGAAACGCTGAAAGGAATTTTGTCCAGAACGATCTGAGTATCAGTGACGGGTGAGCGCAGGTTCAAAGCCAGGACTTCGCCGCGGCCCTGCCAGATGAGCGCGGTCGCGGCCGGGCTGGGTTTGCGCCGCAGGCTCACACTGGCGTCCACCGTGCCGGTGGCGATAATGTCGGTGGGAACATTCTTTTTTATTCGGCGAACGAACTCCACCAGGGGTTGGATCGGGACGCTGCGAACAAGCATAGCCAGATCGCAGGTGCCGGGCATCGGGGCCACACTGCCGTTCAAGGCGATTTCGCCGTCGCCCACGGGGGCGCGGCACGCCACCGCAGAGAACACATGGTCGGCGGTGCTGTAGCGGCCGCTGCATCGCGCTGCCAGGCGCAAGGACGGATCGCCGGAAATGTCGTAACGGCGGAAGTCCTCGATGGAAACGTCTGTGTTCACCTGCAGGTCCCTGGGGGTGCCGGTCAACATGGCCGAAAGACGGACGGCGCCTCTCCATCCTTTATCCTGGCCCAGAGTCAGCTTGGTCACCTGGCCCAGTTGCGCTCCTTCCCACTGGGCCGTGAATTGCACTGGCGTTTCGTGCAGATTCGCCGAACGTTGCCACGACCCGTCAACAGAGAGCCGGCCGGTGTCGCTGAGGTTGAAATCGGTTCGCGTCGGCTGCGCCCGCAAGCGGATGCCCCAGGCATTTTCGGAGTCTTGCCACAGGGCAAAATTTGCTTCGGTCAGGGTGTAGGGTTTTTTTTCCTGGCCAAACTTGAAATTGATGCGGCCGTGGTCGGCCTCAATGTAGGGGAAGCCGGGGCGCACCTCGCTCCTCGCCTTGGCGGTAGGCGCGACTGGCGTGCTGGCGGCGCGCTCGACCAGTTTCTCCAAATTCCAGCGGCCTTCCGAATTGCGCACCAGGTTGAGGCTGGGTTCGGTGAGGCTGAGGCGGGCAATCTCGAGGCGGCCCCGCAGCAGGGAACTGACGCGCACGGTGGCCACGACGTCAGCGGACTGCAACACCGGTTCAGCGCCGAACTCCGGGTCCTCGTGGACGACAAAATTCTCCAGGTCGAAGCCGGGCTGGGGCAACAACCGCAGAGTTACCCGTCCCACCTCCACGGGCCGTCCCAAGGCCAGGCTGATGGAACGGACAATGCGAGTGCGCAGGCGCTGCGCCCCGGGACGTATGAGAAACAACGCCAGCACCACGACGATGCCGGTGACCACCTGGCCGCGTCTGGACCGGAGGAATTTCAATGAACCACCCTCAAGGTACGTTTCCAGCGCGTCTCATCAAAGAAATGGATTACGACGTGTGCTAGAAATCCCACGCGCTCACTGATCGCCGTGTGCAGATACTGGTTCGGAGGAGTTTCGAACGACCAGTATATGAACATGGGTCGCCCGATCACATTTTCCTTCGGAATGAATCCCCAGTAGCGGCTGTCGTAACTTACGTCGCGATTGTCACCCATGGCGAAGTAGCTGTTGGGAGGCACGACCAGGTCGTCGCCCTGGACATATTGCGGCAGAAGTTGTTGCCAGTCCGAAAACAGGCGGTTGTAATCGGACGGGGGCACGGCCGGGAAGTTGTCGCGATAGTCGTTCGGACCCTGGTCCGGATCATGGGTGACGTAGGGCTCATCCAGTTTCTCGCCGTTGCGGAACACCACGCCATTGCGCAGATGGATGCGGTCTCCGGGGATTCCGATGACCCGCTTCACCACGTAAAGCCCGGGCTCGGCGGGCGAAAGAAAGACCACAATGTCCTGCCGCCGAATCTCGCGGTAGGGGAGCAGCGGGCCCGTCCAGTGCGTGGCTGGGGCGAACTGTACCCGGTTCACGAACACGTGGTCGCCGATCAGCAGGGTATTTTCCATGGAGCTGGAGGGAATTTCGAAGGCCTGCAGGACGAACGTAATAATGAACAGGCCGGTCACCAGCACCGCGGCCAGCGATGCCAGAAACTCGACCGTAGTCTCGCGCGGTTTTTCTTCGGGCTTGGCTTCTTTCTTGGGCACGGGATCTTTCTCGCTCCGACTTTGCTTTGGCACTATCGAACCACTCGAAATGTGCGGTCCCACCGGGTCATTTGGAACAGATGGGTCGCGGCATAGGCGAGGTGGAAGAGTTTATCACCCGGGGTTGGTGACGCCGGCATGTCCGGGTCCGTGTTCCGAACCGACCAGTAGATCAGCAATGGACGACCGATAACATTCTCCTGTGGCACGAACCCCCAGTAGCGGCTGTCCAGACTCTCATCTCGGTTGTCGCCCAGCACGAAATAATTTCCCTGGGGGATGATGAGTTCGTTGTCCTCGACCAGTTTTTTCATCTCCAGCCACCAGCCTCCTTCCAGGCCGGGAACGGGAAGGTTCAACCGAGGGAACTCGTCACGGAAGGTATCGTGGACGCCGGAGCTGTAGCGCACATAGGGCTCCTGCAGGGGGTGGCCGTTGACATAAACCTGCCGGCTGATAAGGCGGACCCGGTCGCCAGGCACGCCCACCACGCGCTTCACAAAATGCTGGGTGGGATGGACGGGGTAACGGAAAACGATGACGTCTCCCCGGTGCACCTGTTTGTACGGCATGAAATGGTCCGTGAAGCTGTTTCCCCCATAGCGGAGCTTGTCCACCAGAAGGTAGTCGCCGATCAGCAGGGTGTTCTCCATGGATTCGGAAGGAATCTGGAACGCCTGCACGATGAAGGTGATGACGAAGACGGCGATGACTACCGTTGCCAGCAACGACTGCAGCGAACTTATGGTGTCCGCCGGTGGACGCTTCTCCTTCACTTCTGGTTCGGCGGCTACTGGCATGGTGCTCACTGGGTGTGTCCGTTGCGCTTGCCTCGGCCGTTCGACTCGACCGGCGCAGTACTGAGATATTCCAGCACCTGGCGGGCGGCGTCCTGCTCCGCATTTTTTTTGGTAGAACCATCGGCCCGGCCGATGAATTCTGCTTTGCCCGTGCTCTCCAGCAGTGGCAGGCGCGCTTCCACAGTAAACGTCTTGCTATGCTCCGGGCCGCGCTCCTTCACCAGCGCGTAAGTAGGCTGTGGTCTTCCAGTGGCCTGCAACCTCTCCTGTAACGCTGATTTGTAATCGGTCACCGGCAGGCTGCTGCCATTCGATGCAATCCGCTGCAGTTCCGGGATCACGATGGACTGCAACACAAAGCGGCGGGCGACATCCAGGCCGCCATCCAGATAGATGGCCGCCAGGACCGCCTCCAGAGCGTCCACCAGCAAGGCGGTCTTGTTGCGGCCTCCACTCTTCTCCTCACCCCGCCCCAGGTTCAGGTAATGTCCCAACTCCAACTCGTGTGCCACTCCGATCAGGTGCTTTTCGCTTACCAGGTGCGCCCTGAGCTTGGAGAGTTCGCCCTCCCGAAAGCTGGGAAACCGGTTGAACAGTTCCTCCGTGGTTACAAATCCCAGAACGGCATCTCCCAAAAACTCCAGCTGCTCATTGTCCCCGACCCGCGCTGCGCCAGCGGTTTGCAGGGCCTCCAGTTCGCGCGCCTGGGAAGTGTGGGTCAAGGCTTGCTCCAGCAGATCCGCCCGCTGGAAATGATACCCGAGAGCGGCTTGCAGGAGCGCAATGTCACGCGGCTTCATGGTTGGGTGAAGTCCGACGTCCGAGGTGGTGCCTAATTTTTTGGAGCCGGAGTCTGTGCGCTGGCAGGTGGCTTGGTGGCCGCCGCGGCGCCCCCGGTCAATTGAACTAGGCGGTCCCGTTCGTTGCGGGACAGAGTGGCCAGGGTCGTACCCTGGCTGCTCTCTGTCATCTGCACCGCCTGATTCGCGTACTTCAAAGCCTCCGCATACTTTTCCTGCTTGTCCAGCGCCAGGGCCAGGCGCAGCAACGCCAGAGGATCAGGTTGGGTCGGGAAGGCATCGAGCGACTTGTGAAAATAGCCCTCCGCGTCCGCATACTTTTCCCGGGTGTACTGGATGGTGCCCAGCACGTAGTAGGCGTTGGAACGCAGGAACCCTTTGTAGGCATCTACCTTGTCCTGCGGAGTTCCAGCCGGCACGGTGATGTCGGTGTCCGTCGTCTCCACCGCGTGCAGCGCCAGCTTCGTGCCTTCATCCAGTCGCTGATCTTTATCGAGGTCGGTGTCCCGGGTGCGTTCGGCCAGGACCTGGGCCACGCCTACCAGGGCTTCGGGATCATCCGGATCGAGCTTCAACACCTTGCGTCCCATGTCCATCATCTTGTCTGGGTTGTTCGCAGACTGATAGCCGTGCATCGCGGTGCGGTACAGCAGGATCCGCAGTTCGCTGTCGGGAAACTTGGCGGCAAAATCGTCCGCCCCTTTTTCCAGGGCCGCGGGGTCGTTAGCGTTGGCGGCGGCAGCTTTGTAGGCATCAAACTCAGGCTGAGTCTTGGCCTGCGGTGGACGCTTCCCCTGGGGCGGGGCTGTGGAGGCGGCGTTCCCGGCCGGCGCCGGAGGGGTCTGGGTTTGCGCCGATACCAATGTAGCCAGCGCCAGGATCACGACTAGCATCGCTGCTTGCTTCATGCTCTCTCCTTGGGCGAGATCTGATTCGTCATTGCTGATGCATTGCTGCCATGCTCTACTGCGAGCGCCGGGTGGGTTCATACGGCTTCTGCAATCCCCGTTCGGCCGCCGCCTTGGCTTCGGGCAGTCCCGAGCCCGCGGTGGCCGCCGCCCGGTAATGGTCCATCGCAGCTTCGCGATCTTCCTGCAAGTCCAAAATCCTTCCCAGGTAGATATGGGACCAGGCTACTACCTTGGGTTCATGCGCCACTTCCAGCGCCCGCTCAAAATAGTTCCGCGCGCCCTGCATGTCAGAGTTATGAGTGGCCACCTCCGCGAGAATGAAGAGGGCGCGGCCGGGGTCTTCATTCTTTTCATCCAGCGCCTCCTGCGCCAGTTTCTGCGCGCTTTCTGCATCGCCCGCCGAAAGTCGCTGCTCGGCTGCGATCAGGAGCCTACCCTCGTGCGGACGGGAAAGTTGCAACGGTTCAGTATCGGAAGTAGCGGCAAACGTTACCTGCCCCGCCCGCTTCCGCTCTTTACTCACATCGATGCCGCTGACCAGATCGCCGTAGGCATGGTTGAGTCCGGCCGGGTCCTTCTCAAACCGGAGCAACGCTTCATAGAAATAATTAGTCAGGATGAAGCCCTGCTGGGCTGATGCTTGCACGGCCTGCAGGCGTTCTGCTTCGGGAGCCTTGCTGGATCCCGCGGTCCGCGCCTCGATCGCCCGGATAAAACATTCGGTCACCAGCAGGGAGGTGTCGCTCTTGAAGCTGCTGTCCATGGGCGCGGTTTTGACCGATTCCAGCAGCGGTTGCAGACGCTTCATGGTTAGCGGGTACTTCATGGCCAGCGGGTCCAGCAGGTAGTGCAGATAGGTGTGCCGGATCTGCTGCATCTTGAGCCCGAAGTCGGGGCCGGGAGAAATCACGACATAGTAGTCAGACCCATAATTGCGGGCGTTGGTTTGCCCCGGCGCGCCCATGGGATCAATGTAAACCGTGAAGTCCCGTCCCAGGCGGGTGGACGACGGAAGTTTCAGATAAATTTCCGTGTCGAACATCATCTTGGCCAAGGCCTTGTGATAGCGCTCCGTCAGCGCCGAGTAAGGCTGGCGGTCTGCTTCCCAGATCTCATGCAATCCAACCTTGGCGGAGAAATTTTGCAGCAGCGGCAGGATTCCCACCACCCCCGTGGCGTCAGGAGGCAAATCCGCATCCTTTACCTTCGCCGTCAGGGCGGGCGGCGGGTTCAGGTATAGCGCCAGCGACACGTACTGGGCCAGTGCCTTGGAGGCATCGGGCTGCTGGTGCTCCTGATAGTACTGGCACATCGCCTGGGTCGCCTCCGTGGCCTCCTGCGAACTTTGGCGGGCGCGCGCCACCGCGGACCGCACCTGCGAACGCAGCGGGTCGGAGACGCCCAGCTCCTGGTCGTATCCACACGTGTTGATGGCCGTAAGCACGGTGAACAGAGTCTCGCTGGTATCCAGGGCCACCGGGCTCTGGTTCTGCGCCGGACACAATTCTGCCAGCAGGGCAAACAAGGCCGCGTAAAGCGAGCGCTTAAACCTGGAACTCAGGGAAACCTCCTGCAGGCTGGCCGGTATGCGGATTACTATCTAACCAAGTGTAAGGGGTGTGCGCCGCAGAATCAATGGACGTTGTTGCAGCTTTTTGTGCGGAACGCCCTTGTTCCCCACGAGGCGGCCAGGGCCCAGGGCCTACCCCTTCACGCTGACTCGTGAGAACGACAGTATCGCCCGCCCGGTCGTCGGCCGGCCCATGGAAAGCGCGGGACGGAACGTAGTGAAGGTGGTGAAGATGAGCATGTCCTTCTTCACCCGCGGCAACAATGAGCTGTCTTGTTTGGAATCGGAAAGAATGCGGTAGTCCTGCACTCGTCCCTGCGGGTCCACATAAGCCTCTATCACCAGCGAGTCATCGTTGATGGAATCCAGAGTCGAGCCGAAAGCCGACTGTTGCAGCTGTGGAGCGGTGTGCAATAACAGGGGGACATCGGAATTGTCCGCCTGCAGCGGCGCCAGAAATCCCATCAAGACCACGAAAATCACTACTGCCGCCGCCAGGCCGGCCGTGGCCGGCACCATGAAGAGGTCGAGCGCGTTGTCAAGACGAACCCGAAGGCCGTCCAGATAGCGGCGCCGGGATTGCGCTGCCTCCTGCGAAATCGCAACCCGAAGCTTCAAAGCCAGGTCAACCGGCGCCTTCCGTCGGCCTACCCGGGCCAGCAGGTCTTGCGTCCGCCGCAGGGAAGCATAGTGCCGGCGGCAACGCTCGCAGCCTTCCAGGTGATGGCTGAGGTCGCGCATCTGCTTGCCCGTAACCGCCCCATCCAGGTAGGGAGAAAATAAGGGCGTGGCTTGAGTGCACGTCATCGGGTGACCTCAAACGCAGAAATCACGCAACCGGTCTGGCATTCTTTGACCTCTCGGGGCGACTGCAGACCGAGTTGATCACCATTTTCCATTACGTATCCCGTCAGGCGTCGCCGCAGAGCTTCCCGGCCGCGGGTCAGCCGCGACTTCACGGTGCCCAGGGACACATCCGTGATCTCTGCTATCTCTTCGTACGACATTTCTTCCAAATCGCGCAAGATGACCGTGGTGCGGTAAGGCTCCGAGATCTGCCGCAATTCTTCTTCGACCCTTGCCCGGACCTCCTCGTGCACCACCATGTCGAATGGAGATTCGCCTTCATCCATCAGGGTATCGCGCATAGCCGCTGAGCCTGGCCCGCGCTCTTCCTGATTCGGCTCGATGGAAGTTTCCTTCGCCTTGTGCCGGAACCACCAGCGTCTCCGGTTGGAGGCTTCGTGCACGGCAATACGGTAGATCCAGGTTTTCAGACTGGATTCGCCGTGGAAGTGCTTCATTCCGCGAAAAACTTTGAGAAAAACTTCCTGAGTGGTATCGGCCGCATCTGATGGGTCCGTGACGATGCGATAAACCAGGCTGTAAATGGGCTGGTGGAACTCTCCGATGAGCCAGGCGTAGGCGTCTTCCGAGCCCGCCTTGAGTTCGGCCACAATCGCCGACTGCTGGGCCCGGATTCCGATCGCGCCTGCCAGATCACCCAAGGTGGTTGCTCCCGCCATCAACGCCATGGCGTTTCGCCTCTCATTATAGGTCTTTCCCCCGCGCGCCCAAAAGTAAAACGCAGCCCAGATAGGTCCTAACTGCTATATATAGACCCCAGCGTGGCAGGTAGAGTTCCATGAGCGCAACTGTCCTAATTTCAGTGTCTTAGGGCTAGGCATAAAGCTTTGCACAGCGGCGGAAGCGAAGGTTCAACGATGGCGACCTGTTCAACCCCCTGGGGAAAGGGTTTGAACTGCACTGCGTGCTTTCGACCTCCGAACGCAATCGTACGCAAAGGAACGGCCGCCCAAGAGGGCCAGAATTGCTCTCTACTTCGGCGGCGGTGGAACAGGGGCGGGGCTGGCCGCATCGGGGCTTGGGGTTCCGGGTTTGGCCTTGGGGACGGGCTTCTTCTTGGCTGGCTTCTTCACCGGAGCGGTATCGTCGACGACAATTTTTTTGGGAGGCTGCGACACCACGCTGGCCTGCGCCTCCTGCAGTGCTGCACGCAGACGTGTGACCTCGAGTTCCTTGGCTCCTGCCAGAGTTTCCATGCGGTCGGCAAAGGCACGCCGCCCGCGCTCGAAAGCGCTGACATCGTTCTGCAGCGATTGGAACTCATCCTTGGAACCGAACGCGCCCGCCGACTCCGCGACGGATTCGAACACATCGTAAAGCGCGTCCAGATTACGATAGATCTTAAACGTGGACGCCAGGTTTTCGGGCGACGCCTTTAGTTCCGCGATCAGTTCGGGCAAAGCCGACTGTAGGTTGCGCGCAATAGACTCGACGTTGTTTTGGGCCTGCCGTTTGCTCTGCGAATCCGTCTTCCATTTATCGATGCGAAGCTTGGCCAAATCCACTTGCGCCGCCTGCGATGCCTGTTCCAGCTGCGAGAGCAGCAGGTTCAACTGATTGACCGAAGAATACGAAACCGGACCTTGAGGCGCGGGCTGGTGAGCCGAAATTACCTGGGCGCTTACCGCCAGACAAAGCGGCAGCAGGGAGAGATATCGAAAACGCAAAATGGGGTGTGGCTTCATTAAGGTCGCCGCAAAACCGTCACACAGAATACTAAGTTTCCCCGCATTCGCAAAATTTACATCAAATTAGGCAGTGGCTCAGTTTGAAACGCCCGCATAACGTCATCGGCAACGGGTGGAGCAGGCCTTCAGGCCTGCATACCGCGACCGTCTCTTGCAGCGGGCTTGAAGCCCCTGCAGTACCTCAGAGGCTGAAGCCGCATTGCTCTGCGTCGCCCTGATTGCAGCGCTAAAGGGCTGCTCCACCCAAAATCGCCCTGGCAGACCACCAGAATTTCAAACTGAGCCACTACCTCAAATTAGAGATGCTGACCGTCAACCACGGGTTTGACTATCGCTAGCCGGTAGGCGAGAATTAGCTTGCTCGAGTCCCCTCGTACAACTCACGTGGGCCTGTGGCGCAGCTGGGAGCGCGCTTCCATGGCATGGAAGAGGTCGTCGGTTCGATCCCGACCAGGTCCACCATCTTTTCAATCACTTACCAACATCGCTTTTTCCTGTTTGGTAGCATTTGGTACCAAATTTCAAAAACATTTTCAGTCAGCGTGAATTTCCGGCTTCACTCTGAGCTCAGCGCTGATCGCGTTAACAGTCGCTTGCACGCTTTCCGGAATCTCCTGCATGTACACGTCGGTTGTTGTTGCCGCACGTGAGTGCCGGAGAAGTCCCTGAACGTCTTTCACCGTGCCCTTTTTCTGCGCCAGCGTCGCTATCGTGCGCCGGATCACTTGGAAGGTCAGCTTCGGCAGTTTCAGGTCTTTCGCCAACTTGTGCAGGACCCGGCGACGGTAATTGCCCGTGTCCATGAAACCACCCTTGGCGTCCGGAAAGATGAAGGCTTCAGGCGAAGAGTCCGAGCACTCCTGTTTCCAGAGCCACAGATCGTCCGCCAGTTCCTTCGGCAGATGCACACGTCCCAGACTTTTCTTGGTTTTGCCCCATGGCCGAATTCCTCCCTTGTACGCGGTCTCGAAAACATACAGTTTCGATTCCGCGTGATCCAAGCATTTTCAGCGAAGAGCGAACAGCTCGCTGGGACGCAGGGCATTGGTCATGTCCAGTTCCAGCAGAAGGCGGTCCCGCAAGGCGAGATGCGAGAGCGCATTCCTCAGCTGTCCCCACGTTAAAGTGGTCTTGTCCGTGTCGCGCAACTGCGAGGGAACCGTGACCTTGCGCGCAGGATCTTTCGCGAGGAAATCCTGTTCGACCGCCTCGGCGAAGATGTCCCGCACGTAAGCTCGCATTTGCAGCACTCTGTCTTTCGACCTCGTCTGTGCCAGTTTGTTCAGGTGCACTTGCAACATGAATCGGTCGAAGCTCTCCAGTGGAATGTGGTCGAAGGTGTCAATCAGATCCTTCTGGATGAGCAACTTTTTCACCTTGGCAGTTTCCGGTTTCCAGTTCGCCTCTTTCAGAGGCAGAAACCGGTTCCGCACAAACCAGCCAAACGTAACCGCGCCATCGTTCATGACGCGGCCTCCCGGTGTCTGGCCGTTCTGTTTCGCGATTTCCTGTTCCAGCCGCTCCTTGGCCTGAAATTTCGTCAGCTGAGATTTCGAGCCAAGAATGACCGGAACCGTGTCGACTTTTTCTTCGTTGTGAATTGGATCGAGTACGGTCCTGCGGTAGTAGCCGTACCACTTCCTACCGCGCAGAACTACCCAACCCCTTTGGTGCGATTTTCCCATCCGTTCCTCATTCTTCTGTGGGGGAACAAGTGGGTGTCGCTATTCTACGGCTAGACCTGTTGCGGCGGGCTGCGGAAAATCGCTCCTGCTCTGCGATAAATTCTTCGATCTTGCTTGCCCGGTAGCGGAGAATTCCGGACCGGCCTGGACCCTCTCCAAAACGGATCACCGGTAGCAAGGGCATCTTCCGCGATGAGTGGTCCCAAACCCAATCGATGGACGTGTTTAACCACTTCGCAACCTGTTCTGGCGTCAGCAGCGGGTCATAAGGGACACTCTGTATTTTGCTGTCGACAATCTTTAGTTCGGCTGGCATGCGCAAACTCCTGAGCCAATAGAGAAGACGCCGGAAGAATGCGGGAGATGGGAGGCCCGTACTTGCCGGGCGAATTCCGTCTAGCTGAAAGCAGCTTCCGCTCAGAACAACGAAGACGTGCTCGGTGAGCGCCCGTTCACCAAGGGAATCAAAGGTGATTCACAGCGCCGGTTGCGGTATACGGCTGGTTTCGCTTAGAACTCGTGAGTCAGTTCATAGACGGGATTGGTCCACATGTCAAAAACGGAGGCGGCTAAAAAATGATCCCACGCTGAATGCGTGGCTGCTTTCGCTGCTTCGTTTGGAAGTTCCCCGAAAAACGAGACAAGTGTACTTATTCGATGCAGCACAACAGGTTTGCTTTGTGCCTTGGGCGGCTGTTGTCTCGTGCGACGGGATGGTTCTAGGCGCCGACTTTCGCAGGCTGGACAGCACTCACCGATTGCGCTTTGGCTGGAGTTCCAAGGTTTCTGCCGGCTAGGTCAAAAAGGTTCGGATCACCCAACCCTCGACAAGATAAGCTTAAACTGATACAACACAATAAGCTAATAACGACACAGCACAATAGGCTAATTTTGCACAACGCAACAAGCTAACGCAGACACCACAGAAATGGCTTCGCCATCGGAAAAACTCGCGCAGTCCTTAGAGATTCTGCACAGACTCCAAGACTCTACCGGCGCAGCCGCTATACGGGCCCGGGACATGACTCGAACCCACCGGGAGCGCGTGCTAAGAAACGGCTTTCTCCATGAGATTATCAAGGGCTGGTACATCCCAAGTCGACCGGATGAAGGGAGAGGGGAGAGCACGGCATGGTACGCCTCGTTTTGGCGGTTCTCCGCTGCTTATCTGGAAGCACGTTTCCGCAAGAACTGGTCTCTCTCTCCGGAGCAATCGCTTTCCCTCCACGGTGGTAACTGGACTGTTCCGAAGCAGCTTGTTGTGCGTTCGCCGCGAGCTCGCAATAAGGTCACCAAACTTCCGCACGGTACATCGCTGCTGGATCTTCGTGCTGCGCTTCCTGCGGTACGAGACAAGGAAGAAAAAGAGGGCCTGCGTGTTTTCTCAGTCGAATCTGCTCTCATTGAGTGTTCTCCTCGGTATTTCTCCAGCCATTCGACCGATGTAAGAACCGTGCTGGTAATGATCCGCGATGCATCTGGCCTGCTCGGCAAACTTCTAGACGGCGGGCACAGCACGATTGCCGGCCGGCTGGCGGGCGCGTTTCGAAATTGTGGTCGCGACCGCATTGCGGATGAGATCACTAAGACAATGTCGGCCGCCGGATACGACATCCGTGAGACCGATCCCTTCACTGACCGGCCTTCGCTGGCAATGCCTGTTCGCGAAACGTCTCCGTACGCAAACCGCATAAGGCTACTGTGGCAGAAAATGCGTGAGCCTGTGATGGAACGCTTCCCGAAAGCGCCAGGCGTGCCGCGCGACGTCAACGCGTACATGAAGAGTGTTGAGGAAGCCTATGTAACCGATGCCTACCATTCGCTTTCAATCGAGGGCTATCGGGTTACGGCTGGGTTGATCGACCGCGTCCGTAGCGGCGCCTGGAATCCTGAGACTCATGAGCAGGACCGTGACCAGCGCAACGCCATGGCGGCGCGGGGATACTGGCAGGCATACCAGGTCGTGCAGAAAAGCATCCTCCGGACGCTAAAGGGTGAAAATCCCGGTGTGGTTGCAGAAGAGGATCATCGGGAATGGTATCGCCAGATGTTTGCCGCGAGTGTGGCGGCAGGTCTGCTCAAACCCTCCGACCTTGCTGGCTACCGCAACGGTCAGGTCTATATTCGGCAGTCCATGCATGTGCCGCTGAATCGAGAGGCATTGAGGGACGCGATGCCTGTTTTTTTTGACCTGTTGCGCACGGAGACTGAACCTGCCGTGCGAGTTGTGCTCGGGCACTTTGTGTTTGTGTATATCCACCCATACATGGACGGGAACGGCCGCATGGGCCGCTTTCTCATGAATCTGATGCTGGCATCGGGCGGCTATCCCTGGACGGTGATACCGACCAGCGAACGAAGAACCTACATGGAGAGTCTTGAACAAGCGAGCGTCAAGGAGAACATGGAACCATTCGCGGACTTCCTCTCAGGTCTCACGAGGAAACGAATGGCGGGAGAACCACTACCCGAGGTCCCCAAAGCGCAACGTTGACCGATCCGGTCTAGGAACATCCTCGGCCGATCACATCGCCAGATATCATTCGGATTTGTCACGCATTTGGGTCAGGGGTCGCCGGCGTGATGGAGAAGAAATCTGAGGCTCAGAAACCTCTCCATTGGTCACACCCCTGTTTGCTGGTAATCCGCGAGCCGATTTGCCGGCCTGCTGCCGACGAAATGGCAAGCATCATTGCGCGGAACAGATGCGAATGCCTCCTTCTGAAGGCGCGCAGTTTGCTTCAGCGGGCATGAAGTGCCCGATGTTTCCCGTTGGACTCGCCACTCTGGGACACAGCCCTCAGATTCTTTCTACCAACTCGCAATACTTCTACGGCGCAATCGTTTCGCACCCTGCAATACACGCGCAGGCCGAGATCTCTTATCGCGTCTGCTGGAGCCGAAGCCAGCAAAAACGCGGCCCTCCAGTACTCGCCTAGTCCCGCACCAATCGCATACATCCCTGTCACTTTTCTTATGCAGCTCTGCACGAGTCCTCCCATCGGCTGCGCCTGCGAACAGCGCGGCCACGCAGAAACAATTCCTCTAATCACCCGAGTTTGTGCGCGCACACAACAAACACCAGCGGTGGCGCGATACTCTCTCGCTACTGGGTGAGTGGGTCAACGCCAACCGCCGGTCCGACTACGGCCTTGCTCTACTGGGAGATCGTCCCGCGCCCGTTCCCGTTTCTACCAGCTATACCGAGCCGTGGAACAACGAAGATGACAGGGACCGCCAGGGAGGATACCGTTTCCGCCACACATTTCAATCT
>Ga0335084_10001331_pt1 | contig 22985 bp, 22 predicted proteins | sample Lox_Sample_44_FD_206721 | JGI IMG/M metagenome (GOLD analysis project Ga0335084, IMG submission 206721) | Soil microbial communities from Loxahatchee National Wildlife Refuge, Florida, United States - Lox_Sample_4.4 | ecosystem: Environmental > Terrestrial > Soil > Wetlands | place: USA...
GGCAACACGCTGCTCACGCGCACGCGCGAGCTGGCCGACGGCGACGACGCCGCGAAGCTCGACGATCCGAAGCTGTCTTTCGCGGCGCTCAAGGGCTCGACCAGCGAGGCCTTCGTGCGCAGTCACTTGCCGAAGGCCAAGCTCGTCGCGGTGCCCGACAACGACGCGGGCGTGAGGGCGCTGCTCGCGGGCGAGGTCGACGGCCTGCTCTCCGACCTGCTGGTGTGCACGGTGGCGCGCATGCGCCACCCCGATGCCGGGCTCTACATGCGCTTCCCGCCACTCTCGACCGAGCCGCTCGGCGTCGCGCTGGTCCCCGACTCGATGCTGTTCCTCAACCTGGTGACGAACTACCTGAAGACGCTGGAAGAGACTGGCGAGCTGGCGCAGCTGAAGGCCAAGTGGATCGGCGGGGGCGAGTGGCTGGAGCGCCTGCCATGACGAGTCGGCGCTGCGCGGCGGTCACGCTCGCGCTGCTCGCGGCCGTGCTCGCGCCCGCCGCGCGCGCGGATCGCACCGTGCTCCTGGACTCGACCTACGACGACCGCGATGCCGGACGCGACGCCGCCAAAGGCGTCGAGGCGCAGATCGGCCTGCTCGGCGACGCCGGGCTCGACCGGTACATCCAGGGGATCGGCGACAAGCTGCTGCGCGCGATCCCGAACCGGCCCTTCGAGTACCAGTTCCGGGTCGTCGATCAGGCCGCGCCGAACGCATTCGCCCTGCCCGGGGGACACATCTTCGTGTCGCGCGGCCTGCTGGTGCTGGCCAACGACGAGGACGAGCTGGCCTGCGTGATCGGCCACGAGATCGGTCACGTGGTGAAGCGCCACGCCGCCGCGCAGCAAGAGAGCGCGCGCGGCGCGTTCCCGCTTTTGAACTCGATGCTGCGCGCGGGCCAGTCGGCCGCCTTCTCGCGCGACCTCGAGCGCAGCGCGGACCACGACGGCCAGATCCTGTGCGCCGCGGCGGGCTACGACCCGCGCGGACTGGCGCGCTTCCTCGAGTCACTCATGAACTGGGAGAAGCTCGAGACGGGCAACGTGCGCGAGGCCAGCTTCTTCGACAGTCACCCGCTGTCGTCCGAGCGCGCGACCATCGCGCGCGTCGAGGCGAGCGAGCTGCGCTGGACGCGCGATCCGAAGCTCGGCGACCCGCGCGCGGCGCTGCTCGCGCACATCGACGGCCTCGCGGTCGGACAGAACCCCGCGGCTGGCATGTTCCTGGCCGACGTGTTCGTGCACCCCGCGCTCGGCTTCAAGCTGCGCTTCCCGCGCGGCTGGGCCAAGGCCAACACACCCCAGGCCGTGGGCGCGCAGTCACCGCGCGGCAACGCCGTGGTGTATCTCGCCAACGACGTTCCGAAGGGCGAGCCGCGCCAGGTCGCCGAGGCCTGGGCCGCGGAGAACGTGAAGGGCAAGGGCGAGATCGACAAGGCAGCGGCCTTCGCGGTCGGCGGGCTGCCCGCCTGGCGCCTCGACGTGTCGGGCAGCTCGATGCGCGCGATCGTCACGTTCATCCCGTTTGCCAACGACGTCTGGCGCCTGATGGGGGCCGCGGTCGAAGACAAGGACTTGGAGGCGACGCTCGCCACCACGCGCAGCTTCCGCGCGCTGACCGACGATGACCGCGCCGCGCTGCGCGTGACCCGCCTGGCGATCGAGCGCGCCCAAGCCGGCGAGGACCTGAGCAGCTTCACGTCCCGCACGCACAACGCCTGGGGCTCGTACCCGACCGCGATCTACAACGGGCTGTCGCCGAGCCAGCGCTTCGAGGGCGGCGAGACGGTCAAGATCGCGCGCGAGGAGCCGTACTCTCCGCCGGGGAACGGAGCCACGGCACCGTAGCTGCTACCAGCTCACCGTCGTCAGGTCGTCGCCCGCGATCAGCTCGCCCGTGAATCCGCCCTTCCGGACCTCGTCGGTGAAGGGCTTGTATCCGCCGCGCGGCAGCGGGATGAAGTGGGTGAGCACGAGCCGCCGCACGCGCGCGCGCTCGGCAGCGGCGCCGAGGTCGACGGCGTCGGCGTGATACTCGGCGATGGCTTCGAAGCGCGTGCCCTTCGCGGACTCGGCGAACGAGCGCAAGCGCACCTCGTGCACCAGGACGTCCACGCCGGCCGCGAGCGCTTCGACCTCGGCACAGACCCGCGTGTCACCGCTCACGACCACCGAGCCGGTGGGGCCTTCGATCTTGTAGGCCACGGCGGGCAGCACCGGCTCGTGGTGCACCGACACGGCCGTGACGGCGACTGTTCCGAAGCGCGCGACCTCGACGGGCTGCTTCGCGGGCTCGAAGGCAGTCACTTCCACCGTGGGCGGGCCGCCGTGATTCGCGTGCTCGATGCGGACCGCGATGTCGTCCTGCCAGGGGTCGAGCACGCGCGCGGCGAAGCGCGCCGTCGGTCCCGCGGGAGCCACGATCCGCGTCCGGTGCGCGCCGGCGAGCCAGCGCGACAAGACCAGGTCGGCCAGAGCCACGAGATGGTCGGAGTGGTGGTGCGTGAGCAGCACCGCGTCGAGGCTCGGCAGCGGCGTGCCGGAGCCGGCGAGCCGCAGCACCGTTCCGCGGCCGGCGTCGACCTGGAGCCGGACGCCGTCCACCTCGACCAGCGTCCCCGCGCCGGCCCGCTCTGGATCGGGGACCGGGACACCCGTTCCCGTGAGCACGACGCGGTTCATCGACCCGCCTCCTCTGTCCGTTTCTCGAGATGCTCGACGCGGCTGCCCAGCACGCCGGGCATGTACTCGATCAGCTCGACCAGGTTGCCGTCGGGGTCGCGGCACAGCACCACGGCCTCGATGCCGCTTCTCGGGTCGGGCGGATCGGGCGGCTTGGTGAAGACGATCCCGCGCCGGGAGAGGTCGGCGTAGGCGGCGCGCACGTTGCGCGTGCGCAGGGCGATGATGCGCGGCACGCGCTCCTCGATCGGCAAGTGACTCTGACCGTCGACGAGCACGGGCTCGATCCATTCGATCAGGTCCAGGCGCGTGTGGTGCTCCTCGGGGCCGAGCGCGAGCAGCGCGCCGCGGCCCTGGGCGCGCTTCATGCCGAAGTTCGCCGCCACGAACGCGGGCCAGACCACGTCGCGGTTGTCGCGCAGCAGCCGGAAGCCGAGCGTCTGGTAGAATGCGAGTGAGCGCTCGAAGTTGCTCGCGTTGACCGTGAAGTGGAAGATGCTTCGGACTTCCCAGTCACTCATCGGCCCTGCCCTCCGACGGCACGATACACGAGGCGCGCATTGAAGTTCGACGTGTTCTGCGAGATCCAGAAGGCGCGGCCCTTCCCGCCCGACCACGAGCGCGCGTTGTTCGCGGAGACGCTCGCGCAGGCGGTGCTCGCCGACGAGCTCGGCTTCGGCTGCTGGTGGGAGGTCGAGCACCACGGCGCGGTCGAGTTCTCGTGGAGCTCCGCGCCCGAGGTGTTCCTGACCGCGCTCTCCCAGCACACGCGCCGCATCCACCTGGGACACGCCGGCGTGCTGGCGCCGTTCCGCATCAACCACCCGCTGCGGGTCGCCGAGCGCGCGGCGCTGCTCGACGTGCTGTCGAACGGCCGGCTCGAGCTCGGGCTGGCGCGCTCGGGCGGGAACGAGTGGGACACCTTCCACGTCGACCCGGCCACCTCGCGCGCGGAGCTGGTCGAGGCCATGCGCATGATTCCGCAGATGTGGACGCAGGATGCGTTCGAGTGGGACTCACCGCTTCTGAACATCCCGCGCCGCAACGTGATTCCCAAGCCGGTGCAGAAGCCGCACCCGCGCCTGTGGCAGACCTGCGGCAGCCCCGAGTCCTTCCACCTGGCCGGCACGCTCGGCGCCGGCGCGCTCGGCACCACGCTGCTGACTCCGCTCGGCCAGATGGAGTCATTGCTCAAGGACTACCGGCGCGGGCTGGGTGAGTGCCGCGAGCCCGCGGGGAAGCTGGTGAACCGGCAGGCCGCGGTCTTCACCTTCGTGCACGTGTGCGAGTCGAAGAAGGAGGCGGTCGAGAGCGGCGCTTCGGCGGCCGCCTGCTGGTACGTGAACACCGCGCCCAGGATCTTCAATGCGCCGGCCGAGATCTGGTACGGACAGATCCGCGGCGGCTTCCTGGCCAACGACCCGTCCGCGACGCGCTCGCTCGAGTCGGGCGGCGGCGGCGACGTCGTGGCGGGCGCGCAGCGCGAGGTGCCGGTCGTGGCGCTGCTGAAGCGCCTGGCCGCGGGTGAGTCGGCCTCGAACGAGGAGATCTTCGAGACACTCGACCCGCTGCCCTCCGTGATCGTGGGCGACGTGGAGTCGTGCCGCAAGAAGATCGAGGCCTACCGCGAGATCGGCGTCGACCGCCTGATGTGTCTGGTGCAGTACGCGGGGCTGCCGCAGGAGCGCATCCTGCGCTCGCTGCGCACGATCGGCGAGCGGCTGATCCCCGTCTACGACCGCTGAGGAATCTGGAACAGCCTTCGGGCGTTCTCGCCCAACACCAGGCGGCGTCGCCGCTCCGAGAGTCCGGCGACGCCTGCGCGGATCTCGTCCGCCGCGTTCAGGTGTGAGTCGATGTGCGGGTAGTCGGAGCCCCAGCACAGGTGCTCCTCGCCGAGCAGGTCGAGGGTCGCATCGATGCCGCGCTCGGACGGGTCGAACACGGTGTAGACGTTGCGCTTGAAATACTCGCTCGGCCGCAGCTTGATCGCGTCGCTGCCGAAGCGCTCGAACTTCTCGTCGAGCCGGTCCATCACGTAGCCAGGCCAGCTTCCTCCGCACTCGACCACGCACGCGTTGAGCCGCGGAAAGCGCTCGAACAGGCCGTCACAGACCAGCGCCGAGATCGCTGGGATCAGCTGGAACGTGCCGCCCATGCCGAACGAGAACACCAGGTTCGACTCACCCCGCGCTCGATCGAACCACTGGCCGAAGGCGTTGACGCTGCGGTTGAAGCGGACGATCACGTGGAGGCAGAAAGGGAGCCCGGTCTCCTGGAGCTCGGCCCAGAGCGGGTCGAACTCCCGGTGCGACGGACGCTTGCCCAGGACCGGCTCGGGCGCGACGAACACGCCCTTGAAACCGAGCTTGAGACAGCGCCGCAGCTCGGTGAGCGCGAGCCCGGGGTCGTAGAGCGGGACGTGCGCGATCGGCGCGAAACGGTCGAGGTGACCCGACGAGAAGTCCCATTGCCAGCGGTTGTAGGCGCGCGCGTAGGCGATCGCGAGCTCGGGGTCGTCCTCCTTGTCCCAGAGAATCCCGATCGTCGGAAAGATCACGCCCGCGTCGACCTTCCAGTCGTCGAAGAGGCGCAGCCGTGCGGCCGGGTCCATGCTCGCTGCCGGCGCGCCGTCGAGATAGGTGAGCGTCGGGTTGCTGAAGAGGTCGCGCGCGTCGAGCTCCGCGCCGCCGAGCCCCGCGAGCCCGAACGGCATGACGACCTCGTTGTCGACCACCAGGCGCTCGCCCTCGCCCGGAATCGACACGATCTTGATCGCCCGGTCGCGGTAGCGCGGCTCGAGATACTCCTCCCAGAGCGTGGGCGGCTCCAGGATGTGGGCGTCGGCGTCGACGGTGAACGGTCGCTCTTCCAACGGCACAGACATATCAGGCTACGGCTGGACGCGCGACGGGGAGCGCGAAGACGTCGACGGGCCGGCCTTGCAGCTTCACCTCTGCATGTCGTGCGAAGTCCGCGCACACGTAGCCCGCAGCGCGCCGGCTCGGCTCGTCCATGACGATCGACGCGCCGAGGCTGCGAGTCGTGGCCTGGAGCCGTGCGGCCAGGACGGTCGCGTCGCCGATCACGCTCCAGATCCAGCGGTCCGCCGCGCGGATGCTGCCCGCGTACGCGGCGCCCGTCGCAATCCCGATCCCCACTTGGAGGTCGGGCGGTGAAGAGTCGACGATCTCGCGCGCCGCCTCGACCGCGCGGCGCTCCCTCTCCGCGAGGGCCTCGGGCGCCCCGAAGACCGCCAGCATGCCTTCCCCATTGACCTCGACCACCGAGCCGCCGTGCGCGACGACGATGCGTGATACGCGCTCGGTGCTCGCGTTCACAGTCGAGAACACGTTCTCCATGTCACTCGCGGTGTCGCGCAGATCGATGAACAGCGCCGTGACTTCGCGCTTGGTCGGCTCCAGATCGCGGCCGCGCTCGAGGTGCTCCGCGATCGCGACCGGCACGTAGCGGCGCAGGCTCGCCTGCATCGCGCGCGCCTGCTCGATCACCTCGGCGTCGCCCAGGTGCTGCAGGGCCTCGCTGTTCGCCGTCGCCACAGCCTTGAGCAGGGCCAGCTCCGCCGGACTGTAGATGTCGCGCGAGCGCTTGCGGCCCAGACAGGTGAATGCGGCGAGAGTCCCCGCTCGGCGGATGGGAATCAGCACCTCGGTGTCGAGCGTCTCGACAACCGCGCGGTCGAGGGGGTCGATCTCCTTCGCGCGCGCCGCGAGCGGCGTCGTGCGTGACTCCAGGATGTGCACCAGCGGACCGTCCGAGGCGATCGCCGCCGGCACCGCTCGCCCGCGCGCGAACACCGGCTCGAACGCCGACTCCGCGCGCGCATAGACGACGAGTGACTCGGGCTTGAAGAGCGCATCCAGCCGCTCCGCCGAGAGCTCGGTCAGCTCCTTGGCGCTCCTACAGCCCGCGAGCTCGACGATGAGCTGCGCCAGGCCCCCCTCGACCGAGACGCGCGCGCCGAAGAGTCGCCGGTCGATCCACGGCCGCAGCCGGCCGTGCGCCCGGAGGACGACGGCCACGAACGCGAGCGAGAGCGTCCATTTGCTCGCGGTCGGCGAGAACCCGGTGGCGTGACTCACCGTTTCGGCTGCCTCGGGAATCACGTGCACGACGACTTCGTGCAGGAGTACGCCCAGGACGGTGAGCGAGGTCGTCGCGCTGATCAGCGGGTCGACGTCGAGAAAACGATAGCCGAAGAACGCGACCAGCAGCCCGGCCGGGGCCGCGATCGCGACCAAGGGTGCGATGGGGTCGATCCTGGCTGCCAAGCCCTCCCGACCGAGCAGAGCTGCCGCGGCCTCAGCGACGAAAGGGAGCAGCGACAGATAGACTCCGTATAGCGCCCAGCGGATCTGGCGCCGCTCGAGGGCGTCCGAGCGTCGGTACGCACGAGTGACTCCCCAGAGGGCCGAGGCCAGCGCGCCGACGACGAGAGCCACCAGGAAGGCGAACGCGAGTCTCCCTCCTACCGGCCGCGGCAGCCAGTACACGCCGACCAGAGCCGCGAGAATGAGGACGAAGAAGACCGCGATCTGCGCGCTCTGCCACCGGTTGAGCGGCAGTGCGGAGGGCGTGAACCTCCAGTATGTCGAGACCGTCCCAGCGATGAAGACGGGGTACGCGGCAATGAACAGGTAGCGCGCGCCGAATCCGACGAAGTTGTCGCTGAAGGATCCGCACACCCACTCGACGCCGCCGAAGAGCGAGCACACGAAGTAGGAGCGCGCCCCCGGCCACTCCTGCGCACGCAGGAGGAGGATCAAGCTCGTCAATGCGCCCGCGACCGCGCCGGGGAAGTACACCCACCAGTGGAAGGTCTCCCACCAGTTCAAAGGCGGCGCCGGAAAGAGGGTCGTCGAGAAGCGCTCGTTCCCGCGCGCCACCTCGAGGCGTGCGCCTTCCGGCCGCCGTGCGGCCAGCGTCAAGCGAGTGCGGGCGTCGAGGTTACTCGCGCCGAGAAGTGACTCTTTGCCGAGCCGGACGAGCCGATCCCCGACCTCGAGTGATCGCCCTTCGAACCGCGGAGGATACAGAGGATTCACACTCTCCACGATCGGGAAGTCGCCTGCCCTCGCGGAGCTGAGGCTCATGAGGAAGCCCGCCATGTCCGTCGCCAGGCCTTCGCGCAGCTGCAGCACCAGCACCACCAGGAACAGGGGCACCAGGGTCGCGATCAGGACCCGGTCGAGCGGACGAAGCCCCCGCGCGCGCTCCCTCACACTGCACAGAGTACCCTGTTTCCCGCGCGACGCGTGCAGGGTCACTCGGTCAGTGCGCGTGACCGGCCCGCTCGTTTAGACTGGGGCCATGAAGACGGCGATCGGCATCGGTGGTGCGGCGTCCGGCCGCGAGCGCGATTTCGAGCCTGCGGCGCAGTTCGCCGTCGAGGCGGAGCGGCTCGGGGTCGACGCCGTGTGGTCGGCGGAAGCGTGGGGGCAGGACGCGGTGGCGCCGCTCGCCTTCGTGGCGGCGCGCACGACGCGCATGCTGCTGGGCACCGGCATCATGCAGATCAGCGCGCGCGCTCCGTCGATGACGGCGATGACCGCGCTCACGATGGCGAGTATCTCCAAGGACCGGTTCATCCTCGGGCTCGGCGCGAGCGGGCCGCAGGTGGTCGAGGGGCTGCAGGGCCGGCCGTTCGCGCACCCGCTCGGCCGCATGCGCGAGACGATCGAGATCGTGCGGCTCGCGCTGCGCGGCGAGAAGCTCGAGTATCACGGCAAGTACCACGAGCTGCCGCTGCCCGGCGGCGAGGGCAAAGCGCTGCGGCTCTCCCAGCCGCCCAACCCGAACATTCCCATCTATCTGGCGACGCTCACGCCCAAGGCGCTCGAGCTCACCGGCGAGCTGGCCGACGGCTGGCTCGGCACGTCGTTCACGCCGGACCACGCCGACGCTCACCTGAGTCACATTGCCAAGGGGGCGCAAAAGGCCGGGCGCAAGCTCTCCGAGGTGGCGATCTGCGTGGGCGGCGTGGTCGGCTTCGGCGACGACGTGGAGCGCATGGTCGAGCGGCTCAAGCCCTCGGTCGCCTTCACGCTGGGTGCGATGGGCTCGCCGAAGACGAACTTCTACAACGAGGCCTACCGGCGCGGCGGCTTCGAAGACGCCGCGATCGAGGTGCAGAGACTCTGGGTCGAGGGCAAACGCGAAGAGGCGGCGCGCCGCGTGCCCGCCGAGATGGTCATGCAAGCTGCGCTGCTCGGACCCGAGAAGACGGTGCGCGCGCGCATCCGCAAGTACCGCGACGCGGGAGTCACCATGCTGCGCCTCGACCCGCTGGGCGCCACGCCGAGCGAGCGCCTCGACATCCTCGGTCGCGCCGTGGAGCTGGTACGCGAGGAGTGTTCCTAGTCCGGACTCCGCGCGCCGAATGCACCTTGCGCCGCAAGCGCCTCGTACAGCCGGTCCGCTGCAGCCGCCATCTCCTTCTGGTGCCCGTGCTCGTAGAACGGCAGCGCGAACAGGAACGGCAGGGTGACCCAGGTCGTGTCGTTCGCGCGTACGGTCGCGGTGTACTCCCGGCCGGTGAGCACTTCCTGCACGACACACACGATCTCGTAGTGATGACTCACCGAGTACGGCAGCAGGAACAGGGTCAGAGTATTGAAGCCCTGCGACCAGAAGCCCGATTCGTTGCGCTGGCTGCCGCTGAAGCTGAAGGCGTAGAAGTGGTCGCCCGGCCAGGGCGCGTCGGGCTGTGCGAGCTCGGCCTTGTCGATCAGCCCGCGCGCCTGCCAGGCGTCGGTGATCTCCTGCGCGAGCAGCTCGCCGTCGACGTGCGAGGTCTTCGCCGGGTCGTCATTGTCCTGGAAGGTGAACGCGGGCACGCGGTAGGCGACCGCCGACGGCGCGAGCTCGGCCGACGCCGCCGGTGGAGCCGCGGAGGGCGGGGACTGCGCGAAGGTCATGCAGCCCGCGAGCACGATCGCCGCGCTAGAAGAAAGTGATCGAGATACCCGCCGACGCACCACTCACGTCCCTGCCGAAGAGATAGCGCACCACGAATCGCGTCCGCGTCCAGATCGTGCTGTACTGACTGAAGTCGAGCTCGACCCCGCCGCCGACGGTGCTCAGATAGTTGAAGCCGAGCGCGCCGCGCTGATCGCCCACGTAGTCCGAGGCCGAGAGCTCGGCCACCCAGCGCATCGGGCGCCGGAAGAAGATGAGCCCGCTCGGCCAGCGGTAGCGGCTCCAGAGCGAGACCGTCATCGGATCGCTGCTGCCCGACACCAGCGCGGGCGTATCGAAGGTCTGCAGATGGATCCACGTGTAGCGCAGCTCCACGTCGAGCTCGTAGCTCTCCTTGTAGATCCCGTAGTCGAGCATGAGCGAGGCGCCGAGCCCCCAGGTGTTCATGCGGCCGTGTTCGAGGAAATCGATCTGCTGGCCGGTCAGGTGCTCGAGCAGGCGCCCGCCGATCGACAAGTCACTTCCCAGGTGGCCGAGCGAGGCATCGATGATGGGGCGGAGATAGAGCCCGTCGCACAGCTTGAAGTCCCAGCCCAGGCCGACCGTGCCCGACAGACTGTTCCACTTGGTGGGCAGCTTCTTCTGCTCAGTGCCGTCCGAGGCCACGAACACCGGGTCGTAGCGGCTGTAGCCGACGAAGCCCTCCATGTAGAGCGGGAAGCCCTCCGCGACCGTGAAGCCTGCGCCCACCTGGCCGAGACTCACATCGGGGTTCCCGGTCGCCGCGTTGTTGATCGAGAGTGACCCGGCCGACGAGTCCGGAGTGACCGAGAACGAGAGCAGGGTCAGCGCCGCCTGCGTGCGGTCCTGGAGTCGGCCTCCGATCAGGTGGAAATCCTGGGCGGACGCTGCGCCCGGGCAGAGCGCGCGCAGCGCCGCGAGCGCCGCCACCAGGCACCACACCCGCGCCTCCGGACACCACCCCATGCGCGACTCAGAGTATCCGGCGCCCGCTGCGCGCGCCCGAGGGCAGGCTAGCCGTGCCGCTCCGGGATCGAGTCGTCGTCCTCGGCCGCCCGCAGCGCGGGCGCCTCGAGGTCGTCCAGGCCGCCGTTGCGAACCTCCAGCAGGACCCAGCCGAGCAAGGTGGCGGCCACAACCAGCGTGGCCGGGATCGTGATCCACAAGAAGCTCATCTCGACCTCGTGAAGCGCTGCATGCGCAGCGCGTTGGCAGTGACCAGCAGCGAAGACGCGCTCATCGCGAGCGCGGCGCTGAACGGCCCCACGATGCCCGCGATCGCCAGCGGCACGGCGATCGCGTTGTAGGCGATCGCGAGCGCGAGGCCCTCGCGGATGCGCCGCAGCGCCGCCCGGCCCAGCGCGAGCGCTTCGGGCAGCGTGCGCAGGTCCCCGTCGTGACTCACGACGTCGGCTGCCGCGACGGTCACATCGGAGCCGCGCGCGAACGCGAAGCCCAGGTCGGCCGCCGCGAGCGCCGCCGCGTCGTTGATGCCGTCGCCGGCGAACGCCACACGCCGCCCGAGCGCGCGCTCGCCGCGCACGCGCTCGAGCTTCGCCTCCGGCGTCGCGCCGGACCACGCCTCGCGTATGCCGGCTGCCGCCGCCGCCGCGCGCACGGCGCCCGCATGATCGCCCGACACCAGGGCACAGGAGACGCCCAGGCGAGCCAGTGACTCGACCGCGGCTTGCGCGCCCGCGCGGAGCGGATCGGCCAGCGCCACGGCGCCTAGGGCCTTGCCGCCGTCCGCGACGAAGGCGAGAGAGCTGCCGGCGCTGGCGGCGGCGCACGCATCCGCCTCGAGCTCGGGCGAGATCACCACGCCACGCGCCGCCAACAGCGCTCGCGAGCCGCAGGCGAGCGCACCCGCTTCGACGCCGAGCCCCGGACGCGTGCGGCGCTCGCCGACTGCCTCGAGCGGCAGACCGCGGTGCTCCGCTTCGTGGCGCAGAGCCGCGGCCACCGGGTGAGGTGAGGCGCCGACCGCGTTCGCGCCCAGCCTCACGACCTCGGCGGGAGTCACTCCGGGAGCACACAGCACGCGGGTCACGGCGAGCTGACCCAGGGTGAGCGTGCCCGTCTTGTCGATCAACACGCGCTCGACGCGCGCCGCCCGCTCGAGCGCGGCACCGCTGCGGAACCACAGACCGAGCTGCGCACCGCGCCCGAGCGCAGCCGCGACCGCGGCGGGCGTCGCGAGCCCGAGCGCACACGGACAGGCGACGATCAGGACCGCCGCACCCCGCAGCGCGGCCTCCAGGAAGGGCGCCCCGGAGAGCGCCGCGCCTGCGACGGCGGCGGCGGCAACGGTCAGCACCGCGGGCGCGAAGCGCGCGGCCACGCGGTCGACCGTGCGCTGCAGCGCGGGCCGGTCGGCCTGGGCCCGCTCCAGCAGTCCGATCAGCCGCGCCACGGTGCCCTGCGCTTCCGAGCGAGTCACTTCGACGTCGACCTCGGACGACAGGTTGAGCGTGCCGCCGCTCACTTCGGCGCCGCAGGCCCTCGTGACGGGCAGCGCCTCGCCGGTGAGGAGTGACTCGTCGACGTCCGCGGGACCCGACACGAGCCGCCCATCGGCCGGGAAACACTGCCCCGGCGCGACGACGACGCGTTGCCCGGGCAGAAGCGATTCCACCGGGACCTCGACCAGCTCGGCGCCTTCACGGCGCAACGCCACGCGCGGCGCCCGGGCGGCCAGCGCGTCGATGGCCAGCGAGGCGCGCGCCCGCGCTGCGCGCTCGAGCGTCCGCCCGAGCAGCATCAGAAACACGATCGTCGCCGCCGAGTCACTCCACACGTCGCGTGTCTCGCCCAGCGTCCCGAACGCGGTCGCGAGAAAGGCGGTGCTCACTCCCAGCACGATCGGGACGTCGAGCGTCAGCTCGCGCCGGCGGATCCCGGCCCAGGCGCCGCGCCAGAACGGCGCCGCGCACCAGGTCAGGGCCGGAACGGACAGCGCGAGCGCCAGCCAGCGCAGCCCGCGCCGCAGGTCGGCGTCGATGTCGCCCCAGGCGCCGAAGTAGAGCGCGAAGGACAGCACCATCACGTTGCCCGCGAGGAACGCCGCCACCAGGAGGCGCGCGAGCGCGGTCCGCGCCTCGCTCGTGGCGGGACGCCGTAGCGCCGCCGGATCGAAGCTCTGCGCGCGATAGCCCAGTGACTCGATGCGCGCCGCGAGCGCCGCGGCGTCGGTGGCGGCCGGGTCGAAGCGGACGAGCGCCCGGCCCGAAGCGAAGTTCACCGCAGCCTCGCGCACGCCCGCGGCGCCGCGCAGCTCGCGCTCGACCCGGGCGGCGCAGCCCGCGCAGCGCAGGCCCTCGAGCGCGAACCCCAGCTCGACCGGCGTGCTCACGGGCGGCGCTCCAGCTCGAAGTCCCGCTCGACGTACGCCTCGGCGTCGCCGGCTCGCGCGTGGAGCCGCCAGCGGCCCGCCAGCGGGAGCGGCACGGCCGCGAGCCACTGCGGACCCGCGCGCACCAGTGGCACGTCGACGTCGAAATCGGTTCGGCCGGGCCGCTCGCGGCGCAGGCTCGCCACGACTTTCTCCGGAAGCGGCGCGCCGCGCGTCGTGGGCGTGAGTGTCACGCGCAGCTCGTCGCCCACTCGCTGCGCCTCGAGCTCGAGATCCCAGCCGCGCGCGCGGGCCAGCGCGTGCGCCGCCTGCGCCGCGTTGAACTCATCGCCCGCGCGCCAGGTGTCGGCGTTGATCCGGTCCGGGGGTTGACTCGCCGCGACCACCAGGAACGCGAGCGACGCGGCGAGCCCCACGCCCAGCGTGAGTGCCAGGCCGACCGGCCAGCGGCGCGCCATGTGCTCAATGCTCGTCGTGGCCATCGTGCTCTCCCGTTGCGGCCGTCAAGAAGGTGGCGCGCCGGCGCACTAGCAGCGCCGCGCGCTCGGTGTCGGCGACCGAGAACCAGATCTCCTGCGGCTGACTCGCCGCAGCGCTTCGCGGTCCGGCCACGAAGACCCGCAGCTCGAGGCTCGTGAGCGGCTCGACTGCGATCGGGTTCGCGCCGACGAGCAGATCGAAGCCGGAGGGCGCCTCGAGCGCGAGCGCGAAGCGGTGCGCCCAGCGGTCGCGGTTCTCCACCCGCAGCGTGTACGAGTTCGCGGGCCGACCGTCCGCGAGCGTGGAGTACAGGCTGGTCGAGTTGTGACTCGCGAAGACCTCGAAGGGCACGCGCCGGGCGAGCTGCAGGGCCAGAGCCGCCACCACGGCGCACAGCGCGAGGCCGTAGAGGGCGACGCGCGGGCGCAGCCACCGGACGCGACGCCCGAGCGACGCCCGGTAGCCGATCAGCTTGGGCGCACGCCCGAGCTTCGCCATGACGCCATCGCAGGCGTCGATGCACTGAGTGCAGGCGATGCACTCGAGCTGCAGCCCCTGGCGGATGTCGATCCCGGTCGGGCACACCGCGACGCACAGTCCGCAGTCGACGCAGTCACCCGAGGTCTTGCCCCGCTTGCCGCGTGGCTCGCCTCGAGCCGGGTCGTAGGCGACCACGAGCGTCTCGCGGTCGAACAGCACGCTCTGGAAGCGGGCGTAGGGGCACAGGTACTTGCAGAAGGTCTGGCGCACCCAGGCGAAATCGAGATAGGCGACGGCGCTCGCGACCGCCAGGAAAGCGAGCTCGGTCGGCGTCGCGCTCGCCCGGGCGAACGCCGCCGCGAGCTCGCGCGGAGACACGAAGTACGCGACCAGGTGAAAGCCGATCACGGCCGAGATCGCCAGCCAGGCGAGGTGAGTCGCCACGACGCGCGCGCGACTCACTCTTGCGGGCGGCTTCGAGCCACGCCAGCCCTGGATGCGCCGGGCGACGCCCGCGAACAGGTCGGAGAAGATCGTCTGCGGGCAGGCCCAGCCACACCACAGCCGGCCGGCGAGCGCCGTGAAGAAGAACAGCGCGAGCGCCAGGCCGATCACGAGCAGCCACAGAAACACCAGCTCGCCCGGGAAGATCACGATCCCGCCCACGTGGAAGCGCCGGTGCGGCACGTCGAAGCGCAGCACGGGCTCGCCCGCGAGCTCGAGCCACGGCACGACGAACAGGATGGCGATCAGCAGCGCGTCGACGCGCGTGCGCAGCGTGCGGAAGAAGCCCCGGACCGGCCGAGCGTCCAGCACGACGCACTCAGGGCGCCGGCGGCGCCGGCGGAACGTAGTCGGGCGCGCCGAACTCCGAGTGACCCACCTTGGGAAGTGAGTCGACGTAGGCGAGAACCTTCCAGATCTTCTCGTCGCCCAGCTGCGGTCCCCACGGAGGCATTCCACCCGGCCGGCCCCCGGTGACCGACGTGAAGCGCTCCGCGTCGCTCCCGCCGTACTTCCAGTACGGGTCGACCAGAGAGGGCCCGACCAGTCCGTGCGCTTCTGGGCCGTGACACGCAGAACAGATCGTGGCGAAGGTCTGCGCGCCATCCGCGATCGCCGCGGCGTCGCCCTTGTAGGGGTTCTGGAGCGGAGGCGGCGCGTGCACCGGGGCCGCGGCACGCGCGGCCGCGACCTCGGCGGCCCACTGCCCGCGCGCCGACCAGTCGGAGAGCACGAGGTACCAGACGATGTAGCCGAACCCGATCAACCAAGTGGCCGCCCAGGCGGCGTTGAACCAGAGCGGGATCGGGTGGTCGTCTTCGCCGATTCCGTCGCGAGGGCTCCGATCGGGCAGCGGCAGCTCTGCAATCTCGGGGTCCGAGTCACTCATTGCGCGCCTCCACCCACCGCGAGCTCGGCGGCGTTCTGGCCGCGGACGGCGCGTCCGAGCGTCTCGAGATAGGCGATGACCGCAAGGGTCTCGCAGCGCTCCTGGACGGGAGTCAGGGCGATCCCGGCCGCGCGCAGCTTGGCGGCGATCTCCGCCTGCTGCGCGCGCGCCGAGGCCTCGGCGCCCGCGACATCGGCGTCGCTGTACGGGTGACCCAGCGAACGCAGCACCTCGAGCTTGCGGCCCGTGTCGGAGAGGTCGAGCTCGCGCTCGGCCAGAAAGGCGAAGGCAGGCATGTTGGAGCGCGGCTCCACGTCGCGCGGGTTGTGGAAGTGCAGCCAGTGCCACGATGGCGGGTACTTGCCCCCGACGCGCGCCAGGTCGGGTCCGGTCCGGCGCGAGCCCCACAGGAACGGGCGGTCGTACACGCCCTCGCCGGCGAGTGAGTACGCGCCGTAGCGGTCGGTCTCGGTCTTGAAGGGCCGGACCTCCTGGCTGTGACACACGTTGCACCCTTCACGGATGTAGATGTCGCGTCCCTCGAGCTCGAGCGGCGAGTACGGAGTGACTCCGGCGATCGGCTCGATTGTGCCCGCGAGGAAGTGCGGCGGGATCAAGAGCACGAGCCCGCCCACCGCCACCGCCAGGAAGGTCAGGATCGACAGCAAGACGGCGTTGCTCTCGAGCCTGCGATGCCACTCGAAGGCCATCTCAGCGTCCTTCCACGGCCGCAGCCGGGACGGCCATCGGCTCCGGCACGGAGCTCGAGCCCTGCCGGATCGTCATCATCACGTTCCAGAACATGAGCAGCGCGCCCGTCAGGAAGATCGCGCCGCCACCGGCGCGAATCATGTCGTAGGGGCGGATCGCCGCCACGCTGTCGGCGAACGTGTAGGTGAGGCTCCCGTCAGGATTCACGGCCCGCCACATCAGCCCCTGAGTGACTCCCGAGATCCACATGGGAGTCACGTAGAGGACGATTCCGAGCGTGGCCACCCAGAAGTGCGTCTCGACCAGCCGCTGGCTCCAGATCTGCGTGTGCCACAGGCGTGGCACGAGGTAGTACAGAGTCGCGAAACAGGTGAGCGCGACCCAGCCCAGCGCGCCCGCGTGTACGTGCGCGATCGTCCAATTCGTGAAGTGCGACAGCGCGTTCACCGTCTTGATCGACATCATCGGCCCCTCGAAGGTGCTCATGCCGTAGAAGGTGAGTCCCACGACGAACATCTTGAGGATCGGGTCGGTGGCCACGCGGTGCCAAGCGCCACGCAGGGTCAGCAGCCCGTTCAGCATGCCGCCCCACGAGGGCAGCAGCAGCATGATCGAGAACGCCGTGCCCAACGACTGAGTCCAGTCGGGCAGCGGGGAGAACAGGAGATGGTGCGGCCCCGCCCAGATGTACACGAAGATCAGCGACCAGAAGTGCAGGATCGAGAGCCGGTGCGAGTAGATCGGGCGCTCGGCCTGGCGCGGCAGGAAGTAGTACATGAGGCCCAGGATCGGCGTGGTCAGGACGAAGCCGACGGCGTTGTGTCCGTACCACCACTGGATGTTCGCGTCGTGCACGCCCGCGTAGATCGAGTACGACTTCCAGAGACTGACCGGGCGCTCGAGGTTGTTGAAGATGTAGAGCATCGCGATCGTGATCACGGTCGCGCCGAAGAACCACAGGGCTGCGTACAGGCCGCGCTCGCGCCGGCGCGCGATCGTGCCGAAGAAGTTCACGCCGTAGATGACCCACATCACGACGACCGCGATGTCGAGCGGCCACTCGAGCTCGGCATACTCCTTGGAGCTGGTGTGACCCAGTACCAGGGTGATTCCCGCTGCGACCAGCGTGAGGTTCCACAGCCAGAGATGCAGGCGCGCGAGAAAGTCTGACGGCAGGCGCGCGCGACACAGTCGCTGCACGGCGTAGTAACTGCCCGCGAACACCACGCCGAGCGTGAAGCCGAAGATCACGACGTTGGTGTGCACGGGCCGCAGGCGCCCGAAGTGGAAGTACGGACCGACGTTGAGCTGCGGCCAGGCGAGCTGCAACGCGATCACGAGCCCCACCGCCATGCCGACGATGCCCCAGACGAGCGCGGAGAGCGCGAAGCCCCGCACCACACCCATGTCGTAGGTCTCGTCGTCCCCTGCTTCCGTCATCCGTTGCCTCCGGCGCGGCCGGCAGTGCAACGGCCATACCGCGCGAGGGGCGCTCGCGCCCGGCGCCACAGCTGCAGGTGGGGTCATTCGCGGCAGAGCGCGGCGGCTTGCCTCAATCGCGGCCGGTGCCAGCCTGGCCGGGCACCCGGATCTGCCCCTGTCCGTCCGCGTACAATGGCGCTCCCTTTCCGAAGGAGACCCCATGGCCGATCTGCGCGAGATGCCCGAGGCCGAGCTGCGCGAGCGCGTACGCAAGCTGCTCGCCGAGGTGCACCCGGAGAGGACCGACTCGATCACCTTCCGCCGCAAGCAGTTCGAGCACGGACTTGCGATGGTGCACTTCCCGGTGGGTCACGGCGGCCTCGGCATCAGCCCGAAGCAGCAGGTGACCGTGTACGACGAGATCGCGAAACACTCGAAGGTCGTGCACCACGACCCGCTGGTCGCGACGATCGGCATCGGTATGGGCATGCCCACGGTGCTCACGTACGCGAGCGAGGAGCAGAAGAAGTACCACTTGCCGCGCATCTTCTCGGGCGAGGACATCTGGTGTCAGATGTTCAGCGAGCCCAGCGCCGGCTCCGACGTGGCGGGTCTCTCCTCGCGCGCCGTGCGCGACGGTGACCACTGGATCGTGAACGGCCAGAAGGTGTGGACCTCGGTCGCGCACCTGTCGAGCTGGGGCATGCTGGTCGTGCGCACCAACCCGGACGTGCCGAAGCACGATGGTCTTTCGTACTTCATCGTCGACATGAAGACGCCGGGAGTCAGCGTGCGGCCGCTGTATCAGATCACCGGCGAGGCCGAGTTCAACGAGGTGTTCTTCGACAACGTGCGCATTCCGCACGCGAACATGCTCGGCAAGGAAGGCCAGGGCTGGCGCGTCGCGATCACCACGCTCATGAACGAGCGCGTGGCGATCGGCGGCGGCGGCGCCAAGAAGAAGGGCGCGGGCGCGATTTCGCAGGTCGTGCAGCTGTGGCAGAAGCGCAAGCCGGGCGCGCTGTCCGCCGCCCAGGAGGTGATCCTGCGCGACCGCGTGACTCGCGCGTGGATGGACAACGAGCTGCTGCGCATCACCAACCAGCGCGCGCGCGCGGCGCAGCGCTCGGGCAACCCCGGGCCCGAAGGCTCGGTGGGCAAGCTCGCGCAGGCCGAGATCAACAAGCGCCTGTGGGAGCTCGCGATCGACGTGCTCGGACCCGACGGCCTGGCGTTCGAGGCGGGCTACGAGCTGCGCCAGAGCGGCTTCGACAGCCGGTCACTCGAGGGCCTCGCCAAGTATCAGTTCCTGCGCTCGCGCGCGAACTCGATCGAGGGCGGAACCTCGGAGATCATGAAGAACATCCTGGGCGAGCGCGTGCTCGGCTTGCCCGGTGACCCGCGCGTCGACAAGGACGTGCCGTGGAAGGACGTGCCGCGCTCGTGAGCGCGCTGCGCTAGAGGGAGCGAGGGAGACATGCCTGCCGATTTCGTCTTCACCGATGAGCACGAGTCACTGCGCCAGACCCTGCGCGCGTTTCTGGCCAAGCGCTCCGACGAGAAGGCCGTGCGCGCGGCCATGGTCAGCGAGCGCGGCTTCGAGCCCGACGTGTGGAAGCAGCTCGCCGAGGAGCTCGGCCTGGTCGGCCTGATCATCCCCGAGGAGCACGGCGGCGCGGGCTTCGGCGCGGTGGAGCTCCTGATCGCGATGGAGGAGATGGGCCGCGCGCTGCTGTGCGCGCCGTTCCTGGGCACCTCGGTCTTCGCGGCGCAGACCCTGCTCTCCTGCGCCGACGCAGTCACGCAGAAGGAGCTCCTGCCGAAGATCGCCTCGGGGGCGTCGATCGTGAGCGTGGCGCACGCCGAGCCGAACGGCCGCTGGGATCTCGCGGGGATCACGCTGCGCGCCAAGGGCGCCGGCCCGAACGTCACGCTCGACGGCGAGAAGACGCTGGTGCTCGACGGGCTCGCCGCCGACGTGCTCCTGGTGGTGGCGCGCAGCGACGCGGGTCTCGAGCTCTTGCGCGTGAACGCCGGCGCGGCCGGTCTCTCGCGCAGCGCGATCCCGCCGCTCGATCTCACCCGCAAGCTCGCGCGCGTGCGCTTCGCGAACACGCCGGCGACCCGCATCTCGAGCGGCGATCAGACGGCGCAGTTCGAGCGCACGCTGGCCTTCGTGTGCGCGGCGCTCGCGGCCGAGCAGGTCGGCGGGGCGCAGAAGTGTCTCGAGCTGGCGACCGAGTACGCGAAGAGCCGGCTCCAGTTCGGCCGCCCGATCGGGAGCTACCAGGCCATCAAGCACAAGTGCGCCGAGATGCTGGTCTCGGTCGAGATGGCGAAGTCCGCCGCGGCGAACGCCCTGTTCATCGCCGCGGCGAACGAGCCGGACTTCGTCGAAGCCGCCGCGCTCGCCAAGGCCTACTGCTCCGAGGCCTACTTCCACGCCGCAGCCGACAACATCCAGATCCACGGCGGCATGGGCTTCACCTGGGAAGCCGCGCCGCACCTGTACTTCAAGCGCGCGAAGGCGAGTGAGCTCCTGTTCGGCGACTCCGCCCACCATCGCGAAGAGCTGGCGAAGCACGTCGGGCTGTAGTGACTCGCGCGGAGCGCGAAGCTAGCGCCTCTGGTAGCGGCGATTCTCTTCGACATCTGCCCTCTCCATCACGCGCGGCGCGGAAGTGCATTTCGCGCGCGCCCGTGCGCTACCATCGGGCATGCCCGCTCCGCTTCCGCTTCGGCTCCGCGCACTGACTTCCGCCGGGTCTACTACCCCTTCACCGACGCGACGCTGAAATCGAGTGACTGGGACACGAGTGACATGCCCGGCGTCGCCGCGCCGCGGGTGAGTTCGTGGTCCGGGTCTACGCGCCGAACGATGCCGGCAACCCGCTGGTGAGCGTGCTCCACGCCTGGCTGGCAGGCCTGCCGCCCTCGACGGTCATCACCTGCGGCCACGACCCGCGCCGACGGCCTCTGGCTCGCCGAGGCGCTGCGCGCCGCGGGCGTGCCCACGCGGCACACGGACTACGACGACATGCCGCACGGGTTCCTGATGTTCTCGCGGCTCACGCGGCGCGCGGGCGAATCGATGGACGAGATGGCGCACGAGATTGCGAAGGCAATCTCCATCAAATCCACTTGACGCATCTAATGGCCTTGATGTAAACAGAGGGCGTGATCCGCCCCGACGTCGCCCCACCTGGTTTCCTGCAGCTGGCCGGGCACCCCCTGCGCTGGCGTCTGCTGCGCGAGCTGGCCCGGAGCGACCGGGTCGTGTCCGAGCTGACGGGCCTGGTCGGCGAGCCCCAGAACCTGGTCTCGTACCACCTGGGAAAGCTGCGCGAGGGCGGACTCGTGTCGGCCCGGCGCAGCTCCGCCGACCGCCGCGATGCCTACTACACGGTGGATCTGTCCCGGATCGCGGGCCTCTTGTCGGACTCGGGCGGAGCGCTGCACCCCGGGCTGAGACTCGCTGCGGCGCCGCGCGCCGCAGCCGCGCTCGGCCCGGTGCGGGTGTTGTTCCTATGCACCGGCAACAGCGCGCGCTCGCAGATGGCCGAGGCGTTGCTCCAGTCGTCGTCGGGCGGCGCCATCCACGCGTTCAGCGCCGGCAGTCACCCCAAGCCCCTGCACCCCAACGCCGTGCGAGTCATGCGCGACGAGCATGGGCTCGACCTGACGAGTCATTCGTCCAAGCACCTGGACGTGTTCGCCGGCCAGCGCTTCGACTGGGTGATCAGTCTGTGCGACCGGGTGCGCGAAGTGTGTCCGGAGTTCCCCGGCGCCCCCGAGACCATCCACTGGAGCATCCCCAACCCCGTGACGGGCGACGCGGACGACGTCAGCTACCCGCTGTTCCAGGCCACGGCCGCGGAGCTAGTGACTCGCATCGGGTTCCTGCTCGCCGTGATCGGCGAGCGCACACAGGAGAAGCCATGACCGACCCCCGTGAGTTCGTGAGCGTCCGCTACCTGGTCGACGACGTCGCGGCCGCCCTCGCCTTCTACACCCAGGTGCTCGACTTCCAGGTCTTGACCGCCTTCCCGCCGGCCTTCGCCGACGTGGCACGGGGCAGTCTGCGGCTCCTGCTCAGCGGACCGACCAGCTCCGCCGGCCGGCCCATGTCCGACGGCAGCAAGCCCGCGCCCGGCGGCTGGAACCGCATCCACCTGATCGTCGACGACATCGAGTCCGAAGTGACTCGCCTGCGTCGCGCCGGCGCACGCTTTCGCAACGACATCGTCTCCGGACCGGGCGGCAAGCAGGTCCTGCTGCTGGACCCCTCCGGAAACGTCGTCGAGCTGTTCCAACCTGCGACGCGCTGAACGAAGAGGAGACTCCCCATGGCGAAGCAGACACGACCGACCCGCGCACTGATCGCTTGCGGCGTGGTGGCCGGTCCCATGTACGTGATCGTGACCTTGATCCAGGCACTGACTCGCGACGGCTTCGACCTGAGATACCATCGCTTCTCCTGGCTGACCGCAGGTGACCTGGGCTGGATCCAGCAGTCGAACATGGTGCTGGTCGGCGCGCTGACGATCGTGCTCGCGATCGGAGTGCGCCGGGCGATGCCCGGCGGCCCGGGATCGGTCTGGGTGCCCCGGCTGCTGGCACTGCTCGGGGGGGCCTACATCGTCGGCGGCCTGCTCACCGCGGACCCCGTCGTCGGCTTCCCGCCCGGCACCACGGCCGAGCTGGCGCAGAAGACCTGGCACGGGATCGCGCAGAACGCCTCGCGCAGTGCGAGCACGCTGTTCCTGATCGCGGCCAGCCTGGTGACTGCGCGCTGGTTCGGCGCGCAGGAACGCCGCGGCTGGGCCTGGTTCTACGCGACCGCCATCCCGGGCGCGTTCGCGCTGCTCTCCGCCGTCGGACTCGCGATCGGCGGCAATCCCACCGCTCTGGCCTTCCTGATGACACCCTGGATCTGGGTGACTGCGCTGGCGATCCACCTGTACTGGGGTGAGTCCGGCGCGCCCGCGACTCAGACCACGCTGCTGGCGAGCTGACCGTGGACCCCCGACGACGCGAAGTCCTCCGGCTCCTGGGTTTTGCCGTTCTGGCGGTTCAGGTCGTCCCGCTCGGTGGCTGCGGATCGCCAGCGCAGACACCGCCTGCCGACAGCCTGGCCGTGACCTCCTCTCTCGGTTCGAGGCTGGGCCACTGGGCCGATCACTCCCACGTGCTGTACGTCCCCCTGGATCTGCTCCGCGCTCCTCCTCGAGAGGGAGTCACTCTGTACACCACCCGGACGTACTTCCACTCCCACGAAGTGACCTTGACGCACGATCAGCTCACCGCCGTCGCCCGAGGCGCTACGGTGCAGGTGAGCGACTCCGTCGAAGCTCACCACTACTCGATCCGGCTCGAGACCTGACTCGCCTCAGATCGTCCGGCAGAAGCGCGCGATGCTCGCCGCGGTCTCGCGACTCACGTCGGGGCAGGCCATGGCGAAGATCTCGGTGCCGTGGATCGTGCCCATCACCTGCCGGCATTGCGC
>Ga0335084_10001332_pt1 | contig 22984 bp, 21 predicted proteins | sample Lox_Sample_44_FD_206721 | JGI IMG/M metagenome (GOLD analysis project Ga0335084, IMG submission 206721) | Soil microbial communities from Loxahatchee National Wildlife Refuge, Florida, United States - Lox_Sample_4.4 | ecosystem: Environmental > Terrestrial > Soil > Wetlands | place: USA...
TGGGCGGCGACAGCCTCGGCCACTTCGCCACCGCGCTCGAGGACTGGAAGAAGGGCGACGCCTACCGGATGGACGTGCTCGAGCAGACCGAGGAGAGGTTCTCGTTCAACGTCACACGCTGCCGCTACGCCGAGATGTACCGCGCGCTCGGCATCCCGGAGATCGGTGCGCTGCTCTCCTGCAACCGGGACTTCTCGCTGGTGGAGGGCTTCAACCCGGCGGTCAAGCTGACGCGCACGCAGACCGTGATGGAGGGGGCGTCGCACTGCGACTTCCGCTTCGAGCTGCGCAAGCCCGCCCGCGCGGGGGAAGTGACCGCCGACGGGACGAGGAATGGGGTGGGGGAGCCTGGGGGAGGAGCGGCGCCGCTCCCCCCCAGATAAGAATGAAAGCGGTCGCGATCGACGCTCACGGAGGGCTCGAGCAGATCCGGCTGCGCACCGACTGGCCGGAGCCGTCCGCGGGGCCGGGCCAGGCGGTGGTGGAGGTGAAGGCCTGCGGGCTCAACTACCTCGACATCTTCGTGCTCCACGGCATGCCCGGCCTGCCGGTGGAGATGCCGCGCATCCCGGGCGGCGACATCGCCGGTGTCGTCCACTCGGTCGGTGCCGGCGTCTCGGGCGACTGGGTCGGCCGGCGCGTGCTGATCGACCCGCACATCAAGCACGGCGGCGCCCTGGGCGAGCACGGCAACGGCGGGCTCTGCGAGCGCATCGCAGTGGACGCCGGCAACCTGATCCATCTGCCCGACGCGGTCACCTTCGAGCAGGCCGCCTCGCTGCCGATCGCCTACGGGACCGCGTATCGCATGATGATCACGCGTGGGCATCTCCAGGCCGGCGAGCTGGTGCTGATCCTGGGCGCGAGCGGCGGCGTCGGCACCGGCTGCGTGCAGATCGCCAAGAACCTGAAGGCGCGCGTGATCGCCTGCGCGTCGTCCGCCGAGAAGCTGCGGCGCCTGCAGGAGCTGGGCGCCGACCACGTGATCGACTACACGAAGGAAGACTTCTCGAAGCGCGCCTGGGAGATCTCGGGCAAGAAGGGAGTGGACGTGCTCGTGAACTACACGGGCGGCGACACCTGGGTGCCGAGCCTGCGGACCCTGGCCCGACACGGTCGCCTGCTCACCTGCGGCGCCACCGCCGGCTTCGACCCGAAGACCGACATCCGCTACATCTGGCGCCGCGAGGTCAACATCATCGGCGCCAACGGCTGGACCCGCCAGGACCTCGAGGCGCTGCTGGTCGAGGTGGAGCGCGGCAGCATCAAGCCGATCATCGACAAGGTATTCCCGCTCGCCGAATCCCGCGAGGCCATGCGCGTAATGGAAGACCGCGAGGTCTTCGGCAAGATCATCATCCGCCCATGACCGCCGCGGTCAACGTCGGCACCTTCCTGTCCAGAGAGGGCAGGATAGCGATCGTAGACCTCTCGCGCCCCGACACCCCGCGCGAGGTCACCTACGCGGCGCTGGACGCCGCCTGCAACGCAGTGGCCGCCGGCCTGGCCGCGCGGGGCCTCGGGCGCGGCGACCGCGTCGGCATCCTCGCGCTGAACCGTCCGGAGTACATCGAGGCCCTCTACGGCACGATGCGCGCCGGGGCGATCCCGGTCCCGCTGAACATCAAGCTCCCCGCGGAGGCACTGGCCTTCATCGCCCGCGACGCCGACCTCAAGCTCGTCTTCGTGGACGCCGCGCACAGAAAGGTCGCCCCGCCCGGCATCCCGGCGATCGACTTCGACGCCGACTACGCGCGGTTTCTCAAGCCAGGCCGGTTCAGCGCGGTCACTCCGCGCCCCGATGACATCTGCCTGCAGCCGTATACCTCCGGCTCCACCGGCCGCCCCAAGGGCGTGCTGCTGACCCACGTCGGCCAGGCCTGGCAGATCGAGGCGCTCGTCGCCGCCCGCCGCATGACGCCGGACGACCGCGTGCTGGTGGCGGCGCCGCTTTACCACAAGAACGCGCTCGTGTGGACCAAGGTGGGCCTGGCCGGTGGCTCGTCGCTGGTGCTGCTGGCCCGCTTCGATCAGCGCCTCTATGTGGAGTCGATCGGCCGCTACCGGGTGACGCGCCTCTCCGGCGTGCCGACCATGTTCCACCTGATCCTGAACGACCCGGCGCTGGCGCAGACCGACAAGACCTCCGTGCGGTTCATCGGCGTGGGCTCGGCGCCCGCCTCGCCCGCGCTCTTCGAGGCGCTCGCCCGCGCGTTCCCCAACGCGGTGGCGACCAACGGCTACGGCGTGACCGAGGCGGGCCCGGTGATGTTCGCCGGTCATCCAACTGGTTTACCCAGGCCCGCTACGTCCATCGGCTACCCGCTGGCTGGCTGCGAGATCCGTCTCGACCCCGGCCCCGACGAGGGCGTGCTGCTCACCCGCAACCCGGGCGTGATGGTCGCGTACCACAACCTGCCGGAGGAGACCGGGCGGCGGCTCAAGGACGGCTGGTTCGACACCGGCGACGTCTGCCGCCGCGACGCCGACGGCTTCTACTACTTCGTCGGTCGCACCGACGACATGTTCGTCTGCGGGGGCGAGAATGTCTACCCGGGCGACGTCGAGGGCACGCTGGAGCGCCACCCGGACGTGCTGCAGGCCGCGGTGCTGCCGGTGGATCATGAGCTCAAAGGTCAAGTGCCGGTGGCCTTCGTGGTCGCGCGGCCCGGCGCCGGCCTCACCGAGCAAGCCGTGAAGGAGTGGGCGCTGGCCCACGGCCCCGCCTACCAGCATCCCCGACGCGTGTTCCTCGTCCCCGAGCTGCCGCTGGCCGGGACGAACAAGATCGATCGCGCGGCGCTCCGGACGCGCGCGCTTGCCGCTCCACCCCCACGAGGAGGCTGACCCATGTTCATCGATCGCCGAACGTTCATGAAGGGAAGCGCCGTCGCCGGCGCGGCCGCGGTGGCCCCGCAGGTGCTCGTGGGCACCGCCCGCGGCCAGCAGAGGAACAAGGTGGTCTTCGTCTCCGAGGAGTCGAACCCGAAGGCCATCGCGGTCTACGACAAGATCAACGCGGACTTCAAGAAGGAGACCGGGATAGAGGTGGTCATGGAGTACCCGGGCTTCGCCAACATCGCCAAGCGCGTGGCCACCCTGATCGCGGCGGGCACCCCGCCCGAGATCGTCTGGTACGGCGCGGGGCAGGCGATGAACCTGGCGCTGGAGAACCAGCTGGCCGACGTGGGCGACGTGATCCGAGCCACCGGCGGCACCGCGGAGAACCTGCGCCTGGTCTACAAGGGAGCCGACCGCTCCATCCCGACCAGCCAGCAGTTCACCTATGGCTGGTACCGCAAGGACCTCTTCCAGGCGAAGAACCTGGACGCGCCCAAGAGCTGGGACGAGTACCTCAGCGCGGCCAAGACGCTCAGCAACCCGCCGAGCATGTACGGCTGCATCGTGCCCTCGGCGGAGACCGGCGCCTCCACGCTCCTGCTCGAGACCATGTTCATGAAGAACAACGTGCACTGGTTCGGGTGGGACGCGGGCAAGAAGGACTACGAGGTCGTGCTGGACAAGGGCGACCAGAAGAAGCGCGCCGTCGAGACGCTCGACTACCTGAACGAGCTGCACAAGTACTCGCCCGAGGCCAGCACCTACAACTGGGGCGAGCTGATGTCGACCTACTTCAGCGAGAAGGCGGCGTCGTCCTACTACGTGGGCTCGCGCCTGCTCGACCAGACCATCGCCAACAACCCCAAGATCGCCGACGCCACCGTGCCGTTCGAGCTGCCGAGGAAGCTGACCGACTCCTACTACCTGTCGATCCAGGGCTTCCACATCCTCGAGAAGTCGAACGTGGACGGCGCCAAGAAGTACGTCACCTTCTTCCTCCAGCACCCCGACCTCATCGCCTGGTACCACGCGGTGCCTTTGCACATCATCCCGGCCAGCCGGCAGATGCTCAACTCGGCCAAGTACCAGGACAACCCGGTCATCCAGAAGCGGATGGACGTGCTGAAGTTCCTCGACTCGATCTGGACCAAGGGGGTGCCGCTCTACTACTGGGACGGGCGTGAGCTGAACCCCTACATCGGCCTCTTCCACAACGAGAACCTCGCCGGCTGGATGCTGGCCGCGCGCAACATCAAGGGGATGAAGTCGGACCAGGTCGTGGACGAGGCCGCCGCCCAGGTCCGCAAGAAGATGAAGCGGGTCGGCTAACCCTCTCCCCTCTGGGGAGAGGGCAGGGTGAGGGGGACGGGGCGGTGAGTGCCCACACGGAACGGCGCGCGTGGATATTCGGCACCACCGCCCCCGCTCTCGTCTTCCTCCTGGTGATCGCCTACCTCCCCATCGCCTATGCAGTCACGCTCTCCTTCTTCAAGAAGACCGCCTTCAACCCGGCCATGAAGTGGGTCGGACTGGACAACTACCGGTTCATCCTGGAGGAGCCGGAGCTCTGGAGCGCGTTCTGGCGCTCCGTGGTCTTCACGCTGGGCGCCGTCGCGCTGCAGCTCGTGTGGGGGCTGGTCTCTGCCCTGCTGCTGAACCGGACTTTCAAAGGCCTCAATCTGGTCAGGAGTCTGTTCGTGCTGCCGTATCTCCTCCCGTCCATCGTGGTGGCGCTGGTCTTCCAGTGGCTGCTCTCCCAGGAGTACGGCGTCGTCAACCAGGTGCTGATGCAGACCGGGGTGGTCGCGCGGCCGATCAACTTCTTCGGCGGCCTGGCCACCGCCATGTGGGCGGTCATCGGCATGGCGGGCTGGCAGTACGGCTCCTTCGCCACGCTGCTGATCCTGGCCCGGCTGCAGGCCATCAACCCCAAGCTCTACGAGGCCGCCGCCGTCTCGGGCGCCGGCACGCTCCGCGCCTTCCGGGACGTGACGCTGCCCAATCTGCGCACCACCCTGATCGTGATCGCGCTCTTGCGCGGGATCTGGATGTTCAACAAGTTCGACTCGATCTGGCTGGTGACCCACGGCGGCCCGCTCAAGGCCACCGAGACCCTGCCGCTCTACGCCTACCGCCTGGCCTTCGAGGAGTTCGACTTCGGCCTGGCCGCGGCGGCCTGCACCGTGATGTTCGTGGTGCTGCTGGTGGGCGCGGTGGTCTACTTCAAGCTGTTCGATCCCACGAAGGAGATCGAGGTGGGGCGGTGAGCCGGCTCGGGCTCTACGGGCCCCTCGCCCTGCTGCTGGTGGTGCTGGTGCTCGTGGCCTTCCCGTTCTACTGGATGCTGCTCACCTCCGTCACGCCCCGGGAGGCGCTCTTCAAGCCACCCTACCGGCTCTTCCGCCTCGACTTCTCGCCGGGCAACTACCGCGAGCTGCTCTTCGCCACCGAGTTCGTCCGCTACTTCGTCAACAGCCTGATCGCGGCGGTGGGCGCCATCGTGCTCAACGTGATCGCGGCCACCCTGGCGGGCTACGGACTCACCCGCTTCGCCTTCCCGGGCAAGAGGACCTTCGCCTTCGGCACGCTCTTCTCCTACATGTTCCCGCCCATGCTGATGGCGATCCCGCTCTACATCCTCTTCTCCGCGCTCCAGATGCGGAACACCTACACCGGCCTGATCCTGGCCCACATGGCCATCAGCCTGCCGCTCAACATCTGGCTCATGTGGCAGTACTTCCAGATCGTGCCGCTCTCGCTGGAAGAGGCCGCCTGGACCTCCGGCGCGAGCCGCCTGGCCGCCCTGCGCCAGGTGTGCCTTCCCTCGGCCCGGCCCGGCATCCTCTCGGTCGCCATCTTCTCGTTCGCGCTCTCCTGGAACGACTTCACCTTCGCGTTCATCCTGCAGACCGATCGCAAGATGTTCACGCTGCCCGTCGGCCTCGCCAGCTTCGTGGAGCAGACCGGCGTGCACTGGGGCATGGTGATGGCCGCCGCGGTGCTGGTCTCGGTGCCCACGTTCCTGCTCGTGTTCTTCCTGCAGCGCTACCTCCTGAGCGGCCTGCGGACGGCGGGGTAGGGGAGCCGCGATGGCGTTCTCGGTCCGGCTGGAAGGCCTCGACAAGCGATTCGGCCGCGGCACCCGCGAGGTGCACGCGGTGCGCGATCTCTCGCTCGAGATCGGCGAGCGCGAGTTCTTCACCTTCGTCGGCCCCTCGGGCTGCGGCAAGACGACGACCTTGAGGATGATCGCCGGCCTCGAGGTGGCCACCGCCGGCCGCATCTGGTTCGGCGACACCGAGGTCACCAAGCTGCCCCCGCAGCAGCGCGACATCGCCATGGTCTTCCAGGACGTCGCGCTCTTCCCCTACATGACGGTGCGCCAGAACATCGGCTACCCGCTGCGCATCGCCGGCCTGCCCCGGGCGCGCATCGACGAGAAGGTGGAGAAGGTGGCGGTGACCCTCGGCCTCAGCGACAAGCTCGCCATGAAGCCCGGCCAGCTCTCGGGCGGCCAGCAGCAGCGCGTGGCCATCGGCCGGGCGATCATCAAGGAGCCGAAGGTGCTGCTGATGGACGAACCCCTTTCAGCCCTCGACGCAAGGCTTCGGGTGGAAATGCGCACCGAGATCCTGCGTCTGCACCGGGAGATCTCGTCGACCGTCATCTACGTTACCCACGACCAGGTCGAGGCCATGACCATGTCCACGCGGGTGGCGGTGATGGACCAGGGGCGGGCGTTGCAGATTGCGCCACCGCGGGAGCTGTTCCGGCGGCCGGCGGACATCACGGTGGCGACCTTCATCGGAACGCCAGCGATGAACATTATTCCGACGACGGTGGTGACGACGCCATCCGGCCTCGCGATCGAGCTACTGGGCAAGCAGATCCCGGTGGCGCCGAGACACCACGCGGCCTTGCAGGGGCTGAAGCGCCTGGATGTGGGAATCCGGCCGCAAGCAGTGAAGCTGCTGCCGTCCGGGCCAGACCGGATCGCTGGGCGCGTGTTCTTGCGGGAGCCGCTGGGGTTAGAGGATGAAGTGCTGGTAGAGACGGCCGACGGGACGCGGGTGAAGGTCGTGAGCGGGGCGGTGGATGAGTTCCAGGAGAGTGCGGTGGTCGGTCTCGAGCTTGAGCGGCGGGAGCTATATCTGTTCAATTCAGACTCGAGGACAGCAATCTGCTATGGGATTGACTGAGAACGCGCCTTCCCGCGGACGTGGTAAAGTCGCCGGGTTGTGCCCGGGAGGCGCGCTGCGGAAAGGCGTGCCAGCCCTCCGGCCCGGGCCCATGGGAGGCAGGCGCAAGCACGGTGGATCTGGAAATCCTGATCGAGAACGTGCTGAACGCGGTCACCGCGGGCATCACGATCGGTTGCATCTACGGTCTGATGTGCATCGGCCTCGGGCTCATCTTCGGCATCATGCGGATCGTCAACTTTGCCCAGGGCGAGCTGCTCATGCTGGGCATGTTCGCCAGCTTCTACCTGGTCAGCGAGGGCCGGGTGCTGTCCTTCCTCGGGCCGTACTGGGGGCCGTTCATCGGCGCGATGTCCGCGGCCCCGCTGATCTTCACCGGGGGCGCGCTCCTCCACAAGTTCCTCATCTCCCGCGTGTCCGGCCTGCGCACCGTGGGCTCGCTGGACGAGGGGCACTTTGGGCAGCTGGTCGTCACCCTGGGCATCTCGCTGATCCTCCAGAACGGCGGGCAGATCCTGTTCGGCTCGACTCCGGTCGCGGTGCGCACGCCGCTGTCCTCCGAGGCGTTCCTGATCGGCCCGGTGTACCACGGCGCCACCGTGTTCCTGAACAAGGCCAAGCTGGTGGCCTTCTTCGTCGCGGTGCTGGCCGCGGTGGTGCTCTACGTGACGCTCGAGTACACGCGCCTGGGCAAGGCCCTGCGGGCCGCGGCCGACAACCCGACGGCGGCCACCTACATGGGCATCGACGTGGACCGGGCCTACCGCATCGCCTTCGGCCTGGGGAGCGGCATCACCGCGGTCGCGGGCGGGCTGATGGCCACCTACATCTCCTTCACGCCCTTCGTCGGCTTCGACTACGTCATCATCATGTACTCGGGCGTGGTGCTGGGGGGCATGGGGAGCATCTTCGGGGCGTTCTGGGGCGGGGTGACGGTGGGCTTCGTCCAGCAGTTCTCGGCCCTGATCCTGCCGCCCCAGCTGCAGAACGCGGCGATCTTCGTGGTGTTCCTGATGATCGTGCTGCTGCGGCCCCAGGGCCTGTTCGGCCGCTCGGCGGAGCGGGCATGAAGCAGGGCGCCGGCCCGCACCTGCGTCGGAACCTGACGGTGCTCGCCGTCGTGTCCGTCGTCTACCTGGTGGTCGCGATGTCCGTGACCAACAGCTACTACCAGCTGATCCTGACCCTGGTACCGGTGTGGGCGCTGTTCGGCGTCTCGTGGAATATCCTCTCCGGCTACGGCGGCCAGCTCTCGTTCGGCCACGCGTCGTTCTTCGGTATCGGCGCGTACGCGGTCACGCTCGGGGTCGTCTACTGGAGCCTCTCGCCCTGGCTGGGCATCCCGCTCGGCATGGTCCTCGCCGGCCTCGCCGCCATCGCGATCGGCTTTCCCACGTTTCGCCTGCGCGGGCACTACTTCGCCCTGTCGATGCTGGCCTATCCGCTCGCCATCCTCTACGTGATGCAGTATCTGGGCTTCCAGGAAGTGTCGATGCCCATGCACCGCGAGAGCGGGCTCCGCTTCATGGAGTTCAGCGAGCCGCGCATCTACACCCTGCTCGCGGTCCTGCTGCTGGTCGGCGGAGTGGCCGTCTCGCTGGTCATCGAGAACTCGCGCTTCGGCCTGGCCCTGCTCGCCATCCGGCAGAACGAGCTGGCCGCCGAGGCGGCGGGCATCAACGCGCGCCTCTGGAAGATGCGCTCGCTGGTCGTGTCGGGGATGATGGGCGCGGTGGCCGGTGGCTTCTACGCCCGCGTGCTGCTGGTCGTGACGCCGGACTCCGTGTTCGGCATGCTCGTCTCCGCCCAGGCGGTGGTGGTCACGCTGTTCGGCGGGGTGGCCTCGGTCTGGGGGCCGGTGATCGGCGCCGCCATCCTGGTCCCGCTCGCGGAGACGCTGCAGGCCGAGCTGGGGACTTATCTGCCCGGCATCCAGGGCGTCGTCTACGGCATCGCCATCATCGCGATCATGCTGCTCTCGCCCGACGGGCTCTACTGGACCATCGGCGACCGCTGGTTTCGCCGCGCGGCCCCGGACGGCATCCCCGACTTGGGGCCCGACCTGGAGCCGCTCCCTCCTCCGGTCCGCCGTGCGTCCACCCACGCGGCCGGGCCGCTGCTGCAGGTCGAGGGGCTGTCGCGCGCCTTCGGCGGCCTACGGGCCGTCAGCGATGTGAGCTTCTCGATCACCGAGGGGGAGATCCTCGGCATCATCGGGCCGAACGGCGCGGGCAAGACCACGCTCTTCAACGTGCTGAACGGCGTGCTCGCCGCCGACGAGGGCTCGGCCCGGCTCGACGGGCAAGCGCTGCTGGGCCGGAAGACGTTCGAGGTCTGCCGCATGGGCGTCGGCCGCACGTTCCAGGTCGTGCGCAGCTTTCCGCGCCTCTCCGTGCTCGACAACGTGATCGTCGGCGCCTACGGAGCCGGCCTTGCCGACCGGGAGGCCATCGCCCAGGCGGTGCGGGCGCTCCACCAGGTGGGACTACAAGATAGGTCGGGCGTGCCCGCCGGCCAGCTCACCAACAAGCAGCTTCGCCTGATGGAGCTGGCCCGCGCGCTGGCCGGCCATCCCCGGCTGCTGCTGCTCGACGAGACGCTGGCCGGGCTCGGCCGCGAGGAGTGCGACGACGTCCTGGGCGTGTTGGCGCGGGTGCGCACGCAGGGCATGACGATCTGCATCATCGAGCATACAATGCACGCGATGATGCGCCTCGCCGACCGGTTCGTGGTGCTGGACCACGGGCGGGTGCTCGCCACCGGCCTGCCCCGGGCCGTCGTGGAGGACGCGTCCGTGATCGAGGCCTACCTCGGCAAGAAATGGCTGGCGCGGCGCGATGCTTGAGGTGAGAGACCTCTCCGTCGCCTACGGCGGCCTGCGCGCCCTCGAGGCCGTGACGCTGTCCGTCGCCGAGCGACAGTTCGTCACGCTCGTGGGCCCGAACGGAGCCGGCAAGTCCACCCTGTTCAAGACGATCAGCGGGGTCGTGTCGCCCGTCTCGGGCTCGATCTCCTTCGCGGGCGAGGACCTGCTGTCCCGTCGGCCCTCGGAGCGCGCGCACCTCGGCATCGCGCACGTCCCGGAGGGCCGGCAGGTGTTCAAGACCCTGACCGTCCGCGAGAACCTCGAGATGGGCGCGTACCCGAAGGCCGGGCGCGCGCACTGGGCGCAGACGCTCGACCGCATCCAGACGCTGTTCCCGATCCTCGCCGAGCGGGCCGGCCAGCTCGCGGGCACGCTCTCGGGCGGCGAGCAGCAGATGCTCGCGATCGGCCGCGGTTTGGCCTGCGCGCCGCGGCTCCTGATGCTGGACGAGCCGTCGATGGGGCTGGCGCCCAGCGTCGCCGACACGATCTTCGAGCGCATCTCGCAGATCCACCGGGAGGACGGGGTGACGATCCTCCTGGTCGAGCAGCGCGTCGCCGAGGCGCTCGAGCGCTCGGACCACGGCTACGTGCTGGAGACCGGGCACATCGTGCTGGAGGGGCGGTACGAGACCCTGCTGGCCGACGACCGGGTGCGACGCTCGTATCTCGGCCTGACCGAAGCCTAGATCGATCCACCATCACATCATCACCAACGAGGGAGATGACCGGAATGTCGACATCTGAACCGATCGGACGCCGGACCGCCATCAAGATGGGCCTCGCCACCGCCGCCGCGGCGACGCTGCCGACCCGCCGCGTCCGCGCGCAGAGCCCGAAGGAGGTCAAGATCGCCTTGGTGGTCCCGCTGTCCGGGGCCTGGGCGCGCCAGGGCATCCTGGAGCAGATGGGGGCCGAGATGGCCATCGACGACGTCAACAAGGCCGGCGGCATCAAGGCCCTCGGCGGCGCCAAGCTCAAGCTGGTGCTCTACGACACCGGCGACACCGCGGAGAAGGCCAAGAACGCGGCGCAGCGCCTGGTGGCGCAGGAGCCCGACGTGGTCGGCGGCATCGGCTGCTGGCTTTCGACCTTCACGCTCGCGGCCACCGAGGTGTCGGAGCGCGCGGAGCTGCCGTGGCTCACCCTGTCCTACTCCGACCTCATCACCGGGCGCGGCTACAAGTATGTCTTCCAGTCCGCCCCGACCGCTGATGCTCAGGCCACCGCCCTGCTGCCCCGGGTCGTCGATCTCGCGGCCAAGGCGACGGGCACGAAGCCGACGAAGGTGGCCTTCGTCGGCGACAACTCGGCCTCGTCGGTGAGCTTCATGAAGCCCCTCCGCGAGCACGTGGCCAAGGACCTGGGCCTCGCGATCGTGGCGGACGAGGTCTACACGCCGCCCCTCACCGACGCGACGACGCTGGTGCAGAAGATCCGTTCCGGCCGTCCTGACTTCATCGTGTGCCAGTCCACGAACGTGGGCGACGACAAGCTCCTGCTCGACAAGTTCGCGGAGCGGGGGATCACGCCCTCCACCGTCCCGCTGATCGGGGGTGGCGGCCACTGGTGCGTGCCGGAGCTGATGAAGGTGGCGGGCAAGGAGCATCTGGAGGGCATGATCGTGGGGCTCGCCAACTGGCCGGGCCGAGCGGTGGAGGACGTCGAGAAGCGCTTCATCGCGAGGACCGGCGAGCCGTGGTTCGGCCACGACTCGATCTTCCCCTACGCGCACGTCTGGATCTTCAAGGAGGCGCTGGAGCGGACGGGGTCCACCGACCGCAGGAAGCTGGGCGAGATGATGCACAAGATCGACCTCAAGGATGGCCCGGCGAAGTTCTTCCCCGACGGCCGGGTGAAGTACGAGGAGAACGGCCGCCGGGCCGGAGCCGAGCTCTGCATCGTGCAGTGGCAGAAGGGCCGCCCGGTCGCGGTGCACCCGGAGAGCATCGCGGCCGCGAAGGCGATCTGGCCGAAGTCGTAGGCCGCCTGGCCCGAGGCCGGCGATGCCGCCATCTGTGGTAATTTCTAACCCACGATGAGCGGCATCGTCGCCTACGGCGCCTACCTTCCCTACTTCCGCCTCGATCGCAAGGCGATCGGCGAGGCCCTCGGCAGCGGGGGCGGGAAGGGCACCCGCGTCGTGGCCTCCTACGACGAGGACACGACCTCCATGGGCGTGGAGGCGGCGCGCGCGGCCCTGCACGGGGCCCGGCGCCTCGGCCCCGCCGCGGTGTACTTCGCGACCGCCGAGCCCGCGTACCTCGACAAGACCAACGCCACCGCCATCCACGCCGCGCTCGCCCTCGACGAGTCGGCCATGGCCTTCGACATGCTCGGCTCGATCCGCTCGGCCGCGGGCGCGCTGCGCGCCGCGATGGACGCGGGGCGGCCGACGCTGGCGGTGCTGTCGGACATCCGCACCGGGCTGCCGGGCGGGGCGGACGAGCGCGACGGCGGCGACGCGGCGACCGCCTTCCTGCTGGCACCGGGTGACGCCGACACGCCGGTGCTGGCCGAGCCGGTGGCCGCGGCGTCGGTCACCGCCGAGTTCCTCGAGCGCTGGCGGGTGCCGGGGGACGCGGCCTCGCGGCAGTGGGAGGAGCGCTTCGGCGAGCACGCCTATGGGCCGCTCGCGGAGGCCGCGATCGCGAGCGCGCTCAAGCAGGCCGGCGTCACCGGCGGCGAGATCGCGTCCGTCCTCGTGGCGGGTTCGCACGGGCGCGCGAACAGGCGCGCGGCCGCCGCGGTGGGCGCGAAGCCCACCGCGCTCGGCGACGATCTCACCGGCACCGTCGGCAACACCGGCGCGGCCCACGCGGGGCTGCTGCTGGCGGACGCGCTCGACCGGGCGCAGGCCGACGACCTCATCATGGTCGTCTCGCTGGCCGACGGCTGCGACGTGACGATCTGGCGGGCGACCGCGGCATTGGCGCGCGGGCGGCAACAGGTGCCGGTGGCGCAGCAGATCAAAGCGGGCGGCCGCGTGTCCTACCCGACCTTCCTGACCTGGCGCGGCTTCCTCAAGCGCGAGCCGCCGCGTCGGCCCGATCCGCAGGCGCCCGCCGCACCGCCGGCCTTCCGGGCCGAGGCGTGGAAGTTCGGCTTCACGGGGAGCCGGTGCCAGGCGTGCGGCACGCGGCACCTGCCGCCCACGCGCGTGTGCCTCAAGTGCCACGCGGTGGACCGCATGAGCCCCGAGCGCATGGCGGACGTGCCCGCGACCATCGCGACCTACACGGTGGACCGGCTCGCCTACTCGCTGTCGCCGCCGGTGGTGGTGGGCGTGCTCGACTTCGAGGGCGGCGGCCGCTTCACGTGCGAGCTCACCGACGTGGACCCCGCGGCGGTGAAGATCGGCAACCGGGTCGAGATGACGTTTCGCCGGCTCATGACCGCTCACGACGTGCACAACTACTTCTGGAAGGCGCGACCCCTCCGGGGCGCGTAGTCGAGAGGAGGCTTCACCATGGCCAGCAACGGGATCCGGGACCGCGTGGCGATCGTCGGCATGGGCTGCACCGGCTTCGGCGAGCGGTGGGACAAGAGCGTGAGCGACCTCCTCGTGGAGTCGTCGCAGGACGCGCTCAACTCGGCCAACGTGCCGATCGACGCGATCGACGCGTTCTGGCTCGGCACGCTCTTCTCCGGCCAGAGCGGGCTCACGCTCTCGCGCCCGCTCAAGCTCAACTACAAGCCGGTGAGCCGGCTCGAGAACTACTGCGCCACCGGCTCCGAGGCCTTCCGCAACGCCTGCTACGCGGTGGCGTGCGGCGCCTACGACATGGCGATGGCCATCGGGGTCGAGAAGCTGAAGGACTCGGGCATCTCGGGGCTGCCGAGCATCGGCGCGCCCGAGGACGGCACGCGGGCGGGCCTCACCGCGCCCGCCACGTTCAGCCTGCTCGCGCCCGCCTACTGCAAGAAGTACGGGGTGGACGAGGCCACCTTCAAGGAGGCGATGACCCGCATCGCCTGGAAGAACCACAAGAACGGCGCGCTCAACTCGCGCGCGCAGTTCCGCAAGGAAGTGGCGAAGGACGTCATCGCCTGCTCGCCCCAGGTGGCGGGGGCGCTCGGCATCTTCGACTGCTCGGGCGTGTCCGACGGCTCGGCCGCCGCGGTCATCGTGCGGGCCGAGGACGCGTACAAGTACACCGACAAGCCGCTCTTCGTGAAGGCGCTCTCGTTCATCGCGGGCCCCGCGACCGGACCGATCGATCCCGACTACGACTACACCACCTTCCCGGAGGTGGTGGCCTCCGCGACGGATGCCTACGCGCAGGCCGGGATCAAGGACCCGCGCGCCGAGCTGGCGATGGCCGAGGTGCACGACTGCTTCACACCCACCGAGCTGGTGCTGATGGAGGATCTCGGCTTCGCGCCGCGGGGCACCGCGTGGAAGGAGGTGCTCAACGGCACCTTCGACCTCGAGGGCGAGCTGGCGGTGAACCCGGACGGCGGGCTCAAGTCCTTCGGCCACCCGATCGGCGCCTCCGGGCTGCGCATGCTCTTCGAGGCGTGGCTGCAGCTGCGCGGCGAGGCGGGCAAGCGCCAGATCGCCAGCGTCGCGCGCGGCCGCAAGCTCGCGCTCACGCACAACCTGGGCGGGGCGCCGGGGGAGTGCGTGTCGTTCGTCTCGGTGGTGGGCTCCGAGCGGAGCTGAGCCCGGTCCGTCCCTAGCCGGCCCGAGCCAAGCTCGTGGACGCGCTGGTGATGTGGCTGATCGCTCTCGCGGTCGTCGTGTGCCTGGCGATCGGCTTCTGGGGCGTGTTCCTGGTCGTGATCAAGCTCATCGGCCGGTGGGTTTCCCGGCGCCCGTAGCGCTCGCTGCACCTTCCGTTCGAATCCCGAGCCGACGTAAGACCAAGGTCCCATGGACGGGACCACTGCGGTCAACAACACTGGGGTCATGAAACCCAAGCGCACACTCTTTGGCCTCATGTCGGGCATTGCGATCGGGGTGACCCTGCTGGCAGGCTGCGGCGAGAAGAAGGACGACGCGATCGGCAAGGCCGAGAAGAAGGACGCCGAGAAGCCCGGCGTGGTCGCGATCAAGGACACCGTGAAGGAGGCCTACATCTACGGCTTCCCGATGCTGATGAACTACGGGGTCATGTACGAGTACTTCGTAGACCGGAACTCGGGTCAGTTCAAGGCGCCGTTCAACACGATCTACAACGAGGCGCGCGTGTTCACGCCCAAGGACACCGCGGTCGTCACACCCAACAGCGACACTCCGTACTCGTTCGTCGGGTTGGACCTGCGGGCGGAGCCCATCGTGCTGTGCGTGCCCAAGGTCGAAAAGACCCGCTACTACGACGTCCAGCTCGTGGACATGTACACCTTCAACTACGGCTACATCGGCAGCCGGGCCACCGGCAGCGATGCGGGCTGCTACGTGGTCGCGGGTCCCGACTGGAAGGGCGAGACGCCCGCGGGGATCAAGAAGGTATTCAACTCCGAGACGCAGTTCGGCCTGGTCGGTTACCGGACCCAGCTGTTCGGCCCCAAGGACATGCCGAACGTCGTCAAGATCCAGGCCGGCTACAAGGTGCAGCCGCTGTCGCAGTTCCTGAACCAGCCGGCGCCGCCGGCGGCCCCCGCGATCGAGTTCCCGCCCTTCACCAAGGACGACATGAAGACGCCCTTCGTGAAGTACCTGAACTTCATCCTGCAGTTCTGCCCGCCGGTGGAGGAGGAGAAGGCCCTGCGGGCGAAGTTCGCGACCATCGGCATCGAGGCGGGCAAGCCGTTCGATTTCGACAAGCTCTCCGACGCGCACAAGGCGGAGATGGCGCTCGGCATCAAGGAAGGATACGACGCCATCGTGGAGAAGCGGGACAACTTCGCCAAGCTCATCAACGGCTGGCTCATCGGGTCGATCCTGGGCGATCGGGCCTTCTTCAAGGGTGACTTCCTGCTCCGGGCCGCCGGCGCGCTGGCGGGAATCTACGGCAACAGCGCCGAGGAGGCGGTGTACCCGCTGGCGAAGCACGATTCGGCCGGCGAGCCGCTCGATGGCAGCAAGCACAGCTACACGCTCACCTTCGCGGCCGGAGCGTTTCCGCCGGTGAACGCGTTCTGGTCGGTGACGATGTACGACGGGAAGACCCAGCTCCTGATCGAGAACCCGATCAACCGCTATCTCATCAACTCGCCGATGCTGCCGACCATGAAGAAGAACCCGGACGGCTCGCTCACCCTCTACATCCAGAAGGACTCACCCGGCAAGGCGAGGGAGTCGAACTGGCTGCCGGCGCCGGACGGCCCGATCTACCTGGTCATGCGCCTCTACTGGCCGAAGACGGAGCCGCCCTCGGTCCTGCCGCCCGGCGACGGGACCTGGCAGCCGCCGAGCATCGTGCCCGCGAAGTGATCGGCGACGCTTAGCCGGCCGGCGGCGGCGCGGCGCCGTCGCCGGCCCCACCCGCCGACTTCCGGATGTCGATCATCTCGGGCAGCCCGTGGCCGGTGTGCTCGAAGAGCTGCACACGCGTGAGACTGTTCATGTCGACGACGATCTCGCGGATGCGCTCGGCGGCGGCCTGGATCTGAGCGATGCGCTCTCGGGCGTCCGGGCCCAGGCTCCGATCCTCCTGGAGCATGGCCAGGCGGCCGATGACCAGCGTCAGCGGGTTGTTGATCTCGTGCGCGGCCGCGTGGGCGAGCCGGGCGATGCTGCGCAGCTCGTCGGCGGCCTTCTGCTCGGTGATGTCGATGAGGGTCGTCTCGAGATCGGCGCGGGGTGGACCCGAGCTGCGGATCACGTTGGCGAGCACCCAGATGAGTCGCCCGTCGCGCCGGCGGAACTGGAGCTCGACGTTGACGGCGGTCCCCTCCGCGGCGACCCGCTCGAGGAGCTGGTCGCGCTCCTTCAACTGCGCGTAGAAGTGGCCGATGTTCGTCGCCAGGACGTCGGCCGGGCGGGCGAAGCCGAGGATCCGGGCAAAGGCCCCGTTGCAGTCCACGATGCGCCCGTCCGCGAGGGTCAGGCACATCCCGGCCGGGTTGCGCTCGAACGTGGTGCGGTAGCGCTGCTCCGACTCCTGCAGCTCCGCCGTCCGGGTCTGCAGGAGCGCCATGGCCTCCCCCAGCGCTCCGGTCACGCCCGAGAGCTCGGAGAGGCGGAACCGCGGTAGCTCCGGGACCGTCTCGCCCCGGCCGAAGGCGCTGAACGCGGCGGTCAGGCGGCGCAGTCGGCCGGCGAAGCCCCGTCCGGCCAGGTTGGCCAGCCCGAGCGAGAGGGCAAAGGCGCAGACGGCGGCTGCCCACAGGAGCCAGAGCGACCGGCGCAGCGGGCCCTCGATCTGCTCGCTCGGGACCGCGATCGCCACCGTGAACCGGGAGCGCGGGGCGCGGCTGAAGGCGGTGTAGGCGGCGGATCCCTCGGGGGCGGGTCCCGTGAACACCGCCTCCTCGTGCTCGCGAGAGCGCGAGACGAAGCTGGCGGCCGCCGGCCTGCCCACCCGCTGCTCCTGCCGCTGGGTCGTGGCCACCACGGTGCCGGCCCGATCCGTGATGGTCGCGGCGGTCCCTCCCGCGAGCTGGGCCGCGGCCAGCACCGATGCGAAGCTTTCCGGCGTCAGGACCGCGACCAGGATGTGCCGGATCCTTCCGTCACGGAGTAAGGGCAGCGTGACCGCGATCACCGGGCGGCCGGTGGTCGGATCCATGACGAGATCCGAGATCTGCGGCTCACCCGTCTGGAGCGTGCGCTGGAACGTCTCGAGCCCGGCCAGGCTCGGCAGCGAGCTCCCGAGCGGGCGCAGGAGATTGAAGACCTGCCGCCCCGAGGGGTCCACGAGGGCCACCGTCAACCATCGCCGATAGGCCTCCCGCGCCAGCTGGGCCTGCTCGTAGAACTTCCGCAGGTCGGCCGAGTCGAGATCGTCGGAGGTCGCGAGCCCCATCAGGCCCGCGAGGGAGGTCTCGACCTCGCGATCCACCGCCACCGTCAGGGAGCGGGCGTGATAGAGCAGCGCCTGCTCCATGTTGCGGCGCTCGTCCTGATGGGCCCACCAGATCGCGATGCCGGCGACCAGCAGCAGGGGGACCAGCGTGAGGCTGACGACCGCGAGCAGGAACGTGCGCAGCTTCATGGCTGCTGCTGAGAATAGGGAATGCGTGCCACATCGGCAAGTTTCTGAGTAGCGCCTGCTTGCGTCCCACGCGAGGGGTGTGCGAGAGTCCCGCCATGCGCCGGGGCGCCGACTACCTCGCGAGCCTGCGCGACGGGCGCGCCGTGTTCCTCGACGGCGAGCGCGTCGACGACGTCACCCGACATCCCGCCTTCGCCGAGTCCGCCCGGCGCGTCGCGGAGCGGTACGAGGCGGCCGCCGCGTCGGCCGACGTCACCACCTGCGTCGATCCGACCACCGGCAAGCGGATCGACGCGATGTGGCTGATCCCGCGCTCGGCGGAGGATCTCGGGCGCCGGCGGGCCGTGCACCGGTTCTGGGCCGAGGGCTCGTACGGCCTCATGGGGCGCACGCCCGACCACGTGGCCTCGGTGCTCACCGGCTTCGCAGGCTGGCGTCAGCTCTTCGACCGGGGAGGACGGCAGTTCGGCGACAACGTGGTGCGCTTCTACGAGAAGGCACGGGACGAGGACCTGTACCTGGCTTACGCGATCGTGCCGCCGCAGATCGACCGCGCCACGCCGGCCCACAAGCACCCGGAGCCCTTCCTGCACCCGGGGGTCGTGAAGGAGACCGACGCGGGCATCGTGATCCGCGGCGCGCATTCGATCGCCACGTCGGTGACCATGGCCGACTGGCTCTTCGTGAGCTACATCACGCCGCTGACCCCCGGCGACGTCGACTACGCGATCTCGCTGGTGGTGCCGGTGAGCGCGGAGGGCCTCCGGCTCCTGCCGCGCCGGCCCTACGCGACGCTCGCGACCAGCGTCTACGACTACCCGCTCTCCGCGCGCTTCGACGAGGTGGACACCACCGTCGTCTTCGACGACGTGTTCGTGCCGTGGGAGGACGTCTTCGTCTACCGGAACGTGGAGCTGGTGACCGCCCAGTTCCACGAATCGCCCGCCCACGTGACCGCGAACTTCCAGTCGCTGGTGCGCTTCGGGGTCAAGCTCGAGCTGATGGCCGGCCTGGCCCTGAAGCTGGTCGAGGTCGGGCACGGGGAGAGCGACGTCAACACCCAGGCCACGCTCGGGGGCGACATCGCCACGTTCTGCGCCGCCTTCGACGCGCTGGTGCAGGCGGCCGAGCACCGCCCGCTGGTGAGCCAGGGCTACGCGCGCCCGCATCCCCAGTACATCTACGCGGGGATGAGCCTGCAGCGCCGGCTCATCGTGGACATGTACCGGACGGTGCGCGAGCTGGCCGGGGGCGCGTTCCAGCACCTGCCGTCGTCGGAGGCGAGCTTTCTCTCCCCGGAGACGCGCGCTCACACCGAGCGCTATTACCAGTCCACCGTGGCGGGCGCCCGCGACCGCGTGAAGCTGCTCAAGCTGATCTGGGACTTCATCGGTACCGAGTACGGCAGCCGCCAGCTCCAGTACGAGATGTTCTACTCGGCGGCGCAGCCGGTGGTGAACCGTCGGATGTTCCGCTCCTACGACTGGGCCGCCGCCAAGGCCATGGTCGACCGCCTGCTCTCGGAGTATTGATCCGCCCGCCCGTCAGGATCGCTTCGACAGCCCCTTCGCGATGACGACCGGCGCCGGCTCGTAGGCGTCGTGGCGCTGCAGCCACTCCATCGGGTAGGAGAGACCCTGCTCATCGCGCCCCTTGGGGACCATGTCCAGCACGTGGTACACCGCGTTCACCATCTCGATGCCGCGCCCGTAGGACGAATAGGTGTGGTAGATCGCCCCGTCGGGGTCGCGATAGAAGACGCTGATGCCCGGACGCTCCGATGACCCCGGCACCGGGCCGGTGGTGTAGTTGTAGTAGGCCTGCCCGCTCTTCTGCTCCTCGGGCGTGAAGCTCACGTGGTAGTCGTGGTTGAAGTCGGTGCGCGACGAGGAGAGCCACTTCACCTGCCAACCCATGCGCTGCCGGTATGCGGCGAGCCGCTCGTAGGGGGCGCGTGAGATGGCCACGAAGCTGACGTCGCGGTGCCTCAGGTGGACCGCGATGCCGTCGAGGTTGTCGATCCAGAAGGAGCAGCTCTTGCAGCCCTCGTCCCACTCAGGCTCGAACATGAAGTGGTAGACGACGAGCTGGTGGCGGCCCTCGAAGAGATCGGCCAGCGACTCCTCGCCCCGCGGCCCGTCGAATACGTAGGGCTTCCCCACCTTCTCCCAGGGCAGGGCGCGGCGCTCCTCGGCCAGGCGGTCGCGCAGGCGCGTGAGCTCCTTCTCGCGCGCCAGATGCTGGCGGCGCGCCTCGATCCATTCCGCGTGCGAGACGATCTTGTGCGTGGTCATCGGGAGGCTCCTTTCAGCGACGGGCGCCGTAGCGGAACCGGGCTCGCCAGCCCGCGGCGCCGTCGGGGAAGAGGTCGAAGAAGTGCCAGGCGGCGCAGAAGTCATCGCCCGGCTGAAACCCGGCGTCGTTCAGGCGAACGATGCCGTCGCGAGTGCGGCGGAACGCGGAGACGCCGGGCAGCCAGCCGCCGCTCCGCGCGCGGTAGCCCATGTCGGCGGCGAAGGTCGTGCCCTGGTGGCTCACCATCGGGAAGCGCCACCCGCGCGAGCGGGCGAAGCGGCGCTGCACCGCGGGCGAGTCCGGGCTCGAGACGACGAAGGCTGCGCGGTCAGCCACGTGCGGATAGAGGCCGTTGTAGCCGTCGGCCCAGAGGGTGCAGTGGGGGCAGCCCGACCCCATGTTGTGGATGACGATCAGATCCCGCTTGCTGCCGAAGAGCTGGGAAAGGCGGACGGGACCCTTGGTCGAGGCGAAGGTGTAGTCGTCAACCGGCTCGGGGACGGTCTGCCGCTGGACGCTTCGCATGCGGCGACGCAGATCGCCGATGCGCTTGCGATAGGCCGTGAGCCGCCGTGATGCCTGCCGATATCTCATCGCCGGCGCCTCCGTGCCTTCGGCTTTCGCTCCAGGCTCTTGACCCAGCCGGCGAGCGCGTCGAACTGCGCCTGCCAGTACCGGCTGTAGTCGTTGATCCACGTCGCGGCCGCGAACAGCGGCCCGACCTCCAGGCTGCAGCGCGCGATGCGCCCGGTGCGCTCCTGCTGGACGAGGCCGGCCTGCACGAGCACCTGCACGTGGCGGGACACCGCCTGCAGCGAGATGTCGAAGGGGGCCGCGACCTCGGAGACGAGCTGGTGCCCCTTGCCGAGGCGCTTCAGGATGGCGCGGCGGACGGGATCGGAGAGCGCGAAGAAGACGCGGTCGAGCAGCTCCTCGTGCTGATCCTCGACCTCGTCGGCGAAGGGCAGCGGCCGCTGGGCGGTTTCCATGGGAGGGCACACTATCAACAGATATGTTGATAGTCAACAGATAGCTTGATCGACCGGTCCGCCGGGGAGGGTCAGCGCGCGGGGACGGTGAGGGGCAGCACGATCTCGACGGCGCGGACCATCAGGGGCAGATCCATGCTGGGCTGCTCGAGGTTGTGCGCGCTCACCATCGACGGCAGGAAGGGGAGGTGGATGAACCCGGCGGGGATCGAGCGGCCGCGCCGGCCGAGGGCGTGGAGCGTGGTGTAGGAGATGTCGTTGCAAAGATAGGTGCCGGCGGTGTTGGAGACGTACGCGGGGATCCCGTCCGCGGTCAGCACCGCGAGCATCTCGCGCAGCGGCAGCGTGCTGAAGTGCGCGGCCGGCCCGTCCTCCACGCACGGCACGTCGCAGAGCACTTGGCCGTGCGCGTCCGGCCGAGAATAGTCCATCACGTTGACCGCGACGCGTTCGAGCGAGATGCGCGCGCGCCCACCCGCGAGCCCGAGGTGTACCACCGCGACCAGCCCCGGCGCCTCCAGCAGCGGTGCGACGACCGCGCGCGCCGCCTCGTGCTGCACGGGCAGGATCACGGTGCGCACCGCGCAGCCGCCGATCATTTGGCCGTCGAGCCGCTTCGCCACCTCGCCCGACGGGTTGACGGTGTCGCCGTCGAACGGGTCGAAGCCGGTGAGCAGGATATGGCGTGGCGCGCCGACGCTCACGCGGGCTGCACTCCCTTGCGATGGCGCTGGGCGAGGGCCTGGTAGCCGGTCGGGTTCATCTGCACCCACCGCTCGGCGGGGGTGCCCGCGAGCGGGCCCTTCACCTTGCAGGGGGCGCCCATGGCCAGCATGCCGTCGGGGATCTCGGTGCCCGGCGTCACCAGGGAGCCGGCCGCCACCATGGCGCGCACGCCGATCTTCACGCCGTCGAGCAGCGTGGAGGAGTTGCCGACGAGCGCTTCCTCGCCGACAGTGGCGGCGTGGACCAGGCAGAGATGGCCGACGGTGGCGCCGGAGCCGATCTCGACGCCGCCGGCCGGGGTGACGTGGATGACCGCGCAGTCCTGCACGTTGGCGCCCTTGCGGATCACGATCGGGTTGAAGTCGGCGCGGAGGACGGTGTTGTACCAGACCGAGGCGTTCTCCTCCACGGTGACGTCGCCGATCAGGTTGGCGGTGGGCGCGATGAAAGCGGTGGGGTGCACGCGCGGGGACTTGCCTTCGAACGAGAAGAGCGGCATCCGCGGCTCCTTGCTGACGAGGGGATGGCTGCGAGGCACGATATTGCGCCCTGCGCCAGGCCAAGGCAAGTGGACAAGCTCAGGGGCGGGGTGTAGCCTGCGCCCAACATGGCCGCGCCGAAGATCGCCGCCGTCGCGACCGCAACTCCTCCCTGGCGCTACGACCAGGCCACCGTGCTGCGCATGTCCGGCTACGACGACTCGCGTCGCATGGGCTTCTTCAACAACAGCCTGATCGAGACGCGCCACCTCTACATGGACCCGGAGACGTTCACGCCCGACGAGAGCGTGGACCAGCTCAACGACCGCTGGCAGCGCGGGGCGGTGGAGGTGGGCACGGTGGCGGTGGCGCGGGCGATCGAGCGGGCGGGGTGGCGTCGCGAGGACGTGGACTTCCTCGCCACCACGACCTGCACCGGGCGCGTGTGCCCGAGCCTCGACGCGCAGATCATCAACGCGCTGGGGATG
>Ga0335084_10001333_pt1 | contig 22981 bp, 20 predicted proteins | sample Lox_Sample_44_FD_206721 | JGI IMG/M metagenome (GOLD analysis project Ga0335084, IMG submission 206721) | Soil microbial communities from Loxahatchee National Wildlife Refuge, Florida, United States - Lox_Sample_4.4 | ecosystem: Environmental > Terrestrial > Soil > Wetlands | place: USA...
CTGATTGTCCGTGCAAAAACAGGAGAAGCCATCAACGTGATTAATCCAACCATTAACCCTACTTTCAACCCTTTCATTACCTTTTCCATCTTTAAATCCTCCCTTCTTTGGCGTTCAACCTGAACCTTGCATTCTATATGCCAAAGAAAGACATATTTTGTAAGTATTTATTATTATTTAATTTTTATAAATTTTAAAGGGGAATCACGAAATGGTTTCGAGGTAGAATGAACATTTTGAATATAATATATTCGAGGACTTATTTCTTGCATTCCGTATAAATATCTAAAATCGTTAGCTTTTATTTATTATATAAAAAATATACATGTAGCCGCATAAAATATAAAAAATATACATCATGCCATTGAAGTTTCCTCGACGATAAAGGTTTTTCGTTCTTAAAGGGCTAGCGACGATGATTTCCAAAACGCTGCCTTTCATTCAAACTTCCGGCAGGACTATCCCCTTTTCAAAATTTCCTCGATAGCATCCTTATCGTGTCGACTATTTGTATCAGCCGGGATCAAATCGATTTCAGCAGGAGATGATGCGCCCAAGCCAAGCTCAATCGCCCTTGAGATCTGTTCTTGTTCAAATACCTTTGGTTTCATGATGCTTTCGTTGCTTCCAAGAAATTTCAAGGTGGCTACTCCGACGGCATCGATGGCAACCCGGTCAGCAGAGGCAAGAAAAATCTCTCCCTTTGCTCGCTTTCCAGTCATGGGACCACCGTCCACAAAGGCGTCTACTCCGTCAAGAACAACGAGAGCAGGCTTGAAGGGCTCGTTTATCTCTGCGATCATCCTCCGTTGATGGGGCGAACCATGAAGCTCTCTCATATAATCGTACCCGTGACGGGATGTAGGAACAACTCCGACATGAAGCTTTAGTGATAGTGTAAAGACACCTCCATACTGGTGGGTCTTCAGGCAACAGGTGGAGACAAGGCACTCCGCATCAAGGACGGGCCGTGCAATCCGAAACCCATTTGGCCAATGACTCTTCTTAGGCTTGACGAACACCCAATCCTTGTCGGAAAGATTGTCAAAGTCAATAACCGTAACATCTAATTTATCCAGAATTGGCACAATGCCTTTTCTCTCCATCACTTCATGGGTAGGCGGATAGCTTCTCTCTCCAAGGCGAATTGATTTCGCGCCCATGGCCCACATCTCTTCCACCAATGCTACTAACGTATCATTGTGCGTGGAGCCCGGCGGGATATCTGCGGTGTTGAAATTGGGTTTGATCAGCACATTTTTCCCTGTGACGGGGTTCATATTAAGTACCTTCAAAGACATCCTCACTCCATTTTTTCTATCGTCTGTTTTTACCAATGCGACACGGCTCCCAGTGTTCGACATCCCTGCTCCTCCGTTCCCACCTAAGAATAAGGCTCCTCCAGCGGCTCCCGCATACTTTAAGAAATCTCGTCGACTGACTTTCTTCATCGCTTGAGTCTTGAACCAAACCGTTGAGTCTTCGCTCCGCCGAACAGGCCAAGATTGTTCATACTAGATTTGTAATAAATGCCCGTTCTCTCGTAACCAGTGCCTTTGTTTTCTGTACCCGGGGAAAAGGGACTCCAAATAGTCCCAGAATTTCTTGGAGTGATTTTTCTCTCTGATGTGGACAAGTTCATGAATGAGGACATAATCGATGACGGACAAAGAGGCCATGATAATTCTCCAGCTGAAGGATAACCGATTATCTCGGGAGCAGGAGCCCCATCGGGACCTGGCACTCGTAATCTTTATCCCTTCCGGGACCAATTGAAATTGATGGCTGTAATAATCGACCCTCTCCTTTATTTTCTCTTTCGCCTCCCTTTTGTACCAGTCACAAAAAAGATCCCTTGCGTCCGCCAGACGATCGCCGTTGAGGATGAATTTGCCAAAAGCCAATTTTAAAGGAGATCCTTGACTGCCACGCTCCTGCATCGCTAAAGGATACCATTCGCCTAAATACAAGAACTTTTCTCCCCGTTGAAATGTCTTTTCCGCTTCCCTTAGTCTTTTCTCTTTTTCTGATACTTTGTCCGAGATCCATGACTCCTTTTCTTGAAGGAAATTTTCTATCTCCCATTTGGGTGTTCGATAAGGAGCGTAGATGACTATTTTCCCGTCTTCTTTGATATGGAGGGAAATCGTCCTTCTTCTCTTCTTGCTTCTTATCAAAGAGTAACTTAAACGAATGGCCATCCCTTGATCATCATTCACAAGACTAAAAAGATCCAGCGCTGTCTCGACTGTGCTCCCGTTGACGAAGACAGAGGCTGCATCGCGAATCGGAACACCCTTGGCAGAATTTGCAGTCAGGGCAGGGGTGCTTCTTCTCCTTATCCTCCTTTAAACAGCAGACCAGTCCATAGGTTGTCACTTCAAATCGCACCCCATCTTCATAGATAAATTTCTTCTTGCTTTTCACCATGGGTCAAACCAACCGCCACATCCGCCAAGGTCAAAAGAAACCCTGAAAATTATAAGATATTATTTTCCAACTTCATAAAGATTGTGGCCGACGATCCATGGGTCTTTCGATCTTCACGAGAAAAAAGGCCGTCAGGATCAGGAGCAAGACGCTGCTGCTCAACCCCAGGAATACCCACTTTAGCCCGAAACTCTCGGCGATGAAGCCGCAAAAGCTTGAAGCGAGTGAGCCGAAAACAAAAGATAGGAAAAAGTAGATACCGAAGGCTGTTCCCCTCATCTCCACATCCGTGTACTGGGCTAAGAGCGTATTATTCATCGGCTGGAGGAAGAAGTTGAAGAAGAAAAAGAACAAGGCAATGATTAGGAGCAAAAAGTCTGTGGTGAATGACATGGCAAAAATAAACGGGAAGGAAAGAATGGGCATAAACAGCAGTTTTCTTTCCAACCGGGACTGCTGGGCCAACATCCCTCCGCCGTACTGGCCCAGAACTCCCACCGCAAGCACAATGGCTGAAAGCATTCCCCCCAGGGCAACACTGTCCAGAGAAAAGAAATGAAAAGAGGTGCGCTTGGCCATATAGGCCGGAAGAAAGATGAGCGACCCGCTAAAAGAGAAGCCCTGAAACATGTTTGTGAGATAGAGTAAAACAAGGGGAAGCGAGAAATAGGCTTTGAGGCGTCTCGGTGGGGATTTTTGCGTTGGGGTCGGTTCAGCGGTTCTTATCTCTTCTCCGGGAGACATGTCAACGAAAAAGGCCCACAGAGAGAGGATAATCCCTGGAAGAGCTGACCAGAGAAAGGCTTGGCGCCATCCTAAATAGGAGGCCATCAGCCCGATGATAAATGGGGTTGAGGCCAATCCGACGTTTCCGGATGCCCCGTGAATCCCAAGAGCTTGTCCGTATTCCCTGACCTTCGAGGTGATCAAGGAGTTGGCCAGCGGGTGATAAAGGCTGCCAAGAATACCCAGAAGAGCTAGCCCGGCCGTGAAGAGAAAAAGTCCGGACGAGACAGCCACCAGGATCACGGTGAGAGCAGAGCCGAGAAAACAGATGAGATAAAGTTTCTTGGGACCGAGATAATTGTAGATCATCCCTCCGGGAAGCGCTCCGAGCCCATAGGTAAACGTCATGATATTGCCGATCACTCCCAGCTCGAGGTATCCGATAGAAAACTCATTCTGTAAGAGAAGGAGCACTGCCGGAAAGATGAGAAGATACCCGTGGCTGACAGCATGGGAACACCCGGTAAGGGCAACAATTATCTTTTCATCACGCTGCATAAGACAGGGAAGTTGAATCCATCAACTATCCTTCCTCGGCTTACCGTTTTTTCGATTATACCCGATGTGACAACCGGTTAAAAGGATTCTCTTGAGCGGGTAAGACATGAAGCTTGAGATGGCGGCCTGGCAGGATAGAGATTGTGGGCTATCTAGAGGCGAGTGACTTTAATGGTTGCAATCAGATAGACTCCTTTTAACCCGAGATCCCTTAAAGATATCCTCATCTTTGTTCCACTCGTTACACCAGGGGGCAGGGTAACTCTCATTTTCTTTCCCGATCTCTCTTCGCCCCTCCCTCGACAAAGACCGCAGATCAATTCCCCGACAAACCCACTTCCTCCGCAACTTCTGCAACTCTCCCAGATAGGAATCTTTAATGGTACCTTGCATCCCTCTCTTGCTTCGGAAGGAGTTAGAGTGATTTCAACTGAAAGATCTGTATGGATTTGGTCTCTTTCGTCGAAAAGATCAGACCATTGATCGATCCAAAGATCTTCAAACCTACCAAAGAATTGGTCGATCTCGTTAAACAGGCCGGAAGGGTCACTCCGTAAAGAATAGGAATAATAAGATTGCGGACCGGCAGCCGGGGAGCGTTTTTCTAAAACCTCTCGATCATAAAGGGCTTTCTTTTCAGGATTAGAAAGGGTTTCGTAGGCTTCTTGAACGTTCCTGAATTTTTCTCCGCTCTGCGGGGACACATCGGGATGATAACGCTTTGCCGCCTGTCGATATGCCCGCTTAATTTTCTCAGGACCAGCCTTTTGATTGACACCGAGGACCTTGTAATAATTCTTCTTCATTCTGATCCTCGCTCACCAAAAAGAAAATGGGGGAGCGACCCAGAAGGATCACTCCCTTTTCAAACGCTCAGCCTGTGGCAACCTTAATCTTCTGTGGTTTCGCTTTCTCAACCTTGGGGAGGACGAGCCGGAGAACTCCATTCTCCATCTTGGCTGAGATTTTCCCTTGGTCAATCACATTCGACAGCGTGAACTGCCGGAAATAATCGCCCCAATTGAATTCCTTATACAAAGACGTTTCTTTTTCTCCTTCGGGGGCATCTACTTTCCCTGTAATCATAAGTTGATTATCTTTTAGGTCAATATCCACACTCTTGCTTTCCACCCCTGGCATATCCGCAAGCACAATGATCTCGTTGGCATTTTCGAGGATGTCCACTGCAGGAATGAAAACCGGCCCTGGTCTCGTCCCCTCCCCTGCCACTTTCTTGACCTCTTTCTTCTCTTTAAGCTCCAGCTCTTGATCTTTCATCTCATACACCTCCCTCCGTACTTATGTCGTCTTTACACTTATTTTTCGAGGCTTGGCTTCCTCTGCCCGTGGCAGCGTCACGGTTAAAACTCCATTTTTCATGCCTGCGGAGACTTTTGCCGGATCGACTCTCGCTGGTAAAGCGATCGTCCTTCGGAAAAAACCGGACTCACGTTCTCTGCGGTGATAGCCCGCCTTCTGCTCTTCGGGTTCAATCTTTCTTTCTCCCCGAAGCAAGAGCTGACCTTCTACAACGGAAATGTCCAAACTCTCCGCTTTCACTCCAGGCAGCTCCGCCCGGACATAGAAGTTGTTCCCGTCGTCCGAAAGGTTCAAGGCGGGATAAACCCGGCTGGCGAACGGCTCCATACCAGGTGAAAACACATTAAATAATCGATTAACCTCCTGACGCAACTGGTCAAAATCTGAAATTTCGTCGGGATTCGACCCCCATCGCACAATCGCCATAATTCATTCCTCCTTTCTTAAATATTCTTGGAGAAAAATAATTATCGTCTTTTCAAATTTCAAGGGGATTTTGGCCAATGGGCTGGAAGAATTTTATAAAGGACTTAGATGGAGGCGAGGACAACAAGAAAGTAAAACCAGTGCAATAGTGTCTAACCATTTGATAATTATACATATTTTTTTGGCCAAGCCCGCGCCTACTGTTTCTTGGAGGGAGACAATTTTCTGGCAGCGAATAATGTGGCTGCGCCCAATATACTCGCTATCAAAGCGATAAAGCCCAAAAACTCGACGTCAGCAAACAACAAGCCTGGCCCGTGCTGTACACGTTCAAGCAATGAAAGAATCGATGCGCCACCAGAGACAAGAGCGACCAGAAGCATGAGACCACCCACAATCCATAGCCCAATCGATATAATTCTCTTCACGATCATGCCCTCCCTACATTCACAGCCTCTCCTGAAACGGCCACCGTCTAAATTCTTTCAAGAATTTTTTGGGTCGTTTTATGGTGAAGCTTGGCGACTTTCTTGAGCTCGTCAATTCCCCTCTTCCTAATGATGTCCAGGGCCGGCTGAATAACCCTATCGGACGCTCCTTTTGGGAAAAGGATTCCGTACCGATGGCTCAGTTTTTCCATGCGCCCCAAGAATCGATCACGAGCTAAGATGGAGGCTGCTGCCACAGCGGTATAACGTTCAGCTTTAGGGGTTTGGATCAGTTGTAATTTCTTTCCCTTCTCCATAAGCTTGGAAAGGATAAACCTCTCGTTGCCAAACTGGTCAGCGACAGCATAAGAGCAAGGATTTTTATCAAGGAGACTCTCCACGGCCCTTGCGTGCCCCCATGCCAGAAGGTGATTGAGATTCTTCCTTTCTTTCCTGAATTGATCGTATAAATCATTATAGCGTTCAGGTGGTATCTCAACTTCGACAAATTTCCCGTGACATACGATTCGAATTTCTGCTGCCAGCTCTTGACAACGCTGATCAGACAAGAGTTTGGAGTCTCGAACTCCCATCGTTTCAAGCCTGGCCGCAGCGAATTGATCTATCCAGACACCAGCGACCACCATAGGACCGAAATAATCTCCCTTCCCTGATTCATCTGTCCCAATATGCGGAAACGGGATCGCTTCGAGCGATTTCCCAAGAGACTCCTCTCCAGAAGTCAGGCTTCCTTCAGGTTTATAGTTTATGTAGTCGTAAACGGAGAGTTTGGTGTTGGGGTACTTCGAATTGTACAACGCAATCACGGCGTCAAGGATCCTCTGATACAAATTCCCGCCGACGCCTTGGAATTGAAGTTTTCCACTGGTATACTGTTTTACGATTATTCTTTCTTCCCCATCTTCAAATCGGTAGGAGTAATCGCAGTATTGTTCTTGGCGGGCTTCCGCCGGTTTCAACTCTTTCAGCTTTTCCCTCATCTGGCGCTTGAGTTCAGGGTCCCTGACCAGAATAGGTTTCCACCGAATCTCTTGAACTTGGATTCTTGACCTATCCAAATTTCCTCCCGAAAACTGGCTCGATTGGCGGTTATTCCACCCCGTATTGCCGACGGTAAGAGAGAATATAATTTCTTACATCTTTCTTTGTCTTGTAGATTCCGAAATGACCTTCGCATAATATGTCTGCTTCCAGCTCGAGCAATTTTTTCGTTGACCGGCCATAATCTTCGAGATTTGATCCAAATTCCTTAATAATTGGACCGTGGAGGTCTTGACCAAAGAGGATTCTTTTTCCGTCTTTATCCAGATAGATGCACATTGATCCGGGAGTATGACCCGGTGTGTGAATACAAACAACTTTCTGATCCCCAATTCGCAATGTCTCTTCCTTGAGATTGAGTTTCACATCAACCGGCGTCGGCGGAAATGTTGTCTGATACCAATTGGCAGCAGTCAAGATTGGATCTCCGCTTTCTATTGGCTGTGCATCCAGATAATGAGCATAGATCTTCGAGCCAAATCTCTTTCTAATTTCCGGAGCACCACCAATATGATCTATATGGCAATGCGTTAGGAGAATCTTGCTAAGGTTCTTGCAATCATATCCTAAGCTATTAACATTATTTATTATTTCGTCAACACTCCACCCTGATCCGGTATCGATCAATATTAATTCACTCAGGCTTATAAGATAAACGCAACCATCTCGACCATCTGTAATTTCCGGACCTCCAACAATAAAAATATCCTTCACAATTTCTGACGGTCTCATTTACTTGGCCCTCAATCCTTCCTTCAGCCTTCTATAATCTGCCATTGTGAACCCGTCCCACTGACAGGGCAGAATGGAATTGTTGTGAAATAAGGGTTCATTTTCAAGGTCGAATTGTGACATATTTTTTGCTTTTTCAAACAGCGGAGTATGTGGAATAGGTGAGTATTCCACAAGCATTGGGTTTGCACCAGTTTCTTTCACAAAGGCAATGTCCTCCTCAACCTCCCCTACCCTTTGACCTGGCATTCCAACCATTAAATATACCCCAATTTCTTCGCTTGAGTACCCTGCCCTCTTCAAATTCTTAATCGCCTGTCGAAATTCATGATTATCCACTTTACCTCCGGTTTCAATTTGAGTTGCTTTATTCGATGTTTCAAACCCCAAGCGAATGGTTTTAAACCCGCATCGGAAAAGGAGGAGAGCCATTTCTTCATCAATCTCCTTGATATGGATGGCATTGGGGGTGTGGAAATTGCAGGAAATCCCCCTTTTAATTAGTTCTTTTGCCATAGGAATGAAGTGGTTCGATGATTCGATCAGAAGGGCATCATCGTAGAAGACAATATTGTTGACCCCATGCTTCCTTGTCCAGTATTCAATCTCATCAACGACACCGAGCGGGTCCCTTCTAGAAAACCCGTTTGCTAGGAACGGAGAGGCACAATAAGTGCACTTAAAGGGGCATCCCTTAGAGGTAGCGACGCAGATATAATCGAGTTTCGGGTAAATGTCGAAGGCCGGATACTGCGAGTTAACAGTTCGGCGTTCGGCGTTCGGTTTAACTTCAAAACCAACTAAATCACAAACAAGCTTTAGGACTTCGAATTTCTCGCTCCCATTGAAAACAATATCCACATTTGAATGCTTTTTGGCATGCTCATAACAGAGGGTGGCATAGATTCCACCCAATATCATTGGGATATTTTTAAATAATTTTCTTGTAATTTCAATAACTTTATATATTCCTGGATACCAATACGTCATTCCTGAAGTAATGCCGATTACGTCGGGCTTTTCTTCAAGATTTGCGAATCTTTTCAACAGCATTTCCTCAGGAATTCCATATTGACTGTAGTTTCTTGGAATGGATCTGAGGGGATGAGGTTTATCAATCTTTGTCTTAAGAAACTTTCCATCCTCGTATTTTTTTCTTTTTACAAAAAAATCCAGGCAGTCGATTAGGGTGATATGAAACCCATTCTTCCTTAAGAGGCTGGCGATACGCAGAAGACCAAGGGGCTTTATCCAGAAATTATAAGCCGAGAAATCCGTAATCCATGGGTTGATCAAAATGATGTGGGGGGCTGGATGTTTCACGTGAAACATATCAAAGTCGGATTTCGAAATGCGGAATACGAAAAAGTTTATTATTGAAGTATCTACTTGCCGATGCAAAATTGATCGAAGATTCGATTCAGAACTTCTTCACTAGTTGTCTCTCCCACCACCTGTCCGAGGGCTTCCAGCGCAGCCCGTATTTCAAAGGCAATAAATTCAAACGAAATCCCATCTTCCATTCCCCTCATTGCGCTTGAAAGATTATTCTTTATTTGAACAAGAGCGTTCTTGTGGCGGATGTTCGCCACGATCAAATACTCTTGGGTGGCCCTGACCTCCCGTTGAACTAAGCTGGCATAAATGGTTCTCTCAAGATCATCGATCCCCTCGCCTGTAAGAGCCGATATCGAGACTACCGAATCTTCCATGAACCGATTCTTTACTGCATTGATGGATATTCTTTGAGGAAGATCATGTTTATTCAGAATTACCAACGTCTTCTTTCCGTTGACTTCCTTAAAAATCTCCTCGTCATCTTCATCGAGAGCTCGACTTCCGTCGAGCATTAGCAGGATGAGATCGGAACCTGCTAATCGCTCTTTCGCCCTCCTTACCCCCTCTTGTTCAACGGAATCCTTTGCCTTTCTTAAGCCTGCGGTATCAATCAATCTAACCGGAATTCCGCAGATATTCACGACCTCTTCAATCACATCCCGTGTTGTCCCCGGGATCGGGGTGACGATGGCCCTCTCCTCTTTCAAGAGGACATTGAGGAGGCTCGATTTACCAACATTAGTCTTTCCAATGATTGCGCACGAGATTCCCTCACGAAAGATCCTCCCCTCTTCGTAGGACGCGATCCATCCCTCTAATTTGTGAACCATACCCTCAATATCTTGCTCCATTTCTCTTAAAGATATTGGTGCAATCTCCTCCTCTGGGAAATCGATATGGGCTTCGATCAAGGCAAGATGCTGAACCAAGCTGGTCTTGAGTTGGGCCATTTCTCTGTACAGGCGTCCTCCGAGTTGCTGGTTAGCGATTTCTAGACCGACCGAGGTTTTAGCCTTGATCATATCGATCACAGCCTCAGCCTGCGTGAGATCGATCCGGCCGTTAAGAAAAGCTCGTTTAGTAAATTCCCCTGGATCGGCCATCCTGGCTCCATGCACTAATGCCAGTTCCAACACCTTCTGCAAAATGAAGTACCCTCCATGGCAATGGATCTCCACAATATCTTCCTTGGTATAAGTCTTTGGAGATTTCATCAACACAATCAACACTTCATCAACAGCTTTTCCACTTTGAATATCTATGATTTCCCCATAATGAAAGTGATGAGAAATAAAGCAGGATTGGTCTTTTCTTGGCCTAAATAACTTCCTTGCGATGGCTTCCGCAGATGAACCGCTGATACGGACGATGCCAATACCACTTTCACCGAATGGAGTGGAAATGGCTGCAATCGTCTCTTCTTTCTTTGACGGGATTCCTTTTGAAGAATTGAGGGCAGGGTCTCTAATCACTTTTTTCGAGACAAATTGATGCGTTATCCCTCTTTTGTAACTGGGATAATTTTGATTCTCTTCAACTCCCCTTCCCCAAGGCTTTCCGTCTTGAGGGATGGGTCTTCCTTAAGTGTGAGGTGAATGATCCTCCTGTCGTGAGAATTGAAGGGACCGACAGTCAAAGAATAACCTGTCCTCTTTGCCTTCTCGCCCATTCGATAGGCGATGCTGGACATGCTGTCAGCCCTTCTTTTGCGGTAATCGTCGATATCGAGGACTACCCTCACCGTGCTTTTCAGTCTTTTGTTAACCATCCGGTTGATGAGCATTTGGAGAGATTCCAGGGTCCGACCATGCTTTCCAATGAGCACCCCCTCTTGATCTCCGTGGATTTCCAAATAAAGATTTCCTTCTTTCATGAACCCTTCTACCTGCGTCTCCACTCCCATCCGTTCGAGCAATCCTATTGCGAACTCCTTGGCAATCTCAATCTCTTCCAAGATTCGAACCTCATATTCTCTTATTCAAATAATATTGATGGGCTATCGATAAGACATTGTTGATCAACCAGTACAAAACCAGGCCGGAGGGAAAACTGAGAAAGAGAAAAGTGAACATCACTGGCATCAGCAAAAACATCTTGGCTTGCGCCGGATCGCCCGCCGTAGGGGTCATCTTCTGCTGCATGAACATGGTCGCACCCATGATGATGGGGGTGACATAGATCGGATCCTTTGCCGAAAGATCCATAATCCAAAGAAAGAAGGGGGCATGCCTCATTTCGATCCCATTCTGAAGGGCGTTATAAAGGGCAATAAATACAGGAATCTGGATCAGCATGGGCAAACAGCCGCTCATGGGGTTGATCTTCCTCCTCTTGTAAAGGAGCATGATCTCTTGCTGTAATCTTGCCTTATCGTTCTTATACTGCTCCTTGAGCCGATTCATCTCCGGCTGTACCCTTTGCATTTCCTTCATTGATTTGAAACTGATCTGCGTCAAGGGCAGAAAGATGATCTTGATAAGAATGCTAATGATGATGATGTCCATTCCATAATTTCCCGTAACCTTGTGGGTAAACCTGATGAACCAGAGGAGTGGTTTGGCAACGATCGTAAAGTACCCAAAATTTACCAGCTTTTCCGCGCCGACACCCAATGCCTTCAGCTGGTCCTCATCCTTGGGACCCAAATAGACCTGGTAGGCGACATTTACCTTTTCCCTGGGTAAAATGGAAACCCGGGGAGGAATGATCTCCGCCTTCAGCGGATCCTTTTCAGACCCTTTTATCGACAGCGTTATCTCTTTTGATGGGGAAGGGACTAAGAGGGCGGCGAAATATTCTCCCTCAAAGGAAAACCATTTGATATCGCCTTTCTCAGAAACCTCGAAAGGCTCGACGCTCGTCTTCTGGGTTCCGCAACCCGGGACGCAGCCTGAGGTGGATGCTCCCCCGAAGGCCTTGTTCTCTACCTTTTGATTTCTCAGAAAGGCGTATTTCAGGCCGTAATCCTTGTTATCCTCCTTCGCCAATTTTGCTAATTCAATTTCTCCAATCCATTCAAGTCCAACTTGGCCGGCGACTTCCTTCGAGGAATTATTTTGAACCTCCACCTCTAGGTTGATGGTGTATTGATCAGACGAAAACTTTAAGTGCTTCAATATCTTCAACCCATTCTCCAGCTGTTTCGAGAAAACGATTTCACCTTTTTCACTGTCCTGGAGCAACTGCAGTTGTTCCTTATCCACCTCCCAATTCTCCTCGACAGGTAGGCTGGCACCGTTAAGCGTTAGCCCTAATGGAAGGTTCTTATTCTCCCTAGTATTGACGAGGTCAAGAAGTTCTGGGTTCTTCGGCTTTTCATCCTTTTTCCCGAGAATCTCGTCGACAAGCTGGGTCAACTTTAATGCCAGGGCAGATTGATTCACTCTGTCTTTGTACTTCTTAAGCCTGAAATGTTTTAATCTCGCATCTGCGGACGTGAAGACTGCCCAATAATTCTGGGTCTCAATGGAAACTTCTTTGGACGGAGCGACTTTTGGCTTTACGGAGGTCTTTTCCCCCTTCAGGGGTTTTAATTCCTTTATTTCTGGCTTCTTTTCCGGTACCCCTTCCTGAACGGGTGTCTGTTCTTTCTTCACTTCCTGCGATTGTGTCTTCGTGGGTTGGGGAAAGAACTTTGATTGGATGAGACTCCAGGCGACTATTACTAAAAATGTCAATAATATTGCATAGATAGCTCTTTTTTCCATGTAATCCTTGTCCTAAAACTCCTCTCTAGTATTTTTCGATTATTTCGGGGACCGGATCGTATCCGCCTGGATGGAAGGGATGACACTTAATAAACCTTTTGAACGTAAGCCAAGCGCCCTCTGCGATTCCAAAACGTTGAATTGAAAGCACGGCATAAGTTGAACAGGGAGGAGTGAAACGACAGCAGGGACCAAGCAGGAGTGAAGCTGAATGCTGATAGAGATGGATCAGGATAACGATCCCTTCTTTGATCCACTCACAGGTTGTTCTCTTTATCATAAAATGAAGAGGCCTCTTAATTCTTTTTCCACTTCTTGATATCGATCGAACGAACATCCTCTTTTAATCATCAAAATAATATCGCAGGACCCTTTGATTTTATGCTTATGCAGCCGAAAAAACTCTCGGATGTAGCGTTTCATTCGATTGCGAAACGCAGCCGGCCCGATTTCTTTTTTCACCACGATCCCTAAACGATGAAAGCTATTTTCGCCCTCCTGGATAAAAAGCTTGAAGTTTCGGGAGGAATGTTTCCTCCCTAATCTCATTACCCGCCTGAAGTCCTGAGGTTCCGTAATCCGCTCTTTCTTGCTAAACCTAAAGGACCCTTTCACAGCGATCCTCATCGTTCCCTAACTACTGAAGGGTTCCTTTCCGTCCCCTTGGTCTCAGAGCCTAAACGGTCAGCCTCTTTCTCCCCTTCATTCTCCGCCGTTTTAGAACATTTCGGCCGCCCTTGGTGCTCATCCTCTCCAAGAACCCATGCGTTCTTTTCCGTCTGAGATTACTGGGTTGATATGTTCTCTTCATCGAATCCCTCTCTATTAGGGTGGCTCATTTTTTGAAATGGTTAAACTTTTAATTTAAACCATATTTACGGTCTATTGTCAAGATGAACACTTAATTTTGTTGACAGAAGAGGACCTTTTATATTAAGTTTTTCAATAAAATTCAAGCATTATTTTGGGAGCCTCCATGAGCGTTCTTCAAGAGAACATCCCTGTAAACATTGAAGATGAGATGAAAAAGTCCTACATGGACTATGCCATGAGCGTCATCATCGGTCGGGCCCTTCCCGATGTCAGGGATGGTCTCAAGCCCGTTCACCGCCGTGTTCTTTACGCGATGAATGAACTTAGCAACGATTGGGACAAACCCTATAAGAAATCGGCCAGGATCGTCGGGGACGTCATGGGTAAATATCATCCCCACGGGGATATGGCAATTTATGATGCCATTGTCAGAATGGCGCAGGATTTCTCTCTCCGTTATCCGCTGATCGACGGCCAGGGGAATTTTGGCTCCATTGACGGAGATCCACCTGCGGCCATGAGATATACCGAGATCAGAATGGCCAAGGTTGCTGCCGAACTGCTGGCGGATATCGATAAGGAAACCGTTGATTTTGTCCCGAATTACGATGACACTTCCGTCGAACCTTCGGTGCTTCCATCCAAATTCCCGAACCTCATCGTCAATGGCTCTTCTGGAATTGCTGTGGGGATGGCAACCAACATCCCCCCTCACAATCTGATGGAAACCATTAATGCCCTCATTGCCCTGATCGAAGCCCCTGAGATCTCCCTCGCGGAACTGATGGATCGCCTTCCCGGACCTGACTTCCCCACAGGGGCTTTCATTTACGGCAGAGAGGGAATTCGCCAGGCTTATGAAACCGGAAAGGGCGTGATCCAACTTCGAGCCAGAGCCCTCATTGAGAGAGATCGGAAAGGAGAACGTGAAAGCATTGTTATCACCGAACTTCCCTATCAAACCAATAAGGCCAAGCTCATCGAAAAAGTCGCTGAATTGGTTCAGGAGAAGGTGATCGAGGGGATTGCCAATATTCGGGACGAATCGGATAGGGAAGGGATGAGGGTGGTTATCGAGCTGAAACGCAACGAGGTGGCCGAGGTCATCCTCAATCAGCTTTATAAGCACACTCAGATGCAGACCTCTTTTGGCATCATTCTCCTTGCCATCCATCAGAATCAGCCAAAGCTTCTCCCCCTCAAAGAGATGCTCCATCTCTTTATTCAACATCGTCAGGAAGTCATTACGCGACGGTCCCGGTTTGATTTAAATAAGGCAGAGGCGAGGGCTCATATCCTCGAAGGTCTAAAGAAAGCCATTGACCATATTGATGCCATTATCGCTGCAATTAAGGCCTCCAAAACTCCAAAGGAGGCGAAAGACCGCTTGATGGATAAATTTGCCTTTTCGGATGCGCAGGCCCAGGCGATCTTAGAGATGAGGCTCCAACGACTCACCAACCTTGAACAACGCAAAATTGTGGACGAGTATGAAGAGACCATTAAGCTGATTAATCGGCTGAAGGCCCTCCTTGCCAGCGAACGATTGATTCTCAATGCGATCAAGGAGGAACTCCTCTCCATTCGAGATGCCTTCGGAGATGCAAGGAAGACGGAAATTGTGGAGGCTGCCCCAGAAATTCGGGTCGAAGACCTCATCGCCGAAGAGGATATGGTGGTGACCATCACTCATACGGGATATATCAAGAGAAATCCCATCAGCCTCTACCGGAGTCAGCATCGCGGCGGAAAGGGAAAGCTGGGAATCAATGTTAAAGAGGAGGATTTTGTAGAGGACCTGTTTATCGCCTCCACTCATGATTTTATTTTATTTTTCACAGATGCCGGGAAGATCCACTGGATGAAGGTTCACGAACTTCCACAGGCTGGCCGAACCACACGGGGGAAAGCTATTGTCAATCTCCTCAATCTCGGCGCCGACGAGAAGGCGACCACCATCCTATCCCTCAAGGATTTTGCAAAGGGGAAGTTCATTACCTTTATGACCAAAAGGGGAACGATCAAAAAAACCGCTCTCGAAGCCTATAGCAATCCCCGTTCCGGTGGGATCATCGCCATTCACCTCGATGATGAGGATGAGCTCATCTCGACAAAACTGACCGATGGGAAACAATTTCTATTTATCGGCACCAAAGTGGGCAAGGCGATTCATTTTCCCGAAAATCAGATTAGAGAGATGGGTCGCACCGCTCGCGGGATCCGAGGGATTAAGATCTCAAAAGAAGATGAAGTGGTGGGGATGGAGGTGGTTGCTCCTCACACTCAGATCCTAACAGTCACGGCGAACGGCTATGGAAAACGGACTCAGGCCTCTGAATATCGGACTCAGAATAGGGGAGGGTCCGGCATCTTTACAGTTAAGAGAACGCAAAAGACCGGGGATGTGATCGGGATTAAAATCGTAGCGGACGAAGATGAATTAATGCTCATCTCCAACAAAGGAAAGATTATCCGCTTGCGAGCTGTCGATATCCCCGTTCAGGGAAGAAGCACCCAAGGCGTGAGGCTGATCACCCTCGAGGAGGGGGAAAGGGTGGTTGCTGTCGCAAGGCTGGCAGAGAAAGAATAGAATGAGTCCATCCAAAAAGCGCTATCAAAAAAAGCTTGCTTTTTTTAAATAACGGGATTAATATTAGTCACGTAAGTTTTCAAAAGCTTTCGTCCTCAAAAAATTTCCCCTCTTTGTCTCTAATTTCATTTATCCACAGTTGTGGAAACATTGTGCAAAGAGATTTATAACTAATTGAAAATGAAAGTATTTTCCTTTCGGGGTTTGTCCTGCCAGCTCTGTCGACACCCTTCATCGAGCATTTCAAACCGTCAAGGTCGGTTCCATGGATGATTTGTGGATTAAGGTGACCGATGCCTTAAGAGAAAGAGTCGGTCAACAGAACTTCGATATTTGGATTAAACCAATTCACTTTATCTCCGGCGAGGGAGAAAAAGTGGAGTTAGAGGTCCCGAACCGATTTTTCAAAGAGTGGATCAACGAACACTATTCCGTTCATATTAAGGAGGCCGTTTCTCTCCTCACCCGTGTGCCCTGTCAACTCCAATTCAGAATCAGAAACGAGAAGATAAACGGAAAAGACCCGGTCTCTCAGCCTTCGCCAAGTTATGAACAGCATCTCCCCCATCCCTCCCAGCCGATCTTTAACCCAAAATACACCTTCGACCATTTTGTGGTGGGGGCCAGTAATCAGTTTGCTCATGCGGCCTGCTTGGCGGTCGCGGATTCCCCGGCGAAAAACTATAATCCTCTCTTTATTTATGGAGGGGTCGGATTGGGAAAGACCCATCTCCTCCACGCCATCGGAAACCACATCCTTCAGCATCGCATTCTTCCAGAGCTGAGGAAGATTTGCTATATCTCCTCAGAAGAGTTTACGAACGAGTTAATCAACTCGCTCCGCTACGAGAAAATGGATGAGTTTCGAAATAAATTTAGAAGAATGGATATCCTCTTAATTGATGACATCCAATTCATTGCTGGGAAAGAAAGAACGCAAGCCGAATTCTTCCATACTTTCAACTCCCTCTATGAAGCACGGAAGCAAATCGTTGTCACCAGCGACAAGTTTCCAAAGGACATTCCTAACTTTGAGGAGCGACTTCGATCCCGTTTTGAATGGGGTTTGATCGCTGACATTCAACCCCCTGACACTGAAACCAAGGTCGCCATCTTAAGAAAAAAAGCTGAAATGGAAAATATTGCTCTTCCCAATGATGTCGCCTTTTTTCTCGCCTCTCAAATTGATTCGAATATCCGAATTTTGGAAGGATCCCTCATTCGTATCGGTGCTTTTTCGTCCCTCACTAAAACACCCATTGACATCCAACTGGCCAAAGAAGTTTTGAAGAATATTATTAAACCCAAAGAGGAATTTGTCTCCATCGACCTCGTTCAAAAAGTCGTTTCTAACTTCTTTAACATTAAAATTTCAGACCTAAAGGTGAAAAGAAAATACAAGGGTTATGTCCTTCCCCGACAGGTCGCCATGTATCTCTCACGAAAATTAACCAATGCCTCGCTCCTTGAAATCGGAGATAAATTTGGTGGAAAAGATCATTCGACCGTTCTTCACTCGATCAAAAAAGTGGAAGAAAAGATGACCAAAGAAAATTCCTTTAAAGAAACGGTTGAAAATCTGCGTGGGCGTATTAAATCCTAGCCCCTGCGTAGGGGAAATGAGGTTGAAATATTGTGAACGACGGAGGAGATTGAAGCTGAGAGGATCGATCTCTTGAGAACTCAACGGAATTCCAAAATAACTGGGATGAATCTTGAACAGGCAAATCCCTTTCCTCTCTCGTAAGTTACGATCTTTTTCCTCATTTCCACAGACATAGACGATGACGACGTATCTTGAAGATAAAGAATATTATTAGTCGGAGGTAACCATATGTATTTTGAAATTGATAAAAAAGAATTCATCAAGGGACTGAGCCTCATGCAGACTGTCGCAGGAAGGAAAACAACCCTCCCCATCTTATCGCATATTTTATTAGAGTGGGAGAAAGACTCCCTCTATCTTACAGGAACAGATTTAGAAACAGGGATCCGCGAAGAATTGGTTTCGAAAATTCATCAGAAGGGAAAGGCGTCTGTTTCAGCAAAGAAATTATATGAAATTGTGAGAGAATTACCCGAAGAAACCATCCATATACGGAAAAAGGATAATCAATGGATTACGCTCCAATGTGGAAAATCGATTTTTAATCTTGCCGGGTTGGATCCAGAAGAATTTCCTTCTCTTCCTCCCTATCAAGACGGAAATTTCTCCGGCGTTTCCACCGGGCTCATTCGAGAGATGATAGAGAAAACGGTTTTTGCGGCCTCAAACGAGGAGTCTCGATATCACCTGAATGGACTTCTGTTCGCACAGAGTAAACAAGGGGGAGAGGAGATGTTGAGAATGGTCGCTACGGATGGTCATCGTCTTTCTCTGGTCGATCGACAGAATAAGAAAATTTTGGGTATTGATGAAAAAGGGATTATCATGCCCAAGAAAGGAATTTTAGAGGTAAAAAAAATCATTGGAGATCGAGGCGGGGAAGGGGAGATGGAAATTTATTTTAATGCGACCCATGGTTTTTTTAAATTGGGAAAATCTCTTACGGTGATTCGGCTGATTGAAGGCGAATTTCCAGAATACGAACAAGTGATTCCAAAAGGGAATGATAAGAGATTAGTCATGAAAAAAGAGAGGATGGTCAGCAGTTTAAAGCGAGTTTCGACCATGGCCAACGAACGAATGGAGGGAGTAAAGTTTTCTCTCAAAGTCAATTCGGTGGAGATGTCCTCTACACATCAAGACTTCGGAGATGCCCAGGAAGAGGTTGAGGTGGTCTATGATGGACCTCCGCTTCAAGTTGGATTCAACGCCAGGTATTTAATCGAGGCTCTGAATGTGATCGATGCGGAAGAGGTTCTCATGGAGTTGAAGGATGAAGGAAGTCCCGGGATACTCAAACCTTCATCTGCCACACCCGGGGTCTCGAATCAAATCTCCATTATTATGCCGATGAGGCTTTAAATTAATCCGGGGGTTAAGGAGCAAGGATGAAAGAGCAGCCAGAAAAATATATGGCAGAACAGATTAAGATCCTGGAGGGATTGGCAGCTGTCCGCAAAAGACCTGCGATGTATATTGGAAATACCGGAACCGAAGGCCTTCACCATCTCGTTCATGAATTGGTCGACAACAGTATCGATGAAGCCCTGGCAGGATATTGTTCCAAGATTGATGTGATCATTCATATGGATAACAGCGTCACGGTCAGAGATGACGGCCGCGGCATTCCCGTCGATCTCCACGAGAAAGAGAATCGCCCTGCCGTGGAGGTGGTGATGACCAAACTCCACGCTGGAGGCAAATTTGATAACCGTAGTTACAAGATCTCCGGAGGTCTCCATGGAGTAGGGCTTTCCGTGGTCAACGCCCTTTCTGAATTCATTGACCTCGAGATACGAAGGGACGGCAAGGTTTATCATCAGATTTATGAGAGGGGAGAAGCCAAGATAAAGCTGGAAGTGATCGGAAAAACCAAACATACGGGAACGCAGGTCCGATTCAAACCGGATAGTCAGATTTTTGAAACCGTGAATTTCAGCTTTGACGTTCTCTCTCAGCGGTTACGAGAATTGGCTTTTTTGAACAAAGGGCTCTCCATCAGCATTCAGGATGAACGTTCGGAAAAGAGGCATGATTTTTTTTACAAGGGAGGCATCCTCTCCTTCATCGAATACCTGAACAAAAATAAGAATTGCATCCATCCCAAACCCATTTACATCCAGGGTGTGAAGAATGGGATCGACGTGGAGATCGCCTTCCAGTATAACGACGGATATGCCGAGAACCTCTTCTCCTTCGCCAACAACATCAACACGCATGAAGGGGGAACCCATCTCATCGGCTTTAAGAGCGCCCTCACGCGGACAATCAATCAATATGCGGCCAGCGCCAATTTGCTCAAAGGCACCAAAGAGAACCTCACAGGAGAAGATATCCGAGAGGGACTCGCCGGAGTGATCAGCGTAAAAATTCCAGAGCCTCAATTTGAAGGGCAAACGAAGACGAAGCTTGGAAATAGTGAGGTCAAAGGGTTGGTAGAAGCCCTCGTTAATGAAAAGCTGGGGAATTACTATGAAGAGAACCCGGGCGTCGCAAAAAAAATCATCTCCAAAGTGGTCGATGCTGCTCGAGCCCGAGAAGCGGCTCGGAAGGCACGAGAACTGAGCCGTCGAAAGGGGGCCCTGGAGGGGGACTCGCTTCCCGGAAAACTGGCCGAGTGCCAAGAAAGGGACCCCGCGCTCAGCGAGATCTACATTGTGGAAGGCGATTCCGCTGGAGGCTCGGCGAAGCAGGGCAGGGACCGATCCTTTCAGGCCATTCTCCCTCTTAAAGGGAAAATCCTCAACGTGGAGAAGGCCCGATTCGATAAGATGCTGGCGAGCGAAGAGATTCGAATTCTCATCTCCGCCTTGGGAGCCGGGATCGGGAAAGAAGACTATGATATCCATCGGCTCCGCTACCACCGCGTGATTATCATGACCGACGCGGATGTAGATGGGTCCCATATTCGAACCCTGCTGCTTACCTTTTTCTATCGCCATATGCCGGAGGTGATCGAGCAAGGATATCTCTATATCGCGCAGCCCCCTCTTTTTAAAGTGACCGAAGGGAAAAGTGAATCCTACATTAAGGATGAAGAAGCGTTCAATCGATATCTCATGGACCGGGCCATTGCCAAAAGTGAGGTGGTCGTCAAGGCGACGAACAAAAAGCTGACCGACAAGAGGCTCAGTTTGCTCTTAGAAAAGATTTATACCTACCATGATCTGATGCAACGGATCCAAAAGAAAGGGTATTCCCGATCCCTCACCAAATTCCTTCTCGAAAACGAAATTCGCAACAAATCGACCCTTGAAGATAAAGGAAAAGCTGCCGATCTTCAGAAGCGATTGAGGAAGGATGGGTTTGAGGTATTCGATCTGTCCTGGGATGAAGAACATAACGTCTACGGTTTTGAAGTCCAAGAGTCGAATGGGAAGGAGATGCGAAGCCGTGTTCACTGGGAGTTCGTGGCCTCCGTTGAATATCGCCATCTTTATCAAGTTTTTCAGGAGATCCAAGAGATGGCCCCCCCTCCCTACACCTTGGTACAGAAGGGAAAGGATGTGATTATCGACCACGAGGAAGGACTGCTCCAGTCCCTGAACCAACTGGGGAAAGAAGGGGTGAGCATTCAGCGATACAAGGGGTTGGGAGAAATGAACCCCGAACAGCTCTGGGAGACAACCATGAATCCCGAGACCCGAACGCTTCTTAAGGTGAAGGTGGAGGATGCCATTGAGGCGGATGAGATTTTTAGCATCCTCATGGGTGATGAAGTGGAGCAAAGGCGCCAATTCATCGAGGAGAATGCGCTCTATGTTCAACGCCTCGACATTTAGGAGACTCCAAGGAGAATGCTCATCGTCGGATTGACGGGGGGAGTGGCGAGCGGAAAGACGACGGTCTCCCGAGTCTTAAAAGAGGAAGGTGCTTATATTATCGATGCAGACCAGATCGCGAGGGAACTGGTTCGACCCCACACACCCGCCTGGAAAGAGTTAATCAGGGCATTCGGCACGGCGATCCTTCGAGAAGACGGGTTCATTCATCGAAAGAAGCTGGCGGATAAAGTTTTTGTGAGTCTTCGCCAGAGAAAACTCCTGAATCAGATCCTCCATCCTCGGATCAGAAAGGAGATGGAGCGAAGAGCCGAAGCGATCTGGCAAAAGGATCCCGAGGCCATTGTGGTGGTCGATGCGCCGCTGCTCGTGGAACTCGGGGAGCATCGTCAGATGGATAAGGTGATTGTGGTCACTTCAACTCAAACACAGCAAATCGAAAGACTGAGAAAAAGAGATGGGATCAGCCCCGAGGAGGCGCTTCGAATCTTCTCCTCTCAGATGCCCGTCAAAGACAAGGTAAGATGGGCGGACTTCGTCATTCGGAATGATGGGTCTTTCCAGGAAACGAAAAAAAAGGCAAGGGAAGTTTTTAAAGAATTAAGAAAGGTTAGGATTCAGACAAAAAAAGGACGCGAAAGGCACAGGGCTCGATTGCGGTAACCACGCCCTCGTCGAATCGGATTGGTGCGCCGGGTTTGCATGAGGCTGGGGTGACGGAGACCGTTACCTGCACAAGGGAGGATAAAGGAAAAAACTATGAACATCAAAGATTTGAAAAAGTTGAAGATTAACGAATTGTATAAGATCGCCAAGGAGCTCAATGTTGAAGGGGCGAGCGGAATGAGAAAGCAAGAATTGATCTTTGCGATTCTTCAAGCCCAGACAGAGAAAAATGGTCTGATCTTTGGGGAAGGGGTACTGGAAATCTTGCCCGACGGGTTTGGTTTTCTGAGAGCCCCCGATTACAATTATCTGCCCGGTCCAGATGACATTTACATCTCCCCGTCCCAGATCCGGCGATTCAACCTTCGAACGGGCGATACGGTTTCGGGTCAGATTCGACCCCCGAAGGATACCGAGCGTTACTTCGCCATGTTGAAAGTGGAATTGGTCAACTATGAAGACCCGGAAGTGGCTCGGGATAAGATCCTCTTCGATAACCTGACTCCCCTTTATCCGCAGGAAAAAATCCAGTTAGAGGTGGCCAACGATTCTAAGAATTACTCTGCCCGGGTGATGAACCTTCTGACACCCATCGGAAAGGGGCAGCGTGGGCTGATCGTCGCCGCGCCAAGAACCGGCAAGACCATGCTTCTCCAGGCGATCGCCCATAGCATTACCGCCAACCATAAGGAGATCACCCTGATCGTCCTCCTCATTGACGAACGGCCTGAAGAAGTGACGGATATGGAGCGGTCTGTCGATGCGGAGGTTATCAGCTCCACCTTCGATGAGCCGGC
>Ga0335084_10001336_pt1 | contig 22966 bp, 23 predicted proteins | sample Lox_Sample_44_FD_206721 | JGI IMG/M metagenome (GOLD analysis project Ga0335084, IMG submission 206721) | Soil microbial communities from Loxahatchee National Wildlife Refuge, Florida, United States - Lox_Sample_4.4 | ecosystem: Environmental > Terrestrial > Soil > Wetlands | place: USA...
GGTACTTGTCGGCGACGGCCTGGCGGAGGCGCGGCGTGCCCCACGTGATCGCATACTGATGGAAGTCGCCGTCGATGGCGCGGTGGGCCGCCTCGACGATCTCTTTCGGCGGCGGGAAGTTGGGCATGCCCTGGGCGAGGTTGATGCCGTCGTACTGGTTATTGACCCGGGTCATCTCCCGGATGACGGACTCGGTGAAGCCCTGCACACGCTTGGAGATCACGACAGGACCACGTCCCGCTCGATCGGATCCACCTTGATGCCCTGCTGGCGGAGCCAGGCCACGCCCTCCTCGAGCTTTTCCTGCGGCGCCTCGAGCTCCAGCACGATCCAGCCGTGGTCCGCACGCACGTCCGCCCGACGTATGTTCGGCACGATTCCGAAATCCTTCACCAGGTGATAGACGATGGGCTGCTGGATCAGCTCGGTGGGATAGGTCAGCCTCACGCGCATGCGCGCCATCGGATCGGCTCCGGGCGATTCCGCTCAGCGCCCGCCGGCGATCGCGGGGACGATCGAGACCTGGTCGCCGGTCTTGAGCGCGGTCTTGGCGCCCTGGAGGAAGCGGATATCCTCCTCATTGACGTAGAAGTTGATGAAGCGGCGGACTTCACCGCCCTCGTCCACCAGGCGCTCCTTGAGCCCCGGGTACTGTTTCTCGAGGTCCTCGATGAGCCCGCCCACCGAGTCGGCGGCCGCCTGCACTTCGGCCTGGCCCTTGGTCAGGGAGCGGAGCGGCGTCGGAATTCGTACGAGCACGGACATGGAGCGTCTCCTTGCTTCCGGCTCAGGCGCCGGCTTTGGATTTCAGATCGGCCAGCGCCTGGTCGAACACGGCCAGCGACGGGCGGATGGTCACGTCCACCGAGAGGCGGTCATACAGGACATCGGGCGTCTTGAGCCCATTGCCCGTGATGCAGATGACGATGGGCTCGTCCCGCGGGATGCGCCCCGAGTCGATCAGCTTCCTGGTCGCGGCCACGGTGACGCCGCCCGCGGTTTCCGTGAAAATGCCCTCGGTGCGGGCGAGAAGCTGCATCCCCTCGATGATCTCCTCGTCTTGCGCGTGCTCGCCATAGCCACCCGTGTCTTTGGCGACGCGATAGGCATAGTAGCCGTCGGCCGGATTGCCGATGGCCAGCGACTTGGCGATGGTGTTGGGCCGCACCGGCTCGAGGATGTCCGAGTCCTTCTTGATCATGGTCACGATGGGGCCGCAGCCCGTGGCCTGCGCCGCGTACATGCTGGTCTGGCCCTCGGGGATGAGCCCCAGCATGCGCAGCTCCTTGAAGGCCTTGTGGATCTTGGTGATGAGCGAGCCGCCCGCACACGGCACCACCACATGGGCGGGGGCGCGCCAGCCGAGCTGCTCGGCGATCTCGTAGCCGTAGGTCTTGGAGCCTTCCGCATAGTAGGGCCGGATATTGATGTTGACGAAGGCCCAGCGGTACTTGTCGCCGACCTCGGCACAGAGCCGGTTGACCTCGTCGTAGGTCCCCTCGACCGCCACCAGCGTGGGCCCGTACACGAGCGTGGTGATGACCTTGCCGCGCTCGAGGTCCGCCGGGATGAAGATATAGGACTTGAGCCGCGCCTCCGCCGAGTGGGCGGCGACGGAGTTGGCGAGGTTGCCGGTGGAGGCGCAGGCGACGGTGTCGAAGCCGAACTCCTTGGCCTTGTTGATGGCGACCGCGACCACCCGATCCTTGAACGACCATGTCGGGTGGCAGACCGAGTCGTTCTTGACGTACAGCTCCCGCACGCCGAGCTCCTCGGCCAGATTGCGCGCGCGAACCAGCGGCGTGAAGCCCACCGCCTGCCCGATATGCGCCTCGTCTGCCGCCACGTTCAGCGGCAGGAGATCGGCGTACCGCCAGATGCTGGGAGGGCCCGCCTCGATCCGCGGCCGGCTGATGAGCGTGCGAATCACCTCGTAGTCGTAGTCGACCTCGAGGGGGCCGAAGCAGAACTCGCAGACGTGGACGGGCGAGGAGGGATAGTAGCGACCGCACTCGCGACACTTGAGACCCTTCAATCGTTCCATGGCTTCTCCATCGGTAGGGGATTTGAGCCCCGGAATGAACCGCACGATCCGGACTGCCTGTCCCGGATCACCGACCGAGCCAGCAATTGCACTAGTAAACAGGCGATTCACGGGAATGTCAACGGAACTTCAAGTCAAAATCCACGTATGCCGTATCATCGGCAGCCGTGAGCCGAGCGCTCCCGCCCGCCGTCCTGCTTGTCGCCTACACCGTCGCGTTCGGGCTGGCGGCGCTCGGCGGCGGCCTTCTCGTCTTCGACGATCACCCCGGCCAGCTCTACCGCATCCATCACGCCGTCACGCTCGGCTGGGCGCCGTGGCGCATGAATCCCGGCTGGTGGGCCGGCTACGCCGAGCTCCAGTACTATCCTCCGGGCGCGGCATGGCTCGGCGCCGCCATCCATGGGGCCTCGCTGGGCACGCTCGGTATTCCACAGTCCTATGAGGTCGTGCTCTGGATAGCCTGGATGCTTCCGGGCATCGCGACGTTCGCGCTCCTCACGCGCGTGCTCGGCAGCGGCTGGCTGGCATTGCCCGGCGCCTTTGTCGCGCTGACGCTTTCCGCCGGCTCGCGGAGCGGCGTCGAGGAGGGTCTGCGCTGGGGGCTCGTCGCGGCGAGGCTCGGCTGGGGCCTCCTGCCTCTGCTCGCGCTCTCGCTGGTCGGCTGGGTCGAAGGCGCGCGGCGGGCTCCACTCCTGGCCGGACCCCTGATCGCCGCTGTCATACTCCTCCATCCCGCTCATGCTCCGGCAGCGCTGGCTCTGCTCGCCCTGGCCGCGTGGCTGGGCGCAGGAGACAGGCCGCGCCGCGCGGCGCAGGCCGGAGTGGTGGCTGCTCTCGGCCTCGGGCTCACCGCCGTCTGGCTGGTGCCCCTCACCCTTCATCTCCGCATGGCGCTTCCGCTCGCCTGGGGGGACGGCTCGCCGCTGGGCCTGCTCCGCCAGATCGGCCCTCGTCCCCTGGTCGTGGCTCTCGCGCTGACTCAGCTCGGCGCCTGGCTCTCGGAGCGCCACACCGGCGTCGTCTCACCGGTTCACCGGTGGCTCCACGCTTTCACTCCCGTGATGGTCGCGGCCGTGGCGCTCGATGCCCTCGTGGCAGCGCCGCTCGGTGTGCTGTGGCTCCCCGCCGACCGCCTCGTCGACAGCCTGCTTCTGGCGCTCGTGCTCGGGGCATCACTGGCCGGGCCTGCTCTGGCCGCGCGTCTGCCGCGTCTCCGTCCGGCAGGCGTTGCCATCGCGCTCCTGGCCGGAGCCCTCGTGCTCTCCGGCGGCTCGCCCGAGCCCGCGCTCACACTCTGGCCATCGCGTGGGCAGTGGCCGAAGTTCGATGAAGTAGTCCGCGGCATCAAGCTGGATGCGCTGTGGCAGACGCTTCGCGAGGCGCCGCCCGGCCGGATCCTCTTCTTGCGATCGGCCGTGCGGCTCGACTATCGGCCCGAGTGGTGGCGGCCGCATAGTCACATCAGCGCGCTCACGCCGGTGGCGACCGGCCGCGGCATCGTCAACGGCACCTTTACCCACCCGTCACCCATCGCCGGGCTGTTCTATACCGGCTCGGCCTCCTCGCGACCGATCACGGCACTGGTCGAAGAGCGCGACGGGCTGAGCCTCTTCGGCCGGCGCTTCGAGTCTCTCTCCGCCGCGGACTTCGACGCCTGGGCCGAGCGGCTTGGGATCTCCGCGGTTGTGGCCTCCGATGAGGACATCTCGCGGCTGGGCTTCCTCGAGTCCAGCGCCGATTTCGCGCCGCCGCGCGTGATCGGCGCCTTCAGAGTCTATCCCGCGCGAGCGCCGCACCCCCTTCCCGAGCGCGCCGGTTCGCAGACCTGGCGGCTCGCCCTCGCCCCGGGCGCGCGAGGCTGGCGGGCAGTCGGCTTTGCCTACTCGCCGCTGTGGACGGCCGACAGCGACGGCAGGCCGGTGTCGACCCGTCGCGACCCGATCGGCATGCTCGAGGTGGAAGTCCCGGGAGGCGCGAGCAGCATCATGATCCGCCACCGCCCCGGTCCCGCGGAGCGCATCGGCCTGGCCATCTCCATCCTGTCGATCGCAACATTGGCGATCGCGGCGGTCAGCCGGGCGGCACGGGCCTAGGGCTCGGGTCCCATGGTGTGGCTGTAGCGGACGCGTCCGTCCGCGTCGATGATGCGGACCGTCAGCGAAGAGGTGCTCACGGCGACCTCTCCGAAGTTGTCGGCCCCGCCCAGGGCCCAGATCGAGCGTGGATTGAGCGCTTGGTCGAGCGGGCGCGGCCGGCCCGGCGAAGCCGAGAGCGGCCCCGCGATGAGCTCGTGGAAGGACCATTCCGGGGCCGGTTGGTGGCGGATCAGCTCCGCATGATGCACGTCGGCTGCGAGAAACACCAGGTTCGTGACCTTCCTGTCCCGCAGCTCGCGGAGGATGTGATCGCGCTCGACGGCGAAGCCCGTGCTGCCCTCTTGCGGCACGCCCTTCGAGCTGGCATTGCTCCAGGAGTCGCGCGGCTCTCCTTTGGGGACCGAGAGGGAGACGCTGCTGATGACGAACTTCCACGTCGCCGTGGAGCCCCCGACCCCGTCCACCAGCCAGCGCTTCTGCGCAGCGCCGAGCATCGTCTTGCCCGGACCGTCCGGCTGCGAGTTGGCGCTCCGGTATTGTCGCGTGTCGAGGATGAAGACCTCGACGAGGTCACCCCACCTGAAGCTCCGATAGAGCCGGTCCGCGTCTCCTGGGGGCGGCTCTATGGGAAAGTAGTCGAGGAAAGCGCGGAGTCCCACCGGCATGAGCGGATCGACCGTGCCGGCAAAGTCATTGCGCACCTCATGGTCGTCCCAGATCGCGTAGACGGGGGTTCGGCGGAAGTAGTCCTGCACGCCGGGGTCGGCACGGTTGTAGCGGTGCTTTGCATGGAACTGCGGCAGGGTCCATGCGACGAAGCCGCTGCCCGGCACGAACCCCGGCCCGGCGCAGACATGGTCGGCGTAGATGGTGTCGCCCAGGAAGAGGAAGAAGTCCACCGGGTACTGGGCGAGCGCTCGGAAGATGGGATAGCCGCCGTTGGTCAGCCGGCACTTGCCGTGCGAGCCGAGGTCGGCGCTCCAGGCAAAGCGAACGGAGATCGGGGTGCCGGGCGCCGGAGCAGTGACGAACTCGCCGTCGACCCGCGTGTTCTTGCGCTCGACGCGATAGCGATATCGCGTGGCCGGCTCGAGGCCGCTCAGGGCCAGCTTGCCTGTACGGTCGGCGCCCCAGGACAGAGCCAGGTCGCGGCTTTCCTGCGGGCCTCCGGCGGCGCGCTTCCAGCTCACCGTGACCTTGGCGCCATCGGACGAGCGCACCCACAGGATGGCCCGGCTCGCGGTCACCTCGCCCACGGTGACGAGGAGCGGCAGCTCCTCGGCCCCCGCCGCCGCCGTCGCGGATAGAAGAAGAAGCGCGAGGAGCCGGACTCTCACCCGCCGATGGCGCTCCGCGTCTCGGCGATCTGGCCGAGATGCTCGACGTCATGATCAGCCACGTGGGTGGCGTACTCCGCGAGCGTGACGGGCCCGAAGAATCCCGAGAGCCCGATCCGACCCGCGGCGCTCTCGGGCAGCCCTCTGAGCAGAGCGACCGTTTCCGCACGCAGGGCGGCGAAGAGGCGCCGCTCGTCCTGGAAGTCTCCTTCTCGATGATCGCGCTCCCCCGCCCAGGCGTCGGCATCGAAGGAGGCAAAGACCGGCCGGTCTTCCGAAGCGAGCCGGGTGAGTCGAGGCAGGAAGAGATCGCGCTCCACCTTGAGCAGATGGGCCATGATCTCCTTGATCGACCAATCGCCGGCTCGCGGGCGCTGTCGCATCTGGGCTGCCGTGAGGCCATCGGCGGCGCGGCGTACTCTCTCCGGCCCGGCCGCTATGGCCTCGGTCACCTCTGTCAGGGTCAGCGGGCGCTTGGCCTCAGCCCGCTTGGGCTTGAGTCCGAGCGCCTGGCGCAGATCGTGGATCTGCCGGCGGTGCTCGATGTCGTGCTCGGCGATGACATTGGCGTATGACGCGACGGTGACCGGACCGCGGGGGATCACGCCTTCGCGAAGCCATCCCTGGGGAGCCAGCGATTCCAGCAGTCCCACGAGCCGGCTCCGCTCCGCGTCGTACTCGTCCAGCATGGGCCCCAGCTCGCGCCCGGACGCGAGCACGTCGTCGATCGAGGCGAAGGTCGGGCGCACCTCGGCAATCATGCGCCCGAGCCGGGGCACGAACACGCGCTGGTCCGCGGCGAGCAGATGGCGCACCACGTCGCCGATGGACCACTCGTCCGGCTTGGGGTGCGCCCAGATCTGCTCGGAGGTGGCGTCACCGCACAGCCCCCGCAGCAGGTGCGGCGCGACGGTGAGACTGGGAACGACGAGCGACTGCTCCACCGCTGCTTCCGATCAGACCAGCGGGTCGTAGTTGAAGTACTGGCCCGACGTCTCGAGCGGGACGAGGTGGTGCTTGAGCGTGCCCGGGAACATCTCGGCGAGGCGCTCGGGCGTCCAGCCCTGGTCGTGGTGCATGTTCCGGATCGGGCGCATATGGCTGAAGAGCATGATCTCCTTGCCGCGGACGCCGAAGACCTGGCCGGAGACCTCCTTGGCGGCCTCGCTCGCGAGGAAGACGGCCACCGGCGCGATGTGCTCCGGGCCCATCTTCTTGATCTTCTCCACGCGAGCCTTTTGCGCCTCGGTCTCGGTCGGGATGGTGCCGATCATCCGTGTCCAGGCGAAGGGCGAGATGCAGTTCGCGGTGACGTTGTAGCGTGCCATGTCGAGGGCCGTCACCTTGGTCAGCCCGACGATGCCGAGCTTGGCTGCCGCATAGTTGGCCTGCCCGACATTGCCCACGAGCCCCGACGTCGAGGTCATGTTGACGATGCGTCCCCACTTCTTCTCGCGCATGTGGGGAGCGGCGGCGCGTGTCACTGCGAAGGTACCCTTCAGATGGGTATTGATGACGCCGTCCCACTCCTCCTCCGTCATGTTGAAGATCATGCGGTCGCGGAGGATGCCGGCATTGTTGACGATGATGTCGATGCCGCCGAACCGGTCGAGCGCCGTCTGGACGATGGCCTTTCCGCCGGCCATGCTTGCCACAGAGTCATAGTTGCCCGTTGCCGTCCCGCCCTTGGACTGGATCTCCCTGACCACTTCCTCGGCCGGACCCTTCTCGCCCCCGTGGCCGTCGGCGCCGCCGCCGTAGTCGTTCACCACCACCTTGGCCCCGTGCTGGGCCATGAGAAGGGCGATCTCGCGCCCGATTCCGCGGGCCGCGCCCGTGACCACTGCCACCTTGTCCTTGAGCATGGGAGTCGTTGCCATCAGGGCTCTCTCCTCGTTGAGAACGTCGTGTCAGACCATCGTGTCGTTGAGATCGAGTTAGACTATCGTGTCGTTGAGATCCAGTTAAATGACCCGGTCGGCGGCCAGGGTCTCGATCTCGGCCGCGGTCAGGCCCGCGTCGCTTAGAATCTCCCGCGAATGCTCGCCCAGCGCGGGCGCTCCGGTGCGTATCGTGCCCGGAGTCTTGTCGAGCTTCACAGGCGTGGCCATGGTGGTGAAGCGCCCTGCCCGTGGGTGCTCTTGCTCGACGATCATCTTGGTCGCGAGCACCGCCGGATGCCGCACCAGCTGCGCGTAGTCGTTGACCGGCGCACAGAGCACATCGATCGGCTCCAGCAGGGCCATCCACGCCTCCACCGTTCGCTCCGCAATGACGCCCGTGAGCAGCACCTCCAGCTCTTTCCGGTTGGCGAGACGGTCCGCCCGCGTGCCGAAGCGCGCGTCATCGGCCAGCTCGGGCCGCCCGGCAGCCGCGCAGAACGGCGCCCAGGTCTCGTCCCGCCACACCGCGACGAAGATCCAGCCGTCGCTCGCGCGAAAAGCCTGGTACGGCACCAGATTCGGGTGCCCACTCCCGTAGCGGCCCAGCGGCACGCCCGTCTCGTGGAAGACCGACAGGCGCGCGAGATGGGAGAGCAGCACGCCGTCGAGCAGGGAGACATCCACTCGCTGTCCCTGCCCGGTGCGGCCGCGTCCGATCAGCGCGATGAGAATCCCCTGCGCGGCCAGCAGGCCTCCGATGGTGTCGACCACCGGCGCCCCGACGAGCACGGGACCGCCGTCGACCTCGCCCGTCACCGCCATCAGTCCGCCCACCGCCTGCGCCAGAGCGTCGAGCCCCGGCTTCCCACGCCACGGCCCGGCCGGCCCGAAGGCGGAGAGCGAGCAGTAGATGAGCCGGGGATTCATGGGAGCGAGCGTGGCGTAGTCGATGCCGAGCTTCTCGGCCACGCCGTTGCGATAGCCCTCGAGGACCACGTCGGCGGTCTGGACCACACGGTAGAAGGTCTCGCGCCCGGCCGGCTTCTGGAGATCGAGGCAGAGCGCGCGCTTGTTCCGGTTCACGGTGAGATGGAGGATGCCCTCACCTGCCCGCGCGATTCCATAGACGCTTCGCGAGGCGTCGGGCGCCTCGCGGGACTCGACCTTGATGACATCGGCGCCCATGTCCGCGAGGTACATGCCGGCGGTGGGGCCGGCGATGAGGTGGGCCAACTCCAGGACGCGGACGCCCTCGAGCGGCCGCGCGAGCGGGTCAGTCATGGCCGCAACAACCTATCACAGCCCCCGTCGCTCCGGCAGTCCTAGCGGCGCCGTCGTCCCGTCATGAGCACCGCCGTGAACTCGGCGCCCAGGATGAAGACGATGCCGGAGTAGTACGCGAACATGCCGAGGCCCACGAGGGCGCCCAGCGGGCCGTAGATCTTGTCGTATACGCCGACCCGCAGGATGTACCAGCGAAAGGCCTGCTTCGCCACCTCCCACAGGAGCGCGGCGAGGAGGGCCCCGGCGAAGGCGGCCCCGGCGGGCACGCGCTGGTGAGGAAAGTAGCGGTACACCACGAAGAAGAGCATGGTGCCGAAGCCAACGGCGAGCGCCAGGGACAGCGAGCGCATCCACTCGGGCGGCATCTGCCTGGAGGTGAGCACCAGGATGCGGATCCACGCGAAGAGATCGAAGATGAGGATGCTCCCGAGGAAGAGGATGCCCATGGCGAAGAGCAGCAGCAGGTCCTTTCCGACCTCGTGCAGGAGCCCCGGCCCCCGGGTGAAGCCGAAGATGCCGTTCAGGACGAGGCGGAGCGACGCGAAGAGCTGGCTCGCGAAGAGCAGCAGCACCGCGGTGCCGAGGAGGCCCGAGAGGCTCCGGCGGCGGATGATCTGCCCGAGCGCCTCGTGCAGCTCGCCCTTGTAGACCGGGATGATCTGCGCCAGCTGGTCGAGCACCACCTCCGACGCGGTCTTCCGGGTGAGGACGAAGCCGGCGAGCGCCACGATGAAGAAGAGGATGGGCACGAGGCAGGTCAGGAAGCTGAACGCGAGGCCTGCCGCCTGGAAGAACCCCCGGTGGGCGCGAAAGTTCGCGACCGCCGTCCGCAACGTCCTCATGACATCGGCTACACCACGCTCTTGATCAGACCGCCGTCCACTTGCACGACGCAGCCGGTGACGTACGAGGCGCGCGCGGAGCCGAGGAAAACGACCATGTCGGCGAACTCCTCGGGGGTGCCGATACGGCCCATCGGGATGTCGGGGGTCGAGCGGGTCGCTATCCACTCTTCGAGGCTCTTCCCTGCCCGGGCGGCCAGATCCTTTTGATGGCCGATGAAGCGGTCCGTCTGTATGCGCCCGGGCAGCACCATGTTGACCGTGATCCCGTCCTTGGCGAGCTCGTTGGCCAGGGTCTTGAACATCCCGGCGATGCCGGGCCGTATGCCGTTCGAGAGGATCAGCCCTTCCACCGGCTGCTTCACCGAGCTCGACTGGATGGCGAGGATACGTCCCCACTTGTTCTTCTTCATGTCGGGCAGCACCGCCCGGATGAAGCGCACGGTGGAGAGATGCACCTGCTGGAAGGCGGCCGTCCAGTGCTCGTCGGTCATCTGCTCGAAGGGTCCGGGCGGCGGCCCGCCGACATTGGCGACCAGGATGTCCACGCCTCCCCACTGCTCGCGGGTCTTCGCGACGACGCGCTCGATGTCCTCCACCTTGTTGGCGTCGGCGGGTATGGCGAGCACCTCGGCCCGCGTGCGCTGCCGCACCTCCTCGGCCGCGGCGCGGAGATCGGCCTCGCCGCGCGAGCACATGGCCACACGCGCGCCTTCGGCCGCGAAGCCCATGGCCGAGGCCTTGCCCATGCCCTTGCTCGCCGCCACCACCAGCGCCACCTTGCCCTTGAGTCCCAGATCCACGCACGCCCTCCGGTCAGGAAATCTGTTTGTAGAAATCGGCGCGGTTGCCGCCGGTCACGTCGAGCCGCTTGAGCTCGCTGTCCCGCATCACCTCGAGGGCGATCCGCTCGCCGGGGCCGCGGCGCCAGAGCGAGAGGTAGAGGTCCTTGCGGGTCGGCACCTGCAATGCGTCGAGGGACACGATGACGTCGCCCTCCTTGATCCCCGACTTGGCGCCGGGCCCGCCGGGCACGAGTCCCGCCACGACCACGCCTTCCTCGAGCGGGTGGGCGAAGACGCCCAGCCATGCCCGGGGAGCCCTGCTGATCGCGCGCCCATGGCGCAGGTACTCCTCCCGGTTGCCGAGGTAGCACTCCCCCGGGATGGCGAGCGAGGTGCGCACGATCTCGCCCAGGTTGAGCGACACCACGCCCACCATGCGTCCCGTCACGGTGAAGAGCGGGCCGCCGCCGAAGCCAGGGTTCGCCGCGGTCGATACGAGGCTGCGCTCGAGCAGGTATTCCCAGTATGCTTCGAACTCGCCGAGATAGGTCAGGAGCCCGCCCGACACGCGTCGCTCGCGCGGTCCCGTGGCCGCCAGCGCGAACACCGGCTCACCGCGGTCGAGGTCCTCGGACGCGGAGACCGGGACCGCCGGCAGGCCGGTGCGCTTCACCTTCAGGAGTGCCAGCCCCAGCTCGAAATCCTGGGCGACGATCTCGGCGCGCAGCGTGCGTCCCTTGAGGAAGCTCACATGTATCGTCTCGCCGCCCATCACCACATAGTTGACGGTGAGGATGAGCCCCGATGGATCGATGACCGTGCCCGTGCCCATGCGCTCGTCGCCCAGCATGCGCGTGGACGGATGAGCAGCGGGCACCTCGGTGTGGATGTACACCACCGAAGGGAGCAGGCGCTTGACGAGCTCGACCGAGGCATCCATGGATCAGTCGACCACGCTAGCACGCCCTGCCGTGAGAGGGCAACGGCTGACGCCGTGTCAGCGCGGCCCCTTCAGCACTTTCGCCAGGAAGGTCTCGATCTGTCTCTGGGCGTCGGCCGCGGCATTGGGATCATAGGCGACGGTCACGCCATAGGTGCCGAGGTTGAACGGTTGCTCGATATCCTTGAGGACCTGCTTCTGCTGGCCGACCACGTCGAAGTAGTGGTAGGCGCCCGGGTACTCGACCAGCGTGACATCCGCTCCGCGCGCCTTCACGTTGGCCGCCATCTCACGGCAATACTGGGGCGGCGTCCAGTCGTCTGCGCCGCCGATGAGCAGGAGCAGCGGCCTCACCACCAGCTCCTTGGCGTAGTCGCGGCAGCCGCCGGGATACATGGCGACGGCGGCGGCATAGCCGACCTTGGGCAGGTCCACCCCACGCGCGCGGGCGCGCTCGAGCGTGGGCCCGTTGATGACCGACATCGCGAACACCCCGCCCTGCGACCAGCCGAACGAGGCGACGCGCTCCGGAATGACAAAGGGCTGCGACTGGAGATACCGGAGCGCACCGATCGCGTCGTCGAAGCGCGCGGTGGCGGGGGTGCCGCCCCCTTTGTCGTCGGCCTTGCAGTCCGCGGGCTCCTTGCGCGGCCCGAAGCTGTCCACGACGAAGGCGACGTAGCCCCGATCGGCGAGCCACCGTGCCCAGGCCTTCACCTGTGGCGAGACACCGTGACAGCCGTGCAGAAGGACCACCGCGGGGAATGGTCCGGCGCCGTCGGGCTTGGAGATCAGGCCTTCGATCCGGACCGGAGTCTTCGGAGTGGCGCTCTCGAACGAAATCGGTCCGGCGCAGGCCGCGGTCATCACGATAACCAGCAGGAGCAGAGTGGTAACGATGCTTCGTCTCATGCGCCGCAGTATAGCGTGCCCGCCCTGAGGTACAATCACCAGCGACATGGCAGAGCGTGAGTGGCCGGAGGAGGCGCGCGAGCATTTCGAGCGCGGCTACGAGGCCCAGATGGCCGGGCGGCTCGAGGAGGCCATCGATCACTATGGTCGCTCTCTCGCCGTATTTCCGACGGCCGAAGCGCATACCTTTCTCGGCTGGGCGCTGTCCTATCAGGGCAAGCACGAGGAGGCCATCGCGGCGTGCAAGCGCGCCATCGCGGTGGATCCGGCCTTTGGCAATCCCTACAACGATATCGGCGCCTATCTGATCGAGCTGGGGCGCCCGGACGAGGCCGTCGAGTGGCTGGAGCGGGCGAAGATCGCCCCGCGCTACGAGCCCCGCCACTTCCCCTTCTTCAACCTCGCGCGCGTCTACGCTCGGCAGCACAAGGTCCGCGAGGCCATCCGCGAGCTCGAGGGGGCCATCGCCATCGAGCCCCGCTATACGCTTGCGCGGCAGGAGCTCCATCGCCTGATCGGCCTGCTGAATTGACCCGCACACCGCTGTCCTTCTACGACAATCGCCTGCTCTTCGGGCGCGCGGGAGTCCCGGGACACCTCGCCTTCGTGCCGGGAGACGACATCGTGCGCATCTACTCGCGCGACGGCGCCATGCGGGCGACGGATGAGCCCTTCCGGCCTTTCCTGCTCCTGTCGGATCCGGATTTGCTCAAGGGCTTCAAGGGCGAGGCCGCCGTGACCCCGCTGGACGGGCCGGGACTCTATCGGTGGCTGGCGGAGTGTCCCTCCTGGTCCCAGTGCCTCAAGGCGCGCGACCACTGCCGCGAGCTCTCCGGCCGCCCGTCCGGAGCGCCCGAGGCGCCGTACCAGTTCTTCACGGATCCGGTCCATCAGTTCCTGCTTCGCACCGGCCGCACGTCTTTTCTGGGCATGGACTTCGGGGACCTTCGGCGCATGGCCGTGGACATCGAGGTGACCACGGCGCCCGGCTTCGAGTTCCCCAATGCCGCGCGCGAGTCGGATCGCATCATCGCCATTGCGATCGCCGACTCCACGGGGTTCCAGACGGTGCTGTCGGGGGCGGAGATGTCCGAGGCCGACCTGCTCCGCGAATGCGGCCGCATCATCGTCGAGCGCGACCCAGACGTCCTCGAAGGGCACAATATCTTCCGCTTCGACCTCGAGTACATGGAGGCGCGGGCGAGGCGGCTCAAGGTGCCGCTCCGCTGGGGGCGCGACGGCTCGGGGCTGTCCGGCTATCCCTCGCGCATGCAGGTCGCGGAGCGCACCATCGCGTACCGTCGTTACCGGGTGGAAGGGCGCCACATCGTCGATACGTGGATACTCGCCCAGCTCTACGACGTGGGCGCGCGTGATCTCGAATCCTATGGCCTCAAGGACGTCGCGCGCCACTTCGGGATCGCCGCGCCCGACCGGACCTATCTCCCGCCCGAAGACATCCCCCGCATCTTCCGCGAGGACCCAGGCCGGCTCATGGCCTATGCCCGCGATGACGTTCTCGAGACGCTCGGCCTGTCCGGCATCCTCTCGCCCCCGTACTTCGTCCAGGCCCAGGCGCTGCCGCTGTCCTACGAATCCGTGGTGCTGCGCGGCAACGCCACCAAGATCGACGGCCTGCTCCTGCGCGAGTGCCTGCACCAGGGGCGCGCGGTGCCGGCGCCCTCGGCGGGCAAGGGGGTGGCGGGCGGCTACACGGCCATGCTCCTGTCGGGCGTCGCCGGCAATGTCCTCCACGTGGACGTCACCTCGCTCTATCCATCGCTCATGCTGGCGCGCGGCATAGCCCCGGCGGCCGATTCGCTCGGCGTCTTCCCCACCCTACTCCGCGATCTCCGGGAGTTCCGCGTGGCCGCCAAGCGCGCGGCGCGAGAGGCCGCTTCCCCCGAGGAGCGGACTTTGGCGGGAGCGCTGCAGCAGACCTTCAAGATCCTCATCAACTCCTTCTACGGCTACCTCGCCTTCTCCCAGGGCCACTGGAACGACTACGACGCCGCGAACCAGGTCACCGGCGAAGGACGCGACCTGGTGCAGGCGCTGGTCGCCCGGCTCGGAGAGCTGGGCGCGGCGGTGATCGAGGTGGACACCGACGGCATCTACTTCGTCCCCCCCTCTTCCCTCTCCTCCACTGAGGGCGAGGGGGAGGCCCGTTTGCTCGCCGGCCTCGAAGCGGTGCTGCCCGCCGGCATCCAGCTCGAGCTCGACGGCCGCTACGAGGCGATGCTCTCGTACAAGATGAAGAACTACGTCCTCCTCGACGGGCGCGGCAAGCTCCTGATCAAGGGGTCAGGCCTGCGCTCGCGCGGCATCGAGCTCTTCCAGCGTCTGTGGATGGAGCAGATGTTCCGCCTCCTCCTGAGCGGGCGGCGGGAGGAGATTCCCGCGCTGGTCGCGCGGTGGCGCGAGGACTTCGAAGCCCATCGCATCCCCGTCAAGCAGTTCATGAAGACGGAGACGCTGCAGGAATCGCCGGCCGGATACCAGGACAAGGTCAAGGAGGGCAAGCGCAATCCCGCGGCCGCCTACGAGCTCGCCCTTCGCTCCGAGCGTCCCTATCAGCCCGGCGACCAGGTGTCCTACTACGTCTGCGGCTCAGGCAAGCGGGTCAAGGTAAACGAAGCCGCCAAGCTCGCCACGGAATGGAATCCGGCCGAGCCGGATGAGAACACCGCCTACTACATCGCCAAGCTCGAGGACCTCTACGAGAAGTTCCGTCCCCTCATCGAGCAGAACGGCTTGAGCCCGGCGGGCGATGGCAACGGCGCGCCCGAGCCTCCCGTCCAGCTACCACTCGAGCAATAGCTGGCGCGGGCGCGCCGGCCGCTCGGCCGCCATGCGGTCGGTCCGGCTCCGCCCCGGGAACCCGGCATCGAGCGATGCGCGCATGGCGAGCCGCTCGATGCGATCGCGATAGGCCGCTGCCGCCGCGCTGCCCCCGCCGTAGAGAGCCCGGTAGCGCGGCAGGAGCTTCGGGAACTCCCTCTCGATGAAGCCCAGGAAGAAGCCGTGGGTCTCGCCGCGGAGGAACAGCACATTCCAGATCGCCTCCCGTGCGCCCGCCGCTCGCGCGGCGGTGAACAGCGCGCGCAGGCCGTGCCCGCTGTCGGTCAGGAAGGGCAGCACCGGCATGGCGAAGAGCCGGGCCGGCACTCCGGCCGCGACCAGCTTCGCCATGGCGTCGAGGCGGAGATCGGGTCGTGGAGCGCGCGGCTCGATGCGCCGGAGGAGTGTCGCATTCATGGACGCCAGCGAGACGTTCACGATGAGATCGCTCGTGGCCGCGATCGCCGCGAGCAGATCCAGGTCGCGGGCGATCCCCGCCGACTTGGTGGTGATGCCGACGCGGAGACCGGGCAATCGGGCTATCACCTCGAGGACACGTCGAGTGATCTGGAACCGGGCCTCTGCCGGCTGGTAGGGGTCGGTCGCGGCGCCTATCGCCACTTCCTCGCCGCTTTCGCGGGCGCGCTTGAGCCGGGCCGTGAGCCTGGCCGGATCGGCCTGCTTCACGTATATCCGGTTCTCGAACTCGACCGGATCGGCATGACCGAGATACCCATGGGTCGGTCGCGCATAGCAGTAGCGGCAGCCGAACTCGCAGCCACGGAAGGGATTCACGGTCCATCCGAAGGGCATGCGCGGATCCTTGAGGCGGTTCACGAGCTCTTCGGTCTCAAGAGGCCGGAACTCCACGCTGCGCCGCTGATCGACGATGGAGCCTATGCGCTTCACGAATCCAGGCGCCGGGACCCCCGGCCTGTTGTTCATATCATCACCTGATGAGTCTTCATGTGCCGAGAAAAGGCCCCGGGGTCTCCCCCGGGGCCGTCTTCGCCTAGCGGCGCCAGCCGCCTCCGCCGCCGCCCGGTCCTCCGCCGCTACGCTGGCCGCCACCACCACCGCCGCCGCGCGGGCCGCCGCCGCCGGCACGCTGTGGCTGCGGACGTGCCTCGTCCACTACCAGATTGCGGTCGCGGAAGAGCCGGCCATTCAGCATCTCGATGGCCTTGGCCGATTCCTCTTTCGTCGCCATCTCGACGAAACCGAAGCCCCGCGGACGCCCGGTGAACTGGTCGGTCACGATGCGAACCGACTCGACCGTGCCGGCCTGCTGGAAGAGTTCGCGGAGATCCTCTTCCGTGGCCTGGAACGACAGATTGCCTACGAACAGCTTTGCGGGCATCGCTAGCCTCCTGCCGCGATCAGGTCCGAAGTGCACTCTCCCCGGCTCACCGGCGGCGCATGGGGATGATTCCCCGTACAACCCGTTCAGCAACCACAGGTCCACACGCAAGACCCGTTTTGCGTGGGCGTACGATACTGATGCGTCCACCGGGTGTCAAGAGACAAGTTCGCATAGTCGAACATGGGGATGTTCTTTATTTCACGAAGTCTTACGGCCTTGGCCCCGTCAAAATAGGCCAAATTGGCGGTCCCCGGCGCCTAGAGGTAGACGCCCCGGCTGATGCCGCCGTCGAGGGTGACGGCGATGCCCGTCAGAAAGGACGCTCGCTCGGAGGCGAGGAAGCAGACGAGATCTGCGACCTCTTCGGGAAGCGCGATGCGCCCGAGGGGCAGGCTCGCGCTCTGCTCCTTGACGTAGGTATCGAGATCCTTGCCGGCTGCGTCGGCCCACTGGCGCTGGAGACTGTCCCAACGGTCCGTCTTGACCGGGCCCGGCGAGACGGCAGTCACGAGAATATTGGACGGCGCGCCGAGATCGGCGAGCGCCTTCGTGAAGTTGATCAGCGCGGCATTCGCGGCGCCACCCGTCATATACGTGGTCGCGGGATTGCGCGCGGCCATTCCCACGACATTCACGATGCGTCCTCCGCCCTGCTCGCGCATGTGCGGAAAGACGGCGCGCGCCATCCGAATGTATCCGAGAAGCTTCAGGCTCCAGCCGGCAATCCACTCGTCATCGGGAATACTCAGGAAGTCGCCGCCCTTGATGGCCCCGGCATTGTTGACGAGGACGTCGAGCCTGCCGAGACGGCGCACCGCCTCCGCATGACGCCGTCGAGAGAGCTCAGGTCGGCCGCAATGGTCTCGACGCCCTTACCGGTGTCCTTCTTGATGGCGGCCGCGGCGTCATCGAGCGCCGCCCGAGTTCGCGAGCAGATGATGACGCGCGCGCCTTCCGCCGCCATGACCTGGGCCGTCGCCTTTCCTATGCCCTTGCTGCCTCCCGTGATCAGTACGGCCTTGCCCGCGAGTCCCAGCTCCATGGTTATCTCCCGTCCTCCCGTTGCAGGTTAGCCATGCAGGGCATGGCGCTCGATCATTTCCTCCCAGGTCGCCGCGGCGATCTCGTCCGCCCATTGCCGGCCTTCCGGATCGTCGCCGAAGTACTCGGCCATGTAGACCGAGGCCTCCCGCCGTGACTGAAACAGCCGCCAGAGGTGAGCCGCACTGCCGCCGGGTCGCCGCAGGTAGAAGATCGGATCCGCGGGCGACTTGGGCTCGTACTGGGTTCGCTCGCCGAAGCGGTCCCGCGTGATCCAGACGGCGGCGATGCCGCGGGCCGAGAGCACCCGCGTCTGCAGCGACTCTTCGGCGGGCAGCGAGTCGACATCGCAGAGTCTCGGCCCGTAATAGACTGGCACCGCGGCCGCGTCCAGCTCGAGCTTGGCGGGCAATGGGGCTCCCGCTCCGTCGAGGAGCGTCTTCGCGCTTTCCCCCATCCAGAATTCGCCACGGGCCCGGAGGTCGGGCCACGCTTCGACCAGGCGTCCGGCCGGCACCAGTGGGCGGCGCCGCGCTATCTCTCCGCTGTCCGTGACGAGGTAGAGCTTACCCATCCGGCGCGCCCGGAGCGGCGTCAGTCATCGCCCGTCTTGACGGGGAAGCGCGGCACTTCGTTCCAATCGAAGGTGCGGGGCGCGTCGTCACCGAGGGCAAGCAGGCGGTCGAGGCTTCGCTGCAGGGCGCGGCCGAAGGGGTCGAGAGGCACGCCCTCGAGATTCCGTTCGAGCACTCGCGCGCAGCCATCGTGGAGCAGCGCGCGGGCGCCGCCGATGTTGCCGTTGGCCAGGTGCGCAAAGCCCACCGCGATCTGGATCAGCCCTTGAAGCGCCTCACGATCCCCGCCCTCGGCGCGCAGCCAGTAGGGCTCGAGGAGCTCGTGCACCTCGAAGTACAGGTGTGCGTGGAAGAGCAGCGCCGCGGACACCAGCGCCGTGGCGAGAGGCGGATCGGGCGGATCGAAGGGGCGCACATGGAGGATGCGCCGCGCGCGCTCGGCACGCTCGAGGAACTCGCCCAGGTGCTGCCTGAGGCCGCTCTTGATCTGCCACCCGCCGTCCCGCCGCTCGAAGATGTCCTCGGGAAACGCCTCGGGCAGCGGGCCCGCGCCCTCGAGCGCGAGCGGATCCGTGCAGACCTGCACCACCGCCTCGAGCGCCCTCCGCGCGTCCGCATCATGAAGAGCGTCGAGGATCAGCTCGGCCAGCCGGTTCCGGAGCGGCAGCGGGAGCGCCATGGGATCGGCGGCGGTCGGGCCCTACAGCCGTATGACGCGGGTGCCGGCCAGGAGGTCGTGCAGCGCGCGCTTGTCGGAGCGAAAGCCCACCATGATGAAGCCGATGCAGAGGATGACGGCGGAGAGAAACGTGGCGAAGTAGCGGCCGGCGGCCTGGCCAAAGGACAATGGCCCGCCGTCCATGCTCACGACTTTGATCTGGAGAGCCATCTTTCCGATGGTCTGGCCCCAGCGCCAGTGAAAAACGATCCCATAGGCGGCGCCGATCAGCGTGCCGAAGAGATTGACCGCACCTTTGAGCGCCATCCCGCCGGCCATGGTGCCGCTCGCGAGGATCCAGCCCGTGCCGAAGAGAATCCCCTGCGCGACGAACAGGACCACCAGGTCGATCACCACCGCGACGAAGCGGATCCAGAAACCCGCGGGCCTGATCGCGGTCGCGACCTGAAACGGCGGCGGGACGGGCTGAGCCATTGGGGGCGACGGAAATGCCGTGGGCTCCGTGGCGGGCGACCTGCCGAGGCCCGCGCCACATCGCGCGCAATACTGAGCTTGCTCTCCCTGCCATCCACATCGCTGACAGGTCACCGGCATGGCGGCGACATCCTAGCACAACTGCCGCCGGCCTCCTCGATGCGGCCACGCTATAATGCGTGAATGATTTCGGTGCGGGACGCCCAGGCGCATATCCTCGATCGCATCACGAGTCCGGCGCCACCGGAGCTTCTGCCCCTGGCCGCCGCACTCGGCCGCGTTCTCGCCGACGACGTTCGATCCGAGATGGACGTGCCCCCCACCGCCAACTCCGCGGTCGATGGGTATGCAGTGGCGGCGGCCGACATTCCCGCCGCGGGGACACGGGCGCTCGAGGTGGTGGGCGAGCTGGCCGCCGGCGCCGTGTTCACCGGCGTGCTCGGGCCACACCAGGCGCTTCGCATCATGACGGGAGCGCCCATGCCCGCCGGCGCGGACTCGGTCTATCTCCAGGAATTCGTCGAGCGTGCCGGCGACCGCGTCATCGTGGGACCCATGACGGCGGGCGCGAATGTGCGCCATCGCGGCGAGGATGTCCGGGCCGGCGCGGTGGTGCTGTCGGCCGGCACGGTGCTGCGGCCTCAGGAGATCGGCGTCGCCGCCTCTCTGGGGCTCGCCCAGCTCCTCGTGCGGCAGAAGCCGCGCGTGGCCCTCCTCTCGACGGGCGACGAGGTCGCGGAGCCCGGCACCGTACGCAAGCCGGGACAGATCTTCGACTCCAATCGCTTCTCCCTGCGCGGTCTGGTCGAGGCCGCCGGCGCTCTGGCCGTCGATGACGGCATCGTGCCGGATCAGTTCGACGAGCTCCATGCGAGGCTGCTTCGCGCCGCCGAGCATGCCGACGTGGTACTCACCTCGGGCGGCGTGTCCGTCGGCGACTATGACCTGGTCAAGTCCGTGCTCCAGCAGGCGGGCGGCATCGACTTCTGGCAGGTCGCGATGCAGCCGGGACGGCCGCTGGCCGCCGGCAGCATCGGGCGTGCGCATTTCTTCGGCCTCCCGGGCAATCCCGTCGCCTCCATGCTCACCTTTCACCTCTTCGTCCGCCCCGCACTGTGGAAGCTCGCAGGTCGGCGCGAGCTCTTCGTGCAGCCCTTCCACGCCACCGCCGCCGAGCCTCTGAGCAAGAAGGCGGGTCGCCGCGAGTTCAAGCGCGGCATCCTGTCGTGGGCCAAGGACCGCTGGGAAGTGCGCACCACCGGTCCGCAGGGGTCGGGTATCCTCACCTCGATGACGGCGGCCAACTGCTTCATCGTGATCGAAGAGGAGCGGGGCGACGTCGAAGCCGGCGAGACGGTCTGGGTCGAGCCCTTCCAGTCCCTCTGAGGCCGATCACCCCAATGCCCACTTCCATCACCACCGACCTCATCGAGCGCGTGGCGCCCATGGTGCGCGACCTCGTCGCGTCCCGGGCGAGGGCCCATCTTCGCTACGCCGACATTCGCCTCGAGATCATCGAGGGCAAGTACGCGGCGGCCGAGAACGGCGATTCCAAGGGCGCCGGCGAGGATGCCACCATGGGCTTCGGCGTCCGCGTGCTGGCCGGCGAGGCGATGGCGGCGCCCGGCTATTTCGGGCGCGGCCTCGGCGAGGCCGATATCCCCGACCTCGAGCGTGTGCTCGCGGAGGGTCTCGAGGCCGCGTATCGCCGCGCCATGGCCAATGCCGAGTGGAAGGCGCAGGCGCGGGGCAAGTTCGGTCCGCTCGGCGACTCGCTCGCGGACACGCGGCTGCATCCGATTCGCGTCTGCCGGGACACCGTGGCCGCCGTCTACGAGATGGACCCGCGGGCGATGGACCTGGGCGAGATGACCCGCTTCACGCGCGAGATCTCGCGACGGGTCAAGGACTCGCACTCGGCCCTCGGCTACAACTACATCTCCACCCTGACCCAGCTCGCGCGCGAGCTCTTCGCCTCCTCCGAGGGCGCGCTCATCGACCAGGCCTTCGCGCTGACCCAGGGCATGTGCTACGTCGTCGCCAATGGAGTCGGCAATAGCCAGGAGGTCTACGATGTGCTCGGCCACCAGCGGGGCTGGGAGATCCTGACAAATGGCGTGAGCGATCCGGTGATGTCCTTCCCGCCCTTTCCCGACTTCGCCCTCGCCGTCGCGCGCGACGCCGTGGAGCTCTGCGAAGCTCCGTCCCTGCCCGCGCCGGGGGGCGAGGTCACCGTGGTCACCGATCCGCACTACAACACGCTGGTGTCACACGAGATCATCGGGCACCCGGTCGAGCTGGACCGCGGGCTCAAGATGGAGACGGCCTATGCGGGCCGCTCGTGGCTCCTGCGCGGGCTCGACGACACCCAGGTGGGACGACAGATCGCCTCCCCGCTCGTCACCGCGTATTCGGATCCGTCCCTGCCCGGCTACGGCCACTACGCCTACGATCACGAAGGCACGCCCGCCAAGCGCGTCACGCACATCGACGGCGGCGTGTTCCGCGGCTTCATGAACAGCCGGCAGACCGCGGCCATTTTCGGCGGCGAGCCCAATGGGCACTGGAAGGCGACCGAGGCGCCCCTCATCCCGCTCGTGCGCATGTCCACCACCGTGTTCGCCGGCGGCGATCGCAACCCGGCCGAGATCATCGGCGAGGTCGACCGCGGCTACTACCTCGTCGGTCACAAGACGCCGTCCATTGCCGAGAGCCGGGAGAATTTCCGGATCTCGGCGCGCAAGGTCTACGAGATCGTCAACGGCCGGCTCGGTCGCCTCTACCGGGACGGCGGGATCATGGCCGACAGCCGTGACTATCTCACCAAGGTGGACGCCGTCGGCCGTGACTTCCGTCTCTACCCGATCCCCAACTGTGGCAAGGGGCAGCCCATGCAGACCCGCAAGCTCGGCAATGGCGGCCCCACCATGCGGAGCCGCGCCATCCTCACCGGAGGACAAGCCTGATGCAGCGCCTTGTGAGCATTGTTCTCCTTGCCTCCGCCATGGCGTGGGCCGCGCCCGCTCCCGCCGGCAATCCCGAGGTGCCCGAGAAGTACATCTCCGTGGACCAGGCCAAGGCGCTCCTCGACAAGCGCGAGCGTGTCCTCTTCATCGACGTCCGTGAGACATCGCAGTACGATGATCTCCACATCAAGGGCGCCATCAATATCCCCCTGGGCGTCCTGCCGTCCCGTCTCGCCGAGGTGCCGCGCACGGAACGCGTGGTCCTCTACTGAGCGTGCCCTCATGCGCTGGCCCGGGGGGCCAACGAGATTCTGTATGTGGCCGGGTACCGCAACATGCTGATCCTGGACGAAGGCATTCCCGGCTGGCACGAGAAGAACTATCCGACCGCCGTGACGGCGGCGCGGCGGCCCTAGTGCGGGACGCCGGACAGCTCGCTCGAGCGGCGCGCGATGGGCTGGCCTTCGTGCGCGTGCAGCCGGGGGTCGCCGAGGCCGAGGTGTTCGTGGCCGACAACCGCTCGCTCCTGACGCGGCTCAACTACACCTCGCATATCCCCTGCAACGGCGTGGAGGAGCCTAAGAGCGCCGAAACCTACGGTATCGGGGTGCAGGCGAGCTTCGAGTCTCCCGACGGCGTGCTTCTCGGCTTTGGCTCCGAGCCCAGCGATCTCTCACCCGCCGGTGTCGCGCGCGCCCTCGAGAAGGCGCGGCGCGGTGCCGTACGGGACCCGGAGTTCCGCTCGCTGCCCAGGCCCGGAGCGGCCGGGCGTGTGCTCGTTGACTATCACGACCCCGCCCTGCTCGCGATCAGTGACGCGCAGCTCGTCGAAGCGGGATGGAAGGTGCTGCAGGGCGGACTCCGGGGATTCCTCAACGCCTCCCGCCTGGCCGAGCTGGCC
>Ga0335084_10001338_pt1 | contig 22959 bp, 16 predicted proteins | sample Lox_Sample_44_FD_206721 | JGI IMG/M metagenome (GOLD analysis project Ga0335084, IMG submission 206721) | Soil microbial communities from Loxahatchee National Wildlife Refuge, Florida, United States - Lox_Sample_4.4 | ecosystem: Environmental > Terrestrial > Soil > Wetlands | place: USA...
CCGCAAGTTCCAGTGCCAGAAGTGCGATTTCTCGCTCTGGAAGGTTACCTCAGGGCGCGAGTGGTCCCCGGAAGAGGTGGCCGAGCTGATCACCAAGCGCTTCGTCGGACCGCTGACCGGATTCCGCAGCCGCATGGGCAAGCCGTTCACCGCCGGCATGCGGCTGAACAGCGAGTTCAGGGCGGAGTTCGATTTCGGCCAGGGCAGCAGCTCGGGGGAAGGCGAGGCGGCACCCGACTTCAGCCAGCAGGAAAGCCTGGGTGCCTGCCCCAAATGCGGTGCCCGCGTCTTCGAGCATGGCGTGGCGTACGTCTGCGAGAAAGCCGTCGGCGCGGAGCGCAGTTGCGATTTCCGCTCGGGCAAGATCATCCTGCAGCAGCCGATCGAGCGCGCGCAGATGCAAAAGCTCCTGGCGACCGGCCGCACCGATCTGCTGCCGCGTTTCATCTCCAAGAAAGGCAGGCCGTTCAAGGCCTTCCTGGTGAAGACGCCCGGGGGCAAGATCGGCTTCGAGTTCCAGGCGCGTGCGCCCAAGCCGGGCGCCGCGGCAAAGGCGCCGCCCGCCCGACCCGCGGCAGAAGTTACGTCGATCCGCAAGACGGCAGCCGCGCCCAAGCCGCAGGCCGCGAAGAAGGCTAAACGTCCAGGTTCCGCACGCCGAGCGCGTTCGACTCGATGAACGCGCGCCGCGGCTCGACCTCGTCGCCCATCAACTTGGTGAAGATCTCGTCGGCGGCGATGCCGTCCTCGATCTGCACGCGCAGCAGCCGCCGCGAGGCCGGATCCATGGTGGTCTCCCACAGCTGCGCGGGATTCATCTCACCCAAGCCCTTGTAGCGCTGCAGGCTCATCGACTTCTGCACTTCGGCCAGCAACCACTTCATCGCTTCAGCGAAATCCCGCACCGGCTGCTTACGCTCGCCGCGCTGAACAAAGGCGCCGACGCCGACCAAGCCCCGCAGCATCTCCGCGGTCGACCGGATCTGCGCATAGTCCCCGGAATGCACGAACTCCGAGTCGATCGCCGTAAGGCGCACGTTGCCATGGCGCGTGCGCTCGATGCGCACCTGATAACGCTCGGTCTTGGGATCGAAATGCGGGCTGACGTGGATACCGTTGCCCGGCAGCGCCCCCGCCAGCGCCTCGACTGAGGCCTCCGCCAGGTCGCGCCGCGACAGGTCGACCTGCACCCCGCGCAGCAGCGCCTGCAGCACGTCGCGATCGATCCAGCGCGACACGCGCTCGATCACCGCCTCCGCAAGCAGCATGGATTTGGCGAGCTGGGCAAGCGCATCGCCGCGAATCGGCTCGCGCCGCGCCGCCGGATGCAGTGCCGCGTCCACCAGCGCTTGCCGCAGCATGAATTCGTTCAGCTCGTGCTCGTCCTTGAGGTAGCGCTCCTCCTTGCCGAGCTTCGCCTTGTACAGCGGCGGCTGCGCGATGTAGATGTGGCCGCGCTCGACAAGCTCCGGCATCTGCCGGTAAAAGAAGGTGAGCAGCAGCGTACGGATGTGCGAGCCGTCCACGTCCGCGTCGGTCATGATGATGATGCGGTGGTAGCGCAGCTTCTCCGGGCTGTACTCCTCCTTGCCGATGCCGCAGCCCAGCGCCGTGATGAGCGTGGCGATTTCCGCCGAGGACAGCAGCTTGTCGAAGCGCGCCTTCTCGACGTTGAGGATCTTGCCCTTGAGCGGCAGGATCGCCTGGAACTTGCGGTCGCGCCCCTGCTTGGCCGAGCCGCCCGCGGAATCGCCCTCCACGAGATACAGCTCGCAAAGCGCCGGGTCTTTCTCCTGGCAATCGGCGAGCTTTCCCGGCAGGCCCATGCCGTCGAGCACGCCCTTGCGTCGCGTCATCTCGCGCGCCTTGCGCGCCGCTTCGCGCGCGCGCGCCGCGTCCACAATCTTGGAAGTGATGATGCGCGCATCCGCCGGATGCTCCTCGAGGAACTCGCGCAGCTTCTCGGCCACGATTTCCTCCACCGCCGGACGCACCTCCGAGGAGACGAGCTTCTCCTTGGTCTGGGAGGAGAACTTGGGCTCCGGCACCTTGCACGAGAGCACGCAGGCGAGGCCCTCGCGCATGTCATCTCCGGTGGTCTCGACCTTGGCCTTCTTGGCGAGATCAGTCTCCTCGATGTACTTGTTCAGAACGCGCGTCATCGCCGCGCGCAGCCCGGTAAGGTGGGTGCCGCCGTCCTTCTGCGGAATGTTGTTGGTGAAACAGATGACGTTCTCCTGGTAGGAGTCGTTCCACTGCATCGCCACCTCGACGCTGATGCCGTCCTTTTCCCCTTGGGCGTTGAACACGCCGGCATGCAGCACCGTCTTTGAGCGGTTCATGTACTCGACGAAGCCCTTGACGCCGCCGGAGAAGGCGAAGTTCTCCTCCTTGCCCGCGCGCTGGTCGATCAGCACGATGCGCACGCCGTTGTTGAGGAAAGAGAGCTCGCGCAAGCGCCGCGCCAGGATGTCGTAGTGGTAGTCGACGGCTCCGAAAATCTGCCGCGACGCGAGGAAATGCACCTCGGTGCCGCGCTTCTCGGTGATGCCGGTGACGCGCAAGGGCGCGGTCGGCGCGCCGTCGGCGAACTCCATCTGGTGCACCTTGCCATCGCGCCAGATGGTGAGCCGCAGCCAGCTGGAGAGCGCGTTGACCACCGATACGCCGACCCCGTGCAGGCCCCCCGAAACCTTATAGGTGTTGGAATCGAACTTGCCACCCGCGTGCAGCTCGGTCATCACGATCTCGGCAGCCGTGCGCTTGTGCTCGTCGTCGTCCTTGACGCCGGTCGGAATGCCGCGGCCGTTGTCGAGTACCGAGATCGAGTTGTCCGTATGGATGGTAACGACGATCTCGTCGCAGTAGCCGGCAAGCGCCTCGTCGACTGCGTTGTCCACCACTTCGAACACCATGTGGTGCAGCCCGGTGCCGTCGGAGGTGTCGCCGATGTACATGCCAGGGCGCTTGCGCACGGCCTCCAGCCCTTTCAGCACCTTGATGCTGTCGGAGTCGTAGTCGCTCGCGTCTGGCAGTTGCTGCTCGGGTTCTCCCACTCGGGCTTCCTTCCTTAGATTCGCATCGGCATGACGACGTACTTGAAATCCGGCTCCGCCGGAAATTGCAGCAGGGCACTGGAGGCGGCGTCGCCGAATTGGCACTCGACTTTCTCGGCGCTCACGTTGTTCAGCACGTCAAGCAGGTAATTGACGTTGAAGCCAATGTCCAGCGCATCGCCCCGGTAATCGACCTCGAGCTCCTCCTGCGCTTCCTCCTGCTCGGCATTGGACGACACGACCTTCAGGCTGCCGTCGGTCAGCACCCAGCGCACGCCTCGGAACTTCTCGTTGGAGAGGATCGCCGCGCGCTGTAGCGACTGGCGCAGCAGTTCGCGATCCAGGTTGAGCCGGTTCTTGTGCTGCGTCGGGATGACGCGCGTGTAATCCGGGAACTTGCCGTCCACCAGCTTGGACACCAGTTCCACGGTGCCGAAACCGAACGCTGCCTGCCCCGCCGAGAGCTCGATCTTCACTTCCTCGTCCGTGTCGGCAAGCAGCTTGGAGAGCTCGAGCACGGTCTTGCGCGGAACAATGACCTCCTGCCGCGGCAGGCTTGCCGGCAGCGCCATCGCGGCATAGGCGAGGCGATGGCCGTCGGTGGCGACCAAGCGCAGCTGCTGGTCCTCGACGAGCACGAGCAAGCCGTTGAGGTAGTAACGGATATCTTGCTGCGCCATGGCGTACTGCACCAGTCCCAGAAGCCGGCGTAGGGCCTTTTGCGGCAGCGCGAATCGCGCCACGTCGCCCGCTGGCCTGGCGAGCCGGGGAAAGTCCTCGGCCGGCAGCGTCTGCAGCGTGAACCGGCTCTTGCCCGCCTTCACCTGCAGGCGCTTGTCCTGCTGCTGCACGGTCACCTCCGCGCCATCGGGCAGCGCGCGCAGGATATCGACGAGCTTGCGCGCGCCCACCGTAAGCGCCTTCGCATCTGCACCCGCCGCGAGGCTGGAGCGCGCCGTAATCTGGATTTCGATGTCCGTGGCGAGAAACGAAAGCACGCCGTCGGCTCGCTCGATGAGCACGTTCGATAGAATTGGCAGCGTGTGCCGCCGCTCAATGATCCCGCTGACGGCCGACAGCGGTGCGAGCAGCTCGTCGCGTTTCGCTTTTACCAAGGCCATTATTCTTTCCTAATAGTAGTTAATAAAGGGGCCTGTAACCGCGGGATAAGTCGAATTCCGCTTTGTGCGCGTGCAGTTGTCCCTCGCAGCCGCTCGGGGAAAGCTGTGGGCCGAATGTGCGTGCCTGTGGAGCGATTTTCGCGCGGCGCGCCAATGCCGGCTTGCACACAATCGGCGCAGAGGAAATCCACAGCCTATACACGCGAAAGGCCGGCAGCGGCATTCATCCCTTGAGTACCTGTTCGAGCACGAGGTAGTCGCGATTGAGAGTCGAGTCCTTCTTGCGCAGGGTCGAAATCGTGCGGCACGCGTGCAGCACCGTGGTGTGGTCGCGGTTGCCGAAGGCTTCGCCGATCTCGGGCAAGCTCATCGGCGTCAGTTCCTTGGCGAGCGACATCGCCACCTGGCGCGGCCGCGCCACGTTGCGGCTGCGCTTCTTGGAGTGCATGTCGGAGATCTTCAGCTTGAAATACTCCGCCACGGTCTTCTGGATGCCGTCCACGCTGATCTGGCGGCTGGCGACGTTGAGGATGTCGCGCAGAGCCTCCTTGGCGAGCTCCAGCGAAATCTCGCGGCCGGTGAAGCGCGAAAAGGCGAGCACCTTCTTCAGCGCACCTTCCAGCTCGCGCACGTTGGAGCGGATGTTCTTGGCGATGAAGAACGCGATTTCCTCGGACACCGGCGCTGCCTCCGCCTCGGCTTTCTTCAGCACGATGGCGACTCGCATCTCGAGTTCCGGGGGCTCGATGGCGACCGTCAGGCCCCAGCCGAAGCGCGAGATCAGCCGCTCTTCCATCCCGGCGATCTCCTTGGGATAGGTATCGCAGCTGATGACGATCTGCTTGTGGGCCTCCACCAGCGCGTTGAACGCGTAGAAAAACTCCTCCTGCGTGCGGCCCTTGTTGGAAAAGAACTGGATGTCGTCGATCAGCAGCAGATCGAGCGAGTGGTAATAGCGCTTGAATTCGTCGAAAGATTTCTGCTGGTAGGCGCGCACTACGTCGGTCACGTACTGCTCGGCGTGGGTGTAGCGCAGCCGCGCCTGCGGGCGCTGCTCTGCGAGATGGTTGCCGATCGCCTGCAGCAGGTGCGTCTTGCCCAGCCCCACGCCGCCGTAGATGAACAATGGGTTGTAGGAGATCCCGGGGTTCTCCGCGACCTGGATGGCGGCGGCGCGCGCCAGTTGGTTGGCCTTGCCGGTCACGAAACTGTCGAACGTGAACAGCCGGTTGAGCCGCGCGCGCTCGAGCGCCGGCGGTGCGTCGCCGGCGCCGCGCTGCGCGCTTGGACGCTGCGGCGCCTCGGCCCCGCGCGCCAGCACGAGGCGCAGCGCGAGCTCGCGCCCCGCCGCTTCCGCCGCAAGGCGTTCGATGCGCGAGGCGAAGCGCTCGCGCACCAGTTCCATCACGAACCGGTTGGGGGCGCTCAGCACCAGCGTATCGGCGTCGCCTGCGCCGCTTGCGGCGCCCAGCGGGCGGATCCAGGTGTTGAACTGTTGCGCGGGAAGCTCCTGCTCCAGGCGTCGCAGGCAGGCATCCCAGAGGCTTTGCATGTTCTCGGCGATCTCGCGAAGCGCGCTGTTCGGGGGGCACCGGCGCGCGTGAAACGGCACGCTGGCGAGGGCAAAATTTTACCCCTTCCGAGACGCGTTATCCACAGACGTTGGACGATCGCGGAGTGCGCTGCGCGGTGCATTTACGAGTTGACAATGCGGAGCGGCGCAGGCTCTAATACCGCCCTTTTTCGCAGCGAGCCGGCAAATGAAGCGCACCTATCAACCTTCCAAGACGCGACGCGCGCGGCGTCACGGGTTCCTTGTCCGCAGCCGCACGCGCGGTGGCCGTGCGGTGCTGCGCGCACGGCGTGCAAGCGGCCGCAAGCGGCTCGCGGTCTAGTCCCTTCGGGGCGGATCGAAGGCTCACGGGACGCTCCGCGTTCGAACCTCTGCTGCGTGCTGGCCAGCGGCGCAGCGTTTCCGGGTATACGTTCTACTGGACGCGCCGCGCCGGCGGCCCGCCGCGGCTCGGTATCCTGGTAACCCGCCGGCACGCAGCGCGCGCCACGGATCGCAATCGCATCAAACGCTGCGTTCGCGAAGCGTTCCGGCTGGAGCAGGCGAATATCGGTTCCTTGGACGTCCTGGTGCGGCCACCCTACGGGGCGCGAGGATCGGCGCAGATGCTCGCCCGGCTGCGCGAACTGCTCACGAGGCTGGAACAATGAATGCCATGCTGCGGCTGCTGATTCGGGGCTACCGCTATTTCGTGAGCCCGATGCTGGGGCCGGCGTGTCGATTTCATCCCAGCTGTTCGCAATACGCGGAAGAGGCGCTTGCGACGCACGGGATGTTCGGCGGCGGCTGGCTGGCCGCACGGCGGTTGTGCCGCTGCGGGCCTTGGCATGCCGGTGGCTACGATCCTGTGCCGCCGCGGCGCGACTGCTGACACGCGATTCGGAATTCCATGGATACCCAACGACTGATCCTATTCTTCATTTTCAGCTTCTCGCTGCTCCTGCTGTGGGATTCGTGGGAAAAGCATAACCGTCCCAAGCCGGTCCCGCCGACGCCGGCCGCGCAGGCAGTTCCGGTCGTGCCGACGCCAGACAAGCCGGCGGCTGCGCCCGCTGCGGCGGCCGCCGCCTCGGTCCCGGTGGCCGCGCCGCTCGCCAAGGGCGAGGTTCTGCGCGTCAAGACCGACCTCCTCATCGCCGAGATCGATACCTTGGGGGCGACCCTCACCAAGATCGAGCTGCTCAAGCACAAAGAGGCTGGCGAAACGACCAATAACCTCGTGCTGCTGGGCGCCGAGCACCAATATTTTGCGCAAAGCGGACTGGCCGGCGAGGGCGGGCCGAATCACCGGTCCGTGTGGCAAGCGCTGCCGGGGCCGCGCGAACTCGCACCAGGGCAGAACAAGCTCGAAGTGCGCATGCATGCGCAAGGCGCGGGCGGCATCGCCGTGGACAAGATCTATGTCTTCTCCCGCGACAGCTACATCGTCGACGTCGCCCTGGAGGTCACCAACCAGGGGTCGGCGCCGGTGTCGCCCTACGCCTACTTCCAGCTGACGCACGATGGCAAGCTCGATGGCGCGACCCATTCCGTCGCTCAATCCTTCGGCGCCCAGAGCTTTGCCGGATTCGCCGCCTATACCGAGGAAAAGAAGTACCAGAAGATCCATTTCTCCGACATCGATAAGGGCAAGGCCGATTACGTGAAGCGCGCCGAAGACGGCTGGATCGGGTTCGTGCAGCACTACTTCGTGGCGGCGTGGCTGCCCGGCGCGAAGGTGACGCGCGAATACGTGGTGGAGCGGCGCCAGGACGGCAGCTATGCGGGCCGCGTCGTGCTGCCCTTGGCGCAGATCGCCGCAGGGGCCTCTGCCCGAGCAGATGTGCCTCTGTACGCGGGGCCGCAAGAGCAGCGCCGGCTCAAGGCTGCCGCGCCGGGCCTGGATCTGGTGGTGGACTATGGCTGGCTTGCGATCATCGCGTGGCCGCTATTCTGGCTGCTGGAGAAGTTCCACGGCATGACGGGCAACTGGGGCGTGGCCATCATCCTCCTGACCGTGACGATCAAGCTGCTGTTCTTCCCGCTCTCGGCGGCGAGCTACAAGTCGATGGCCAAGATGAAGCTAATCACGCCGCGGCTCACCAAGATCCGGGAGACGTACGGCAACGACCGCGCGCGCATGAACCAGGCGATGATGGAACTCTACAAGACCGAGAAGATCAATCCGCTCGGCGGCTGCTTCCCGATCTTGGTGCAGATCCCGGTGTTCATCGCGCTGTACTGGACGCTGCTGGCCGCGATCGAGCTGCGCCACGCGCCGTTCATTCTCTGGATCAAGGACCTGTCGGCGCTCGATCCCTACTACGTGCTGCCGGTGCTGATGACCGTCTCGATGGTGCTGCAGACGCGCATGAACCCTGTGCCGCCCGATCCGGTGCAGGCCAAGGTCATGCAGTTCATGCCCTACGTGTTCAGCGTGTTCTTCTTCTTCTTCCCGGCCGGCCTGGTGCTGTACTGGCTGGTGAACAACATCCTTTCCATCGCCCAACAATGGCAGATCCAGCGCATGTTCGACCGCGACAAGACTGCCCATGCCAGGCGCTGAGCCGCCCGCTGAACGCGGCCCGGATACCATTGCGGCCATTGCCACGCCGCAGGGACGCGGCGCGATCGGCATTGTGCGGGTTTCCGGCCCGCTCGCGCCCGAGATCGCGCGCGCGCTGATCGGGCGCCTGCCGGAACCGCGGCTCGCCACGTTCGCCGCCGCGCGCGACAAGGCGGGCCAGTCGCTCGACCAGGGCTTGGCGCTCTATTTCCCCGAGCCGCGGTCCTACACCGGAGAGCACTGCTTCGAATTCCAGGGTCACGGCGGGCCCGTTGTCCTGCATGCCGTGCTGGCAGCGTGTCTCGATGCGGGCGCGCGGCTCGCAGAACCCGGTGAATTCACGCGCCGCGCCTTTCTCAATGGCCGCATGGACCTGGCGCAAGCCGAGGCGGTCGCGGACTTGATCGATGCGGCGAGCGCCGAGGCCGCGCGCAGCGCGATGCGCTCGCTCTCCGGCGAATTTTCCGCCGCGATCCACGCGCTCGGCGCCCAGCTCGTGGAGTTGCGCGCGCTGACGGAGGCAACGCTCGACTTCCCGGAAGAAGAGGTGGATGCGCTGCATCGCGATGACGCCGCCACGCGGCTGGCGAAGCTGTGCGCGCAGCTCGAGCTGGTGCTTGCGCGCAGCCGCGAGGGCAGCTTGCTGCGGGCAGGCATCCAGGTGGTCCTCGCCGGCCGGCCGAATGTCGGCAAGTCGAGCCTGCTCAACCGCCTCTCCGGCGAGGAACGGGCCATAGTCACGCCTGTTCCCGGCACCACGCGCGACGCGCTTCGCGAGACCATCCTGATCGAAGGCGTGCCCCTCAACTTGGTCGATACCGCGGGCCTGCGCGAATCTCGGGATGAAGTCGAGCGCCTTGGCATCGAGCGCGCGCAGCGCGAGATGGCGCGCGCCGACCTTCTGCTTGCGGTGCACGATTGCTCGGCGCCTGAGCCCGAAGGCGCGCTCGAAGCTCCGGCTGCGGCGGCGCGCATCGACGTCTACAACAAGATCGACCTGGCGGCAGGGTTCGCCGCGCCGCCCGGTCGATATCCGGCAGTCTGCGTCTCCGCGAAGAGCGGCGCGGGCATCGATGCACTGCGCCAGGCGATCCTTGCGGCTGCCGGATGGCGCGCGCACGGCGAATCGGTGTTCCTCGCCCGCGAGCGCCACTTGCGAGCGCTGCGGTCGGCCGCCGGCCATCTGACCCGTGCCGCGGAGCGCACTGACCGCTGGGAGCTGTTCGCGGAGGAATTGCGGCTCGCCCACCAGGCGCTTTCCTCCATTACCGGCGAGTTCAGCGCCGAAGACCTGCTGGGGGAGATCTTCTCGCGCTTCTGCATCGGCAAGTAGGTGCCTCGAACGCATTGATCGGGCGAGAGTTTTTCCTCATGGCACGCGGCCCCGGCTGCGCGGTAAAATTCCTGCCCCGACCGCAATCGCACGGCCCCTTCCGGGCCGTTTTCCATTCAGGAGTTCACGTAGATGAACGCCCCAGGTAACGCGCAAAAGGATCTCTCGCAAGCACCCGACTGGGTACGCCACGCCGGCTTGCGCCTGTGGGTTTCCGAGATCGCGCTGCTCGCCAAGCCCGCGCGCATCGTCTGGTGCGACGGATCGCATGCGGAGTACGACCGGCTGTGCCAGGAGCTCGTCGCCGCGGGCACCCTCGTCAAGCTCAACGAAAAGTTGCGCCCGAACAGTTACCTTGCGCGCTCGAACCCGAGCGACGTCGCGCGCATGGAAGACCGCACGTTCATCTGCAGCGAGAAGAAGGAACAGGCCGGCCCGACCAACAATTGGATCGATCCGCGCGAAATGCGCGCGACGATGCGCCGCCTGTTCGACGGTTGCATGCGCGGGCGCACCATGTACGTCATGCCCTATTCGATGGGGCCGATCGGCTCGCACATCGCTCAGATCGGAGTGGAGATCTCCGACTCGGCCTACGTGGCAATCAACATGCGCATCATGACGCGCATGGGCCGCGCGGTCGCCGACTGGCTGGGCGAGGACGGTGACTTCGTGCCTGGGGTTCACTCCGTGGGCGCGCCGCTTGCGCCCGGGCAAAAGGACGTCGCCTGGCCGTGCAACGACAAGGAAAAATGGATCGTGCACTTTCCGGAGACCCGCGAGATTTGGTCCTACGGCTCCGGCTACGGCGGCAACGCCTTGCTCGGCAAGAAGTGCCTTGCCCTGCGCATCGCCTCGGTCATGGCGCGCGACGAGGGCTGGCTGGCCGAGCACATGTTGATCCTGGGCGTGGAATCGCCCGACGGACACAAGAGCTACGTTGCGGCGGCGTTCCCGAGCGCGTGCGGCAAGACCAACTTCGCGATGCTGATCCCGCCGCCGGCGTACAAAGGCTGGAAGGTCACCACCATCGGCGAAGACATCGCCTGGATCAAGCCGGGGCACGACGGCCGCTTCTACGCGATCAATCCGGAAGCCGGCTTCTTCGGCGTGGCGCCTGGAACGTCGGATGCCACCAACCCCAACGCGATGCGTACGCTGAAGGCAAACGTGATCTTCACCAACGTGGCGCTCACCCCGGAGGGCGACGTCTGGTGGGAAGGCATGACCGAACAGCCGCCGGCACGCCTTACCGACTGGCAGGGCAAGCCGTGGACGCCCGAGGACGGCAGGGCGGGCAGGCTCGCGGCGCATCCCAATTCGCGCTTTACCGTGTCGGCTGCGCAGTGCCCGTCCATGGACGCGCGCTGGGAAGACTCCGGCGGCGTGCCGATCGCAGCGTTCCTGTTCGGCGGTCGCCGCTCGGGCACGGTGCCGCTGGTCGTGGAAGCGCCCACTTGGGAAGACGGCGTGTACATGGCGGCGACGCTGGGTTCGGAGACCACCGCCGCCATTACCGGCAAAGTCGGCGTGGTGCGACGCGACCCGATGGCGATGATCGCGTTCTGCGGCTACAACATGGGCGACTACTTCGCGCACTGGCTGAAGATGGGCAAGGCCGTACACCACGTGCCGCGCATCTTCCGCGTCAACTGGTTCAGGAAAGACGCGAACGGCAGGTACATCTGGCCCGGCTTCGGCGAGAACATGCGTGTCCTCGAGTGGATCGTCGGGCGCTGCCACGGCCTGGCGCAAGGCGTCACCACGCCGCTTGGGATCATCCCCGCCTTCGAACACCTGAACTGGCGCGGATTGGAGAAGTTCACGCGCGAGCGCTACGAGGAGATCGCGCGCGTGGACGGCGCCGCCTGGAAGGACGAGGTCGCGTCGCATGACGAGTTGCTCGGCAAGCTCGGCGCGCGGCTGCCGCGCGAGCTCGAGCAGCGCCGCTCGTTGCTGCACGCGAATCTCGCGCCGTGACCCGCGTATTTCACCGCAATCCCCGCGACGCCTATCCGGTCGCGGTGCGCGGTGAAGGCGCCTACCTCATCGACAGCGACGGAAAGCGCTACCTCGACGCTTCGGGTGGCGCCGCGGTGTCTTGCCTCGGCCACTCCGACGCGGCGGTGGTGAAGGCGATCCAGGATCAGCTCGCGAAGCTGCCTTTCGCGCACACGTCCTTTTTCACCAACGAGCCGATGGAGGCGCTTGCCGACGCGCTGATCGAGCGCGCGCCCGCGCCCTTGGAGAAGGTCTATTTCGTCTCCGGCGGATCGGAAGCGATCGAAGCAGCGCTCAAGCTCGCGCGGCAATTCTTCGTGGAGAAGGGCGAGCCACAGCGCCGCTATCTGATTGGACGCCGGCAGTCCTATCACGGCAATACGCTCGGCGCCCTCGCCGTGGGCGGCAATGCCTGGCGCCGCAAGCAGTTCGAGCCGCTGCTCATCGAGGCGACGCACGTCTCGCCCTGCTACGCCTACCGTGGCAAGTACGCGGCGGAGTCGGAGCAGGCGTACGGCGAACGGCTTGCCGCGGAACTCACGGCAGAGATCGCACGCTTGGGCGGCGATCGCGTCATCGCCTTCGTCGCCGAAACGGTGGCCGGCGCGACGCTCGGCGCGGTGCCGCCGGTTGCCGGCTATTTCCGTCGCGTGCGCGAAATCTGCGACCGGCACGGAATCCTGCTGATCCTGGACGAAGTAATGTGCGGCATGGGCCGGTGCGGCACGCTGTATGCGTTCGAGCAGGAAGGCGTGGTGCCGGACATGGTGACTGTGGCAAAGGGGCTCGGCGCCGGCTACCAGCCCATTGGCGCCGCGCTGGTGGGAAGGCACGTGTATGACGCCATCGTCTCGGGAAGCGGGTTCTTCCAGCACGGCCATACGTACCTCGGGCACGCCGCGGCGTGCGCGGGCGCGCTCGCGGTGCAGCGGCGACTGCACGACGACCTCCTGCTCCAGCGCGTGAGGCCGCTGGGTGCGCTGCTGGAGAAGAAGCTGCGCGCCGCATTCGGCGGGCACCCACAGGTGGGCGACATTCGAGGACGCGGCCTGTTCTGGGGCATCGAGCTGGTAGCCGAGCGCGGCACCAAGCGGCCCTTCGACCCTAAGCTGCGCGTGCACGCGAGACTGAAGAAAGAGGCGCTCAGAGCCGGCCTGATGTGCTACCCCATGGGTGGCACGCTCGACGGCGTGCAGGGCGATCACGTGCTGCTGGCACCGCCGTTCATAGTCGAGGAAAGCCAAGTCGACGAGCTGGTAGGCAAGCTCGGTACGGCGCTCGACGCTGTAGTGAAGACAGCGGTTGCCGCTTAGCGGCAGCTTCCGCTAAGCTACCCAGAGCGTTTCCTTGAGGGAGGAGAACACCATGCGCAATCTCGTCGCGCTCGCCGCGAGCCTGCTTGTCGCCAGCACGTTCGGGCCTGCGGCACATGCCCAGCAGAAATACATCACCATCGGCACCGGCGGGGTTACCGGCGTGTACTACCCCGCGGGCGGCGCGATCTGCCGGCTGGTGAACAAGGACCGCGCCAAGCATGGAATCCGCTGCTCGGTGGAATCCACGGGCGGCTCGGTGTTCAACATCAACACCATACAGGCCGGCGAACTCGACTTGGGCGTCGCACAGTCGGACGTGCAATACAACGCAGTCAAGGGCATGTCTCCGTTCAAGGCGCCGTTTGCCGACTTGCGCGCGGTGTTCTCTCTGCACCCGGAGCCGGTCACCGTGGTCGTGGGCAAGCAATCCGGCGTTTCCAGCTTCGCCGACCTCAAGGGCAAGAAATTCAACGTTGGCAATCCTGGCTCGGGCACCCGTGCCACGCTCGACGAGCTGCTTGACGCCATGGGGTGGAAGATTTCCGCATTCGCACTCGCCTCGGAGCTCAAGGCCGACGAGCACGGCCCGGCCCTGTGCGACGGCAAGATTGACGGCTTTTTCTACCTGGTAGGCCATCCTTCGGCCAACATCCAGGACCCGACTACCGTATGCGGCGCCAGGCTGATTTCGGTGACCGGGCCGGCAGTGGACAAGCTGGTCAACGCGCACCCCTATTACGCCTACGCCACCATTCCTGGCGGCCTCTATCCAGGCAATCCCCAGGAGACCAGGACCTACGGCGTGCTGGCGACCGTGGTGTCCTCGTCGCAAGTGCCTGCCGATCGCGTCTATGCCGTGGTGAAGGCGGTGTTCGACAACTTCGACGAGTTCAAGAAGCTGCATCCTGCGTTCCAGTTGCTGACGCCGCAAAACATGATCAAGGACGGGCTTTCCGCGCCGCTGCACGAAGGCGCTCTCAAGTACTACAGGGAAAAGGGCTGGTTGAAGTAAGCCGGCAGCGCGGGCAGCGCGTCACGAGGGGCGAAGCGCGAGTTTCGCCCCTCTTGTTTTTGGGGGAGTAGGAAATGGCCAAGCAAGCCAACGCGACCGGCCCGGACCTAAAGGAACTGGTTGCGGATGCGGGCACCGGCGGGCGCGCCGCCAGCGGCTTCGCCGGCAAACTGATCTTCGCTGTCGCGGTTGCGTGGTCGCTGTTCCAGCTCTGGTACGCGTCCCCTTTGCCGTTCGCACTCGGCTGGGGGGTGCTGAACGACACCGAGACGCGCTCGCTGCATCTGGGCATCGGCCTGCTGCTCGCGTTCCAGTGCTTTCCGGTCATCGGCACGCCGTCGCAGCGCGCGCGCATTCCGTGGTTCGACTGGGCGCTGGGACTGGCTGCCGCATTCGCCGGCAGCTATTTCCTGCTGTTCTACGCGCAGCTCGCCGCGCGACCGGGGCAACCGAACCTGCAGGACGTGGTCGTGGCGACGATCGGCTTGCTCCTGCTGCTCGAGGCGACGCGGCGCGCCGTTGGCGCGCCCATGACAATCCTGGCGATCGCGTTTCTGGCTTATATCCTGCTCGGCAGGCACCTACCCGACGTGCTGGCGCACAAGGGCGCTTCGTGGGAGCGCATGCTTTCGCACCAGTGGCTGACCACCGAGGGAGTATTCGGGGTGGCGCTGGGCGTGTCCTCGGGGTTCATCTTCATCTACGTGCTGTTCGGGGCGATGCTCGACCGCGCGGGCGCCGGCAACTACATGATGCAGGTGTCATTCGCCATGCTCGGCCACCTGCGCGGCGGACCGGCGAAAGTCTCGGTGGTGTCCTCGGGCCTCAACGGCCTGATCTCCGGCTCTTCCGTGTCGAATGTGGTCTCGGGCGGAATCTTCACCATCCCGCTGATGAAAAAGGCCGGCTATGGCGGCGTGAAAGCCGGCGCCATCGAGACCATGAGTTCGGTCGACGGCCAGATCATGCCGCCCGTGATGGGCGCCGCGGCATTTCTCATGGTCGAGTATGTCGGTATCCCGTATGCGGAGATCTGCAAGCACGCGTTCCTGCCCGCGGTGCTCTCCTATGTTGCGCTGTTCTACATCGTGCACCTGGAAGCCGTGAAACTGGGCATGAAACCGATGATCAGGCGACGCGATCGTGCGCTACGCGAGAAGGTCAGCGCCTGGGGTCTGGGCATCTCGGGAACGATCGCGGTGAGCTGCACCATCTATTTTGTCGCCGAGGCAGTGAAGAACTTCGCGGGTGGCGCTGCGCCCTGGATCCTTTCCTTCCTACTTGGCGGGCTCTATGTGTGGACGGTGTTTGTGGCGTCCAAGTGCCCCGACCTACCGCCGGACATCGATGTCGACAATCCGGTGCAGCCCCAGACCTGGCCTATGGTGAAAGCCGGGCTGCATTTCCTGATCCCCATCGGCACGCTGATCTGGTGCCTGATGATCGAGGAAATGTCGCCCGCGCTGGCGGCCTTTTGGGCCACCGTTGTGCTTGTCGCGCTCATGGCTACGCATCGACCTCTGACCGCGTTCTTCCGCAAACAAAGAGGCGCCGCCATCGAGCTGCGGCGAGGCCTCAGGGACGTGCTCGAGGGCCTCAATGACGGTGCGCGCAGCATGATCAGTATCGCCATCGCCACCGGCACCGCGGGCATCATCGTCGGCGGAATCACGCTTACCGGTCTGGGCTTCCGCATGACCGACTTTATCGAGTTCGTATCGTTCGGCAACGTGCTGGTGATGCTCCTGTTCACCGCATTCATCTGCCTGGTGCTCGGTCTGGGCGTGCCGACCACCGCAAATTACATCCTGGTGGCGACCCTGATGGCGCCCGTGATCGTCGAGCTGGGCGCGCAGTCCGGCCTGATCATCCCGCTCATCGGCGTGCACCTTTTCGTCTTCTACTACGGGATCATGGGAGACATCACGCCCCCCGTTGGACTGGCAACCTTCGCTGCCGCGGCGATCTCCGGCGAGGACCCGATCCAGACCGGAATCCAGGGCTCCCTCTATGCGCTGCGCACCGTAGTGCTGCCCTTCGTCTGGATCTTCAACCCGCAGTTGCTGCTGATCGACGTGAACGGCTGGTTCGAGCTAGTACTGGTAGTACTGGCCAGCCTCTCGGCCTCACTGCTGTTCGCGGCGGCCACAATGGGCTGGTTTCACACCAAGTGTCGCTGGTGGGAAATTGCATTGCTGCTCGTCGCCACCTTTATGCTGTTCCGGCCGAACTTCTTCATGGACATGCTTTATGCGCCCTACGAGGATCGGCCTGGCAAGGAGATTTTCGCGATCGCCAAGTCGCTGCCCGAACGTGACCGCATCGTGCTGGTAATGACGGGCATCAATGTGGAAGGCGAAGACGTAAAGAGAACCGTCGCAATCCAGCTCGGCAAGCCGGGCGAGGGACGCGAGCGCCTGGCCGAGGCCGGCCTTATGTTCCAGGCGTTCGGCGACGAAGTTCGCCTTTCTGTCGTCCGATTCGGCAGCCGCGCCAAGAAATCGGGCTTCGAGCAGGGTTGGAAGGTTAGTACGATCAAGTTGCCGACAGATCGGCCCTCCCCACACTGGGTCTACATCCCCGCGCTCGCGCTGGCATCCTTGGTCTGGTTCCTGCAGCGCGCGCGATTGCGCCCCAGGCCTGCTCGAGTGGCCTAGGTCTTTCGCAACGACGCAAAGGCCAGCGTTGCGGCGCAAAGCGATATGGCGCCTGCGGCGCCGAATACTGCAGCGGCGCTTGCGCGCTCCAGTATCAGGCCGCCCGTGGCCAGACCCAGGCCTACGCCGGTAAGCAGGCACGAAGTCGACCAGGTGAACGCTTCGGTCGCGTATTGCGGCGGTGCGGTCTTCGCGACCAGCATCGACTGGATGATGAGGGCTGGTGCCATGACCACACCGGCAACAACGCCAAGCGCCGCAAAAACTACCGCATTGCCGATGAGGCTCAAGGCAGCGATACCCATGCCCATCAGCAGGAGCATCAGTGCAAATTGCTGCGGCAAATTCATGCGCCAGCTGCGGCTGCCATACGCCAGGCCGCCCAGGGCGCTGCCCACGCTCATCAGCCCGAGGATCAATCCGGCAAGCGCCGGCTTGCCAGCTTCCGCGGCGTAGGCGGTCACGCCGATCTCGAGCAGGCCGAAGGCCCCCGAGTACGCGAGGATCACGAACAGCAGCGGCGCGAATCCGCGCACCGAGAGCGGCCCGAAGAAGCTCGCGGCACGCCGCTGCTCGATGCGCCAATGGGCAAGCAGCGGCGAGCGCCGGAAGAGAAGCGTGCCCACGAAACCGCAAGTGCCGGCGAAGAGCACAGCTGTGCCAGCAGAGAGGTAACCGACGAACAGCGCAACCAGCATCGGGCCGATGATGAAGATGACTTCGATCAGCACGGATTCGAGCGAGTAAGCGGTCGCCAGCTGCGCTTCCTCGAGCAGACGCTGGCGCAAGAACGTGCGCAGGCAAACCGTGATCGGCGGGAAGCTCGCACCGGCGAGCGCTGCAAGTGTGAACGTCGCCCAGGCTGGGGCATCCACGCGAAGGGCCATCACCAACGCCAGAAGCGTGGCCGGAAAGACCACGGCGCAAACGAGCAGGATTCTCGCCGGTCCGGTTCGATCAATGACACGGCCTAGCACGGGCGCCATAGCGGCCAAGCCTGCGAGATAGCAAGCGGCTGCTGCGCCAGCGTGTCCGAATGAACCGCTAGCAGCTTGTGTGGCGAGCAGGATGGCGAGCCCAAGGATGCCGATGGGTAGCCGGCCAATGACGGACGCAATGATGGTGCGTCTCAGTTCTGGGCGCTCAAGGAGGATCGCGTAGCGGGCGAGCGAGATCACGGGTCAACCACAAAAGGGCCGCGATTGTCGCACGGCACGCGCTATTGCTGCGGCGCAGCAATGCTGTAACTGCCTCTTGTTCCACGTGGAACAAGCGCGGCACCGCGGAGCACGCTAGTTTCACGTGGAACATTCACGTATCATGCCGCCTCCTCAGAAATCCCCCAGATGCGTTTCCCGATCGAGTACGACGTCATTGTGGTGGGTGGTGGTCACGCCGGTACTGAGGCTGCCCTCGCGGCAGCGCGGATGGGGTGCCGGACGCTGCTGCTGACGCACAGCATCGAGACGCTCGGTCAGATGTCGTGCAATCCCTCTATTGGAGGAATCGGCAAAGGGCACTTGGTTAAGGAGATCGACGCCTTGGGCGGCGCGATGGCGCTTGCCGCTGAGGAGTCGGGTATTCAGTTCCGCACCCTCAACGCCTCCAAAGGTCCCGCTGTTAGGGCGACCCGGGCGCAGGCGGATCGGGTCCTATACCGGCGCGCCATTCGGGCGAGGCTCGAGCGGCAGCCGAACCTGACCCTATTCCAGCAAGCCGTCGACGACATTCTGCTGGAGGGCGACCGTGTGGTCGGCGTCCTTACCCGGCTGGGAGTGCGGTTCCATGGGCGGACGGTGGTGCTCACCGCTGGGACGTTTCTTGCCGGGTTGGTTCACGTGGGCTTGCAGAATTACCAGGCCGGGCGCGCCGGAGACCCAGCTTCGATAGCGTTGGCCGACCGGCTTCGCGAAATGAAGTTGCCCGTTGGACGCCTGAAAACCGGGACGCCCCCAAGACTCGATGGTCGGACCATAGATTTTTCGGTCATGCAGGAGCAGCCAGGCGATGCCCCGGAGCCTGTCTTCTCATTTTTGGGCCGACGCGACATGCACCCGCGCCAGCTTCCCTGCTGGATCACGCATACAAACGCACGAACCCACGACATCATTCGCAAGGGACTTGACCGGTCGCCCATGTACACGGGTGTGATTCAGGGGGTCGGTCCACGGTACTGCCCGTCCATCGAAGACAAGATTCACCGCTTCGCGGACAAGGCGAGCCATCAGATCTTCCTCGAGCCCGAGGGGCTCGAGACGCATGAGTACTACCCGAATGGGATTTCCACCAGCCTTCCGTTCGACGTCCAGCTCGAGCTGGTGCATTCGATTCGAGGTCTTGAGGATGCTCATATTCTTCGGCCCGGCTATGCCATCGAATACGACTACTACGATCCGCGGAATCTGAAGTTTTCCTTGGAGACGAAGACGGTGGCGGGCCTGTTCCTTGCCGGGCAAGTCAACGGTACGACAGGATATGAGGAGGCGGCCGCGCAGGGGCTGCTGGCGGGGATCAACGCCGGTTTGCAAGTCCGCGGGGACTCGCCCTGGTGCCCGCGGCGCGATGAGGGGTATATCGGCGTGCTTGTCGATGACCTCGTTACGCGTGGCGTGTCGGAGCCATACCGAATGTTCACCAGTCGCGCCGAGTACCGCTTGATGCTTCGCGAGGACAACGCTGACCTTCGGCTCACCGAGATCGGACGAAGGCTCGGCACAGTCAATGACGACCGTTGGGATGCGTTTTGCAGGAAGCGAGACGCTGTAGCAAAGGAGCAGCAGCGCCTCGAGCGGCTTTGGGCGAGGCCTGCCGAAGTCTCTCAATTCGACGCCATGAGGGTACTTGGCAAGCCCCTCGAGCGTGAGCATACATATGCGGCTCTGTTGCGTCGCCCAGATGTAAGCTATCGCTCACTTATGACACTTCCATTGTCTGGCGGTGGTGTAGGTGACGAAGCGGTGGCCGAGCAGGTGGAGATCCAGGCTAAGTACCACGGCTATATCGAGCGTCAGAAGGACGAAGTTGCACGACACGCACGGCAGGAAAACCTGATGCTCCCAGAGGACCTTGATTACCGGGCGGTCCGCGGCCTTTCCAAGGAGGTGCAGCAGAAGCTCGAGCGCATGCGGCCCGGCACTCTGGGCCAGGCGGCGCGCATTTCGGGTGTGACGCCTGCCGCGATCTCCCTCCTGCTGGTGCACCTCAAGAGGAGTCAGATGCCGCAGAAGCTGCGCGCATGACGTTGCAGCAAGACGCGCTGCATCGCGGACTGAAAGAGCTCGGGCTGCCGCTCGCGCAAGACGCGCAGGCGAAACTCCTCGCGTATCTCGCTCTGCTGGCGAAGTGGAACAAGACCTACAACCTCACGGCGATACGCGACCCCGACAAGATGATCAGCCATCACCTCCTCGATTCGCTCGTGGTGCTGCCGCATCTGCCGCAGGGCGCCTTGGCCGACGTCGGCGCAGGCGGCGGGTTGCCCGGGATTCCGATCGCCATTGCCGAGCCCGAGCGACGCGTGACGCTGAACGACGCCAGCCACAAGAAGGCCGCGTTCCTGCAGCAGGCGATCATCGAGTTGCGCCTCGCCAATGCGGACGTTCATGTCGGCCGAGTGCAGGCGTGGCGCCCAGCGCAGAAATTCGCCTGCGTCATCGCGCGCGGTTTCGCCGAGCTCGCCGAATTCATCGCAGCCTGCCGCCATCTTCTCGCGCCGGAAGGCGTGCTGGCGGCGATGAAGGGGGTATTCCCCGCCGCGGAACTCGCGCGCGTGCCCGCCGGCGTAAATTGCCGCGACGTGCGCCGGTTGCAGGTGCCGCTTCTCCAAGCGGAGCGCCATCTCGTACTGTGCCGCCGCACGGCCTGACGCATGGCGCGCGTGATTGCGGTGGTGAACCAGAAGGGCGGCGTCGGCAAGACCACGACCAGCGTGAATCTCGCTGCTGCGCTGGCGCGCGCCGGCCAGCGCACGCTGCTCATCGATCTTGACCCGCAGGGCAACGCCACCATGGGCAGCGGCGTCGACAAGCGTACCGCCGCGCGCACCGTTTATCACGTGCTGCTCGGCCTGGGGGAGATCGAAAAGATCCGCACCCGCGCGGAGCGTGCCGGCTACGACCTGGTGCCCGCCAATCGCGAGCTCGCCGGCGCCGAAATCGAGCTGGTGGAGCTGCAGCATCGCGAGTCCCGCCTCAAGGCCGCGCTGGCGCCGATCGATTCCGAATACGACTTCGTCTTCATCGATTGCCCGCCATCGCTTTCGCTGCTCACCTTGAACGGCCTCGTGGCGGCGCAGTCGGTCCTGATCCCGATGCAGTGCGAGTACTACGCGCTCGAAGGGCTCTCGGACCTGGTCGGCACGATCAAGCGCGTGCGCGCCAACCTCAATCCGCACCTGGAAATTGCCGGCCTGCTGCGCACCATGTTCGATACGCGCAACACGCTCGCGCAGCAGGTCTCCCAGCAGCTCGAAGCGCATTTCGGCGACAAGGTCTACCGCTGCGTGGTGCCGCGCAACGTACGCCTGGCTGAGGCTCCGAGCTACGGCATGCCGGCGGTGCTGTGGGATCCGGAGTCCAAGGGCGCACAGGCCTATCTCGCGCTGGCGGAGGAAGTGATGCAGCGTGAAGGCCTGGCGTCGCAGACCACTAAATGAGGCAACCATGACCAAGCCAAGAGGGCTGGGACGCGGGCTCGACGCGCTGCTCGGCGCCGGCGACGAAGCACCCCGCGACTCGCTGGCGACGCTGCCCGTTAGCCGCATCCGCCCAGGACGCTATCAGCCGCGCACGCGCATGGGGCAGGAAGCGCTGGCGGAGCTCGCGGCATCCATCAAAACCCAAGGGCTGATGCAGCCCGTGCTGGTGCGGCCGGTGGACCGTGATCGCTACGAGCTGATTGCTGGTGAGCGCCGCTGGCGCGCCGCGCAGATGGCCGGGCTGCACGAAATTCCCGCCTTGGTACGCGAGGTGCCGGACGAATCGGCGCTTGCCATGTCGCTCATCGAGAACATCCAGCGCGAAAGCCTGAATCCAATGGAAGAAGCCGCGGGCCTGCAGCGCCTGGTCGACGAATTCCGCATGACGCACGAGCAGGCTGCGGATGCGGTCGGGCGCTCGCGCACGGCCACGACCAACCTCCTGCGGCTGCTGCGGCTCACCAAGCCGGTACAGGCGATGGTGATGGAGGGCGTGCTCGAGATGGGCCACGCGCGCGCCGTACTGGCCCTCGATGGGGCGCGCCAGATCGAGGCCGCAAATCGGATCGCTGCGCGCGGCTTGTCAGTGCGCGAAGCGGAGGCGCTGGTAGGCAAGCTGGTCCGCGGCCAGGGCGCGCGACGCGCGCCGAAGGCCGACCGCGATCTGGAAAGGCTTGAGGAAGAGGTTTCCGGCAGGCTCGGAACGACGGTCGAGATCCGCGCCAGGCGCAAGGGCGGCGGCAAGCTGATCGTGCATTACTCGAGCCTCGATCACCTCGATCAGCTTCTCAAGAAGCTCACCCGTGAATGAAACAAGCAGGATGTTGCAGTGCAACGCGTTGACCGGCCTTGGTGCAACCCGCTAAAATCGCGCGGCTTTGCAGGTCGCCAAGAGCATGAACGCCAATCTGGGCGGCCTGCGCAAGCCGATCTACACCGTCTTGCGGTGGCAGTTGATCGCCACCGCAGCCTTGACGCTCGCCGGGGGAATTCTGGCCGGAGTCGACGGCGCGTTGTCCGCGGCCTTGGGGGGTGCGGTCAGTGTCTGTGCCGGCTGGGTTGCCGCGGTGGTGGCATCGAAGGGCAAGGCGCAGACCGCAGGGGAGGTCCTGATCGGCGCGCTGATGGCCGAAGGTGTAAAGATCGGCCTCATCGTGATCCTGCTGTGGCTGGTCCTGGCGACGTATGAAGGCGTCGTCGCGCCCGTGTTTTTCGGGTCGTTCCTCGTGACCGTCCTGATCTTCGCCATGGCGTTCTTTGTGCGCGAGTACCCGTAGAAGATGGCTGCCGGCAAAGAATTCAACGCCACGGATTACATCCAGCACCACCTCACCTTCCTCACCAAGCCGGCGGGGGAAGGCGGCTTCTGGGCGCTCAACGTCGATTCCTTGATCACCGCCCTGGTGCTCGGCGTGCTTGGCCTGGGCGTGCTGCGGTGGATCGTGCGCGGCGCCACCTCGGGCGTGCCCAATCGCCGCCAGGCCTTCGTGGAACTCGCGTTCGAGTTCGTCGATGAGCAGGTCAAAGGAATCTTCCAGCACGGCGACCGCAACCGCTTCGTGGCGCCCGCGGCGCTCACGGTGTTCGTGTGGGTGCTGCTGATGAACGCGATGGACTTCCTGCCGGTGGACGTGATGGCGTGGGTACTC
>Ga0335084_10001341_pt1 | contig 22933 bp, 20 predicted proteins | sample Lox_Sample_44_FD_206721 | JGI IMG/M metagenome (GOLD analysis project Ga0335084, IMG submission 206721) | Soil microbial communities from Loxahatchee National Wildlife Refuge, Florida, United States - Lox_Sample_4.4 | ecosystem: Environmental > Terrestrial > Soil > Wetlands | place: USA...
TACTCCTCGAGCTGGGCCGGCCCGAACGGGCCCCCGAGGCTGACCAGCCCGGCGCGGTCGGCGACCACCGTCAGCGCGTAGACCGTCGACTGGACGGCGAGCAGACCGAGGAACACCGCCAGCAGCCCGCGGGTGAGCGGCCGGCGGGTGAGCTTCAGCCACTCCGCCCGGACGAGCGCGTGCAGCTCCCTCACGCGCCGGTCTCCCGCCGCCGCGCCACCCCACGCGTCAGCTCCAGGAAGACGTCCTCCAGATGCCGCGTGTTGGCGTGGATGTCGGTGACGGCGACGCCGCGCGCGTTGAGCAGCGCGTTCAGCTCCGCCGCGCGCTCGGCGGGCGCGTCGACGCGGAGCAGCTCGCCCTCCTGCTCGACCCCGGCGACCCCCGCCGCCGCGCGCAGCAGCGCGGCCGCGCGGCCGGCCTCCCCGGCGACCCGCACCGTCACGCCCGCCGCGCCGTGCAGGAGATCGGCCACCCTCCCCTGCACCACCAGCCGCCCCTCGTGCAGGATGCCGACGCGGTCGCAGACCTCCTCCACTTCGCTCAGCACGTGGCTCGAGAAGAACACCGTACGCCCCGCGGCGGCGAAGCCACGGATCAGCTCGTGGACCTCGTGCTGTCCGGCGGGATCGAGCCCGTCGGTCGGCTCGTCGACGATCAGCAGCTCCGGGTCGTCCAGCAGCGCGGCGGCGAGGCCGAGCCGCTGGCGCATGCCGCGCGAGTAGGCGCCGAACCGATCCCGCCCGCGCGCGCCCAGGCCGACGCGCTCGAGCACGCCGTCGACCTGCGACTCGGGGAGGCCGCCGGCCCGCGCGAGGACCCGGAGGTTGTCGCGCCCCGAGAGGTACGGCCAGAAGGCCGGCTCGACCATCGCACCGACGCGCCGGAGCGCCGCCACCGGCTCCGTGGCGACGTCGACCCCGAGCAGCCGCGCGCGCCCCGCGTCGGGCCGCACGAGCCCGAGCAGCATGGCGATGGTCGTGGTCTTGCCGGCGCCGTTCGGGCCGAGGAACCCGAACACCGACCCCTCCGGGACGCGGAGGCTCACCCCGTCGACGACGACGTGTGCGCCGAAGCGTTTGCTGAGCTGCTCGGTGTCGATCGCCGGGGTCCCGGAGCCGGGCATGGAGTCTCCCGGAGGAAGCATCGGCAGATCCCGGAAAATCTTGAGCCCGCCATCGCCTTGACAGCCGGCGACCCGCCGTTGGAGGAGAGGCGCGATGGCCTCCGACGCGCTCGCCGACAAGATCGCGCTCGTCACCGGCGCCACCCGTGGCCTCGGGCACGAGATCGCACTCGCGTTCGCGCGTGCCGGCGCCGACGTGGTCGTCGCCAGCCGCAAGCGCGACGCCTGCGAGGCGACGGCTCGCGAGATCCAATCGCTCGGCCGCCGCGCGCTCGCGGTGCCGTGCCACGTCGGCGAGTGGGGCCAGCTCGACGCGCTGGTCGACGCGGCCTACCGGCGCTTCGGCCGCGTCGACGTGCTGGTCAACAACGCCGGCATGTCGCCGCTGTACCCGTCGCTGGTCGAGGTCAGCGAGGCGCTCTGGGACAAGGTGCTGGCGGTCAACCTGAAGGGTCCGTTCCGACTCTCGGCGCTCGTGGGCACGCGCATGGCGGCCGGTGCCGGGGGCTCGATCATCAACGTCAGCAGCGTCGCCGCCATCCGTCCGACGCCGATGGAGACGCCGTATGCCGCCGCGAAGGCGGGTCTCAACAATCTGACCGTCGCCTGCGCGCAGGCGTTCGGGCCGAAGGTCCGCGTCAACTGCATCATGGCCGGGCCGTTCGCCACCGACATCTCGAAGGCGTGGGATCCGATGCTGGTGCAGCACTTCGAGCGCGCGTCCGCGCTCCATCGCGTCGGCCGGCCCGAGGAGATCATCGGGGCCGCCCTCTATTTCGCCTCCGACGCCTCGAGCTTCACCACCGGGGCCATCCTCCGCATCGACGGCGGCCAGCCCTAGGAGAGGTCAGAGCGACGCGACGGTGTGTCCGCCGTCGACGACGATCACGCTGCCGGTCATGAAGGCCCCGGCGTCGGACGCGAGCAGCAGGAGCGCCCCGTCGAGGTCGCGTGGCTGCCCGAGCCGCCGCTGCGGGATGCGCTCGATCAGCCGCTGCCCGGCGGGCGTCTCCCAGAACTCCCGATTGATGTCGGTCTCGAAGTAGCCCGGCGCGATCGCGTTCACCTGCACGCCGTGACGCGCCCACTCCATCGCCAGCGTCCGGGTGAGATGGATCAGGCCGGCCTTCGCGGCCGCGTACGGCGCGAGCTGCCCGATCGGCCGCAGTCCGACGATGGACGCGATGTTGACGATCCGCCCGGGCCGTCCCGCGGCGACCAGCTGCCGCGCCGCCGCCTGCGCCACCAGCCACGCCCCGCGGAGATTCGTATCCACCACCCGGTCCCACTCCGCCTCCGGCAGCTCCAGCGACGCGCCCGGCGCGCTGATCCCCGCATTGTTGATCGTGACGTCGACGGTGCCGACGCGCGCGGCCGCCGCCGAGAATCCCGCCCGCACCGAGGCTCCGTCCGTCACGTCCATCCGCACCGCCACGGCCCGCCCCCCCGACGCCTCGATCTCCCCCACCAGCGCCGCCAGCCGCTCCTCCCGCCGCGCCGCCACGACGACGACCGCCCCGTTCGCCGCCAGCGTCCGCGCAAAATGCTCCCCCAATCCCGACGACGCCCCCGTCACGAGCGCAGTCCGCCCCCCGAGATCGAACAACGAAGCCGCCGTCATGGTGGCCGCACATGCCCCACGACCGCGCGACAGTCCACCCCCCACCCCAAGCGACGTCGCGCAGCGAGTCGCCGCCGTCCGCCCCGACCCGGGGGTGCGGGAGTGCCCTCGCGGGGGCGAGAGCGCGGCCGCTACGCAGCCCTAGGCGGAGTAGGCCGCGCGCCTTGTCGCCCCCGCGAGGGCACTCCCACACCCCCGCGACGAGCCCACCGACCGACTCACCGTGCGACGTCGCTAGCGACGATCCACTCGAACCCGAGCCGCCCGGGCCGCGTCACGACCGACAGCTCCGAGCGTTTCGGCACCAGCCGCGCGTACTGGACCACCGACACCGGGATGTACTCCTCGCGCCCACCACGCCACGAGGGGACCACCGCCCAGTAGCTCGCGCTCCGCCGGCTCTGGCTCACCTGCCGCTCGAGGACGACCGCGCGATGCTCGACCGGCGGCGCCGCATCCAGGGCGCAGTTGAGCGCCAGCTCGGTGGCGTAGCCGGTGAGCGGGAAGCCGATCAGGGAGAACAGCACGATCGCCGCCAGCTCCCCCGGGCTGGTGGTGCTCAACCGGAACACCTGCGTCCCGGCCACCAGGAACAGCGCGAGCCACGGGAGGCTCAGCCGCAGCGAGTCCATGAACACCGCCCGCCGATCGAGCAGGGTGAACGACGTCGCCCATACCACCAGCACGCAGCCGATCGTGAACACGATCGTGGGGACGAGCGCGAGGATGCGGCGGCGCCGCTCGGGCGCGGGCGCGTCGAGCGGGGCCGGCACCGCCACGACCGCGGCGCGCAGCCGGGCCAGGCGCTTCACCGTCGCCGACACGACGCTCGCGTCGACGTCCGCGGTCATCCGCACGCCCGACCACACCGCGACGAGCCGGCTGCCGTCGGCGCGGAGCTCGGTGAACCCGCTCTGGAGGATCTCGCGGACGGCCGCGCCGGCCTCGGCGTCGCCGAAGACCTGCGCCGCCCAGTCGGCGGCGTCGCACGCCACGACGTGGGTCTGATCGAGCACGAGGTCGCCGGTCGGGACCGTCCGCCCGAGCCCGAGCGCCACGCAGAGCTGCGTCCCCAGCCCCGCGCGCGAGATCCGGAACGGAACGGCGGACGCGAGATCCACCGCGACCGACAGCCGCGACGGCTCGGACCTGGTGCCGCCCGAGTAGCGGCAGCGGTAGTCGACGCCGCCGGCGCTCGCCGCGAACGTCCGCCCGGCCCCCGTTCCGCCGAGCGCCCGCGCGAGCGTGCGGAACGCGAGCCACCGCCGCGCCAGGTGCGCGAGCGCGACCAGGCCCAACGTCGCACCCACCGCGAGCACGAGGGACGAGGGGTCCATCTCATCCACGCTAGCTGGCAAGGCAGCGAGTCGAAAGCAGGCCGCCGCGCGGCCCGCCTACCGGGTGAGCGTCGCCACCTCGTGGTTCAGGCGCGCCACCATGCGATGCACGCTGCGCAGCAGGTTCTGAAGGATCCCGGTCTTGATGCCCGGCTCCGCCTCGCCCAGCCGGTCGAGGGCGGTCGCCGAGAGCACCAGGCACTCGACCGGGGTGTCGGCCCGCACGTCGGCGGTACGCGCCGAGCGGTCGACGAGCGCCAGCTCGCCGAAGGTCATCCCGGGCGAGAGCGTCGAGAGCCGCGTGCGCTGGCCGTTCGGTATGTCGAGCGTGACGCTCACCTGCCCCGCCGTCAGCAGATAGACCGCGTCCCCCGGGTCGCCCCGGCGGAGGATCACCTGGCCCTGCGAATAGCGCTGCCGCTCGAGTGCGGCCTCGAGATGCGCCAGCGCGGCCGCGTCGAGCCCGCGGCAGAGATCGTGCGCCGCGAGCGGCACCGCCGCCGGCGCCCCGCCCGGCGGACCGTGCGCGGCGACGAGTCGGTTCTCGGCCCACTCCAGCGCGGGATCCAGGTCGGGGAACGTCACCAGCCGTCCCCACTGGTCGGCGGCCGTGAGCAGCTCATCGAACCTGCGCAGGAAGCCCGGGTGGCGCTCCGCGCCGACCAGCACGAGCTGCTTGCCGCGCTCGCCGCATCCGATCGCGAGCTCGACGAGCAGCCCGGCGGCGCAGGGCTCGATCGCGCTCACCCGCCGGAGATCGACGATCGCCACCTCCAGCTCGTCCTGCGCGTGGACGATCCGCCGCACCACCGCCTCGATCGCCGCGAACGCCAGGTCGCCCTGGAGATCGTAGATGCGCGCGCGCTCCCCGACCGCGTCGAGCACCGCGCGCTCCCGCTCGCTGCGGACGCGCTTCGAGCTGACGCCCGTCAGGCTGTAACGCGCCCGGAGCGCGGTCCGCGCCGAGCGGGGTACGCGCAGGAAGTGCAGGTTGAAGTCGCGCGACAGGTCGCGGCAGACCGTGACGCCGCGCACGCTGTTGCCGCGGGCGTCGAGCCGCGGCGAGAAGACGCCGATCCCCATCTGCCCGGGTAGCACCGCCAGCACGCCGCCCGCCACCCCGCTCTTCGCAGGCAGGCCGACCGAGTACAGCCACTCCCCCGCGAAGTCGTACATCCCGCACGTCGTCATCACGCTGAGCACGCTCTCGACCAGGTCGTGGGACACCGCGCGCTCGCCGGTGAGCGGGTTCAACCCGCCGTTCGCGAGCGTGGCCGCGATCACCGCGAGGTCGCGGCAGTCGACGGCGATCGAGCACTGCCGGAAGTACAGGTCGAGCGGCCCGTCGGGATCGTCGGTCAGGATGTCGAAGTTGCGCAGCATGTGCCCGATCGCCCGGTTGCGATGGCCGGTCTCCTTCTCGGAGCGGTAGACCGCCTCGTCGATCCCGAGCGGCCGCCCGGCGTAGAGCGAGAAGATCGCGAGCAGCCGGGCCAGGCGATCCTCCGGCGAGTGCCCGGCGACCAGCCCGGTGGTCGCGATCGCGCCCGCGTTGATCATCGGATTGAGCGGGCAGCCCGTTCCCGGCGCGAGGCTGATCGAGTTGAACGCCTCGCCGCTCGGCTCGACGCCGACCCTGGCCAGCACCGCGTCGCGGCCGCGATCCTCGAGCGCCAGGCCGTAGGTGATCGGCTTCGAGATCGACTGGATCGTGAAGAGCTGGCGCGTGTCGCCGACCTCGTAGATGCGCCCGTCGGTGGTCGCGAGCGCGATCCCGAACCAGCCGGGGTCGGCCTTGGCCAGCTCGGGGATGTACGTCGCCACCTCGCCGTCGCAGAGCCCGGCGTGCCGCGCGTGCAGGCGCTCGAGGTACGCCTGGATCGGAGAGGGGATGGGAGGGGTCGCGGGCATCGCCGGCCGGGAGCACGGCGCGTGCCGGGATTCAGGCAGCCCCGAATGGCGGACGCGCCCGGCCGATCGACTCCGTCGCTGCCCGATTCGCGGGCGCTGCTCAGAACCTACGCAGCGTCGACGCAGCGCTCAGACGAACTCGCGCCGCGAGAACAGCCCCACCGTCAGCACCAGCAGCACGCCCGCGTACCCGACGACGTACGCCGCCGAGCCGAGCAGGTACCCCGCCGAGACCAGGTCGCCGTACACCACGCGGTCGGCGATGTTCAGCCGATGGAGGTGGGGCAGCAGCCAGTAGAGCCCGGTCGCGACCGCCCGCAGGACGGGCGGCATGTCGTCGCCGCCGAAGAATCCCAGGTAGCCCGCCGAGCGCCCGGCGACGAACGCGGCGATCGTGAACAGCCCGGCCAGCGTCGGCGTCACGACGATCGCCGAGAACAGCAGCGCCGCCGCGACCACGATCGTCAGCTCGAGCATCACCGCCACCGACGCCTGCACCAGCCCGACGTCGACGCGCCCCTCGAACACCGCCGTCAGCACGACCAGCGCCGTGCACATCCCCGCCACCACCAGCGCGAGCGTCGCCACCAGGCCGAGGAACTTGCCCACCACGAACTGCCAGCGCGCGACGGGCTTCGACAGGATGTTGAGGATGGTCCGCTTGCCGAGCTCCTTCCCCAGCATGTTGACGCCGAGGGCGACCGCGATCACGACCCCGAACACCGAGATCCCCATCAGGCTGAAGTCCTTCACGAACTTCATCTGGTCGCCGATCGAGGCCGAGCCGAACAGCGCCGCGGTCGCGACCACGACCACCGCGAAGGCGAGGATCGTGTACAGCACCTTGCTGCGCAGCGCCTCGCGAGCCGTGTTGAGAGCGATGGCATAGACCTTCATCAGTCGAGCCCCCCGTCGTCCTTCACGTGAGCGAGAAAGCGCTCCTCGAGCGAGGCGTGCACGGGCGTCAGGCTCTCGATCGTGCCGTTCGCACGCCGGACGGCGTCGAGGGCCTGGTGGACCGCGTCGCTGCTGGGGAGCCGCACCCGCCAACCCGCCCCGTCGGCCGACGGCGGGGCCGCCGCCATCTTCCCGAGCGTCGCCACGGTCTCCGCCCCGACCCGGCGCACCGCGAGCAGGTACGCCTCGGGGTCGGCGTCGCGATCGAGCACCACCACGTCGCGGAGTCGCCCGCCCGCGAGGATCGCGACGCGGCTGCACAGCGCCTCGGCGTCGGGGAGCACGTGCGACGAGAAGATCACCGTCGTGCCGGCGTGCTGGAGGCCGCGGATCAGCTCGCGCATGTGATGGCGGCCGACCGGATCCAACCCCGACATCGGCTCGTCCAGGATCAGGAGCCGCGGCCGGTTGAGGATCGCCTGCGCGATGCCGACGCGCTGGAGCGTCCCCTTCGACAGCGTGCGGAGCCGCGCGCGGCGCTTCTGCTCGAGGTGCACCATCGCGGTCACCTCGTCGACGCGCTGCCGCGCCACGGCGCCCGAGAGCCCGTGCAGGTTGGCGTAGAAGCCGAGCGTCTCCTCGACCGTCAGGTAGTCGTAGAAGTAGGGCTGCTCCGGGAGGAATCCGACCCCGGCGCGCGCCGGCGCATCGAGCGGACGGCCGCAGAAGCGGACCTCGCCGCGCGTCGGGCGGAGGAAGCCCAGCAGCAGCTTGAACGTGGTGGTCTTGCCGGCGCCGTTGTGCCCGATGAGTCCGAAGAGCTCCCCCGCGTCGACCGACAGCGTGAGGCCGTCCAGGATGCAGGTCTGGCGCATCGTCCAGTGGTGCCGGACGACCTTGCTCAAATCCTTCAGCTCGAGAATCGCGCTCATGCTCACTCCCCGTCCGCGTGCCCGAGCTCGCGCGCCTGCGGGCTCGCGTGCAGCGCCGTCGGCACCCGTCCGGTCGACGAGTGCACCGCGCCAGTCGTCGGATCGATCTCGTACGTGCCGCCGTACGGGTCGGGCGGCACGCCGCGCAGCAGGCCGACGTCGACGAGCACGCCCAGGTTCGCCGGCAGATGGCCCGTCCCCTTGCGATAGGCGTCCACCAGCGGGGCGAGGCGCGCCAGGTCCCACGCGACCTGCGCGTCCTGGATGCTGCGCTCGAGCACGGCGCGGGTCTCGGCCGACGTCGTCTGCTCGCGCATCTGCTCGAGCACCGCGATCGTCACCTCGGGGCTGTTCTGGCGCGCCTCGAGCAGCGCCGCGAAACGCGCGACCAGCGGCGGCGCCTCGGGCAGCGCGGCCGCGATGCGGAGGTCCTCGGCCGCTCCCGCGAAGTCCTGCTTGAACAGATAGCGGACGACGCCCAGGTAGTAGCGCAGCGTCCACGATTCCGGGAACACCCGGATGCCCTTCTGGAGCAGCCGGATGCCCTCGTCGACCTCGCCGGCGTCCCACGGCAGCACGAGCCCCGCGAAGCGGTAGACGTGCTCGGCACGGGGATCGAGATCGGTCACCAGGTCGCACATCCGCGCCAGCCACGGATAGACGTGGTCGCCCTGGTAGTGCTCGCCGAAGTAGCTGATGGTGCGGAACCAGATCAGGTTCGCGAGCACGTTGTCGTAGCCCAGGACCAGCGGGCGCAGCAGGCGGGCGTCCGGCAGGTAGACGAGCTCGGCCGCGGCGTCGTGGCGCTCGGGGATGCGGTCCAGCCGAACGGCGGTCATCGCCGTCAGCATGGCCAGCAACCCGAACGTCGCCAGCCCGACGAACCGGCCCTCTGGCAGTGCAGCACGCATGGGTTACTCCCTTCGATGTAACGAGAGCACCCATGACTCTCCAGCACCGCGACCCGAGGCTGTTGGGTCGCCGTGCTTGACACTCGGACTATTCTACTTCCGCAGCGAGGTAGGGGGCGGCGGCCGGACGCTCGTAGGGCCAGGGCTCGGCCCCGACGGCCTCGATCAGCGCCCGCACGAACGCGTCCTGGCGCTTCCGTGCGGCGGGGACCGGCACGCCGTGGTTCAGGATCGCGAACGTGACGGTGCCGTATTTCTGCGTGCGGAGGACCCCGGCCAGCGCGGAGGCGCCCATCGATCCGAACGTCCCGGTCTTCCCGACGATCGTGCCGGCGAGCGGGGGGTCCCCGACCGGCCGCTCCTGGAGCGTCCCGGGGTCCATGCGGGAGACTGGCAGGACGTCGGTGAGCGACTTTCCGTGCTCGCGCAGCCAGGCCGCCAGCGCGTCGAGCAGCGCCACCACCACGCGCGGGCTCAGCCGGTTGTGCTCGCCGGCGCCGGCGCCGTTGTCGATCACGATCTCGCCGCGCAGCGCCGGGGGCACGTGCGAGCGCGCCACCGTCTCGACCACCGCCGGGCCGCCGATCACGGGCGCGACCAGGTGGAAGACGTTGTTCGAGTAGTCGTTCAACCACTTGACGACCCGGAGGAGCGGCGCCGAGCGGTGCGTGACGAGCGGCGTCGGCGCCGCCTGCCCCCCGACCGCACGGTCCCGCAGCGCGAGCGCGGCGTCGCGCAGTGCCGGCGGGCAGGTCGCGTCGTGCGCGGCGACGGCGGGCCAGGCTTCCGCACCGTCGCGCCCGGCGAGTGTGCGCGCCAGCCGCCGGCCGTCGGGATCAGGCTGCCAGTCGAACAGCAGCGGCCCGTGCACCTCGAGGCCGCCGTCGACCGTGCGGAGCCCGAGCCGGTGCAATCGGCACAACACCAGGAACGCCCCCTCCGACACCAGGAACGGGTCGCGCCCGCTCTCGACGATCAGATCGCCCGTCAGCGTGCCGTCGTGGACGGTGCCGCGCGCGAGCACGCGGGTCTCGAACCGGTAGTCCGCCCCGAGGCGCTCGAGGAGCGCGAGCGTCGTGGCGACCTTCGTGACCGACGCCGGGTGGACGGCACGATCCTCGGCCTGTGCCGCCAGCACGGTGCCGTCCTCGGCGCGGACGAACACCCCCTGCCCGGCGCCGACGTGCGTGCGCGCCAGCCCCTGCAAGGGCGGATCGCCCGCGACTCCCGGTCTCGCGACCGCGAGGACGAGCCCGACCAGGAGCAGGACCGACGGGAGTGCACGCACGCCGCCGCCGTGTAGCGCATCGGAGGGCGGCGTGCACGAGCACCCGTTCAGAGCAGCCGGCGGATCCGCTCGTAGCCCTTCTTGATCTCCTGGGCGACGTCCCCGAGCTTCTCCTTGACGTCCCCGGCCGCACCGCTGGCCTCGCGGCCGATGACCTGGGCCTTCCCCTTCAGGTGCTCGAGCCGCTTCTCGAGCTCTTCCCACTGGGTGCGGGCGTCGGCCTTCAGCAGGTGCAGCTTGACGCGCAGGGCGTCGCGCTGGGTCTCGAGCTCCCGGACGAGCCGGTCGACTTCCTCACGGGTCTGCGCCATCGGACCTCCTCTCGGGTCATCCTGCCCCCATCGGGGGCGGAGATGAAGCCCCTTTCTTCCAGAACGCACCGCGCCACGTCGGGCTTGGATCGCCGGGCGGCCATCTGGTAGTCGACAGGGCCGAAGGAGACTCCGTCGATGGCCATGCCCGCGCGCGAATACCACGTGATCTCGTCCGACTCGCACACCGTCGAGCCCCCCGACCTGTGGGAGAAGTGGCTCGAGAAGAAATACCTCGACACCGCCCCCAAGCTGGTCGACGACGGCGACGGCGGTCACGCCTGGATCTACATGGGCGCCGCCACCGCGGAACCGCTCGGGCTGGTCACCTGCGTCGGCACGCACCCCGAGGAGCTCAAGTGGACGGGCGCGCGCTACGGCTCGACGATACACCCGTCGTGCCACGACGGCGCCGAGCGCCTGAAGGTCATGGACACCGACGGCGTCGACGCCGAGATGCTCTACCCGCCGCAACGCGCGATGCTGACCTTCATGAAGAACAAGGACGTCGGCGCGCACCTGGCCGGCATCCAGGCCTACAACCGCTGGCTGAAGGACGGCTTCTGCGCGCCCGACCCGGATCGGCTGATCGGCATCTTCCAGATGCCGAACGTCGGCATCGAGACCTCGGTGAAGGAGCTCCAGCGCGCGAAGAAGGAAGGCTACCGCGGCGTCGCGCTGTCGGCGTGGCCGTCGGGCGGCGACAACCTGCGCCCCGAGGACGATCCGTTCTGGGCCGCGGCCGCCGACCTCCACATGCCGGTCAGCATCCACCTCCTGCTGGCGGCGCAGCAGCAGAAGATGGGCGCGTCCAACAAGGGCAGCGTGGCGATCGGCGCGTCGGCGTTCATGTACACGATGCCGCTCATGGTCGAGCTGATCTTCCAGGGCGTCTTCGACCGCTTCCCGAAGCTGCGGATCGCATTCGTCGAGGTGGGTGCGGGCTGGATCCCGCACTTCCTCGAGATGGTCGACGACCGCTACTGGCGCAACCGCCACTGGACCAAGACCAACACCAGGAAGGTCCCGAGCCAGTACTTCAAGGACCACATGCTGGCGACCTTCATCGCCGACCGGAACGGCATCTCCGTGCGGCACCAGGTGGGCGTCGACAACATGTCGTGGTCGACCGACTTCCCGCACCACGGCAACGACTGGCCCTACTCGCGCAAGGTCATCGACAGCCTGTTCGTCGACGTGGCGGACGAGGAGCGCCGGAAGATCGTATGCACGAACGCCGCCAGGTTCTGGGGGCTGATGGCCTGACGTCCGCCGTCACGGCGGGACGGACACGATCACCGACGCGAACGAGAGCGTCACGTCCTCGTGCGGGACCTCCGCGCTGCGGCGTTGCGGCGGTCCCTGCGCGAGGCTGGAGACGAGCATCGCACGGAGAGCACGCCGGTCACCGCGAGCACGAGGGCCAACGTACCTTCCCTTCGCATGGCACCGCCCTCCGATCGTTCTCAACGCCGCGGCCGGAACCGCGGCACGGACAACCCGGGCCCCATGTCCTCCCAGACCACCTCCACCGCCATCCCGATCTCCACCGCCGACGGCTCGACGTCGACCACGTTCGAGGTGAGCTTCGGCCCTTCCGCCAGCGCGACGACCGCGACCACGTACGGCACCGGCAGCCCGGGCACGTACGCCCGGTGCACGACCGTGTAGGTGTAGACGGTCCCCCGCCCGCTCGCCTCCTGCCAGCCCTGGTCGAACGAGCGGCACGCGGGACAGAGCGGCCCGGGCGGCAGCCGCACGCGCCCGCAGGCGTTGCAGCGCTGGAGGAGCAGCCGGTGCTCCGCCGCGGCCTGCCACCAGGGCAGCGTCTCGCGGTCGACGGCGGGCGCCGGCATCGCGTCGGGGAACCAGCGCGGACCGCTCATCGTCGCCCCAGGAGGAGCGCGCTGGTCGGCACGCCCGCGGCGCTCGTGACCAGACCGACCTCGGCGCCGTCGACCTGACAGGTCGATTCGCCGCGGAGCTGGCGCACGCCCTCGACGACGTGGTTGAGGCCGTGGATGTACGCCTCGGACAGGCTGCCGCCGTGCGTGTTCGAGGGCAGCGCGCCGTCGGGCCACGCGAGCGCGCCGCCGGCGACGAAGGGCCCGGCCTCGCCCGGCGCGCAGAAGCCGAAGTCCTCGAGCGTCAGCAGCACGAGGCCGCTGAAGTGATCGTAGAGCTGCGCCACGTCGACGTCGGCGGGGCCGAGCCCCGCCTGCGCCCAGAGCCGGCGCCCGACGCCCGTCCCGCCGCCGGTGGTGAACACGTCGTCGTCGATGTTGACGTGGGCGAACGGGCCCCAGCCGTACGAGCGCGGCATGCCCTGCGCGCTCGCCAGCAGCTCGACGACCGGCTTGCCCGAGTCGCGCGCCCGCTCGGCGGTCGTGACCACGACCGCACAGGCGCCGTCGCTCTCGAGGCAGCAGTCCAGCAGCCGGAACGGGTCGGCGATCATCGGCGAGGCCTGGTGATCGGCGAGCGTCATCGGCTTTCCGCCCATGACCGCGCGCGGGTTGCGGGCGGCGTGGGCGCGGAACGTCACCGCGACGTGCCCGAGCTGCTCGGCGGTCGTGCCGTAGCGGTGCATGTGCCGGCGCATCGGCAGCGCGTAGGCGATGGGGGCGTTCAGCATCCCGAACGGGAACATGAAGCCCAGCGCCGCCTCGAGCGGCGACGTCGCCCGGCGCAGCACGGGCGTGCGGTCGACGTCGGCGCGCGCGCCCGGCCCCTGGCCGAAGCGATGGAACTGCCCCTGGCAGAGCGCGCGGAACGCGACCACCACCTCGGCCTGCCCGCGCTCGACGGCGAGCGCCGCGTTCGCGACCGCCGCGCACCCGCCCCCTCCGCCCGGCAGCCACACCATGCTCGCGTGCCTGAGCTCGGGCAGCCCCAGGTCGACCGCCAGGAACGCCGGCTCGTTGCGGTCGCCCGCGAACGACGTGAGCCCGTCGACGTCGTCGATCCCGAGGCCGGCGTCGGCGACCGCGGCCAGGATGGCCTCGAGCGCCAGGCGCCGCTCGCTCCGGTCGGTGATGCCGCCCCAGCGCGCGTAGCGGGATTCCCCCACTCCGGCCAGGCACGCGCGGCGGGCGGACGGCGGACTCACGGTGCCGTCACCGGTGGCCTGCGAGACGGGTGCGGGAGAACCGGCGGCGTCGCCATGCGGGGACGATGCAATACATTCGGGCCTCGCGTCTAGGCAGCCCCGCGGGTCCGTCGTACAGTCGCGCAGCCCGGCGCCGTCCCGAGGCTCGAGAGGAGGCCGCGATGCACCTCGTCTGGTCCGTGATCGTGGGGTTTCTGGTCGGTCTGCTGGCCCGGGCCATCATGCCCGGCGCCGATCACATGGGATTCGTCGCCACCACCATCCTCGGCATCGTCGGCTCGCTGATCGGCGGGTTCATCGGGGGCGCGGTGGCGCGCCCCGCCGAGGGCGCGCTGTTCCATCCACCGGGGCTCGTGCTGTCGGTGGTGGGCGCCCTGATCGCGCTGTTCCTCTGGCAGCGCTTCGCCTAGTCCCGCCTCGGACGATCACCTGGCGGCGTCCCGGCCGGCCCGTTCCACGTCGACGCTGACGCTCCTCCGACCCGCTCTCGAGTGACGCTCGCGTCTCCGCGGCGAGGCCGGCGTGCGTGATTGCCTCCGCCGCGAGCGCCGTGTTAGGGCCCCGCCGCCGAATGCTGTTCAACAGTCTCGAATTCCTCGCCTTCCTCGTCGTCGTCCTGGCGACGTACTCGCTCGCGATCCCCGCCAGCCGCTGGCGCGCACGCAAGGCGTTCCTGGTGGTCGTCAGCTACCTCTTCTACATGGCGTGGAACCCGGCCTTCGGGCTTCTGCTCCTGACCTCGACCCTGCTCGACTTCTTCCTCGCACAGTGGATCGAGCGGACCGTGGACCGCACGCGTCGGCGCCGTCTCCTCGCCGTCAGCGTCGTGGTGAACCTGGGGATCCTCGCGGTGTTCAAGTACGGCAACTTCATCCTCGACACGCTGACGCCGCTCCTCCACCCCCTGTTCGGCGACCTCACCCGGCCCACGCTCGACATCGTCCTGCCGGTGGGGATCTCGTTCTACACGTTCGAGTCCCTGAGCTACTCGATCGACGTGTACCGGGGACAGCCGGCCTACCGCAGCCTGCTGGACTTCGCGCTGTTCCTGTCGTTCTTTCCGCATCTCGTCGCGGGCCCGATCGTCCGGCCGGGGGACTTCCTGCCCCAGCTCGCGAAGGCTCCGGTCGCCGACGGACTGCGCGTCGAGCGCGCGCTGGTGCGCATCGCGATCGGCTTCGCGAAGAAGATCCTGTTCGCCGACGTGCTCGGGAGCTACGTCGACGTCGTCTACGCGGGCGAGCCCGGGGCACCCACGGGGCTGGGCGTGATCCTCGCGATCTACGCCTACGCGTTCCAGATCTACTTCGACTTCTCCGGCTACACCGACATCGCGCTCGGGCTCGCTCAGCTCTTCGGGCTCCGCCTGCCCGAGAACTTCGATCGCCCCTACCTCTCCGCGAGTCCGCGCGAATTCTGGCAGCGGTGGCACATCTCGCTCTCGACCTGGCTGCGCGACTACCTCTACGTGTCGCTCGGCGGGAACCGCGGGTCCACGGGTCGGACCTATCTGAATCTGCTCCTCACGATGGTCCTGGGCGGGTTGTGGCACGGGGCCGCCTGGACGTTCGTCGCCTGGGGGGCGTTCCACGGCGGCCTGCTCGCGCTGCACCGGGCGGTGGCCGGCAGGCACGGCTCCAGAGCGCCACGAACGCCGCTCTGGGTGCGCCAGCTCGCCACGTTCCACCTCGTATGCTTCGGGTGGGTGCTCTTCCGCTCTCCGAGCCTCCCCGCGGTCCGCGACCTCCTGCTTCGCATGCGCCCGTTCACCTCCGAGCTGACACCGGACGCCGCGCGGACGCTCTTCGTGCTCGCGCTCGCGATCGTCCTGCATCGACGGGGCTCCGCGCAGCGCTTCCGGGAAGGGTTCACGCGTCTGCCCGCCGTGGCGCAGGGCGTCTCGTACGCGGTGCTGGTGATCCTCCTCTTCGTCGTCTCCCCGGCGACCGCCCGCTTCATCTACTTCCAGTTCTGACGATGACGGCCTCCGCCGCAGAGATGGACGTCGAGGCGCCGAGGGCGTCGAGCCGGGCACGCCTCGTCACCATCGCCGTCACGGCACTGGTCGTCGTCACTGCTGCGTGGTGGGGGGCGGTGGCCGTCTGGGGGGAGGCGGCCACGAACCGCGCGCACGAGCTCTACGCGCACCGGTCCCTGCTCCAGAAGGTGACCGAGCCGCCGCAGGTAGAGGCGCCGCTGGTGGCATGGGTCGGCGACTCGACGTTGGTCAGGAACTCCTACACATCGGTCCTCGCGCCATGGTTGCGAAAGGACTTCGGCGCGGACACCCGCCTGATCGCGTACATGGGGCTCTCACCCTACAACTTCTACGAGCTCATGGGTCCCGTCCTGGCGCTCCGACCGACGGTGATCGTCCTGGTCGCCCACCTCCGGATCCTCTACATCGACCGCGGCGACCTCCCCCGGCCCCCGAAGGTGGCGAACTTCGACGACCTCGCGTCGATGATCCCCCTCGATGAGCTGCCACGGGCGATGTTTCTGCCCTGGCAGCTGCGCGGCATGTCCCTCGCCCGTCTCGTCCTGCTGCGCCTGCTCCGGTTCGAAGCCGTCGAGCAACTCGCCCTGCAAGCGGCGGGGTTGCAGGCGCTGGCACAGGAACACGGCCTCTGGTCACTGCTGATCCCCGCGCCACCGGTGGATCCCGCAGTGCGGTTCGCCACGGTCGTCCAGGTCGTCCCGGCCTGGACGCGGGCCTACGACGTCCCGCTCTCACGCCACCAGCCCTTCGTGCGGATGCTGGGGGCCGCGGTCCGCATGGCCACACGCCGGCACGTTCGCGTGCTCGTCGTCGGCAGCCCCATCCCATGGCAGGCCATCCAGCGGCAGCGGGGCTACGATCCCGCGGTCTACGGCCAGCGCTTCGCCATCCTCCGGGACACCGTCGAGCGGAACGGTGGGACGTTCATCGACTACCATGACGTGTTGACGAGCGAGGCCTTCCGCGACGCCGGCGGACACTACAACCAGGTCGGGGCGCAGGCGCTGGCTGCCCGTCTCCGGATCCCGTTGAGCACCGCGCTGCGAGAGGAGCTCCAACGCCGACCTCCGCGCAAGGTCGGGGAATCGCGCGGAAACGAGACGCCGGCGCTCGGCGCGCGTTGACCGGGGCACCCCCGACACGTCGGCAGCGGGTTCGCGCCCGCCGATGCCGTTGGGGCGCGTCCTTTCCGTCTTGACGCTCCCGGGACCCGCTCTAGAGTGTCCTCGATGGCATACGCTCACTGTGAGCGACTCTCCGCGCTCGACGCGAGCTTCCTCGCGCTGGAGGACGCGAGCTGCCACATGCACATCGGTGCGGTCGCCACCTTCGACGCGACGCCGCTCCTCGGCCCCGACGGCCACCTCGACATCGACCGCATCCGCGCGCTGATGGAGGGCGGCATCCATCGCATCCCGCGCTACCGGCAGCGGCTCGCGTGGCCGCCGCTGCTCCGCCATCCGGTGTGGGTCGACGACGCCCGCTTCAACCTCCACTACCACCTGCGCCACACCCATCTGCCGCCTCCCGGCGACGACCGCCTGCTGAAGCGCCTCGCCGGGCGCCTGATGTCGCAGCAGCTCGACCGGGGCAAGCCGCTCTGGGAGATGTGGGTCGTCGAGGGGCTCACGGGCAACCGCTTCGCGATCGTGACCAAGGTCCACCACTGCATGATCGACGGCGTCGGCAGCGTGGAGCTGACGGGCACGATCATGCGTCCGACCCCCGACCACGATCCCCACCTGGACGGCGTGCCGCCGCGCTGGATCCCACGTCCCGAGCCGCACCCGCTGGCGCTCCTGCGGGACGAGGTCGTGCGACGCGCGATCGCGCCCTGGGTGGCGGCCGGCACGGTCGTGCGGGCGCTCGGCGCGCCGCGGGCGGCGGCGCAGACGCTCCAGGACACGCTCGGCGGCGTCGGCGAGGCCGTGCTCGCCGGGCTGCGCTCCGCTTCCCCCACCCCGCTCAACACCGCCATCGGGCCACACCGGCGCTTCGACTGGGCGGAGATCGACCTGGGGCTCGTGAAGGAGGTCAGAGCCAAGCTCGGCGGCACCGTCAACGACGTGGTGCTGGCAGTGCTCACGGGGGCACTCCGGCGATTCCTCCACCGGCGCGGCGAGCAGACCGACGCGCTCGACTTCCGGGCGATGCTCCCGGTGAACGTCCGCGATGCCGACGGGGGACGGAAGCTCGGCAACCGCGTCGCGATGATCGTCGCCCGCCTCCCGCTCGGCGAGCGGAGCCCGCGGCTGCGGCTCGAGCAGGTGACGGCTGCGACGCGCGAGCGCAAGCGGTCGCGGCAGGCGCTCGGGATGCAGACCATCGAGGAGCTGAGCGACCAGTCGTTCACGACGCTCTTCACCCAGTTCTCGCGTCTGGCTGCGCTCGCCCGCCCCTTCAACGTCGTCGTGACGAACGTGCCCGGCCCGCCTTTTCCGGTCTACATCGAGGGGGCGCGCATGCTCGGGTGCTACCCGCTGGTCCCGCTCTTCCGGAACCAGGCGCTGGGCGTCGCGCTCCTGAGCTACAACGGCCGCATCTACTGGGGGTTCAACGCGGATTGGGATGCGCTCCCCGACCTGCACGATCTCGTCGCCATGGTCGAGCCGGAGTTCGACGCGCTGCTCGCCGACGCCGGCGTGCCCGCCCGGGATCCGTTTCCGGCGGGCAACGGAGCAGAGCCCGACCGCGCCGGGGCCTGAGTCCACCGACCCGTGGACGGGCGGTTGCATCTCGAGGGCCAGACGAGGACGATCGACCAGGTGACCCCCATCGCTTCCGGCGGCCCACCCGCGACCCGGCCGCGGCTTCGGGGCGTCCTCCACCAGTACGCCTTTCTCGCCTCCCTCGTCACGGGACCGCTGCTCGCGGCCGCCGCGCCGAGGGGCCGGGCGTTCCTCGCCGCCGTGTTGTACGCCGCCAGCATCTCCGCGCTGTTCGGCGTGAGCGCGCTCTATCATCGGGTGACCTGGTCGGTGCGCGCCCGGCGCTGGATGGGGCGGCTCGACCACGCGATGATCTACGTGCTGATCGCGGGCTCGTTCGCGCCGGTCGGCATGCTGGTGCTCTCCGGGCGGCTCGCCGTGATCCTGACCGGCCTGATCTGGGGCGGAGCGCTCGCCGGGATCGGCCTGCACGTCCTCTGGCTCGACGCGCCCAAGTGGCTGACGGCGAGCGTCTACGTGGTGCTGGGATGGACCGGGACGATCGCGGTCCCGGAGCTGACCGCGCAGGTCGGCTGGATCGCGACGGGTCTCTTCGTCCTGGGAGGCCTGCTGTACTCGGTCGGCGCCGCGGTCTACGCGCTCCGGCGCCCCGACCCGATCCCGACCGTGTTCGGATACCACGAGGTCTTCCACGCGCTCGTGGTGGTGGCGGCGGCGACGCACTACGCGGTGGTCGCGCTCTACGTGCTCCCGTCGAGCTGACCGTCGTCGCTTGCGAGACGCCCCCCGACCGCGGCAGGTAGGAGGGGAGGGGTTGCATGCGGAGAGGGCTCGGGATCGCGCTGGCCGTGGCGGCGCGCTCGGCTGGGTGCTGGTGAGCGCCAACCGCCTCGCGGAGTCGTATCGACCCGACATCGAGCGCGCGGCCAGCAGCGCGCTCGGCGCGCCGGTCCACCTGGGCAAGCTGCGCGTCGCGCTGCTGCCGAGCGCCCACGTCGCGGTCAGCGAGGTCACCGTCGGCGACGGCGGGTTCTCGCTCGCGAACGTCCGGCTGAGCCTTCGCCTGCTCCCGTTGCTCCGGGGCGCGCTCGCGATCGACACGCTCACGCTCGAGAAGCCGCACCTGACGCTCGTGCGCAACGCCCGCGGCGTCGGCCTGATCGGTCTGCCGCGATCGGGAGCCAGGCCGGCGGCGCCGCGCGGCACGCCCGGCACGTCGGCGGCGGGAACGATGGTGCCCCCGGCCCTGGCGCTCGACCTGCGGCGCTTCGAGCTGCGGCACGGCACGGTCGAGCTGCGGGACGACGTCCGGAAGTCCACGCTCGAGCTCGACGACCTGGCCGTCGACGCCGCGCTCGCCGTCGACGCGTCGGGCATCACGCTGCCGCGGTTCCACACCACGGCCACGCTCGCGGGCGGCGGGCCGATGACGGTCGACGGCCAGGGCCTCACCTTCGACCTCGGCACGGGGACGGTCCAGGTGCCGGCGCTCACCGTCGAGGTCGCGAAGAGTCGGATCGTCGTCAAGGGTCGGGTCGAGACGGCCACCGGGGCGGGCAGCGCCGCCATCAGCTCCGATCGACTCGACCTCGAGCAGGCGGCGCCGTTGATGGCGCTGGTCACGCCCGGGATCGCCCGGCTCGGGCTGCGCGGCACCGTCGCGCTCGATCTCAAGGGGGAGCTCTCGTCGGGCTGGGCCCCGCGGGCCGGCGGCTCGATCCTGCTCACCGACCTGGCGCTCGACGCCGGCACGATCGCGGTGCGCAAGCTCCACGGCCGGCTCGACCTGGCGGCGACGCCGACCGGGGCCACCGTCGCCAGCCGTGATCTGGCGCTGGAGGCCGGTGGCATGCCGATCGCCGTGACGCTCGCGAGCGAGCTGGCCGGCGACACGGCGACGCTGAAGGAGCTGGTGGCGACCGGGCTCGGCGGGACGACGCGCGTCACCGGGACCTACGGCGCCGCGACCCGGCGCTTCACCGCCGACGTCGGCGCGGACGGGCTCGACCTGGCGGCGATGCAGCACGCGAAGGATCCACGCACGCCGCCCCGCGTGACCGGCACGGTCGCCCGCTTTCACAGCCAGATCGCCGGCACCGCCGACGAGCACCCGGAGCGCTCGGTCACCGGCACCGGCAACGTCCTGCTGAAGGACGCGCGCGTCCTAGGCGTCAACGTGACCGGCGAGGTCGTGAAGAAGATCAGGTCGGTGCCGCTCCTGTCCGCGATCCGCATGCCGGCCGACGTGAAGAGCGCCACCGACTCGTCCGACACGGTCATCACGAGCCTCACCGCCGACTTCACGATCGGCGGCGCGGCGCTGCATCTCCAGCGGGCGGTCGTGACGAGCCCGTCGTTCTCGTTCGACGGCGGCGGGCGGGTCGGCTTCGATTCCAACCTGGACCTCCAGGGAACCTTCCGGCTGAGCGCCGCGATCTCGCAAGCGATGGTGTCGGGCGTGAAGCAGCTCGCGCTGGCGCTCGGCAGCGGCGGGGAGATCAGCGTGCCGCTCACGATCCAGGGCACGCCCCCCAAGGTCGCGGTGCTGCCCGACGTCACGCACCTCCTGGGCTCCGGGCTGGAGAACGCCGCCGGCGGCCTGCTGAAGGGGATCGGGAAGTTCTTCAAGGGGCGCTGAGCGCCCCCGCCGGCGTCAGCCGGCGCCGCCCGCGGCCTTCGACTCGGCGCGCTGCCGGAGCATCGCGCGCAGGTAGTCGCGGTTCATGCGCGCGATGAACTCGAGCCGGATCTCCTTCGGGCAGGCGGCCTCGCACTCGCCGTGATTGGTGCAGGCCCCGAAACCCTCGGCGTCCATCTGCGCCACCATCCCCAGCACGCGACGATCGCGCTCGGGCTGCCCCTGCGGGAGGAGTCCCAGGTGCGAGATCTTGGCCGCGACGAACAGCATGGCCGACGCGTTCGGACAGGCGGCGACGCACGCTCCGCAGCCGATGCAGGCGGCGGCGTCCATGGCCAGGTCGGCGTCGGGCTTGGGGACCAGCACCGCGTTGCCGTCGACCGCGTTGCCGGTCGGCGCCGTGATGAATCCCCCGGCGGCGATGATGCGGTCGAAGGCGCTCCGGTCGACGATCAGGTCCTTGATCACCGGGAACGTGTTCGCGCGCCAGGGCTCCAGCGTGATCGCGTCGCCGTCCTTGAAGCTCCGCATGTGGAGCTGACACGAGGTGGTGGCGCGGCGCGGCCCGTGCGGATTGCCGTCGATGACGATCCCGCACTGCCCGCAGATGCCCTCGCGGCAGTCGTGGTCGAACGCGATCGGCTCCTCGCCCTTCTGGACGAGCCGCTCGTTCACGACGTCGAGCATCTCGAGGAAGGACATGTCGGGGCTGATGTCCGGCGCCTCGTAGGTGACGAAGCGGCCCTCGGCGTCGCGGTGCTTCTGGCGCCAGACGTGGAGCGTGAGGTTCAGGTGCCTGCCGTTCGCGGTTCCGCTCATCGCTCGGCTCCCCGTCACTTGTAGCTGCGGGTCTGGAGGTGGACGCTCTCGAACCCGAGCGGCTCGACGTTCCGGATCGGCGTCTTGCCCTCGCCCGCGTACTCCCAGGCCGCGACGTGGCAGAAGTTCTCGTCGTCGCGCCGGGCCTCTCCATCGTCGGTCTGGAACTCCTCGCGGAAGTGCCCGCCGCACGACTCGCGGCGTTCGAGCGCGTCGAGACAGAGCAGCTCGCCCAGCTCGAGGAAGTCCGCGACCCGGCCGGCCTTCTCGAGCGACTGGTTCAGCTCCTCGCCGCTCCCGAGGACGACCACGTTCTGCCAGAACTCCTCGCGCAGCGCGGGGATCTTCTGGAGCGCGGTCTTGAGCCCCGCTTCGTTTCGCGCCATCCCGCAGTACTCCCACAGGATCTGCCCGAGCTCGCGATGGATCGAGTCGGGGGTGCGCTTGCCGCGGATCCCGAGCAGCCGCTTCGTCCGCGCGGCGAGCGTCGCCTCGGCCTCCTTGAAGGCGCGATGGTCGGGCGTGACCTTCTCGAGCTTGTTCGACCCGAAGTAGTGGCCGATCGTGTACGGCACCACGAAGTAGCCGTCGGCGAGGCCCTGCATGAGCGCGCTGGCGCCGAGGCGGTTGGCGCCGTGGTCGGAGAAGTTGGCCTCGCCGAGCACGTGCAGTCCCGGGATCGTGCTCATCAGGTTGTAGTCCACCCACAGGCCGCCCATCGTGTAGTGGGACGCGGGGTAGATCCGCATCGGCACCTTGTACGGGTTCTCGGCGGTGATCCGCTCGTACATCTCGAACAGGTTGCCGTACTTCTCGCGGATCGCGTCCTCGCCGAGCCGCCGGATCGCATCCGAGAAGTCGAGGTAGACCCCCTGGCCGCCCGGCCCCACGCCGCGCCCCTCGTCGCACACCTGTTTCGCCGCGCGCGAGGAGATGTCGCGGGGCGCGAGGTTGCCGTAGCTCGGGTACTTCCGCTCGAGGTAGTAGTCCCGCTCCCCCTCCGGGATCCGGTCGGGTGGTCGCGGATCGTTCTTCTGCTTCGGCACCCAGATCCGTCCGTCGTTGCGGAGCGACTCGCTCATCAGCGTCAGCTTCGACTGGTGCTCGCCGGTCACCGGGATGCAGGTCGGGTGGATCTGCGTGTAGCACGGGTTCGCGAACCCGGCGCCCTTCTTGTACGCGCGCCAGATGGCCGTGGTGTTGCACCCTTTCGCGTTGGTCGAGAGGTAGAACACGTTCCCGTAGCCGCCGGTGGCGAGGCAGACCGCGTCGCCCAGGTGCGTCTCCAGCTCGCCGGTCAGCATGTCCCGCACCACGATGCCCCGGGCGCGGCCGTCCACGACGATCAGCTCGAGCATCTCGTGG